>Ga0181538_10000057_pt1 | contig 107692 bp, 95 predicted proteins | sample PEATcosm2014_Bin_40_FD_119773 | JGI IMG/M metagenome (GOLD analysis project Ga0181538, IMG submission 119773) | Peatland microbial communities from MTU Mesocosm Facility, Houghton, MI, USA - PEATcosm2014_Bin23_30_metaG | ecosystem: Environmental > Terrestrial > Soil > Wetlands > Peat | place... | reverse complement strand
TGGCCAGAGGATTCAGCGAGAGCGCAATCGCCAGTCCGGTGGCGCCCACGCCGTAGCTGGCGGCTACCGGGGCCACCTGCGCGGTGGCCATCAGGCCGCCAATGCCCATCATCAGCATCATGCAGTACAAGACGTAAAACTGCGGCGTGGCAAGCATCTCCCACCCGGTGAATTCCTCCGAGTGGCGCCGCACCCGGGGCCTGGAGGGCGCCGCCGCCAATACCGCTCCCTTCGGCGGATTCCGCAGGCAGGTGCACGCGATCAGAATCAAGAGCCCTTGCGCCACGCCGGTGTGGAGAAGCGTGGCCCGATAACCCGTGGTACGGATGAGATGGGCGAAGACCGGATTGAAGAGCGCCGCGCCGGAACCGTAACCCGCCACGATCAGCCCCACCGCCAGGCCCCGTTTGTCGGGGAACCATTTCAAGGCGATGGCCAGGGCGCCGCAGTAGGCGAAGGCCACGCCGAAGCCGGCCATGGAATAGAACGCGTAGAAACCGGTGAGACCGCGGGCGAAACCCATGGCGGCCCAGCCGGCGCCGCACAACAGGCCGGCAATGCCGATGAAGACGCGCGGTCCCATGCGGTCGATCAGCCAGCCGGTAAGCGGCATCGCCCAGGTGCCCAACGCGATGAAGAAAGTGAAGCCCCACTGCACTTCGGCGAGCGTCCATCCAGTGGCGGAAACGATCGGTTTGACAAACAGAGTCCAGCTATATTGAAGGTTCCCGATCAGAATCATCACCACCATGGCCGCGCCGAGGCGCACCCAACGGTTCATACTGCCGTACTCCTCGGCTTGCCTGCCGTTTCCAGAAGCTTGGCGCAGGCGTACACCGTGCGCGTATGCGGCATCCCGATACCCAGCCGTTCGCCCAATTCGACGACCGCGCCCACCACGGCTTCCAGTTCCAGTGGACGGCCCGCTTCCATATCCTGCAGCATGGAGGTTTTGTGCTCGCCTACCTTTTCGGCCCCCGTTATCCTCTGCTCGATCGAGATCGGAATCTCCATTCCCAACCGGCTCGCGACCGCCTCGACTTCGGTCATGACACACCGAACAATGTCGCGCACCCCGGCGTCGCGGGCCATGCCGGCCAGGGTGGCGCGCGTCAGAGCGCTGATGGGGTTGAACGCCACATTGCCCAGCAGCTTCACCCAGATTTCTTGACGGATTCGGGTGGTCACGGGACAGCGCAGTCCGGCTTGGATGAGCGCCTCGGCGATGGCCCGGCAGCGCGGCGAACGGCTGCCATCCGGCTCGCCCAGCGAGATGCGTTTGCCTTCGGTGTGGCGGATGACGCCGGGTTCTACGATCTCCGTAGCGAGGTAGACGATGGAGCCGACCACCCGCGCCGGGTCGATGGCGGCGCCGATGATGCCGCCGGGATCGACGCGCTCTAAGCGAAGCCCCGGAAGCAGGCTCTCGCCGACCTGGAAGTACCACCAGGGGATGCCGTTTTGCGTGCTCACCACGGTGGTGCCCTCGCCGATGAGAGGTCGCAAGCGCGGCGCGAGCTGGGTCAGGGCATGTGCTTTGACACCCAGAACGATTACGTCCGCGGGGCCGGCTCTTGTCAAGTCGGCTAGGTCGCCGGTGACTGGTGGGTGCACGTGGAAGTCGCCTTCGGCGCTGATGACGGCGAGGCCGCGCTGCTCGATAGCCCGCAGGTGCGGACCGCGGGCAAAGAGAGTGACATCCTCGCCGGCGCGCGCCAGGCAGGCCCCCATGTAGCCGCCGATGGCCCCCGCACCGGCGATCAGAAACCGCATGGTTATGCCCCCGTCAGCGCCTTGGCAACCGCGCCGCGTTGGATTTTGCCGGTCGAGGTGCGGGGGATGGCGGTGACGATGTAGAGTTTCTTGGGACGCTTGAAATCCGCCAGCCGGTCTTTGCAGTAAGCCAGGATGCCAGCTTCGTCGGCGGGTTCGCCGGCCTTGAGCACCAGGGCCGCGGCGACTTCTTCGCCCCAAGTCGGGTGGGGCACGCCGAAGGCCGCCGCCTCGGCCACTGCCGGATGGTTGAGCAGAACTTCGTCGATCTCGCGCGGACCGATTTTCTCGCCGCCGCGACAGATCAGCTCCTTGATGCGGCCGGTGAGTGTCAGGTAGCCATCGCTGTCGAGGAAGCCCTGATCGCCGGTGCGGAACCAGCCGTCGGTGTAGGACTTCGCATTGGCCTCCGGATTGTTCTCGTAACCGGACACCACGCTAGGGCCTTGGATGACTACTTCGCCGCGCTGGCCGGTTGCCAAATGCGCACCGGCCTCGTCCATGATGCCGATCCGCAGCCCGGTGCCGGGGCCGACCGATCCCGGTTTGCGCTCGCCGGGCGGCACCGGGTTCGACGCCATCTGGTGGGAAGCCTCGGTCATGCCATAGGCTTCGAGCACCGGCACTCCGAAGACGAGCTCCATCCGCTCCATCATTTCCGGGGGCAGGGAGGCGCTGCAGGAGCGGATGAAACGGAGGCCCTCGCCGCCCGCGGGCCGCTCGGCTCCGGCTCGCGTCAGCAACAGGTTGTGGATAGTTGGAACCGCTGAGTACCAGGTCGCGCCGGTGTCGCGCACGGTGCGCCAGAACGAGAGCGGATTGAACTTGCCCGGAACTACCACGGTGCCGCCGGAGAGCAGCGTGGATAGCGTGGAGGCTACCAGCCCGTGCACATGGAATAGCGGCATGGCGCATAGGGAAACGTCGGCCGGCGAAAGCTGGTAATGCGCCACGATGTTATGCGTCGAGGCGGTCATGTTGCGATGCAGGATGGGCACGCGCTTGGGGCGCCCGGTGCTGCCGCTGGTGTGCAGCACAAGGGCTACGTCCTCGCGCGAAGGAGCGGAAGCTGTTTTTCCACTCGGGGCGCCGCCAATGCGAACTGCTCCGGCGGAATCCATCTCCAGGGAAAACACCGGCACGCCGCGAGCCGCCGCCGCTTTGCGTGCGTCCTCGGCGCCGTCGGGCGGGCAAAGCAGGACCTTGGCCCCGGTGTCTTCCAGATAGAAGGCGACCTCATCCTCGCGATAGCCGGGATTGAGCGGCGCGGCCGTTCCCGCCACCGACGCTGCCAAGAAGCCGACGATAGCCGGCAAACCGTTGGGAAGATAGGTCGCAATGCGGTCCCCTCGCGCGATGCCTAGCGCCGCCAGCGCATCCGCCACGGCCGTTACGTGTTCCCGCAAAGAATTGTAGGTCACGCGAATGCCGGCCTCCGGCAGAATGATCGCCGTCGACTCCCCGGGAGCCACCTGGATAAGTTGCAAGAGAGTTTGTGGATCGGACATCATAAACATGATCTCAGAAGCGGGTGGCAAAATGTCGGGTTTGGGGTTATCTGTTTGTCTTCCGGAGCTATACGTTCGGACGGGATCTCCGACCACTGCGGCGAGCGGTTCCGTCTAGTCGCCGAACGCGCCGACTTCTTCGCGATCTTCTGCCGGCTGGGGCGCGGGTTGGATGCCGCCGATCTGCACCAGCTCGGAGCCCGGCTGCTCTTTGAGCACGTGCTCGCGGTAGAGCTTCATCATGCGCTCGTGCTCCTGCCGCTCCTTCAGCTTGGCGTCGCGCGCGCGGGTCTTTTCCTCGCGGGCGTTCTTGGCGATGCCCAGGCGGTCCAGGTCGTGCTGCTCTTCGGTGGTGATAATCTCCTGGCGCAGCACCAGCGAGTGGTCCAGGCTGTTCAGAGGGACGGTCTTGCCGCCGGCGAAGATCTCGTGCCGGCCGTGCTCCTCGTACCACTTGGTGAGGGTAGCCGTCATGTGCATCTTCTCGATGATGTTGCGCCAGCCGACGCCCGTGTTGTAGGCGCAGAAAGAGATTTCGCCCTCCTGCGTGGCGTAAGGGATGATGCACTGCTCGGTGCGGCGGAAATCGTAGTTGAACAGGTCCTGGAACCACATGCCGGCGATGAACAGGAAGTTCCAGCGGTCGCGGCGGCGCTGCTCGATGTCGGCGAACGTGCGGTCTTTGCCCACCTTGCCGTAGCTCTTGCCCGTGGCGCCGAAAGTCTTGTCGAATTTCTTCAGCATGTCGTTGAGCCTGAAGTGAGTGGGCGCCTGGAAGGGATCGTAATTGCGCGTCACGGCCAGCGCCATGCCCACCACCGAAAGCCATTTGCCGCGCGCGGCGTCGTTGATGCGGGCCACGTCGCGCGCCAGGCGGTCGGCGTTCAGGAACGCCGTCACGGGCGCGGACTCCTTGGTTTTCTTGTCCACCATCACGGCCATGCCGACGCCGCAGTTGGGGTGGCAGCCGCAGCTCAACTGGCCCCAGTCGGCCTGCGGGCCGTGCACCAGGTCGCTCCAGTCGGAGAAAGTGGACATGAAGGAAATCGGGAACCAGTCGCGGGCAGGCTCGCCCAGGCCGGTCTGGTTCTTCACGTCGTGCGCCAGGTGCGAGAGCGTGTAGCGCTGGGCGGCGCGGCGCTCGTCGGTGATGGCTTCGTCGCGGCCGGTGAAGGAGACCGGCTGAAAAGAAAGGAAGGGAATCTTCTTGGGATTGTCAAGCGCAAACTGGACGATGCGGCCGACTTGCTCGTTGTTGATGCCGTTGACGATGGTGATGACCGGGATGATATCGACGCCGTTGGCGTACAGGTTCTCGATGGCCCGCAGCTTCACGTCGAACAGGTTGCCGACCTTGCGGTGCTGGTTGGCGGCATTGCCGATGCCGTCGAACTGGAGGTAGGCGTAGCGCAGGCCGGCCTCCGCGGCCTGGCGGCAGAACTCGGGGCTCTTGGCGAACTCGATGCCGTTGGTGGCCGCCTGCACGGAGGTGTAGCCCACTTCGCGCGCATAGCGCACGGCGTCCACGAAGTAGGGCGAGAGGGTCGGCTCGCCGCCCGAAAACTGCACCGACATCTGGCGCTTGGGCTTGATGGTGATGGCGTTGTCGAGCAGCGTGCGGATATCGTCCCAGCTCAGTTCGTGCACGAAGCCCACCTGGTTGGCGTCCATGAAGCAGGGATCGCACATCATGTTGCAGCGGTTGGTGAGGTCGATAGTGAGCACAGATCCGCGGCCGTGGGTGATGGTGCTCGAGCCGTGCTTGTGGAGCGTGGAATCGTTGTGCGCGCGGATGTCGCGGCCGGGGAAGACCTGCTCGATGTGCCGGTAGAACGCCGTGTCGATGGCCATCACGTCTTCGAAACGGCCGTGGATGGGACACTCCTTGACCATCATGACTTTGCCATCGCGCTCGACGATCTGCGCCTTGATCTCGCCCGGCTTATCCGTGTAGAGAACTTCGAGGGGAGTCTTGCCGTCGAGGATCCGGCGGCGGATTTCGGGGACGCATCGCGGGCAGAGGGAATCGGTCTCGCGCGGCCAGCCCAGAGGCGGTTTGACCTTTTGCCACGATTTCAGAAGGGGCTTATCCGACCACCTCGGCACGAACCCCGGATTCCGATGAATCTGGTTGAGTCTGTCGAAGACAAACCAAGCCGCGCCGGCGGCGTATGTCAGGGCTTTTTCAGCATACTTAATAGGTTTGTGCATCCCGTTTGATCTCCTTTGAGTGACTCGACTGCGCTTGAAAAGAGTATAGGCAAGGAACGGGGCGAAATGGTACTGCTTGCCATTAAAACGTTGGATTTATTGGTTGTACGGCGAGTGAGCCGGTTGAATGGAGGCCCGCTCAGGAAGCCTTTTTGACCACCAGTTCAGTGCTCCAACTGCCGTCATCCAGGCCCATGGTGAAGTGAATCTCGCTCTCCAGGACTTGGCCCTTGAACACCAGCTTGATGGGCTGGCCCTGGTATTCCGCCATGGCCCAGAAAGACACGGTATCGCCCTCAACCTTGCCCTCTTTGATTTCGCTGGGCTCGACCATCACGCCGCTGATGGCGCCGGTCAGGGTGTCGCCGCTGGCTTTGAGGTCGAAGGTCAGGTCGTGGGTGCCGTCTGGCGCGTCGAGCTTTCCTTCCCACTTGCCGGTGGCATCGGCGGAGTACAGCAGGGCAGCCAGCACCAGCAACAATCCGGTGAGAATCGGTAGGCGCTTCATGAAGTGCATTGTACCATCGCGGGCCGCGCTATGATGAGTAAATGTCGAGCGCTTCTCCCCCCGCCGTGGATCAATCCGCCCAGCAGACCATGGACCTGGAGCGGGAATATGTGTTGCAGAACTACGCCCGTTATCCGCTGGTCCTCGCCCGCGGAAAGGGCTGCTATGTTTACGATCTGGAAGGCCGCCGCTATCTGGATTTCATCGCCGGCATTGGCGTGAATGCGCTGGGACACGCGCATGCGCGGATTCTCGAGGTGATTCGCGCGCAGGCCGGGCTGCTGATCCACTGTTCGAACCTTTATTACCACCAGTACCAGGGACCGCTGGCCAAACGCCTGGCGGAAATGAGCGGCCTCCAGCGCACCTTCTTCGCCAATACGGGCACGGAGGCGATGGAGGGCGCGCTCAAGATGGTGCACGCCCACGGCCGCGCCATCCACCCCGAAAAGTACGAGATTATCTCGCTGGAGAACGCCTTCCACGGACGCACGCTAGGGGCGCTTTCGATCACCGGGCAAGCCAAGTACCGGGAGGAATTCGAACCGCTGATCCCCGGCGTGAAATTCGTTGCGGTGAACGATATCGCGGCTCTGGAGGCGGCCTTCAGCGAGCGCACCGCGGGCATTGTGCTGGAGATGATCCAGGGCGAGGGCGGAATTTATCCGCTGACCCACGAATTCGTGGCCAAGGCGCGCGAGTTGGCGGACCGTCACAACGCCCTGTTAGTGGCGGATGAGATCCAGTGCGGCGTGGGCCGGCCGGGAACCTACTTTGCCTATCAGCGCTTGCAGCCGGTGATTCTGCCGGACGTGATGGCGGTGGCCAAGCCGCTGGCCTGCGGACTCCCCATGGGGGTGATCGTGGCCAATGAGAGAGCCGCGGCCGCCATCAAGCCGGGCATGCACGGCAGCACCTTTGGCGGCGGCGCTCTGGTTTGCCGCGTGGCGCTCGAGTTCCTCGACATTCTAGACGAGCTGTTGCCCTCCATTCAGAGAGTGGGCGGGTATTTCCACGTGGTGCTGAACGAGCTGGCACGGAAGCACGGCTTCGTAAAGGAAGTGCGCGGGTTCGGCCTGATGCTGGGGATGGAGCTGGCCATTCCCGGCAAGCAGATCGTGCTGGACGCGATGGCCGAGGGACTGCTCATCAACTGCACCCACGAAACCGTGCTGCGCTTCCTGCCGCCCTACATCGTGACGGAGAAGGAAGTCGACCAGGCGGTGAAGACGCTGGGGAAGCTTTTCGCCAAAGTGAAGTAAGGGCCGGGCGTGCCTGCCCATTGCATTACCGTGGTAATCTGAGAGCATGGCACTCGCTCATTCCAAGGTCACGGCGCAGGGACAGATCTCGGTTCCCGCCGGAGTTCGTCGAAAGCTCGGCATCGGCCCAGGGTCGATCCTGGAATGGGACGAAGACGGTGAAAAGGTCGTAGTGCGGCGCTCGGCCCGGTTCACGTCCCAGGACATTCATCGGGCGTTGTTTCCTGAGCGGGCCCCGAAATCGCGGACCGTCGATGACATGAAAGAGGGCATCCGGCGGCGCGTCCGGGAGCGTCATGCGCGCCGTTGACACCAATGTTCTCGTTCGGCTCATCACGCGTGACGATGCCCGGCAAGCCGCATCTGCCGACGCCTTCGTCGAAAAGGGGGCTTGGGTATCGGTTCTCGCGCTGGCCGAAGCCACCTGGGTTCTTGCCACCGTATACGAACAGAAAGCCGCCGGCCTGGTCACTGCCGTCGAAATGCTGCTGAATCACAAGGACCTGACACTGCAGGATTCGGACGTCGTCGCAGCGGCGCTCGATCTCTTCCGCTCCCGGCCGGCCCTCGGTTTCTCCGACTGCCTGATGCTGCAACTTGCCCGGAAGGCCGGCCATCTTCCACTTGGCACCTTTGACCGCGGCCTCGGCAAGATCGAGGGAACTCAGAAACTATAGGCGCGCCTGCCCTACCGGCCCCACTCCACGTGCAGGCGCAGCGCCCCGATCCATACCGGACCGCGGTCGCGGTTGAAGGCCGGGTCGTTCACGTGCTGTAGGTCGATGGTGGCGAAGACACCGGGCATCACACGGGCGTTGTAATAGCTTTCGGAGACGTACTCGGGTCCGTAGCGGAGCGCCCCGTCGCCGATCAGGAAATCCAGGCCTCCGAGCGCCAGGTATTGGGCGTGGACTGCGGAAAGTCCGCTCACTGTCAGCTCGCTGGCCACGGTATCGTGCGGCCGTTTCCATCGCGCGCCGCCTACCGACACGCCCGCGGTAGCCAGCCGGTCGATGGCGGTAAAGACGAAGCTCTCGGTCTTCCCGTCGTTCCACCCCAGCCGTCCGAATACGCCGATGTCCTTCGCCAGCTCCTGCTCCACGTTCACCCCGAAGCCGTATTTCAGCGTGCCGGGGCGCCGCGTGGCGGTCACGTCCGGCTTCGTGCCAGTCTCCTCGGCCAGATCGATGGCCTCCGCATAGGTCCCCATCCGGGCGTGGTTCTGGTAGCTCAGAACACGGACCGTGCCGTCATGGCCGCGGGGCTTCACGCGCACCTCGCCCTCGAGATTATCGCCACGGTCGCGCAGCACGCGGCGGTCGAAGCGCATACCGTTGGCGACGCGCGGCATGGCCGCGCTGGCGTACCGCAGCGACCAACGCCGCGTGTGGAACTCGTGTACCCAGCCCCAGGTGTAGCCGTGGGTATCGGCCGCGTAGTCCCACGCGCCGTTGTACATGATGGCCCAGCCCATGAACTGCGTCCGCGGATCGTGCGTGTACCTGTTGTTGTCGAAGAAGTCGGTCAGGCTAAACCGGCCCATGGTCACCGAATAGCGGGTCATGGGCCGGCTGCCGGCGAGCTGATTTTCGTCGCTTGTGAAAGATTCGCGCGCGTCGCCGAATCCGAAATCCTGGGTCACGTACAGCCGCGCCAGGTACGGTTTGGGTGTCGCGACAGTCACGCGCGGCATCTCGCCATTGGGGAAGTCGGCGATTCCGTTGGTGCCGCTAAAACCCCGGCCGCCGGCCAACTCGGGGTCGAAATAGAATTGCGTGTCGCGCGCCAACTGCCATCCGAAGTAGAGCGTAGAGGTGAGCGAGGCTTCGGCTTCGGGATGGCCTTGCAAGCTGAAAACGTCCGCGTACGGAGAGTTGAAGCTGCCGTGATACTGGCCGATGGAGGTAGCCTGAAAATTCAGGTTCCATTTTTCGGACTGCACGGGGTCCTGCGCGGACAGTCGCAGAACTGTAACAAAAACCAGGATGATGGAAGTCCGCATGAACTTTCCATGTTGACAGATTTTTCCCGGAGCCCGCTCAGGCGTGTACGCTATTCGCCTCTTCCGCCGCCGGCAGACGGTCGGTCGGGCGCGCCCACCACACGTAGAACGTCGGCAGCAGGAACGTGCTCATCATCAAATCCACTATCAAACCGCCCACGATGACAATGGCAAACGGCCGCTGTGAGTCCGAGCCAATCGCATGTGACATCGCCGCTGGTAACAGGCCCAGCGTGGCGACCAACATAGTCATCATGATCGGCCGCAGCCTTCTTACCGCCCCTTGAATAGCTGCTTCCTCGATGGAAAACCCGCGCCCGCGCAATTGGTTGATGTACTCCACCATGATTACGCCGACCTGAACCGAAACCCCGAGTAAGGCCAAAAAGCCGACGCCCGACGATACACTGAAGTGCGTCCCCGTGACGTAAAGCGCCAGCAGGCCTCCAAGGGGCGCGACGCCGAGGTTGACCAGGTTCAGGCACGCCCACTTGGCGGAACCGAAGGCGCCATAGATGATCATGAAAATGAAGAAAACGGTCAAGGGGACGATAATCAACAGCCGCGCCTGGGATCTTTTCTGGCTCTCGTATTCGCCCTCCCAGTTAATGTGATAGCCGCGCGGAAGCTGAACCTGCTTGTTTACCTTCTCGATCGCCTCTTCGACGGCGCCGCCTAAGTCGCGATTGCGGACGCTGTACTTTACCGGGACATACCGCTCGTTCGATTCCCGGTAGATTTCAGAGCCTTCGTCCCGCTCTTCGAGTTTGCACAGTTGACCGAGCGATACCCGCTCGCCGGTTGGCGCCAGCAGGCGAATATTTTCGATGGCCTCTTTGGTGTTGCGGAACTGGGGGAGATAGCGCATCACCAGGTCGTAGCGCGCTTCGCCTTGCAATACCTGAGTAAGAGCACTCCCTCCCACGGCGGTATTGATGGCGTCCTGAACGTCCGCGACGTTGATCTGATAGCGCGCGGCTTGCTCACGATCTACTATGAAGTTGTCGTTAGGCTGGCCGGTAACTTCAAAAACTCCCAAGTCCTCGATTCCCCTGACCTGACGCATGACACTGGCGACCTCTCTGGCTTTGTCCTCGAGAACGCGCAAGTCCTCGCCATAGACCTTGGTGGCAAGCTGCCCTTTGACCCCGCTGATGGCTTCTTCAATGTCGTCGGCGATCGGCTGGGAAAAGCCCCACACCGCTCCCGGCAGCTTCTGCAACTCGCGGTTCATGGCCGCGATGAGCTCTTCTTTGTTCTGGTGAAATCCCGGGCGCCATTGCTCCCTGGGCTTCAGATCGACGAAGTACTCCGTATTGAAGAAGCTGGTGGTGTCCTCTCCGTCGTCCGGACGCCCCGTTTGGCTGGAGCATTGGGTCGCTTCGGGAAATGAACACAGAATGATTCGAGCCTGGTTCGAAAGCCGGATGGCTTCCGTGGGTCCGGTGCTGGGAGCCAGCGTGCCGCGCACCCACAGCGCGCCTTCATCCAGATGCGGCAGAAATTCCGATCCGATCCTTTCGCCCTGTAGCAGCCAGAGGCTCAAACCCACCGCGGCCAGGCAGACCGCAACCATCGCCCAATGGTGACGAACGGTCCAGGTGACGGCATGTTGGTATAGGCTGGTAATCCGGACCAGCACGGGATTCCGCCATTCGCGCGTCCCTTTGCGGAAGAGCATACTTGCCAGTACCGGAGCGATGGTCATCGAGAATATCACCGCGCCCAGGAGCGCGAATGCCACCGTCCAGGCCATCGGCCTGAAGAGCCTGCCTTCCACCCGCTGTAGGGTGAAGATAGGCAGGTACGCGGTGATGATAATCGTAATCGCGTAGAATACCGGCCTCTGCACTTCGTGAGCGGCGGCCCGGATCCGTTCCGGGACGGTTCTCGATGGCCCTTCGCGCTGACCCAGGTGCCGCACGATGTTCTCCACCATAACCACCGTTCCATCCACCACCATCCCGAAATCCAAAGCTCCCAGCGATAACAGGTTGGCTGGAACGTGGTTCAGTCGCAGGCAAATGGAGGCGAACAACAGTGAGAATGGGATGGTGATGGCAACGATGAGGGCGGCGCGCACATTTCCCACAAACAGGATCAGAACAATCGTGACCAGGATGACGCCCTCCGCCAGGTTGTGCAGCACTGTGGCCGTTGTGTAGCGCACCAGGTCGCTGCGATCGCGGAGCGGGTCGATCTTCACGCCGGCAGGCAGGATCTGATCGTTCAGCTCGGCGACTTTTTTGTGAACGCCCTGCAACGCCGCGTCCGCCTCGGCATCCTTTCGCAGGGCCAGCGTACCCGAAACCACGTCGTCGTCATTGATGAGCCGTCCGTCCGCGAGCCGGGTCGACCGGCCAACCTGGCCCAGGCGTATCTTCGGGCCTTGCGAAACCTGGGCGATATCTCGAATATGCAGCGGCGTGCCGTTCTTCGCCAGAATCACCGTGTTCTCGATATCGTGAACATCCCGCACCAGGCCGACTTCCCGAACATTGACCTGCTGCTGGCCGGCTTCGATGAAGCTTCCACCGGCATTGGCGTTGTTGTTGGTGAGCTGTTGCTCCACCTGGCCGATGCTCAGTCCGTAAGCGATCAGCTTGTCGGGGTCGATGCGAACCTGGTATTCGCGAGTGGGTCCGCCGAAACTCTGGACATCCACGATGTTGGGAACGGCCTTGAAATTCTTCTCCACCACCCAGTCTTCGACAGACTTCAACTCCATGACATCGTAAGCTGGATTGGTGCTGTGCAGCGTAAAGACATAGATTAGGCCGGCGGGACTCCAGTCCGTACCCAGTTGCGGCGTCACACCGGGCGGAAGAGTCACTTGCGAAAGCCGCTCGAGGGTCCGCTCGCGGTTCTTGAAATTCTCTTCCGCGTCGTCGAAAATCAGCCTCAGGTCGGAGAGACCGAACAGCGAGAACGAGCGCAAATGGGTTACGTATGGGATGCCGTTCATCGCGATCTCGAGCGGAATCGTGATTTGCTGCTCGATTTGTTCGGCGGAGATTCCCGGCCATTGGGTGATGATCTCAACGTAATTGTCGGCCACGTCGGGATAGGCTTCAATGGGAAGGGCGTGAAACGCTACGATCCCCGCGCCGACCAGGAGGAGCGCGAAAGCCAGCACGAAGGGGCGTTTGTTCAGGGCAAAGTCGACTACCCGGCGAATCATCTATTTACTGCTCCACCGTGTTCTGGAAGACCAGCGCGCCTGCCACCACCTGGTCGCCGGGCTTGAGGCCCGAGACCACCTCCTGCAGGTTGCCGGGGAGCATGTTCCCACCCACCACTTCCTGGCGCCGGTAGCGGCCATTTCCTAACGGTGTGTAGACCCACTCACGGTCGTGGAGGTGCAGAATCGCGGTGGCCGGCACGGTGGCGCGGCGTTCCCTGGTTTCGCCGTGGAACGTCGCAGTGACGAACATCCCTACCCGCATGAGCCCTGGATTTTCCACCTCCAGGCGGACCTTGGTGGTGCGAATGTTGGGGTCTACGATCGGCAGGATGTTGTTGATTCGCCCTTTGAGGACGCGGTCCGGATAGGCCACCAGATGTATGTCCGCATACTCGCCGATGTGAACTTGCGCCATGTTGTTCTCCCACACATCGCAGATAATCCAGACTCGCGACATGTCGGAAATCGTAAACGGGTTCGGCGGCGTCAGCGCCTGGACGCCCGATTGATCGGTGATTTGCTGGTCCGTGATGGTTCCCGATACCGGAGCGAAAACTTCCACGATGCCGGTGGGATGATCCGGGTCGGCGCCCAGCACTTGAAGACGTTCCCGCGCCGTATCGAGAACCACCTGGGCGTCATCCGCGGCATTCTGGGCAATCTCCTGAACGCTCTTGGGAATCGCGCCATGCTCCACCAGGAGGTTGGCGCGATCAAGCTGGATCTTCGCCAATTGCGCGTTCTTGACGGCCTGGCGGTAATCGGAGAACGCGCCCGAGATGTCCGTGCTGCGCACTTTGAACAGAAGCTGGCCCTTTTTCACCTCATCGCCCAGCCGGGCGTCGATTTCCACGATTCGCCCGCTGGCGAGCGACGGCACCGGCACCTGCCGCGACACGTCGGGATTCACCACTCCGGTTACATTCAGCTCCGGCGCGGCAACGTGTTCACCCGCCGTCGCCAGGGGAAACTGCTCCGGGTGATCCACCTTGAAGTTGGTGGAATCCATGTCGGGCTGGATGGTTGTGGGGGCTGGACCAATGCCGGCGTCCGCGCTTCGCTGGGCTGTCACCGTTCTTTCGCATCCGGTGAGGATGAGGGCCAAACCTAGACACACAATCGCTTGGAAAACAAGCAGATGCTTCATTGAACAACGATCCTCATCCCGAGCGGCCTAGGGGGCGTGTTCAGGTTTCTGGAGTCTCAACTCATTAAAGATTAGCAGAAGGCAGAATAGGTTACACGGGCCTGAAAATCGCTGAGACGGAAAACCACCGGCGCCACTTGGCTATCATGAAGTGATATGAAGCTGCCGTGGTGCGCCGCGCTGGCCGCCGCTTCGCTCTCCGCACAGACCTTCGCCGGCGCGCCGGCACTGGATGCGGCCATCGACCAAGCCATCCAACAGGATCGGCTCCCCGGCGCCGTTCTGCTCGTCGGGCACAACGGCCAGATCGTCTACCGCAAGGCCTACGGGAAGCGTGCGCTGGTTCCGCAGCCGGAGACCATGACCCTCGATACCATCTTCGACTGCGCCTCCCTCACCAAAGTCATTGCCACCACGTCGTCTCTGATGAAGCTTTTCGAGCAGGGCAAGTTCCGGCTGAACGACAAGGTCACCGACTACATCCCCGAGTTTCAGGGTGGCAAGAGCGACATCACGCTGCGCAACCTGTTCACGCATTTTTCGGGCCTCCAGCCCGACGTGCCGCTCAAACCGGCATGGACGGGCTACGAAACCGGCATCCGTCTGGCCTGCGCCACCAAGCCCGCCGGTCCGCCGGGCGTGCGCTTCGTCTATAGCGACATCAATTTCATCCTGCTGGGCGAAATCGTTCACCGGCTGAGCGGCCAGATGCTTTCCGATTACGCGCGGCAGAACATATTCCTGCCGCTGGGAATGAAGGAAACCATGTTCCAGCCGCCGGCGTCGCTGGCGCCGCGCATTGCGCCCACCGAGCGCCTCGAAAAGGCCGGGCCGCCTTTGCGCGGCGTGGTCCACGACCCCTCCGCGCGGGCGATGGGTGGCGTGGCGGGACACGCCGGCGTGTTCTCCACCGCCGCCGACCTGGCGCGCTTCGCCCAGATGATGCTCAACGGCGGCTCGCTCGATGGCGTCCGTCTTTTCAGCCCGCTCACGGTCGAGAAGTTCACCGAGCCGCAAAGCCCGCCCGACCAGCCCATCCTGCGCGGGTTGGGCTGGGACATCGACTCGCCCTACTCTGGCAACCGCGGCGAGCTGTTTCCCATAGGCTCGTTCGGCCACACCGGTTTCACCGGCACTTCCATCTGGATCGACCCTTCCACTAAGAGCTACGTCATCCTGCTGGCCAACAGCGTGCATCCCGACGCGCGGCCGGCGCTCACGCCGCTGCGCGGGAAGGTCGCCACTATCGTAGCCGCGGCGCTGGGCATCGGCGCGCAGGGCGTCACGCTGACCGGTTACAACGAGACGCTGGCCGGGGCGGGCGCGCGCCGCCAGATCGGCCGCACTGGCGCAACGCTCACGGGTCTGGATGTGCTGGTGGCGCGGAAATTTCAGCCGCTCCAGGGAAAACGTATCGGCCTCATCACCAACCAGAGCGGCGTGGACCGCCTGGGCCGCCGCAATATCGACCTGATGCGCGCGGCGGGCGTGGAAGTGGTTGCACTGTTCTCGCCCGAGCACGGGCTCGAGGGCAGGGAAGACCGGCCCGGCCTTCCCGACTTTACCGATCCAGCGTCCGGCATCAAAGTCTTCAGCCTGTATGGCAAGACGCTGCGGCCAACGCCGGAGATGCTGCGCGGCATCGACGCGTTAGTCTTCGATATTCAGGACATTGGCGCGCGCTTCTTCACGTACGAGACCACCATGGCCTACGCCATGGAAGCGGCGGCCAAGGCCGGTATTCCCTACTACGTGCTCGACCGGCCCAACCCCATCACCGGGACGCACGTGGAAGGCCCGCTGCTGGACGCCGCCAACCAGTCGTTCGTCGGCTATTTTCCCGGCCTTCCGGTGCGCCACGGTATGACCATGGGCGAACTCGCGCGCCTCTTCAACGGGGAGAACAAGATCGGCGCGGCGCTCACCGTGATCGAGATCGAGGATTGGAATCGCGGCGACTGGTTCGACTCGACGGGCCTCGCGTGGCTCGACCCCTCGCCCAACCTGCGCAGCCTGAACGCCGCCACGCTGTACCCCGGCTTGTGCCTTCTGGAATCTTCTAAGGGGTACTCGGTGGGGCGCGGAACGGATTCCCCGTTTGAACAGATTGGGGCGGATTTCATCGGCGGACGCGAACTGGCGGCGTATCTGAATCGCCGCGAAATCCCCGGCGTGCGCGTGTATCCGGCGCGCGTGGGCACGGTCGAGGGTGTGCGCTTCGTCATCGTCGACCGCGAGCTGCTGGACTCGACGCGCCTGGGCCTGGAAGTGGCGGCGGCCATCCAGAAGATCTATCCGGGGAAGATCGACTTCTCGGTGAACAAGCTGCTGATCGGCAGCGCCGAGGCGATCCGCCGGCTCCAGGCGGGCGACGACCCGCGCAGTATCCAGCAGGGCTTTCAGGATGCCGTGGCGGCGTTCGTCAAGATGCGGGAGCCGTACCTGCTATACCGCTGAGATCATCCTCCCGGAGAATCGTGCTGGCCGGTGCCGGCCAGGTCCTCGATTTTCGTGCCGATACGGTCGATGCGCTGCGGGATGGTGCCCCGCGCATCCATCTGATCTTCGGTGGCCCCGACGCCGGAAAGTTTCCGCTCGTGGCTCTTCGGTGCTTCGCCGGCCTGCGGTGTTTCTGGCATGGCTGCCTCCCAAGGGCTAGCCGATTATGAGAACAGGCGGCCGCGGAAGTCAAGGTGGGCATGCTTTAGCTTGCCCTGCTAAACTCTCTTGGCCACTACCAACGTGATGTCGTCCCCTTGGGGGGCGCCGGCGGCGAATTCGGCCAGCGCGTTTGTGACCGCGGCCACAATGTCGGCGGCGGGTTGGTGGCGATGCCGCTTCAGCACCTCGATAAAGCGGTCTTCGCCAAACTCATCGAAGTTGGCGTTGTTGGCGTCGGTCACGCCGTCGCTGTAGAGCACCAGCAGGTCGCCCCGGTCGAGATGCGCGCACTGTTCGGTGTACGGCGCAGCCGGCAGGATGCCGAGGACCGGGCCGCCGCCTTCCAGCATCTGCAATTCACCCGCAGCGCGGACCACGATCGGCGGATTGTGCCCCGCATTGGCGAATGCCAGCTCGCCGGTTTCCGTGTCCAGCACCGAGAAGAAGAACGTGATGAACCGGTTGGCGGGGCACTTGGCGCAGGTGGCCTTGTTCAGCCGGGTCATGAGAGACGCCAGATCGCCCGGATCTTCGGCCAGCACCTGCACCCGCGCGTGCAGGGCCATCATCATGAGGGAGGCCGGCATGCCCTTGCCGGAGACGTCGCCCAGCGCCAGGCCCACGCGGCTGCCGGCGTACGGAAAGAAATCGTAGTAGTCTCCGCCCACCGTGCGGCACGCCGCGTTGAACCCCGCCAGGTCGGCGCCGGGCACCCGCGGCGCCTCGTCGGGCAGCACGTGGCGCTGGATCTCGCCGGCCTGCGTGAGGTCGCGCTGCATAATGCGCTCGGCCTCCTCGACCTCGGCCAGCCGCGCGTTTTCGATGCGGATGGCGGCTACGTTGGCCATCACCGTGAGCAGGCTCAGATCGTCCGTGGTGAATTCGCGGAGGACGAAAGGCGAGTCCAGGTAGATCAGGCCGATGATGCGCTGCTTGGTCTGGAGCGGCACCGCCATCATGGTATGGACCTTGTGCTCCACGATGCTCATGCGGCCCTTAAAGGCGTCGTCAAGTTGCGCATCGCGCACCAGGATGGAGGACTTTTCGTTGAGCACGCGATCCCGAACGGCCGTGCTGATGCGAAAACCTTCCCCCTTGTGCGCGCGGGGAACGAGCGTGCCGCCTTCCAAAATGAGAAGCACGCCACGCTGCGCGTTGACCGCCTGGATGGCCAGGTCGAGGATGACAGGGAAGAGATCGGCCAGCGGCCGGTTCTCGGCCAACTCCTGGCCGGCGCGAATGAGCGCCTGCATGGGCGCGGAGGCTTTGGGTCCGCCGCGTTCGACGGCCATGGTCTGGTTGGAGAGCGCGCCTTCTAGGCTGGTGAACACGGTGGAAGTGGTGGGGGAAGCGCTCTCGCCGCCCTCGAACACCACCACGTTGGAAGCGGCGGCGTCGGGCGAATAGACGATGGCGATATGGCCGGCGGTGACGCGGTCGCCGGGCTTGAGGACGAGCCGGGCCTTGAGTGGAATGTTGTTGACGAAGGTGCCGTTCTTGCTGCCAAGGTCCTGCACCGTCCACTCGTCGCCCTCGGCCTCGAAAGCGAAGTGCTGGCGAGAGAGGCCGGCATCTTCCGGAAAGCACAGGTCGGCGGCGCTCGAGCGGCCAATGGAAAGCCGCCCGCCGGTGAGCGGGACGGTCTTCATCGAGCCGTCGGGGCACTGGATCAGGAGTTCGCGAGGCATGGCGATGGATTAATTGTAAAACGTTCGGGGGGCGGCTTTGTGCTAGCCGGCGCTGCCCGGTGCTACTATAACTAACACCGAAAGGAACGTCCGGACATGTTTTGGATAGTATTGATGTTGGCCCAGGCCACCGTTACGCCACAGATCGATCGGGGCGAAGCTCTCTTCTTTGGAACCGAAAACGGTTGTTCGAACTGCCACTCGTTGAAGGGGCGCGGTACGGCGGTCGGGCCGGACCTGAGAGGCATCGGGCGCCTCACGCCGGCGGCGATTGTGATGGCGGTTCATTCCACCGCTGCGCAGTACGTGCAGGACGTCAGGCTGAAGTCCAAGGAGACGTTTCCGGCGATGCCGGGCGCAAAGGACGATAAGACCATCCAGCTCTTCGACCTTTCCAAGACGCCGCCGGAACTGCGCAAAGTTGATCTGACTGAGATCGATTCGATGACCAGTACAGCTCGGTGGAAGCACCCGCCGGCGGTCAACAAGCCCACCGCGGCGCAAATGGCCGACATCGTCGCCTATATCCGCTACGTAGCCACCGGCGCCCGCCAGGCCGTGGATCCTTCGGACGTCCAGTAGAGGTCTCTGTGCTTTCTACGGCCGAACGTCTGAAGAAGGTGTCTCCCGCCGTCTTTGCCCTCGGAATAGTGCTGTTCCTCATGCCCTTTGTCAACATATCCTGCCAAGGTCACAAGCTCGTGAGCTTGACAGGTATTCAGTTGTCGTTTGGCGGGGAGATCAGATCGCCGGGCATGTTTGGCCAGACCGGGGAGGTGAGAAGGATTGAACCTGAGTTCTGGGCGACCATTGCGCTTGCTTCCCTCGTAACCGGATTGGTGTTGATTCTCCTCAAGCCACTGAGAACCACTCTGCCGCCCGCAATAGCCGCTGGCATCTGCGCGTTTTCGCTTCTCGCATTGAAAGCCAGGGCCGACAATGAGGTGGCTGCACAAGGGCTTGGTCTGGAACCCAGCTACGAACCGGCCTTCTGGCTTGTCCTGTTATTGTCCGTCGCGCTCGCCGCCCTGCTCGGAATTGCCTACCTTGAACAGCGGCAACAGGTGACCGCACCATCCCCGCCGCGCCTGTAACGGAGTCCCGGCACCGCCGCAGGCCAAGCGGTCGCGCTCAAACCGGCTCGCCGCGGAATGCGCGGCGCAGCTTCTCCCAGGTGACTTCGAGGTCCTCGGGGACCACGCGAGTCTCCCCCACCGTGGTGATAAAGCTGGCGTCGCCGGTCCAGCGGGGCAGCACATGCAGATGCACATGTTCCGCGATGCCGGCGCCGGCGCTGCGGCCGAGGTTCATCCCCAGATTCAAGCCGTCCGGATGGTAGACCGTCCGCAGATGCTTCACGCTGTCGCGCGCCAGGCGGATCAACTCCACCAGGGTTTCGTCGGGAAGCTCCTCCAGCGCGGCGGCGTGCTCGTACGGCACGATCATAAGATGCCCGCTGGTGTAAGGGAACCGGTTGAGAATGACGAAACTGCGCGCGGCGCGGTGCACCACCAGGGGCTCGCGGTCGTCGGACGCCTGGGCAGCGGCGCAGAAGATGCATTCGCCCCGATCCCCTGTCGTGGTGACGTATTGATACCGCCAGGGGGTCCAGAGATAGTCCATGCTATTCCGGGACCAGGCCTATTGTGGGTTCGGAACCTGCTCGGGCGCGGGGGAAGGCGCGGCCGGGGCGCCGGGCGCGGCCGAGTTGTTCACCACGTCCTTCAGTTCCTTGCTGGGCTTGAAATAAGGGATCTTTTTCGCGGGCACTTCGACCCGCGCACCGGTTTTCGGGTTGCGGCCGATCCGGGGTTGCCTCTGGCGAGTGCGGAAACTGCCGAATCCGCGGATCTCGATCTTATCGCCGGAGCGCAGGGAACGAACGATACTGTCGAAAATGGCCTCCACAATGACCTCGGATTCCTTCCGGGTCATCTCCACCACCCGGGAGACTTCTTCAATCAGATCGGCCTTCGTCATCGCACTCTCCTTGGTGTCAATCCGTTACGAAACCGCAGTATCGCTTGAATAAAGGAAATTTGCAAGCTACCCTTGGTTGCGGTCTTTCAGGCTCATAACCTCTTCGATAGTTGTGGTGGCGGCGGCGGCCTGGCGCTGGTAGTCTTCCAGACGGTTTTTCTCCTCGTCTTCCGTCACGGCGCGGAGACTCAGCCCGATTTTTTTCTCCGCTTCACTCATCTTGACGATCTTGAAATCGAACTCCTGGCCTGTCGCCAGCGGCGATTCCTCCGACCCGCGCCGGCCCGAATAGCCCGGCACCTCCGAGAAATGGCACAAGCCTTCCACGCCCTCGGCCAATTCCACGAAACCGCCGAAACTGGCCAGCCGGCACACGCGGCCATGCACCGTATCGCCCACCTGGTGATTCTGGAAATAACTTTCCCAGGCGTCCGGCTGGAGCTGCTTGATGCCCAGAGAAAGCCGGTGCGCCGATGAATCGATATTGAGAATCACGGCCTGGACCATCTGGCCCTTCTTCAAAACCTCGGAGGGGTGCTTGACGCGCTTGGTCCAGGACAGATCGGAGACATGCACCAGTCCGTCGATGCCTTCTTCGATTTCGATGAAGGCTCCAAAGTCGGTCATGTTGCGTACCCGGCCCTCCACCACCGAGCCGACGCTGTACCGCGTGTCGATGGTGGTCCAGGGGTTGGGTTCGAGCTGCTTCAGGCCGAGCGAGATGCGCCGGTCCTTGGAGTGCACCTCGAGGACCACGGCCTCCACCTGGTCGCCGGGCTTGACCACTTTCGACGGATGCTTCATGCGGCGCGACCACGTCATCTCGCTGATGTGGATGAGACCCTCGATGCCCGGCTCCAGCTCGACGAAAGCCCCGTAATCGGTAACGTTGACCACGCGGCCGATCACCCGGCTGCGGACCGGGTAGCGCGCGGCGACGGCGCTCCACGGGTCGGGCTCGAGCTGTTTGATGCCCAGCGAGACGCGCTCTTTGGCGCGGTCGAACTTGAGGATCTTGACGGTGATTTCCTGGTCCACGTGCAGCAACTCGGAAGGGTGCGTGACGCGGCCGTAGGACATGTCCGTGACGTGCAGCAGGCCGTCAATGCCGCCCAGGTCGATGAAGGCCCCATACTCGGTGAGGTTCTTAACCACACCGGTGACTACGGCGCCTTCGGCAAGGTGGTCGAGCGTGGCGTTCTTGCGGACGTTGATCTCTTCCTCCACCGCTATTTTGCGCGAGACCACGACGTTGCCGCGGCGCCGGTTGAGCTTGATGATCTTGACCGGGATGTCCTGTCCGGTCAGGGAATCCAGATTATGAACGGGGCGCGGATCGGCCTGCGATCCGGGCATGAAGGCCTTGATGCCCACATCCACGGCCAGCCCGCCCTTGACGCGTCCGAGCACGCGGCCGGAGACGATGAGCTGCTCCTGGTAGGCCTTCTCCAGGTTGTCCCAGATGCGCAGTCGCGCGGCGCGCGTGTGCGACAGCAGCACATATCCTTCCGGCTGCTCGCCATGCTCGATCATCACATCCACGGCGTCGCCGGGCCGTACCGTAATCTCGCCGCCGGGAGTCTGAAACTGCTCGATGGGGACGATGCCTTCCGACTTGTACCCGAAGTCGATGATGACATCCTTGGCGGTGATACTCAGGACCGTGCCTTGCAGAACCTCGTCTGCGGCGGGTGGGGCGAAGTGGCTGTAATCGTCGAGAAGATTCTCGTAGCTTTCCGGGACTCCCTGGTCCACCCGCCCGCTCTCCTCTTCCACGGCCATTATGCCTCCGCCGGTCACTGAGCCACCAATGATTGCAGGCACTGGATCAGCCGCGGCAGGCAGCGGGCACGGGAAATCCGACACGCTTTGTTATCACCGAGCACCATCGTGGACGAGACCATGGGCCAATTACCAGCAAACCACTGAGAGATCAGTATGTTAGCAAATATACGCCGACTGATTGGGCTTGTCAACGGCCCCCATGGCGCGGAAAGGGCGGTTTTCCGCCTTGCTAGAACTTCTTTCCGATGATGGCGTAGTCCAGACCGCCGAAGAATGCCTCGCGGAACGCCTCGGGCAGCGAGGCCAGCGACGGCATCGATTCCACGGCGGGGGCGAGCTTGCGCACCTCCATGACGCCCACACCGAACTCCTCCAGATAGAAGGCCAGCAGCGGGTGCGGGACGGGCCGCGCGTGCGTCGGGTCGAGGTAGAAGTGCGTGGCGAAAATGGCCAGGCACTCCGGGTTGGGCGTTTCGATAACCATGACCCCGCTGCGCATCAGGCGGCCGGCGCAGAGCTGGATCATTTCGGGCAGCCGCTCGGGCGGAAGATGCTCCACCACCTGAGCGCAGAAGATGCCGTCCAGGGACTCTTCCGGAAGGCCGGCCAGGTACGTGAACAAGTCCGCGGTCTCCGCCTGGAGTCCTTTCAGGCGGCAGATTGCGACCGACTCATGGCTGAGATCGATGCCCACCGCGGGAATACTTGCCTCGCGCATGATCTCCAGAAATTCGCCACGTCCGCAGCCGATGTCCAGGACGTTCCGGCATCCCTCAAAATCCCGAAGATACAGGTGTTGCTGCGCCTTCACGTGCTCTTCGGGACCGCGAAAACGCTCCGCAAAACGGGCCAAGTCGAGAGCCAATGGGGCGGAGTCTTGACTGGCCCCTGGTCCGGCCGGCACGGGAGGTCCGGAGGGCGCTCCGCCTGCCGCCAGCAACTGGGTGCGCTGCCGGATGAGGCGAAGTTCGGAATGAAAAGTGCGCTCGAATTCCAGCCGCAGCCGCGCTTGAATATCGGCCACGCTGCGCTCCCACGCGAAGGTGAAATCGGCGTGCTGCGCGCGAACCGTCTCGCGGAAGCTGGTGTCCATCAGGGTGGTGCGGTGCTGAAAAGCGCCTTGCAGATCGGCCACGCTGCGCAGAAACTGGATCTCATTCTGGGCCAGCTTGTATTCCCACCCCGCGCGCCACTCGGCCCAATGCTTGCGGATGTCCGCCAGCTCCGGGCCAAGGCTTTCCTGCACCATCTGGATCTCTTGGCGGAGGCCTTCCTGGGCCGCCTTGATGTCCTGGCCGAGCTTTTCCTCGGACGTCTGCATATCCTGGCCAAGGCTATCCTGAATCACCTTGAACTCTTGGCGGAGGCTTTCCTGGGCCGCCTGAATGTCTTGGCCGAGGCTTTCCTGGGCGGCCCGGAGATTCTCTTGCCCCGCTCGAATCCGGCTGCTCAACTCGACCAAAGCGCGGTTGTCCTCATTGAGCGCTTCGATGGCCGCATCGACGCATGCCAGCACCTGGCGGTTGAATTCCACCTGCTCGCGGACGTGCCAGTCGAGCACGCGAGCCACCAGCCGCTTCCAGGCCTGGACCAGGGAGTTGGCCAGGCCGCCGGGGCGCGGGTTCACCGTGCCGATAGCGGCCACTTTGCCCAGCGCCGAATCGCGCGCCCGCACCAGCGGCATGAGGTCGGGCAGGGCGATCCCCGCCGGGTCCAAAGGGCCCCCCGCGGAGTTCTCCGGGCGCTGCGCGCGCACGCGCTCGCGAACCTCCCGCAGAATAGCGATCAGCTCAGCGCTTTCCATGTGTTGCCCGGCTCCAGGTCGCGGTAATCACGCTGCTCAGCCCGCCGCGCGGCGTGAAGTCGCCGACTACAGTAGCCGTGACCGGATTGGCGGCCTTCACCACGTCGCGAAGCACGCGGTTGACCACGTTCTCCTGAAAGATGCCGAGCTGCCGATAGGCCAACAGGTACATTTTGTAAGACTTCAGCTCCAGGCAGCGCCTGCCGGGAACATACCGCAGCGCGATGCTGCCGAAATCGGGAAGACCGGTCTTGGGGCAGACGGAAGTGAATTCCGGCATGACGATCTCGATCTCGTAACCGGCGTACTGATTGGGCCAGGTCTCAATCTCGGGAAGCTCGGTGTGGACGCCGGCGCGCGCATGTTCATCGGTGTAGGCGCGTTTCATAAGGCTTTGGCCAGCAAATCCAGAAACAAGCCGACGTCGGCCACCACACCCACCGCCTGTCCCGTGCCGCGGTCGCTGACCTTGGTGGCGACCGCCGGGTTGATATCCACGCACACGATTTTGACCCAGCTTGGCAGCATGTTTCCGGTGGCGATGGAGTGCAGCATGGTTCCCAGGCAGAGCACCAGGCCCGCGCCTCTCAGTTCGGCGGCATAGGCATCCTGGGCCGCGTTCATGTCGGTGATGGTCTCGGGCAGCGGGCCGTCGTCGCGCAGGCTGCCGGCCAGCACAAATGGAACGCCGGCCTGGACGCACTCGTAGAGAATGCCCGAGCGCAGGCGGCCGGACTCGACGGCCTGCCGGACCGAGCCTGCGCGATAGATGGCGTTGATGGCGCGCATGTGATTGCGATGGCCGTGCTCCTCCTGGCGGCCGTCGGCCAGCCGCACGCCCAGCGATGTGCCGAACAGGGCCGCCTCGATGTCGTGCACGCCCAGCGCGTTGCCGCTCAGCACGGCCTGCACGCAGCCGTTGCGGATGAGCGCGGCGAGGCCCGCCACGCCGCCGGTGTGCACCACCACCGGTCCCGCCACCACCAGCACTTTCTGCTTCTGCTCGATGGCGTGGCGCACCAGCGCGGCGGTCTGGCGCACCGCGGTTTCCACCTGGCGCTCGGAGGAAATCCCATTGGCCATGAAGGCGAACGCCAGGCGGTCGCGCTCCTTGGGTTCGGGAATCACGCGGATGCCGCGCAGCCCCACCACGATCCGGTCGCCCTGGCGCAGATCGCGCAGACGCCGGCACGCCGCGCGGCCCTCGCGAACCACCACCATGGCATCCATCCGCTGGTTCTCGGCTTCGATCCACTTCTGGCCGTGGCGCACGAAAGTTCTGTGATTGGTGGTGGAATAAAAATCTTCCGGCGCGCATTGATCGCGCTCCACCTCGCGCAGCGCGGCGTCCCCTGTATCGGCGGCGGCGCAGCCCAGCCCCAACAACTCCTGTAACAGGCGCTCCATGGCCTGCTCGTCGGGCGCTTCGACTTTCAGCCGCAGATAGGAAGGCTCGCTGTTGGTGCGGCCAATGCGGAACTGTTCCACTTCGAACCGGCCGCTATACTCCACGACCTTATCGAAGATGTTCTCCATGATGTGGGAGTCGATCAGGTGGCCTTCGGCTTCCACCACTTCCTGGAATGGCATAGAGACTCTATTGTAGCGGGGAAGGTGGGATCAACTCACTACGGCCTTCTCCACCTGCTCGGCGATCCACGCGTAGGTCTTTTCCAGGCCTTCGCGCAGCGGCCGGCTGGGCGCCCATCCGAGCTTCTCGCGGATCAGGCGGTTATCGGAGTTCCGCCCGCGAACGCCGAGAGGTCCCGGAATGTGGCGGATGGCCAGCTTCTTGCCTGCGATCTCCATGACCAACTGGGCCAGCCGGTTGATCGTGACCATCTCTTCCGAGCCGATGTTCACCGGGCCGGTGAAATCGGATTCCACCAGCCGCCGCACGGCTTCGACGCATTCGTCGATATAGAGAAACGACCTGGTCTGCTTTCCATCGCCCCAGATTTCGATTTCTCCGCCGTCCGGAGTTTCGGCCACTTTGCGGCACAACGCCGCCGGGGCTTTCTCGCGTCCGCCCTGCCAGGTGCCCTCGGGGCCGAAGATGTTGTGGAACCGCGCGATGCGAACCTCGACGCCGTGGTTCCGCATGTACGCCAGGTAGAGACGCTCGCTGAACAGTTTCTCCCACCCGTATTCGCTGTCCGGCGCCGCCGGATAAGCCGAGTCTTCCGAGCACTTCGGATTGTCCGGGTCAAGCTGGTTGTACTCTGGATACATGCAGGCCGACGACGAGTAGAAAAACTTCTTCACTCCGGCGCGCACGCCGAATTCGACGGTGTTCAAGTTGATGCTGGCGGAATTGTGCATTACGGCCGCATCATGCTCGCCGGTAAAGATATACCCGGCGCCGCCCATGTCGGCGGCGAGCTGATACACCTCATCGATGCCGCTCACGGCGTTCCGAACCACCTCCGGATCGCGCAGATCGTCCACAATGAACTCATCCGCCGGAGGTTCGGCAAATTCGTGCCGCTTGAGATCCACCACGCGGACCCAGCACCCCTCGGCTTTCAGCCGTTTCACCAGGTGCCCGCCGATGAAACCACCAGCCCCGTTCACCAGTACTCTTTTCACTGTCTTTATATCCTGCCTTCTCGACCATTATGCCGCAAATGAGGGCCGCTCATTCGCTACGCTCGTGCCGTTAGACTTCGGCCTTTATGACATACGACCATCCACGTCGCATCACGTCGCTACTTTCGCCATAGCTTGCGGCAACGGTTGAGCCACGTATCAGGATAAGCTTCCGAAATGCGATCTTCGCGGTATCCGAATGCACGCCCTATTGCACGATGAGTCTCAGTCGTTCTTCGATCTGCCCAAAGCTCTGAAATGTCTTCACCCCACCAGATGTCTTCGCCCACTCCAAATTCGCTCGGAATATGCCGCAACTTCGGAAAATCTAGGGATCTTTTCGCCAATTCATCCAGCGCGATGGATAGCAAAGGCTCAGTAAAGCAGGATTCCATTCCGACCCTGCGCTGTCGGCCTGCTGGAATTGCAACCGCATAGTCTTCCGTTTCTCGCTTCCACTTCCCCGCATCTGCAAAATTGAGCCGTATCTTCCCGCTCCACCATATGCGCTTTCCCTCAGGTATCCGGATGTCAGTGTAATCAGCCCTGTTGAAGAATACGGCCTTCTGAAGGAGCTCAGGGTTCGCCAGCAAATTACTCCATTGATATAAAACCTTTTGCAGCACTGGCCTTTCGGTTTCCGTTTTAAGGGCCACCACGATGGGTCCGGTCATAGAGCTAGCTCCCGGTTAGAGATGACCAATGTCGCCCGCCGCGCAGGCCTGCCACCTTTCCGATTATGCCTTGGTCACGGGCCGCTCGGAAAACCCCGATTCTTGCCACGCGGAGAATACGTCCCCATAATCGCCCTTGCAACCGCGTCTCGACTCCTCCCGGCCCCGTACTCGCCATGCCCAAAAAAGGGGAACCGATGTGTCATAGGCGGACGCAGTGCACTCGCGTCAAGCCTATGGCTCAACCGCGGTAAGTGCATCCTCTAAACCGCGTTCACCGCGCAGGCCTCACTTCACCGCCAGCCAAGCCAAGAACAGCCCGTCGGGTTCCACGTCTTCCCAATACGAGATGTACCGGCTCGACACCTGCCGGCAATGGCGCCGAAGCAGCCGCTCCAGGCCCCTGCGCGTGAACCATTGCTCCCAATCGGGGGTCTTCAACTTTCCCCATTGCTCCGCGTTCTTGTCGATGATGGCGATGCGCCCGCCCGGCTTCACCACGCGGCAGATCTCGCTCACCGCCTTCTCGATTTCCACGGCGTGCTCCAGCGACTCGGTCGCGTATGCCGCATCGAAAAATCCGTCCTCAAACGGCAGTTCGGTCATGGAGCCGGCGCGCGTGTGTATGCCCGCGGGCACGAATCGCAGCATCTCCTCGGAAATGTCCAGGCCCCAGATCTCGGAGGCCGGCTCCTGCTCCTTCAACACGCGCGCGAATCGGCCCTTGCCGCAGCCGGCGTCGAGCACACGCTTGCCGCCCAGATCGCCCAGATGACTCCGGATCAGCTTCACATGGTAGATGCGCGGATCGATGGTGGAAGGGAAGTGTTCCTCGTCGCGCGCCGCTTCGTCGAAACTGGACTGAATCCGCGCGCGCAGCTCGGGAGTCAGCCGCGCGTGGCGGCGCAGGCCTCCCGGCGCGTCTCGAAGTCCGGAAAACAGCCGCTTCCAGTTCAAGCTTAGGCCCGGATCAGGAAGATCGGAAGACCGAGTTTGCGATCGTAGGTGGGCCGGTAACGCTCGGTGTTGTACATGGTGGCCACGTCCACCCGGCGCGGGCCGAGCTTCGGATCGGGAATCGGCGCCATGGAGTAGCACCCGTTGCTGATGGCGGTCATGAGGCCGTGCTTGCCCTCCTCAATGGCGTCCACGGCCATGCTAGCGAAGGTGGTGGCCACCATCCGGTCGACGAAGTCCGGGCTGCCCGAGCGCAGCTCGTAGGTCAGGTCGCTGACAACCGTCTCTTCGCCCGTGGCCGCCTTGATTTCGCTGCTGAGATCCTCGGCCACGCTCATCTTCTTGCGGTGCCCAAAAGCGTCCGGTTCGCCGTACTCCCGCATCGTGTAGCCTTCCCACTCGGCGCCCTCGGAGAGGATGGCCAGCGAATAGTTGCTGGGATTGTTCTTCTTGTCGGTCATCAGCAGCTCGATGAGGTGCTTCAGGTTGACCTTGTACTCCGGAATGCAGCAGCGAACGGAGGTGACAAAGGCGGTGTAGAGCGCGGTATAGCCGGCGTCGCGCCCGAACACGCGGAAAATGCCGATGCGTTCGTGCGAGCCGACCGTGGTCCGCTGCCGCCCGATGGCGTCCATGGCGCGCGTCACGGCCGTCGAAAAGCCGATGCAGTACTCGGTATTGCGCACGTCGTTGTCCATGGTCTTCGGCACCGCGATGACGGGCACACCCTGGCGGTCCAGCTCCGCCGCGTAACTCAGCGTATCGTCGCCGCCGATGGCGATTAGGTAATCCAGGCTCAGCGTCTCGATGTTCTTCTTAACCGCCCTGGTCACGTCGAACGCTTTGGTGGTTACGCCCTTCTTGGTGGATTCGACCGCGGGGAACTCCTGGCCCTCCAGAACCGGCGGGAGCTTCTTCATCTTGGAGGGGTTGGTGCGCGAGCTGTGCAGGAAGGTGCCGCCCGTGCGGTCGACGGTGCGGGTGTTCTCGCGGTCGAGCGGCAGAACATACCGGGTGCGGCTGGCCGGGTCCTCTAAGTTGACATGCGTGAGGCCCTCCCAGCCGCGGCGGATCCCGATCACCTCGCAGCCAATCTCGCTGCCACGGTAGACCACCGTCTTGATCACGGAATTCAGCCCCGGCACGTCGCCGCCGCCCGTGAGTATACCGATACGTTTCACGCCCATGATTGCTCCTTGAAAATGTGGGTTTCTTGCGGATTGAAAGATCTTATTATAAGCCCTTGCGCCTCACACCCACCAGGCCGCCGCGGGCTGCTCTTTCATGACGATTCCGTTCAGGAACGCCGCCGCTTTGGTGAGCCCTTCTTCCGCCGAGAGAAGGCTGTCTTCGTGCTCGATCGAGAGTGTGTAATCGTAGCCGAACATGCGCAGCGTAGAGGCGAACTCGCGCCACCATCCTTCGCCGTGGCCGTAGCCGCACGTGCGGAAGATCCACGCGCGGTGGCGCTCGTCGGTGTAGGGCTTGGTGTCCAGCACGCCGCTCAGAGGCAGGTTGCGCTCGTAGATCTGGGCATCCTTGGCGTGGACGTGGAAAATGGCGTCGCCCAGCACGCGTATGGCGGCGATCGGGTCGATGGCTTGCCAGAACATGTGGCTCGGGTCGTAGTTGCAGCCGATCGACGGTCCCGCGATGGAACGCAGCTTCAGCATGGTTTCGGGGCTGTAGACCACGAACCCGGGATGCATCTCGATGGCGATTTTCACGCCGTGATTGGCGGCGAACTGCGCCTGCCTGGTCCAATACGGCGCCACCACCTTTTCCCATTGCCACTTGAGGATCTCCAGGTAATCGGGCGGCCATGGACAGGTCACCCAATTGGGCCACTTGGACTTGGCGGAATCGCCCGGGCAGCCGCTGAAGTCCACTACCACCGGCACGCCCAGCTTCTCCGCCAGCCGAATGGTCTTGCGGCTTACTTCCTGGTCGTGTTTCGCGCGCGCTGGGTCGGGATGGAGCGGATTCCCGTGGCAGCTCAGTGCGCTGATAGTGAAGCCCTGATCGTTCAGCTTCTGTTTGAATTCGTCGAGCTCCGCCCGGTTGTCGAGCATCGAGAGCTTGCAGTGCGGATCGCCGGGGTAGTTTCCGGTGCCGAGTTCCACGGTGTCGATATGGAGGCTTGTCAGCTTCTTGAGAACGTTGTCCAGGGACAACTGCGCCAGCAATGCGGTGAATACGCCGACTCTCACGCGGTCACTCCTTAGAGATAGGGTAGGGTTGCCTTCAACAGAATATCACCACGCCGCTCTACGCGAAGTGGTAGGTATTGGCGGCTTCGTCCCAGACAATCCTCTTCTGGTTCTTGAACGAGAGCGTGGCCATGTGTCCGGAAATGGCCGCCTGCTGTCCCACGGGAGGAGGCGCGATGGGCTTTTCGTTGCCCAGCACGGACTGTATGAAATTGCGGAAGTGGTTGATGGCGCCGTCGGCTTCTTTGAAATCTTTCTGGCCGTTGAGGTGGATAGGCTGGCGCGCCTTGACACTGGCGGGCGGCCTGCCCTGGAAAGCCTCGGGCGTGAAATACAGGTCCTGGCGGTTCATCACCTCGATAGTGCCTTCATTGCCGCACACTTGTTCGCCGTAACCATAGTGATCGTTGCCGAAATAGCAGGAGTAGTTGATGTGGAAGTTATCGCCGTACTCGTAGACGGCGCTGAGGGTGTCGGGCACCTCGCGGTCGTCGGTCTTGTCGGTCCAGCGGTAGATGCCGCCGGACGTCATGCAGGAGCGGGGCACGGTCTTGTCGAGCATGAAATTGACGATGTCGGTCTGGTGCACCAGCAGGTCGGTGGAGATGCCGCCGGAATAATCCCAGTAGAGGCGCCACTGGAAGTAGCGGCGCGGATCCCACGGCCGCTTGGTAGCCGTGCCCAGGAAGCGGTTCCAGTCGGTGTTCTGGGGGGTGGCATCGGGCGGAATCACGTAGCGCCACGCGGGATTGTTGGGCAGCGAATTGCGGTACCAGAAAGCGCGCGCGTAGTGCACGTCGCCAATGTACCCTTGCTGGATGAGCTCCTTGGCCTTCTTGTAGAGCGACGAGCTGCGGTTCTGCGTGCCCACCTGCACGATCTTGCCGGACTCCTGCCATGCGCGCACCAGATCGAAACCTTCCTCGATGGTGTGGGCCAGAGGCTTCTCTATGTAGACGTGCTTGCCGGCCTTGAGCGCCGCGATGGTTATGTCGTGGTGCAGGTGCTCGGGCGTCATGATGAAGACGGCGTCGACGGACTTGTCGGCCAGCAGGTCGTTGTAGTCCACGTAGGTGGCGGGCGCGCTCCCCCAGATGGTCTGCATGCGGTCCTTGGCGCGCGCGATGTAGCCCTGACAGGTGTCGCAGATGGCCGTAATCTGCACATCGTTGGGCGCTGCGGTATGCATCCAGTCGAGGCTGGCGTAACCGCGCGTGCCCACGCCGATCCAGCCGATATTGACCTTTCCGTTGGCGCCAAGCGCGGGAAGGACGGCCGGTCCCGCGGCGATCGCAGCGGCTTTCAGGAAATTACGGCGATTGAGTTCGTCCAGCATTAAGACCTCCAATTCCGATAATAGCAGCGAAGCGGCCGGTCCGGGCGTGCCCGGCCCTGCCGGCTCAGCACGACGTCCGCATCGCTACTTCGGTTTAGGCGGATACTTCTCCAAGGACTTCCTGACCATGTCGTCGAGCTTGCCTTCGATCTTGCTGGCTTCGCTCTTGTCCTCGCTGGCAATGCCGCGCCAAACCAGGGCACGAGTAGTTGGATCGCGCAGATCGATGACCAGGGTACCCTCGGTGTACGGCACCCTCACGACGCGCGTGCCCCAACCGCGCCATCCGGCAGGGTACGCCTCAACCTCCGTTCTGCGGGCCGCTCCGAATCGGTATCGCACGTTGAGATCCGACGGCCCGGTGACCATCGCCAGACCCCGCGCCGTCAAAGCCCGTTCTATGTCTGCGTCAATGCGCTTCTTGACCAGGTCGCTGTTCAGCGCGGGGTTCTTGCTGTTCAACTGGCCATCGCGGATGGCGAATGTCTTGTACTTGCTGAAGTCGGCCGCCTGGTCGAATTCGACCGTGACTTTCTGCGCAAACGCGCCCAGAGCGCCGAGCAAAATCAGTGGCAGGGTTTTCATGATTTGTGACTTTATCACAACATGGGACTTTGCGTGGTCTCAAATCAATTCTTCGGCTCGCCGATAGGGTACCCCTGCCAGACTTTGGCCATGTTCTCGTGGGCGACGATCAAGGCGAGGGACTCCTTTCTGTCTTAGTGATGTCGGTTCCCGCCGCAACCGAGACGAGCTGCTCGAGCGCGGCCAGGCGGACGCGGATTCTCGCCAGCTCGCCTTCGCCAAGCTTTTCGGCGCAGCCGGCGAGAATTCGTCTGCCCTGCTCGGCGAGCGTGCGGCGATACGCCGGGTCCGGAGTGCTTGTCGCGATATCACCGAGGGCCCGCAGCATACGGAGGCTGACGGCGACATCGCCCTTCGAGTACATGCGGATTTGCTCGAACGCGGAGTCCACCAGCCCGTCGAAGTCGACCCAGGAGAGACTGACGCGAACCACGCCGGGAGGGTCGTAGAGCAGAGACTCGGGCGGCTCCCGCGCTGCGAAGCGGATCAGGATGCGGCTCAGTTGGTCCACCGAGCTAATGGCGGTGCTGGGGTCGTTGACCGCCGGCGAGATGGCCTTCAAGGCGATATCGACGATTTGCAGGACGCCGAACTCGACATCCTGCTGCAAGGTGCGGGACGGGCCGAAGTCGAAAGCTCCGCGGAAATCGTCGCTGTTCTCCGGAGACAGCCGGTCTCCTTTAGACACCATCAGCAGCGGGATGCCCGCCGGAACGAACTGGCCGACTCGCCGGAGCAGCCGCACTTTCACGCGGCAGGACTTCGCCAGGAAGACCAGCCGCCGGGTGTCGATGAAGCGGATGTAGCCGGAGACATCGCTCAACACCGCAACCTCCTGGACGCCCGGCGGGATGGGGCCGGAGCCCGCCAGACGGCTGACGCGGTGAGGCCACGGCATGATCTCATCCAGCACGGCTTCCGTCTCGGAGGCGATCCTGTCCACAATGTAGTTGACGCTGATGGCCTGCGAGATGTGGTGAATGAAGAAGAGCAGCCACGCCACCGAGACTATGGCCAGCAGCATCGCGCCCAGGACGGTGACGACGGGCGCAAACGGATAGGGCTGGGAGCGCGCCGCGGGAAGCGCCGCCATGCAGTAGCTGAAGGTGCCCAGGAATATGCCGAGCGTCCACTGCGTCACGCGGTCCTTCACAAAGCTGACGATGATGCGCGGAGAGAACTGCATGGAGGCCAGCGTGAGCGTCATCAAAAGGATGGCGAAGACGATGGAGACGACGGTCATGATGGAGGCGGCGATGCCTCCCAGAATGACCTGGGCCACTTGCGGGTCGGCGTTCGAGGGGAAGAGCGCTTTGGGCACCCAGGCGCCGATGGCGGGGACGGTCTCTTCCAACCACGACAGGAACGCGCCCGCGGCGCCCAGCGCCAGCGCGATGGTCAGCGGACGGACCAGAAACCCGCCACGCAGGTTGTACATGACGTGGCGGAATAATAATGGCAGCCGTTTGTGCACGGTTCTATCTGTTCAAGTGTAGACTTTTTGCCGCGCCCCGGTGATACAGGCCCTTCCGACTCGCCGCCAGAATTCAGCGAGGCACTTCTTTTGCCCATTGGTCTGGTTGGGCCGAACCGTCATGCTCCTGGGAGCCGCCGCTCAGCGATCGGCCTGGTTCGACGAGAGATAAGCATAAACGGCGTCTGCGGCCACCCGGTTTCCTTCTTCCGACCAATGGGAATCGTCCCGATAGTACGGGAGGCCACCGGCTCTTGCACTGGCTATGAGAGCGGGCGTGAGGTCCAGGAATCCGACACCTGGCGGCATGGATTCTACTGCGCGCCGCAGGCGGTCCGGCAAGTCACTCACCTCCCGTTTGAAGAGCATGGACTGGGGAGGGAATTGGCAGACTTGACGAAACACGCGAAACTTGTCGGGAATGAACACGAAGACCAGTCTGGCAGACTGTGCGGCGGCGAGAGAGCGCGCGGTCTCCACAATGCCAACGGTTTCCTCGACGGCGCGAAGGTGGGTGGCGTCCAGACGGAGAGAGGAAGTCGCATCCATCCCGGCGAAATATACCTTCATTGCGGCGCCGTCGCGGGCCGGCAAGACGCCTGACACCCGCTCACCGGATGGTTTCAGCCGAGACAACAGGAGCCTGCGAAGGTTGTTGACGAAGGAGCGGCCCAGGTACGCTCGCCAGAAACTCGGCGGATGATGTACGATCGCGTCATAGCGCAGCAAGTCCGAGAGGTCGTTGCCCTCGTAGAACATCCAGATGACGGTACGGGGCTGCAAGGCCAATCCCCACCGCTTGAGCACCAGTGACTCCTCCTGGGGGCCGTATCCGCTCTGCCCGAGGTTGGCGACCACGTCACCCTGGAGACGGGCCAACCGTGAGGTCATCATCGCTTCATCAGGGACCGTCATGGCTTCTACGAACGAATCTCCGATGACCACGGTGCCGGCTCTCTGCAGATCGCTCCGGTTGCGAAACCCATGGAGATCATAGGCTGCATCCCATTGGTACTGCGTGAGATCGAACTGCGGAACGCGATACTCCATGACAATGTTCCCGCCGAGCGTCGATCCTCTCAGATGGGAGTACGGACGGTGAATGTGCAGCAACTCGGGGTCAGTCGCGTTGCCACTGGCCCACAGGGGAAATTCCCTTCCTATGAGGGTTCCATAATTGACGATATTGAACAGCGCGGGAGCCTCGAAGAGAGCCAGTGCGAACACGCAGGAAGCGGCCACCAGCAACAGGCGCCGGATACGTTCCGTCCGCAGGCTGCGCAGGTCGGTTGGGGGCAGTTCCCGATGTGGTCCGCCGGTCACAGTCTCACGCTCTTGCCAGTATACATGGAGTTGCCGATTTCCTGCCTGGTGAGGCTACGCATATGCGCGCGCGCGAAACAGGACGCTGGCCACCGCCTTAACTCAATCCTGATCCTTTCTTTACGACTTCTTTATGCGCCGCCCCCTACCGTGGGAAGCATGGACACTCGCCACAGGCTTCGAATCGATCCGGGATCTCTCGAGACGGATGGCTTCGCCGGGGAGCTGGATGTCGTTGTGCCCTATACGGAATGGTCGGTCACCGATCGACTGCTCAAGCGCGCCGTCGCCTTGACCGCGGGATTGAATGCCCGGCTGACGCTGGTGGCTGTGCATACCGTGCCATATGCCGCGCCGTTCGGATGTCCGGCGGCGGTGCACGCCCATCTGGTGGAGCAACTGGTGGATCTTGCCAGCCGCTGCCCGCTGCCCGTCAACCCGCAGGTGGTGTTGGCGCGAGGCCGCGCCGAAGGCTTTGCCTACGTGCTGAAGGCGGAATCCATCGTGTTGCTGGGCGCCCGGAAACATTGGTGGCGCACCGAGGAAGAGAAGCTGGCCCGTACCCTGGCTCGCAATGGGCATAAAGTGGTACTGTTGCACGTCGAATAGGTGACAACATGCTTGACGCTTTCTACATATTGATCGGCCTGGCCGGCTTCGCGCTACTGTGGGCGATCACGAAAGGTTGCGAACGGCTGTAAGGAGGACGCTTATGGATTATCTGCTTTCAGGCATTACAGCTCTGTTTCTCCTGGTGTATTTGACGGTTGCGTTGCTGCGTCCGGAGAGGTTTTGAGGGCCACATGACGAGCATAGGAGTTTTCCAAATCGCCGTATTCCTGGGCGTCGTGCTCCTCCTCACGAAACCACTTGGCCTGTTCATGGCCAAACTGTTCCAGGGAGAGCGCACGTTTCTCCACCCCATCCTCCGCCCCGTGGAGTCACTGATCTACAAGCTATGCGGGATCCGGGAAGAGGCCGAACAGCGCTGGACTCAATACACCGCGGGTCTCCTGTGGGTCAGCGTCTTCGGCTTCCTGTTCGTGTATGTAATCCAGAGAATGCAAGGCATTCTGCCGTTGAACCCGCAGGGCTTCGGCGGAAAGCTGGTGTCGCCCGACCTGGCCTACAACACCGCCATCAGCTTCATGACGAACACCAACTGGCAGGCCTACAGCGGCGAATCGACGCTGAGCTATTTCGTCCAGATGGCCGCCCTTACGGTGCAGAACTTCCTCTCCCCGGCAGTCGGCATCGCCGCCGCGGTGGCCATTATACGCGGCTTTGCCCGCCATCAGACCGACAAGATAGGCAATTTCTGGGTCGACGTCACGCGCGCGACGCTGTACGTGCTCCTGCCGATTGCTCTGGTCGCCGCGCTGCTGCTCTGCTCCCAGGGCGCCATCCAGAACCTCCACCCTTACGCCACCGTCAAGACCGTCGAAGGAGCCACCCAGACCATTCCGCAGGGCCCGGTCGCTTCTCAGGAAGCGATCAAGATGCTGGGGACCAACGGCGGCGGGTTCTTCAATGCCAACTCCGCGCACGCCTATGAGAACCCGACACCGCTCACCAACTTCCTCCAGGTGATCCTGATCTTCGTGATCCCGGCAGGGCTTACCTATACGTTCGGCCGCATGGTCGGAGATACCAGGCAAGGCTGTGCCATCTTCGGCGCCATGGCGGCCATGTTTCTCATCGGCGTCTTCGTCTGTTATGGCTACGAGCAGGCCGGGAACCCCATCCTGGCCAAACTCGGCCTGCAAAGCGCCTCCACCGACGGGCAAGCCGGCGGCAACATGGAGGGAAAGGAAACCCGCTTCGGTGTCGCGTCGTCGGCCTTGTTCGCGACCGTAACTACCGATGCGAGCTGCGGCGCCGTCACCAGCGGCCATGACAGCCTCACTCCCCTTGGCGGTCTCGTCACCATGTTCAACCTCCAGACCGACGAGGTGATCTTCGGCGGCGTCGGTTCGGGTTTGTACGGCATGCTGCTGTATGCCATCGTCGCGGTCTTCATTGCCGGGCTCATGGTGGGGAGAACGCCGGAGTATCTCGGAAAGAAGATCCAGCAGAAGGAGGTCAAGATGGCGATGCTGCCGATTCTGGCGACATCGTTCCTGATCCTCGTGTTCACGGCGGTCAGTATCGTCATGCCGTTCGCCAAGGGCAGCTATTGGAATTCGACCGGGCCCGCCATCACCAGCCTGGGCAACTCGGGGCCGCACGGGTTAAGCGAGATGCTGTACGCGTACTCGAGCGTTTCCGAGAATAACGGCAGCGCTTTCGGCGGCCTCAGCGCCAATAGCCCCTGGTTCAACGTCACCACCGGGCTGGCCATGCAGTTTGGACGCTTCATGTTCATCGTGCCTCTTCTGGCCGTCGCGGGCAGTCTGGCGGCGCAGAAGAAGGTGCCATCCTCCAGCGGCACGTTTCCCACACACGGTCCCCTCTTTATATGCCTGCTGGCGGCCACGGTGCTGGTGGTTGGCGCCCTGACCTTCTTCCCGGCGCTGGCGCTCGGCCCGATAGTGGAGCATTTCTTCATGCACGCGGGAAAACTCTTCTCTTTCGCGATGTTTCCTCTTGGGAGCTAGCCGATGCCAAGGACTTTAACTCCTCCTCGTGTGGTCGAAGATTCGACGACGCTCATTCCGAAGAAGTTGATGCGGTCCCGCCCGCTCTTCGACCCCGAGATTCTGCGGCGCGCTGTGAAGGGTTCGTTGGCCAAGGTGAATCCCGTTACGCTGATGAAGAACCCTGTGATTTTCGTGGTAGAGGTGGGCGCCGCGCTGACCACCGTGTTCCTGGTTCGCGATGCTTTCATCGGAGCGCACAACCTGGCATTCGAGCTGCAGATCGATCTGTGGCTGTGGTTCACGGTCCTGTTCGCCACCTTCGCCGAGGCCATGGCGGAAGCCCGGGGCAAGGCCCAGGCGGACACGCTGCGCAAAACCAAGACCGATTCGCTGGCGAACCGCGTCCGGGAAAACGGGAGCATCGAGCAGGTCCCGGCTTCGAAGCTGCGCGTCGGGGATGTGGTGATCTGCAACGCGGGCGAGCTGATCCCCGGCGACGGCGACGTAATCGAAGGCATCGCCAGCGTGGACGAATCGGCCATCACGGGAGAGAGCGCGCCGGTGATTCGCGAGTCCGGCGGCGATCGCAGCGCTGTCACTGGCGGCACCAAGGTGCTTTCCGACTGGATCCGGGTGAAGATCACCTCGAACCCCGGCGAAACTTTCCTCGATCGCATGATCGCGCTGGTGGAAGGCGCCCAGCGGCAGAAGACACCCAACGAGATCGCCTTGAACATCCTGATCGCGGGCCTGACGCTGATCTTCCTGTTTGCCGTAGCCACCCTGATACCTTACGCCATCTACAGCGTGAACTCCGCTGGGGCGGGGAGCGTGCCCAGCATCGCGGTCTACGTGGCCTTGCTGGTATGCCTCATCCCGACCACCATCGGCGGGCTGCTCTCGGCGATCGGAATCGCGGGCATGGACCGCGTGATGCAGCACAACGTGCTGGCGATGAGCGGAAAGGCCGTGGAGGCCGCCGGTGACGTCAACACGCTCCTGCTCGACAAGACCGGCACAATCACCCTCGGCAACCGGCAGGCCGTGGCCTTCTTACCCGTCAACGGCGCGACCGAGAAGGAACTTGCCGATGCCGCCCAGCTTTCCAGTCTCGCGGACGAGACGCCCGAGGGCCGGTCGATTGTAATTCTCGCCAAGAACGAATATCAACTGCGTGGCCGCGAGGTGTCGGAGCACGAGGCGCACTTCATCCCGTTTTCCGCTTACACCCGGATGAGCGGCGTGGACATCGACGGCAGGTGCCTTCGAAAGGGCGCGACTGACGCTGTCCTGAAGTTCGTGCAGGAAGAAGGCGGCACCGTCCCTCTGGGTTTCACCGACGCCGCCGACCGGATCTCGAGGACCGGTGGCACTCCGCTGGCGGTGGCCGATGGTCCGAAGCTGCTCGGCATTGTCCACCTCAAGGACATCGTCAAGGGCGGGATGCGGGAGCGCATCGCGCAGTTGCGAGCCATGGGGATTCGCTCGGTGATGGTCACCGGCGATAACCCGTTGACCGCGGCAGCCATCGCCGCCGAAGCGGGCGTGGACGACTTTCTCGCCCAGGCGACGCCTACGAACAAGCTGGAGTATATCCGCAAGGAACAGGCGGGCGGCCGCATGGTGGCCATGACCGGCGACGGCACGAACGACGCCCCCGCGCTGGCCCAGGCCGACGTGGGCCTGGCCATGAACACCGGCACCATGGCCGCCAAGGAAGCCGGGAACATGGTGGATCTCGATAGCAACCCAACCAAGCTGATCGAGGTCGTCGCCATTGGCAAGCAATTGCTGATTACGCGCGGCGCGCTGACGACGTTCTCTATCATGAACGACGTCTCCAAGTACTTCGCCATCATCCCGGCGATGTTCATGGCCACCTACCCACCGCTGGCCAAGCTCAACATCATGAACCTGCACAACCCCCAAAGCGCGGTGCTGGCCGCGGTAATCTTCAATGCGTTGATCATCGTTGCCCTTGTGCCGCTCGCGTTGCGGGGCGTGAAGTACAAGCCGCAAAGCGCGGCTGAGATGCTGCGCCGGAACCTTTGGATTTACGGGGTGGGCGGTTTCATTGCGCCCTTCCCCTGCATCTGGTTTATCGACAGGATACTGGGCTGGCTGGGGCTGGCATAAGGAGGAGAATATGTGGCGGCAACTCGGAATTGGTTTCAAAATGATGCTGGTGCTGACCGTCCTGACGGGCTTGCTTTACCCCGGCGTGGTGACCGGGCTGTGCCAGTTCCTCTTCCCTGCCAGGGCCAACGGTAGCCTGATCGTGGCTAATGGCCATGCCATCGGCTCCGAACTGATCGGGCAGAACTTCAAGAGGCCCGAGTACTTCCAGCCTCGGCCCTCCGCGGCCGGCAACGACGGGTACGATCCCATGGCTTCCGGTCCGTCTAATCTTGGCCCAACAAGCCAGAAGCTGGCGGACCGCGTGAAGGATTCCGTGGCTTCCTTCCGCAAGAACAACCCGGATTACACCGGGCCGGTTCCGGCTGACCTGGTGACATCATCCGCCAGCGGCCTCGATCCGGACATCAGCCCCGACTCGGCCGAAGCTCAGGCAGCGCGCATCGCAAAGGCGCGCGGCATCCCGGTGGAGCGGGTCCGGGATCTCATTGCGAGCCACACCAAAGAACGTGATTTCGGCTTCCTCGGCGAACCCCGCGTGAACGTGCTCGAAATCAACCTGGCGCTCGACCAGGCCGCGCCACTGCGCAAGTAAACGGCCCATGTGCGGACGATTGGTATAGCGATTCTCTTAGCCGGATCCCTGGTGATGGCGCGGGCGGACGACCCGCCAGCAGACACTCCTCCACCGTCCAACTGGACGCACTGGGGCACCGACTTCAGCTTTCTGGCTGACGGTTACATAGACGGGAGCTTCAACGACCCCTCATCCGGATTCAACGGCCTCCGGAACTTCGATGTACGCGCCGATACCATGCATTTCAGCATGGGCATGATTACCCTCGACCACGGACCAGCTCCAATCGGATTTCATCTTGACGCCGGGTTCGGAGAGGCATTCGATATCATCCACGCCGCCGACAAGGCTCCGGACGAACTGAAGTACATCCAGCAGGCTTATGTCAGTTTCAAGCCGAAGTCATGGGATGGTGTCGAGGTGGATGCCGGCGAGTTCTGGTCGTCCGCCGGCGCCGAAGTAGTCCCCACCAACCAGAACTGGAATTACTCCCGGTCGCTGCTGTTCGCCTGGGCGATTCCCTATTACCAATTCGGCATCCGCGCATCGTTTCCAATCGGCGCCCATTTCACGGGCGGCGTCCAGGTAGTGCAGGGCTGGAATAACGTCAAAGACAATAACAGCGGCAAGACGGTCGGGGTCAATGGAGCCTACGCGTGGAAAAAGGTCACCTGGACTAACGTATATTATGTAGGACCCGAGAAGGACCACACCAACCAGGGATTACGCAATCTCTACGACACCACGGTGCTGGTCAAGCCCACCGATGCGATCAGCTACTACGTCAACTTCGATTACGGGCGCGATAAGAACATCGGCCCGGGAGCGAATCAGTGGACCGGCATCGCCGCGGCGGCGCGTTTTGCAGTCGGCAAGAAGTTTGCCATTGCTCCACGCCTCGAGTGGTTCGACGACATGAACGGCTTCACCACCGGCACGGCGCAGACCCTCAAGGAAGGTACCTTGACCGGTGAATACCAGATGACGGACTGGCTGCTGAGCCGGCTCGAGTTCCGCAACGACTGGTCGAACCAGGCGTTCTTCCAAAAGGGCAACGGCAGCTCCAGGAGCCAGCCGACGGTCTTGCTCGGTATGGTCGCGTTCTTCGGGGCGAAGAAGTAGCCGCTACCCGCACGCCGGGCGGATTATCCTGGAGGGGATGGCGCACGCGGGCAGAGGCCGGCTCAAAGTCTACATGGGATACGCCGCCGGGGTGGGCAAGACGTATCGCATGCTCGAAGAGGCCCAGGACCTGCGGCAGAAGGGCGTGGACATTGTCATCGCGTATTTCGAGCCGCACGGGCGCCAGGAAACCATCGCCAAGACCGCAGGTTTGGAATCGGTCCCGCGGCGCGTGATCCCTTACGCCGGCTCGCGCTTCGAGGAGATGGATACGGACGCGGTCTTGCGGCGCAGGCCGGCGGTGGCCATCGTCGACGAATTCGCGCACACCAACGTGCCCGGATCGGAGCGGCTCAAGCGCTGGCAGGATGTCCACGCGCTGCTGGAAGCCGGCATCGACGTCCTCGCCACCATGAACGTGCAGCATCTGGAGAGCTTGAACGACGAGGTATGGCACGTTACCGGGATACGCGTGAGGGAAACCATCCCGGATTGGGTGGTGGACGAGGCCGATGAGGTGGTGCTGGTCGACCTCACGCCGCAAGCGCTGCGCAACCGGCTGGAACGGGGCGTTGTTTACGCGCAGGAGAAGGCGCAGCGGGCCATGGAGAACTTCTTCACGGAGACCAACCTCACGGCGCTGCGGGAGATGGCCATGCGGCACACGGCCCACGAGGTGGAAGACAAGTTGCACGCGCCGCCGCCGCCGGATTCGGGGGGCGCCCCCGCGCGTCACGAGCGCCTGCTCGTCTGTCTCACGGGGCGGCCGGCTTCCGCCATCCTGATTCGAAGAGGAAAGCGCGTGGCCGACTACTTGCAAGGCGACTGTCTGGCGATTCACGTGGTGCCTCCCGATTCCGGGGATGGCGGCCCATCCCAGGACCGGGAAGCCGTGGAGCGCCACATGAACTTCGCGCGCAACCTGCGGATTCAGACGCACATCGTGGAAGCTGGCGCTGGCGAGGTGCCGCGCGCCATCACCGAGTTCGCCCGCGCCCAGCGCATTACGCAAATTTTCATGGGACGCTCCCAGCCCCGGCCCTGGTGGAGGCGCTTCCGCTACACCGTCGTCCAGCAGGTGGTACGGCAGGCGCGCGACATGCAGATCACCGTTGTGGCGGAACGGCGGCGATAAGGCGCGCCGCGGGATCAAAGCTCGATGCGCGTGCCCAGAACCCGAAGGAATTGCGAGAGCCAGGCGGGATGCGCGGGCCAGGCCGGCGCGGTGACGAGCTTGCCGCAGGTGTGCGCCTGGTCGATGGCGACCTCCGCATACGTTCCGCCCGCAGCGGCGACGTCGGGTGCTACCGCGGGGTAGCAACTGCACGATTTTCCGGCCAGCACGCCCGCCGCCGCCAGCAACTGCGCGGCGTGACAGACGGCGGCGATGGGCTTGTCGGATTCGGCGAAATGGCGTACTATTTCCAAAACACGGGGGTTGAGCCGGATGTACTCCGGCGCGCGTCCGCCGGGGATGATGAGCGCGTCGTAATCTTCGGGGCGAACCTCGTCGAAAGTCGCATTCAGGGCGAAGTTGTGACCCCGCTTTTCGCTGTAGGTCTGATCGCCCTCGAAATCGTGGATGGCGGTGCGCACGGAATCGCCGGCCCGCTTATTGGGGCAGACCGCATGGACGACATGCCCGACCATGAGCAGCGCCTGGAAGGGAACCATCACCTCGTAGTCTTCAACGTAATCTCCGACCAGCATGAGCAATTTTTTGGCAGCCATGATAAGTTTCTCCTGAGGCTATGGTCGCACCTTTCGGTCATTCGTACCGCAAAATCTCGGCCGGCACGATCCGCGTGGCATTGCGGGCGGGATAGATGGTGGCCAGGAAACTCACCAGGATGGCCGCCGCCGCCACCCACACGCCATCCACCCAGCGCGCTTCGAAGGGGACGAAGCTCAGCGAGTAGACCGTCTCGTCCAGCCGCACCCAGCGGTATTTGTCGGCGAAGTAGCAGAGCGTGTAGCCCACCCCCAGACCGATGGCGCTGCCGACGATTCCGATGAGCACGCCTTGCAGCATGAAGATGCGGCGGATCTGCGGGCGGCGCGCGCCCATGGACATCAGGATGGCGATATCTCGATACTTTTCCATCACCATCATCACCAGCACGATCAGAATGTTGAGCGCGGCCACCAGCTCGATCAGCCCGATGGTGATGATGGTTACCGCGCGCTCCATGCGCAGCGCGTTCAGCAACTGGCGGTTGCGTTCCATCCAGGTGGTGGTGGTGTAGCGCGGGCCGGCCGCTTTTTCCACGTCGCGGGCAATCTCCGGCGCGCGGTTCAAATCGTCCACCTTGAGCTCGATCTGGTTGATGACGTCCTGGAGCGAAAGCGCCTTCTGCGCGGCTTCGATGGAGGTGAAAACCCAATTGTCGTCGATGTCGTAGAACCCGGTTTCAAAGGTGCCGGCGACGCGAAACGGGCGTATGTTAGGCCGCACGCCGAAAGGCGTCAGCTCGCCCTGCGGGCTCACCACGTTGATGCGCGAATCGAGCACCATGCCGGTGTCCTCGACGATGCGCGAGCCGAGGATGATGCCGGGGGGCGTTGCGCCGGAGTCGCGCAAGCGGTCGAGCGAGCCGGCCTTCAGATGGCGCAGCGTGTCGCTGATGGCCAGCTCGGAATTCAGGTCGATGCCCTTGAGCACCGCGCCCTTGGATTGCAGCGGGCCGGAGAGGAAAACGGGGGCGTAAAGCGCGGGCGAAACGGCCGTGACGTGCGGCAGCTTGCGCAGGCGCGCCACCATCTCGCGCCAGTTTTCGATGCCATTGCCGGGCTCTTTCTCAAGCACATTGATGTGAGCCATGGCGCCTAGCAGGTTGCGCTGGAGGGTGTTGTGGAAGCCGTTGTTGACGGCCATGGCGACAATCAGAGCCATCACGCCCGCGGCCACGCCCACGACCGAGATGGCGGTGATGACGGAGATCACCGCCTGCTTGCGGCGGGCCCGCAGATAGCGGCTGGCGATGAACAGCTCGAAGCGCGAGTTCACAGCTTGTCGAGCTCGCGCAGCAGGCCGGCCAGCCCGATGGGCCCCTCGGGCCGCAGCAGCGGGAACAGGATGACGTCGCGGATGGAGCGGCAGCCGGTCAGGATCATGGTGAGGCGGTCGATGCCGATGCCTTCGCCCCCGGCGGGCGGCATGCCGTAAGCCAGCGCGCGCACGTAATCCTCGTCCATCTGGTGCGCTTCTTCGTCGCCGCGCTCGCGCATGGCGATTTGCATTTCGAAGCGGCGCCGCTGCTCCTGGGGATCGTTCAGCTCGGTGTAAGCGTTGCCGATCTCCATGCCGGCGGCATAGATTTCGAAGCGTTCGACGAAGGCCGGGTCCTCGGGCTTGTTCTTGGAAAGCGGCGAAGTTTCGACGGGGTAATCGTAGATGATGGTGGGCTGGATGAGCTGGGCCTCGACGCGGCGCTCGAACAGACCCGTGAGGGCCTCGCCGGCGGTGGGCCGGTCGGAATGGCGTAGGAGCCAGTCGGGGTTGGCGACGTCGTCGAGCGTGGGGCGGCCGTCCCCTTCCCAGAAGTGCACCACGGCTTCGCGCATGCTGTAGCGTGCGAGCCGGCTGAAATCGAGCTGGTGGCCCTCGTATTCCACCGCGCACGTGCCCGTGGCGTCGCGGGCCGCCTGCGCCAGCAGCTCCTCGGAAAAGTCCATCAAGCCGCGGTAATCGGTGTAGGCCTGGTAGAACTCGAGCATGGTGAACTCGGGGTTGTGATGGGTGGAAAGGCCCTCGTTGCGGAAACTGCGGTTGATTTCGTAGACGCGTTCGAGGCCGCCCACCACCAGGCGCTTCAGGTAAAGCTCGGGCGCAATGCGCAGGTAGAGGTCGATATCGAGCGTGTTGTGATGGGTCACAAAGGGGCGCGCGGCAGCGCCGCCGTAGAGCGGCTGCATCATGGGGGTTTCCACTTCGATGAAGCCGCGGCCCTCGAGCTGGCGGCGCAGCGAGCTGATGATCCGCGCGCGCGCCACGAACACCTTGCGCACCTCGGGATTGGCGATGAGGTCGAGATAGCGCTGGCGGTAGCGTATTTCGACGTCCTCCAGGCCGTGCCACTTTTCGGGCATGGAAAGCAGGGTCTTGGAGAGAAACTCGAGTTTCTCCGCGTGAATCGTCAGCTCGCCGGTGCGGGTGCGGAAGAGATAGCCCTCCACGCCGATGATGTCGCCGATATCGACCAGCTTGAAGAGCTGGAAATCGCGCTCGCCCACGGCGTCCTTCTTCACGTAGATCTGCAGGCGTTCTCCGTTCTGCTGCAGGTGGGCGAAGCCGGCTTTGCCCATGTGGCGGAGCGTCATGAGGCGGCCGGCGACGCGGACGCGCACTTCGGGTGAAAGCTCTTCCGCGGTCTTTCCGCCGTAGCCGGAGACGATCTCGGGGATGGTGTGAGTGAATTCGAAACGGCGGCCGTAGGGGTGGTATCCCAGCGCCTCAATCTCGCGGATGCGGGACAGGCGCTGCTTGAGTAGATCGTCTTCCAGCGACAAATACGTCTCCTTTGGGGGAACTACGATAATATAAGATTTCCTTTGCGGCGATCCATTTCCATTATCATTCCCGCCTACAACGAAGCGCAGCGGCTGCCGGGCACCATGCAGAAGGTGCTGGAGTACCTGGGCCGTTCCGCCTGGGACTTTGCGGAAATCGTGGTGGTGGACGACGGCTCGCGCGACGGCACGGCGGAGGCCGCGCGGGCGGCGGGCGCGCGCGTGCTCCGGAACCCCGGCAATCGCGGCAAGGGATATACCGTGCGCCACGGCATGCTCGAGGCCCAGGGCGATTGGGCGCTGTTCACCGACGCCGACCTTTCCGCGCCCATCGAGGAGATGGACAAGCTGTGGAGCGCGGCCGCCAGCGCGCAGGCGCAGGTGGCTATCGGCTCGCGCGCGGTTGACCGCTCGCTCATCGGCGTGCACCAGCCGTTCTTTCGCGAGGCCATGGGGCGCTTCTTCAACCTGGTGGTGCGCCTGATTACGGGGCTGCCGTTCCAGGACACGCAGTGCGGCTTCAAGCTGTTTGAAGCGCGCGCGGCGCGGGAGATCTTCGGGCGGCAGCGGCTGGATGGGTTCGGTTTCGACGTCGAAGTGCTGTACATCGCGCGGCGGCTGGGTTACGGCGCCGTGGAAGTGCCGGTGCGATGGAACGACGTGGCGGGCACCAAGGTGAGCCTGTGGCGCGGGATGATGGCGTTTCTGGACCCGCTGAAAGTGCGCTGGAACGGGGTGAGGGGCAAGTACCGGTGACCCCAGGTATCTTCGGCACAAGTTACGCCGGAATTTCCACTTCCCTCAAGTTCTGCCGGCCGGCCAGTTCTTTAGCGACTTCGAGGTATTCGCGAATCGCGTCCTGAATGTTCGCCAGAGCTTCCTCTTCCGTCGCGCCTTGGGACCAGCACCCGGGCAGACCGGGGCACGAGACGCTGTACCCCTCTTCGGTTGGCATCAAAGCAACTGAGTACCTCATACCTCCAACGCTAACATGTCCTTTCACTGCACCGACACTGTAACGCCGTTCTGGGTGACGTTGCCGCCAACCGACACTACGATCTGCAAGTCACCCGACGGCGCATTCGCCGGGATCTGCACGTTAAGTTGCATCATCCCCGCCACCAGCTCCGGCGCCTCCCCGGCGTACACATAGAGCGCCGGCTGGCCGTTGATAGTGACCCCGACTGCCAGCACCGGCGCCGGCGTCACCTGCGGCGGCGGCAAGGTCGCGGTCGTGATCGTGCCCGTGACGCTCGGCGGGCTGGTCTGGCCCTCGCCCGTCAGGTACACCATTACGATGCTGCCCTTGGCCGCCGCATTGTTCGGCCCGTTCACGCTGTAGTCCTGGTTCAAGATAGACCCCGGTCCGCTCCCCGACGCATTCTGCGTGAAGAGCCCCGGTGCAGTCGCCGCCGTGGTCAACTGGTACGCGTTGGAAGTTTGTCCCGCGTACTTGATCCACACCGACGGGCTGACAACGGGAGCCATCTCGTACGGCACAACCGCCGACACCTGCGTGCTGCTGGCGTAAATCATGGGAGCCGGGATACCATTGAACAGCACCTGCGCCCCGCCGATGGTGGTCGCCAGCTTGCCGGTGGACGGGTCTATGGTCGCGCCCGCCGCGGTTGCTGGTCCGATGGCCGTGCCAAAGATCGTGACCAGCTCACCTGGGGAAACCGCCCCGGTGGCGTAGCTGGCCGCGTTCGCGACGGCCTTCATGGTGGGTAGCGACGCCGGCGCTACGGCTGGCTGAGTGACATCCACTGTCACCAATTGGTTTACCATCTTGTCCGTGGACAGGATCGAGATGAGGCCACTTGATGAGCCGCTAGGCAGGTTAGCCGAGTTAACTGCAATTGACAGAGACGCAGGTGTACTGGCGCTTGTTGGTGTTACAGAAAGCCAACTAGTGCCGTTTAGGACCGTTGCTGTAAATGGGAACGTCGCACCCGGCGTCGCAACCAGAACTGATTGACTAGGAGGCCCATTTCCTGGAGCCACATAAGAAAACGACAGTGAGTTGGTGCTCACGGTGAACTGAGCCGGGTTGAGGACATGCAAGGCGACTGGCATTTGGTAGTTGTAAGCGGTGGGAAGACCGGAAGTTGTCGCGAAAACACGCACAGTACCGTCATATACACCTACGGGTAGGCCCGTTGGGTTGACAGAGACAGTCGCCGTCGTTGAACCCGTCAGGCTACTCAGGGAAGTGAGAAGCCAAGGCTGATTGCTACTATACGACCATTGACAAGCTGGACAACCTGTGGGGGCGCTAAGGCTGTAGGAGACTGTCTGGGGCAGTGGACCGCCGATCTGATAATAAAAGGAGTACGTTGACTCACACCACGAACAGTACCACTGAATCATAAAAGTGGTGATGGCTGCATATGTAGGAACGGTGCTACCAGCTATCCGGCCAACACACGCTTGGACCACCCAACCCACCGCCGTGGCCGTGGTGGGCATCCAGACACTAGTGTTGTTGGGGTTACCCTCCCCACCAAGAAGGACGACACCGGAATTTCCAGTGATGGAGAACCACCCCTGGTTTTGGGGGCCGTTGCCGTCGCTCTTGTCGAGCCATATGGTTACCGTACTCGTTGTTCCGGCGTTGTCGGCGAGGGTTAAGGGAACCGTAACCTCGGTAAGAAGACCGCCGCTACTATTCTGGTACATATCGTGGTTGAAGACTGACCCGATGCTCGTCACTGTGGGATTGCCTTGAGCAAGAGCAACCGCGGTGATGAGCAGCGCCAGGGCGAACGGCGCAAATCTCCCAAAAATGGACCCTCGTACAATGGCTGAGTTCAGCAGGCCAGCGGGCGAACAACTGGTCCCATTGGCGGCGCCCCCGGTGTTAATCACGGGCTGATCCTCCAGCGGCGCAGCGGCCGTCGAAGAGGTTCATGGGACCGTACACGCGGCTGTTGCGCCTGGCGCCGCGGGCGGTGGCCGGGCCGCTGTCGCCGCTGAACCCTCCCGTCCCGTTCCCCGCCACCAGGGCCAGGACACCCGTTGTGGCGTCCAATCGCAGAACGGTGTTTTGATCCACGAAAAACACGTTGCCCGCCCGATCAGCCGCAACGTTTGCGACGGGGCCCAGGCTGGCGGAGGTTCCTGGAATATTGACCGGTAACCCGCCGCCGGCAAATGTCGAGATGGTGTAGGTCTGGCCCCATGCGGACCAGGACAAGATCGAGGCGAGAAGAACAGCAGGCAGTAGACGCATTTTAGAAAGATCTCCTTCGCGCTAACAGCGTCCGCTATCATAGCGCCAATCGAGGTGGAATTGAAGCGGGAGAACCGCTTTCCGACGCGCGCGGTTCGGCTCGGAGCCAGAACCGTGATCGACTACGCCTTGATAATGACTTCCCTCAGCCGCTCGCGGGTCAGGAAGAACTTTTGGGATTCAAAACGCCCGAAGAGTTTTTCGAGACTCCGGTTGTTGAACAACTGCGCGGGGCGGCGCATACCGTGCTGCACAACTTCGATCGTGTTCATTTGCTGAATGCGAAAGGTGTACGACGGCACGGCTTCGAGCTTGTCGTCGGAGTGGAAGAAAGCCAGCATGTAGCTCTTGGGGCGCACGGTCTTGTGGAGCCGCTCGACCACGGCGTTCAGCAGGGCGGGCGCGAGGTATTCCAGAACGTCCCAGATCAAGACGCCATCGAAGTGGTCGCGGGGATGATCCAGCGTCTGGCGGAGGAAGTAATCGATGCGGCCGGGGTTGGATTGATCGGCGGCGCCGGCTTCCCCGAAGGTGTCGCTCAGAATCCTGAGGAAGTCCTCGGAATAGAGGCGGTGGCCCAGGCCGGTGATGAAACTGACGTTCTGCTGGCTGGCGCCTCCGAGATCGAGAATGGTCAGGCCCGATTGGCCACGGATGTAGCCGAAGAACTCCTCCAGACCCCGGCTGATCCGCACGGCGTTGCCCGCGCCTCCTGGGTGCCGCGAAGAATCGAGCTGGCGCCCGGGCCCCGAGGGCACCCCGGCGGGCTTGGCCGGCCCGTTCGCCGGCGGCGCGCCGCGGGGTCCGCCCAGCATTCCCTTCAGCGGCCCTGGAAGCTCCATTCGAGGCCCTCGGCAACTTACCGCTTGATTTCCGCAGCGCCGAACGGCAGTGCCGCCGGGCTGGCGGCAGCGGCCGGCGCGGGGGCGGTCGCCGGCTTGGCTGTCACCTTGGCCGGTTCGGGCTTTACGATATCGATGCTGCCCTTGAAATAGGCCCCGTCCTCGATAATGATGCGGGCGGTGCGGATATCGCCGATCAGCTTGGCCTCCTTGTGAATCTCGATCTTGTCGGAGGCTTCCACGTTGCCCTGGATGTTGCCCAGGGCTACGACCTCGCGCGCCTTGATGCCCGCGTGCACGGTGCCGTGGGGCCCGATGGTAAGCTTGTGCTCCAGCGCTTCCACTGTGCCTTCGATTTCACCATCGACGTAAAGGTCTTCCTTGCTGTAAATCTGGCCCACAATCTTGACGGCCTTTCCGACGCTGGCCGCGTTCATGCGATTCTCCGGCTCGAATTTCCCGATGGGCGTGCTGGACACAGGTGTAATCTCCTTCTTCGGTTCTATGGGTTCTGGCGCCACTGGAGCTGGACTCGGCGGGATAAAAGGCCTTGGCGGTTCCTCTTCCCGGCGTTTATTCCACATATGGCCGCCCTCCTGAATGGGATATGGAAAAGTTGAAGTTCATGGTACTGCTACTCCAGTCTAAAGGCGAGAGCCGGGAAAAGGCAAACCCAAATTGTCAGGATCGCCGGGATGCGCCCTTGGCCCGGGTCTCGAGGGAGATGGGTGTGCCGCGAAAACCGAATCGCCGCCGGAGCTGGTTGACCAGGTAGCGCTGGTGGGAGAAGTGCAGCGGCCCGCCGCGATCGGTGAACACCACGAACGCGGGCGGCCGGATGGAGTGCTGCGTGATGTAAAAGATCTTGCGCTCTTCGAAGCGCAGTTCCTCCAGAAAGCGGTTCAATTCACCGGTGGAGATGCGCCGCGAAGCCGACTCGTATACCTCGCGGATCAGCCGGAATAGCGGCGCCACGCCCGCGCCGGTCTGGGCCGAGAGGAACACCACGGGCGCGTAATCCAGGAACTTGAACTGGTCCCGGACCGCGCGCTCGAACTCGCGCTTCTTCTGGCCCGCCTGCCCTTTCATTTGGTCCCACTTGTTGACGCAGATAATCAGCGCGCGGCCGCCCTCGTGGGCGTACCCGGCGATGGTGGAGTCGAGCGCGACCACACCCTCGGTCGAATCCAGCACCAGCAGCACCACGTGCGCCATGCGGATGTGCCGCCGGGCCATCACCACGCTCATCTTCTCGGCCATGAGCTTGGTCTTGCCCTTGCGGCGTATGCCGGCGGTGTCGATGAACACGTACTCCGTGCCGTCGTGAGTCACCTTCTCATCCACCGCGTCGCGGGTGGTGCCGGGGATGGGCGAAACGATGGCGCGCTCCTGGCCGGTGAGGGCATTCAGCAGCGTCGATTTGCCCACGTTGGGACGCCCGATGATGGCCACCTTGATGCCCTCTTCGGAAGCCTCCGCCTCCTCGCTGGCCGCGGGGAACCCGGCGGTGACATGGTCGAGCAGGGCGTCGATGCCGATGCCGTGCTCCGACGAAACCGGGTATACATCCGCGATTCCCAGGCGGTGGAACTCGTGAACCAGGTTGTCGCGCTCGGCGGTATCGATCTTGTTGACCGCCAGGGTGACCGGCTTGCCGAAGCGCTGGAGCATCTGGGCCAGGTCGCGGTCGGCGCCCGTGATTTCGCCGCGGCCGTCCACCAGGAAGATGATGTGAGAGGCCTGCTTGAGCGCCACCTCGGCCTGGCGGAGGATCTGCGCCGGTATGTACTCCTGGTCATGAATGACGATGCCGCCGGTGTCGATCGCCTCGAAGCGGAGACCGTGGTGCTCGGCCAACCCGTGCATGCGGTCGCGCGTGATCCCCGGCTCGTCGCCGACGATGGCGCGCCGCTGTCCCGTGATGCGATTAAAAAGGGTAGACTTTCCTACGTTGGGCCTGCCCACAATGACCACTGTGGGGGTGGCATTGGACATGAGACTTCATGATAGCAGGCGAAGCGCTACAGCTTGAATTCGGCGGTGACCAATTGGTCGTCCAGCGAGTGCTTCAGTGAGAACCCGAGCTTTTCGCAGATCCGTAGCACGTTGCGATTGTCCGGCAAAATGCCGGCGGTCAGCCTGGTCAGCTTTTCATTGGCGCCGATGATGAGCAGCCGGGCAAGCAACTCCTTGCCCAGCCCGCGGCCCTGGTAGCGGTCGCTCACCAGCACGGCGACTTCCGCCTCGGTGGTTCCGTGTATCTTGCTCAGGCGGCCCACTCCCAGGATTTCGGACTCGCCGCTGTCGGGGTTGCGGCGCTCCGCCACCATCGCCATTTCGCGATCGTAGTCAATGAAGCAGATGCGCGTCAGGCGTTCGTGGGTGATGCGCTGCTCGAGGTTCATGAAATGGAAATAGCGCAGGTACACGCTGCGCTCGGAGAGCGTCTCGTGGAACCGCACCATGGCCGGCTCATCCTCCGGCCGGATGGGACGGATGGTCACCACGGTGCCGTCCTTCATGGTCCAGGGCGACACATAGCGGGAGGGATAGGCCCGAATCGCGGTCTTCGGAATCTCGTCTTGAGAAACCTCGGGGCCGTACACCACTACGCGCGCGTCCAGCGCGATCAGCCCGTCGGGAGACGCCAGCAGCGGGTTGATGTCGATTTCCTTGATCCAGCGTTGCTCGGCCACCAGCGCGCTGAACCGCACCAGCAGCACTTCCAGCGCCGCCAGGTCCACCGGCCTCCGCCCGCGCACGCCCTTCAGCGCCGTGTAAATCTTGGTCTGCTCCATCATGCGGCGCGCCAGCGTGGTATTCAGCGGCGGCAGCCCGAGAGCGCGGTCCTTGAACACTTCCACGAGCTGGCCGCCGGTGCCGAACAGCAACACCGGCCCGAACTGCGGATCGAGGCTGGAGCCGATAATCAGCTCGTAGGCGTCCTTGAGCTTGATCATGGGCTGCACCGTCACGCCCTGAAAATGCTGCGCCCCGACTTTGTCGGTGACGGAGGTCTGGATGGCGCGGAAGGCGCGCTCGACGGCCTCGGCGCTGCCCAGGTTCAATTGCACGCCGCCCACATCCGTCTTGTGCGTGATGGTTTCGGAGTACAGCTTCAGCACCACCGGGTAGCCGATTTCGCCGGCGGCCTGGACCGCGGCGCCGGCGTCGGCCGCGATGATGGTCTTGGCGGTGGGCATCCCGTAAGCGCCGAGCACGTTCTTGGATTCGAACTCCGTCAGGATGGTGCGCCCTTCGCCGCGCGCCTTCTGGATAATCTCACCGGTCAGCTTGCGGTCGGGAGTCCAATCGGCGGAATCTTCCGGCATGGCCGGCGTTTCGTACAGGGCCCTCAGGTTGTAGCTGTATTGCCACATGTAGTTGAAGGCTTTGGCGGCGGTATCGGGGTACGCGAAGGTGGGAATGTTGGCGCGGTTGAGGATTTCCTCGCCCGCCGCTACATCCACGCCGCCCATCCAGCTTGCCAGCAGCGGCTTGCCTTCCTGCTTGGCCAGCGGCTTGAGCTGCTCGGCGATCTGCGTGGGATCGGTCATGGCCTGCGGGGTGAGGATCACCAGCATGCCGTCGCTGTTGGGATCCTTGCCGGCAATCTCCAGGGCCTTGGCATAACGCTCGGGGGAAGCGTCGCCGATGATATCGACGGGGTTATTGTGGCTCCACGTGGCCGGCAGCACGGCGTTGTACGCTTCCATGGTCTCGGGCGTCAGCTCGGCCAGTTCGCCGCCGCCGGTGATGAGGGCGTCGGTGGCCAGCACGCCCGGGCCTCCGGCGTTGGTGACGATGGTCAGGCGCGGCCCCTTGGGGCTGGGCTGTTTGGAGAGAACTTCGGCCATGTGGAAGAGGTCGGAGACGTTGTTGACCCGCAGCACGCCACAGCGGTGGAAGGCGGCCTCCAGCACTTCATCGCTGCCCGTGAGCGACCCGGTGTGCGACGCCGCGGCCTTGGCGGCGGCAGCAGTGCGGCCGGGCTTGATGATGATGATGGGCTTGTTGAGCGCCACTTCGCGCGCGGCCGAAAGGAAAGCCCGCGCATTGCCAATGGTTTCCATGTAGATGACGATGGAGCGGGTCTTGACGTCGTTGCCCAGGTGGTAAATCAGGTCGCCCCAGCCCACGTCCACCATCGATCCGATCGAGACGAACGCGCTGAAGCCCACCATTTCCTTGAGGCTCCAGTCCAGGACCGCGGTGCAAAGCGCGCCGCTCTGGCTGATGAATCCTACCGAGCCCGGCCGCGCGATGGTGGTGGCGAAGGTGGCGTTCATGCCCGAAAGCGGGGCCATCACGCCCAGGCAATTGGGGCCGATCACCCGGACCTTGCCCGCCTGCGCCTCTTCCAGCACGCGCCGCTCGAGGGCCGCGCCTTCGGGGCCGATCTCCTTGAAGCCGGCCGAAATCACAATCGCGGCGCGAACGCCGTTTTCGCCGCACTCGCGGATAAGCCCGGGCACCGACGGGGGCGGCGTGACAATCACCGCCAGATCCACCTGTTCCGGAATATCCGTGATGGATTTGTAGGCTTTCACGCCCAATACACTGGGCCGCTTGGGATTGACCGGGTACACAGTGCCGCCAAACGGGCTGGTGACCAGGTTCCAGAGCAACGTCCGGCCGACGCTGTTTTGAGTTTCCGTGGCGCCGACCACGGCGACGCTGCTCGGTGAAAAAAATACGTCCAGAGGCTGAGTCCTCTGGTTCATTTTCTTGCGAAAGGGCTTAGTTGCCTGCATGTTTTTCGGTATCCGCCTTTGGTTCGAACGCAGCCTCGTTTCACGCCTCCACCGCGTTCGGAGTATTGAGTCTTAAATCAGTATAACCAGTCCAGCGGTGCACCTCGCCTTCCAAAGACCCGCTTATTATTATCAAGAGGTTAGAGCCAGTACGGTGGCGTTCCTGGGTGATATCGCGCAGTCCGTAGTCACCACGCCTCAACGCCGTCCCATACAATAGAAGGCTCCGGTCATGAGGCTCTCCCGACTCCGGCAAAATGCCGATTTCTCGATTCTGGCCGTGCTGGCGCTAATCGGCGTGCTCCTGCACACGCTCACCAACGGCCAGTACGGATTCCACCGCGACGAACTGGCCACGCTCGACGATGCCGGCTATCTGGCTTGGGGCTACGTCGCCTATCCGCCCGTGACCCCGTTTATCGCGCGCGTGGCATTGGAGCTGTTCGGGCCTTCGCTCGCGGGCGTGCGGTTCTTCGCCGCCCTGGCTCAAGGGGCAGCGCTGGTGTTGACCGGTCTGATGGCCCGCCAGTTGGGGGGTGGGCGCCCGGCGCAAATCGTCGCCGCCCTGGCGGTGGCCGTCGCGCCCGTGTCGCTTGCCGCCGGCGCATTATTCCAATATGTTTCGTTCGATTATCTATGGTGGGTGGCCGTCGCCTACCTGATTATCCGCTTGCTCAAGTCCGAAGATCCCCGCTGGTGGCTAGCGATAGGCGCGGCGATCGGTCTCGGAATGATGACCAAGTACACCATGGCCTTCCTGGTTGCCGGCGTGATCGCCGGCGTTCTCCTCACGCCCGCCCGCCGCTATCTTAGAGGCTCGTGGCTGTGGTGTGGCGTGGCGCTCTCGCTCGCGATTTTCCTCCCCAACCTCATCTGGCAGGTTCACCATGGTCTTATCTCCCTGGACTACCTGAGCTATATCCACGCGCGCGACATCCGCATCGGCCGGACACAGAATTTCCTGATCGATCAGCTCCTGGTCGCGGCTAACCCTTTCACAATTCCGCTGTGGGTCGCAGGTCTTGTCTACTTCCTGGGCGCGCCGGATGGGAAGCGGTATCGCCTGCTCGGCTGGATGTTCGTCATCCCCTTGGTGCTTTTCTTCATCGCCAAGGGTCGGGGCTATTACATGGCGCCGGCCTATCCCATGCTTCTGGCGGCAGGAGCCGTTCTGGAAGAAAGGGCGGTCGCCTCGCTCGCGTCCGGTTGGGCCCGCCTGGTGCGCGGGATCACCTGTAGCGCGCTGGCGGTCGGTGGTGCGATCGCGATCGCGGTGGTTCTACCCATTGCTCCGGTAAACTCCTCCTGGTGGAAGGTGGCCAACCGGGTGAACGACGGCCTCCGCGAGGAAATCGGCTGGCCGGAGTTGGTGGAGACCATTGCCGGCATCCACGCCTCCTTGCCCGCTGAAGAGCGGGCGCAAGTGGGCATCCTGGCGGGCAATTACGGTGAAGCCGGCGCCATCGATCTCTATGGTCCGGCGCTTGGTCTGCCCAAAGCCATCAGCGGAGTCAACTCATACTGGCTGCGTGGATACGGCGATCCACCCCCACGGACTCTGATAGTGGTCGGAATATCGCGGGACTTCCTGGAACGGAACTTCGAATCCTGCGTATTGGCCGGCCACGTCACCAACCGCTACGGGGTCCGGAACGAAGAGACCACACGTCACCCGGATATTTTCGTTTGCCGCCAGCTCCGCCGACCCTGGCCCACCTTCTGGAAGCAATTCCAGAACTACGGATGACCGCCGCGCAGACGCCGGCGTAAGGGGTATGATGTTGGACTTATGCCCAGTACACCGCACACTGAGAAACACTTCCAAGCCTCGGAGACAGTCCGGGACGTGGTGATCGGGATGTCGGACGGCTTGACGGTTCCGTTCGCCCTGGCCGCGGGACTTTCCGGGACGGTCGCTTCCACCACCATTGTGGTCATCGCCGGATTGGCGGAGATAGCCGCCGGGTCGATCGCCATGGGCCTGGGCGGCTATCTCGCGGCGCGCACGGACCGTGACCATTACCAATCCGAGCGCGAGCGGGAGATCCGCGAGACCGTCGAGTTGCCCGACAAGGAAACCGAGGAAGTGGCCGAAGTCTTCCGCGGTTATGGCATGTCGGAGCAGGACATCGCCCCGGTGGTCAAGGCCGTCTGCGCCGACCAGAAGCGCTGGGTGGATTTCATGATGCGCTTCGAGCTGGGCTTCGAAGAGCCCGATCCCAGCCGCGCGCGCAACAGCGCGGCGACCATCGCGGTTTCTTACATCCTCGGCGGCCTGGTGCCGCTCGCCCCGTACATGCTCGTCCGCCAGCTCTACTCGGCGCTTTCCGTTTCGGTGGTGGTGACGCTGATAGCGCTCTTCGTCTTCGGCTACGTCAAAGGCAAGCTGACGGGCATCTCGGCTTTGCGCGGCGGCCTGCAAACGGTAACCATCGGGGGGCTGGCATCGGCCGCCGCATTCGGCTTGGCGAGGTGGATAAGTTAATATTGAGTATATGTGGATGCGGGTGCTGCGCTGGGGAGCCGTTCTGGGTCTTCTGCCAATATTGCAGGCTTCCGCACCGCAACCCTCCGACTGGGTTCCGATGCGCTGGCCGTGGTCTGACCCGGCATCTCTGGAGCTGCTTTCCGGCACGCCCATCAACTGCCTCCTGCTGAAGACGGTGCTTCCCGATTTCGTTCAGGCGGCCGCGGCACGCGGCGTGGTGACGCTGGCGGTGCTCGCTCCGGGCGGTGATGTGGCCGGCGCCGCGCGTCGCGCCATGGCCGCCAAAGTCACAGGCATCGTGATCGAGGGCGATTTGCCTGAGGGCGATGCCGACGGTGTGAGGGAGGCTGCCGGAGGCGCGCCGGTAATCGAGCTGACCGCGCGCAGCCGGATGGCTCTCGGTTCAGGCGCTCCCGGCGTTTCCATCCTGGGCACGTACCAGGGCGTGTGGCCCGGCATCGCGGTGGAAGAAGACGGCGCCAAGAAGGCCGCCCCCAGCGGCTCGGTATGGATCGACACCAATACCGGTTTCATTCGCGCGGTCCGCGCGTGGGGCGACGCCGCGCTGTGGATAGCTAACCAACCGCCGGCCAAGACCGTGGTTACGGGCGCGCGATATCTGCAAGTGGTTGCCGATGCCGCCATCTCCGGCGCCCGCTGGGTGCTGGCGCTGGACGACGATTTCGCCGCGCGCCTCGCCCGCCGTGAACCCAAAACCATGGCGGACTGGAAGCGCATCGCCGATCTGCTCCGTTACTTCGAGCAGCACCCCGAATGGCGCCGCATGCAGGAGTACGGAAAACTCGCCATCGTGCAGGACCCCGCCAAGGGAGGGCTGCTGTCGGGCGGCATCCTGGACATGATCGCGGTCAAACACACGCCCGTGCGGCCGGTTCCCCGCCAGCACCTCACCCCGGAAGCGCTGGCCGGCGCCACCATGGCGGTGAACGTGGACGCCGACGCGCTGACTCCCGAACAGAAAGAGGTGCTGAGCAATTTCACCCACGCCGGCGGAATGCTTCTCACTGGCCCGCCCGGCTGGAAAGATCAGAGCCCCCAGGGCGACCAGATTACGCTCGACAAGGCCGAACTCGAACGCCTCAACGATATCTGGCACGATGTGAATTCGATGGTAGGGCGCAGGAACATGGGGGTGCGCCTGTTCAACGTCTCCTCGGTGCTTTCCAACCTGCTGGCCGCCGCCGACGGCAAAACCGCGGTCGTCCACCTGGTGAACTATTCGGATTACCCGGTGGAGAACGTCGCGGTGCATTTTCCGGCCGAGTACAAGCGCGCGACGCTCACCACGCCGGAAGGCGTCGAAAAACCCCTGGAAGTATACCCAACCGAAGAAGGCGGGGGCGTGGACATAGACAAAGTACTGGTCTGCGCCACCATCAAACTGGAGCAATAGTATGACCCGAAGAGAATGGCTCGCCATGATCGGCGCGGCGCCCCTGCTGAAGGCGGCGCCCGGCCCTGAACCTCCTGCGGCGCCCGTTTCCATCGCCCGGTGCGCCTCCTATGACGAGGACGTTACGGCTAAGCTGGCGACCCTCTTCAACCAGTTGGGCGGAATCGATGGCCTGGTGCGCAACAAGACGGTGACCGTCAAGCTCAACATGACGGGCAGCCCGGGAATTCGATTCCATGGTCAGCCGCCCGGCGTGACGCACTATGTCCATCCCAAGCTGGTGGGCGCCGCCGCTTACCTGCTGGGCCGCGCCGGCGCGCGGCGCATCCGTTTTGTGGAGAGCCCCTGGGCCTACGCCGGACCTCTCGAAGACGTGATGCTCGATTCGGGATGGAATGTGCGCTCCCTGCAATCGGCCGCGGCCGGCGTGGAATTCGAAAACACCAACGCTCTCGGAAAGAGCAAGGCTTACTCGCGGTTCAAGGTGCCGGGTAACCCCTACATGTTTCCCGCCTACGACCTCAACCGCGCCTACGAGGACACGGATGTTTTCGTCAGCCTGGCGAAGCTCAAGAACCACGCCACCTGCGGGGTGACGCTCTCGCTTAAGAACTGCTTCGGGACCGCGCCAGCCTCGATTTACGGCGACGACGCCGGCGTGGACGAGCCCAACGAAAAGCCGACTACGGGCCGCGAGGCGGTGCTGCACAATGGCAAACGCCAGCCGTCGAAATCCGCGCCGCCGGAGTTGCACCCCGATTCGAGTCACGACCCGGGATACCGCGTCCCCCACATTGTGGCGGACCTGGTAGCCGCGCGCCCCATACACCTGGCCATCATCGACGGCGTCGAATCCATCGCGGGCGGCGAAGGGCCGTGGATCAGGGGTATCCGCATCGTCAAGCCGGGCGTGCTGATCGCGGGTCTGAATCCGGTCTCGACGGACGCAGTCTCCGCCGCCGTCATGGGCTACAGTCCGCGCGCCGTCCGCGGCGCCGCGCCCTTCCGCACTTGCGACAACACGCTGCTGCTGGCGGAAGCCCACGGCGTAGGCACGACAGACCTGAAGCGCATCGATGTGCGCGGCCTTCCCATCGAGCAGGCCCTGTACCGCTACGATACATAGTAGATGCCAACCCGCAAACGGACCCGGCGGTCCTACCGCGTCTTCCGGCTGGAATCCTGGGAGGCGTTTCTCGGGCTGATTGTCAATCCGCCGTATTCCAACTGGGCATTTCGCGGCGAGCGCGACGAGCGCTGGCCGCTCTATAGCTCGCTTTCCCGCTATTTCCGCAATTTCGGCGTGGCGCAGGCCGCATGGCCGGAACAGGAGGGCCGCATTCTGCGCATCTTCAAGCGCAAGGCCCACCAGTTTCTGGAAAAGCCGCCCGACTCCGACGACGATTTCCAATGGCTGGCTCTCATGCAGCACCACGGCGCGCCCACCCGCCTGATCGATTTCACCTGGTCCCCGTATGTCGCGGCGTTCTTCGCCCTCGAGCGTACCCTGGCCGACGGCGTGGTGTGGGCCATGAACCCCGGGCGCGTCTACAGCCGCCGCGTCGCAGGCAAACCGGTGCGCATGGACCCGCGCGTCACGGGAAATTTCCGCCGCTACTTTCTGAACGGCAACCATCGGTTCATCTGGATGGGCGAGCCCCACACCATGAACCGCCGCTTGATCGCGCAATCCGGCACTTTCGCGGTGCCGGGCGTTCTGGACGTGCCCATCGAGCGAATTCTGAGCGACGCCGACCAGGAGAATATTCTGGCGAAGTTCATTTTGACCAACGCCGTGCGCGAGGTGGGCATGCGCGAGCTGTACCGCATGAACATCACCTACGCGACGCTCTTCCCCGATCTGGACGGCCTGGCGAAATCCCTGGCCTACGAGCTGGAGTTCCACTGGGCCTACAACCCGCGGACCATGGAGCGGTATCACAGGTAGGCGGCGGACCAAGGGCGCGACCTATCGGCAGACGCCACGAACAGGCTACACTGAACCGAGGGGCCGCGACTTATTACCCAGCAGAGCAAGGAAGGCGTTGTGATGACACCTGTCGAACAATTCGATCGGCTCGGTGCCCCTGCGCGCCAACCCAGGAGCCTGGTGCAGTTCTTCCGGGAATCTCCTCTGGTCGGCCTCGAACTGGATTTCGAGCGGGACAAGGACACCGGGCGGGACGTGGAGTTATGAGCGGGTCTGGTGGAGACCAATTGCGTCTCTGGACTGGCTTGCGTCAATCCTGTTGTTCGGCGACGCGCTGGCGCAGGTCAGGCTGGGCCCGACCATCGGGTTGCCGGTCCCGCTGGTCGCAGCGCGAACGGCCTGCTCCATTGGCATCCAGCCGACACGCTGGCCTCCCTTTCAACGCCATTCCACTTCCGGTTTGCTTGAACCGGTTGGCATGGTACGCTTACGGCATACATGTTCAGAAGGCACCAGGTCAACCTAGAGGTTCACCAGCAGCCCCTACCCGATGTGTACCGCGACCGAGCGCGAATACCGGAGTTGTTCCGGGGTTGCATCCGAGAGGGACGCATTTGTAAATTATCGGTGGGCGGGCAAAACACGCTCCTCGAAATTCGCGGCTATCAAGACGCTTCCAAGCCGATCATGAGGTTGGGTGAACTGTCCAGGCGAGCATTAGGAGTCGAGGCAGGGAAGACCTACGCGTTTTGCATTCGAGAGGTATTTTGGATCGGCCAGTTCAGATGGGCCTGGAATGCCGCCGACTCCGCAGCCAGAATCGCCGCCCGTCTGGGCCTGCTCGGAACATTGCTAGGGATACTTGGCGTCATACTCGCGCTTGCACCTCTCCTCAAACGATGAAGGACCAAACTGATCCGCTAGCGAAGATTCAAACAGTCTGTTAACCAAGCGGGAACGCAAGCGCCAGGGACGCGCCCATCCGTAGTCGAGCGCTTGTCTGACGCGATAGAATCGTGGCCATGGCTGTTGCCCATAAGATCTGCAAGACAGTGGCCGTGATACTCTGCTTCGCAGTGCTGCTCCTCATGGGCTGCACCAGGTCCACTACGGTGAACATGGACGTGGTCACGGAGCAGGGTTTCCTGGGCACAGGAAGCTACGGAAGGACATTGGGGGACCTGCGACCTGGAACGTGGGATTTCGGCGAGATCCAGATCTGTCGAAAGGTCCAGCTCAAGGTTTTGGACGACAGGAGTGACGTGCAAGACCTTCTGATCTGCGGGACCGACACGCACATGGTGTGGGTTCTGCTAGCAGAGGATGAGAAGAAGGGCGGCCAGGCGGCTGCCATCGCGAAACAAATGGAAGCTCACATCGCGCTCGACGCAAAAACATTCTCGGTTGCTTTCCACGGATCTCGGCCGCCATGGCACTGCCGGAAAGCCATGGACGGAATAATCTGCGAGTGATCGGCCGCCAAATCGGGCCGGAGCCGCAGCACCTCAGATTTTGGCGTACCGCCCGTCTTTTCATATGTGTTACTCTGAAACTTCCACGTGTGCCAGCGCGTGTCAGCGAAGCTCTCGTTCTGCGGACTTACCCGCTGAAAGAAGCCGACCTCGTCGTCGGCTTTCTCACCAGGGATCAGGGGAAGTTGCGGGGCGTTGCCAAGCGGGCGCGCCGTCCGAAGAACCCTTTCGGCGCGGGGCTGGAGCGGTTATCGCACGTGCGGATGGCGTACTTCCAGCGCGAAACCCGCGAGCTGGTTAACCTGGATTCCTGCGAATTGATCCGTTCCCAATTCGGTCTGGTTTCCGATTACTGGGCGGGCGTGGCGCTGGACTACTTCGCGGAGGTCTCCGAGCAGTTGCTCCCCGCCGCGGAGCCGAATGAGAGGTTTTTCCGCCTCTTGCTGGCCGTGCTGGACGACCTTCAGCCGGCCAGCCGGGTGTGGCGGGCGGTTACTTACTTTTCGTTGTGGGCGCTCCGGCTTTCCGGGTGGATGCCCGATATGGCAAGCGCCCCGAAGTTGAGTTCCGGCTCCCGGGCGATTGCCCTGGAGATGCTGCGGACCCCGGTGGCGCAGCTTTCGAAGACGGATTGGGACCAGGGAACCGCGGCCGATTTGCGCCGCTTCCTGGTGCGGCAGATCGAAGCGCACATCGAGCGGCGATTGGTCACGGCGCCGTTGCTGGAAGAAGTGTCGAGTAGCGGATGCAATCTTTTCAAGAGATCATCTTCAAGCTGAAGCAATACTGGGCCGACCGCGGCTGCATCATCCAGGAACCTTACGACGTGGAAGTCGGCGCAGGCACCATGTGTCCCGAGACCTTCCTCCGCGTGCTCGGTCCGCAACCCTACCGCGTCGCCTATGTCCAGCCCAGCCGCCGCCCCGCCGACGGCCGTTACGGCGACAATCCCAACCGCCTCTACAAGCATTCCCAGCTTCAGGTGATCCTGAAACCCTCGCCTGACGACATCATGGAGCAGTACCTGGCCAGCCTCGAGGCCATCGGCATCGACCTCCGCCAGCACGACATCAAGTTCGAAGAGGACAACTGGGAAGCCCCCACGCTGGGCGCCTGGGGCATCGGCTGGCAGGTCATGCTGGACGGCCTCGAAATCACCCAGTTCACCTATTTCCAGCAGTGCGGCGGCATCGATCTGGACCTGGTTCCCGCCGAGCTCACCTACGGGCTCGAGCGCCTCACGGCCTTCCTCCAGGTGAAGGACAGCGTCTACGACATCGAATGGGCCAAGGGCTTTTCCTATGGCGATGTGCGCCACCGGGAGGAGTTGCAGTACTCCGTCTACAACTTCGAGATGGCCGATATTCCCACCCTGTGGAAGCTCTTCGGCCTGCACGAGGGCGAAGCCGCGCGCCTGCTCGGGGCCTACGACCCGAAGTCGCCCGACAAGCGGCGGTTCCCGATTTTGCCCGCGTATGACCACGTGCTCAAGTGTTCCAACCTCTTCAACACGCTGGATTCGCGCGGCGCCATCAGCGTGACCGAGCGCGTGGGAGTGATCCAGCGGGTGCGCAAGCTGGCCGTAGGAGTGGCGCAGGCTTGGCTGGATCAACAACTGGTCCAGCAGGAGGTGGCACTGTGAGCCTGCCCTTCCTGTTCGAAATCGGCGTCGAGGAAATTCCCGATTGGATGATTCCGGACGCGCTGGAGAACCTGCGTCTCCTGTTTGAAAAGCTTGAGATTCCCTACGAATCCGTGACGCTCGACGCCACCCCGCGGCGCCTGGTGCTGCGCGCCGAAGGGCTGCCCGCGCGGCAGGCCGATAGCCAGGAGCGCGTGCTCGGCCCCGCTAAATCGGCCCCCGCCCAGGCCGTCGAGGGCTTCGCGCGCAAACAGGGCGTGAAACCCGAGGACCTCGCCATCGAAGCCACGCCCAAGGGTGAGTACTACAGCTATGTGAGGAAGGTGCCGGGCCGCCTCACCAAAGACATCCTGGCGGCGGCGCTCCCCGGCATCATCCTCCAGATCTACTTCCCCAAGACGATGTACTGGACCGGCAAGAACGGCCCCCGTTTTATCCGCCCCATCCGCTGGATCGTGACCGTGCTTGGCGAGGAGATTGTGCCCTTTGAGCTGGCCGGCGTGCGCTCGGGCGCTTCGACCTCCGGCCACCGCCGGCTGGGAGCCAAAGAGATCGCCGTCACGCCCGCCGATTACGTCGCGCGCCTGCGCGATCATCACGTGATCCTCTCGGCCGAGGAGCGGCGCAACCGCATCCGCGACGGGCTGGCCGGCGTCCGCGTGAAGCCCGACCCGGCCCTGCTCGAAACCCTGGTCTACCTCACCGAATACCCCACGCCCATCATGGGCAGCTTCGACCCGCAGTTCCTCGAGCTTCCCGAAGAGGTGCTGATCACGGTGATGCGGCATCACCAGAAATACTTTTCCGTCGAGGACGCCCAGGGCAAGCTGGCGCCCCAGTTCGTGGCCGTCATGAACATCGATGCCGATCCCGAGGGCATCGTCCGCCGCGGCAACGAGCGCGTATTGCGCGCGCGCTTCAACGACGCCCGCTTCTTTTGGGAAACCGATCAGAAGAAGAAACTCGCCGACCGGCTGCCCGATCTGGCGCACGTCACCTTTCAGGCCAAACTTGGTTCCTACCGCGCCAAGACCAGGCGCATGATGGCGCTGGTGAAGGAACTGGGCGGCAAGACGCCGGCCGTGCGCGCCGCCAGGCTATCGAAGTGCGATCTCTCGACCGAGCTGGTAAAGGAGTTCACCGAGCTTCAAGGCGTGGTGGGCGGCCTCTATGCGCGCGCACAGGGTGAGCGCGCCGAGGTCTGGCAGGCTATTTACGATCACTACAAGCCGGAGAGCATGGAGGATGCCATCCCTCGCAACCTGGCCGGCCGGCACGTTTCCCTGGCCGATAAGCTCGACACGCTGCGCGGCTGTTTCCGCGTGGGCATGATTCCCACCGGCTCGCGCGATCCGTTCGGGTTGCGTAGGGCCGCGCAGGGCGTGGTGAGGATCCTGGTCGAGGGCAAGATCGCAGTGCCGCTCCTCGATCTATTGGAGGGTAACCAGCAACTAATCGCCTTCTTCGAAGACCGCGTGAAGTTCTATTTCAAGGAGCACCGCGGCTTCAAGTATGACGAAGTGAACGCCGCCATGGCCGCCGGCTGGAGCAACCTGGTGGACCTCGAGGCTCGGTTGGTGCGCATCCAGAAACTTCGCCCCACGCCGGATTTCGAGCCTCTCGCCGCCAGCTTCAAGCGCATCCGCAACATTCTGGTACAGGCGGGCTTCACGGGCGGCGGGGCCATCGACCAGAGCCTGCTTGAGCCGGGGCCGGAGCTGGAGCTTTACGAGGAGTTCACCAAAATCGCCGGCCAGCCCATCGAGAGCGTGATCTCGAAACTGCGGCCCAGAGTCGACCTGTTCTTCGACAAAGTGCTGGTGAATGCGCCGGACGCGGGCGTCCGGCAAAACCGTTTAACGCTGCTGCACACGCTGTTGGCGGAATTTTCCACCATAGCGGATTTTTCTGAAATCGTTACTAATTCATAGGAGCAAAGCATGAAGAAGGTTGTCTATTCGTTCGGCAACGGAACCGCCGACGGTGATGGAAAAATGAAAGATGTGCTCGGCGGCAAAGGCGCCGGGCTCGCCGAAATGTGCCGGGCCAAGCTGCCGGTGCCCCCCGGCTTCACCATTTCCACCGAGGTCTGCAACATCTACTTCCACAATAACAACGCTGTTCCGCCGGAGATCCAGGAGCAAATGGTGGAAGCGCTCAAGATCCTCGAAGAGCGCATGGGACAGAAGCTGGGCGACGTCGAGAACCCCCTGCTGGTGAGCGTTCGCTCCGGCGCCAAGTTCTCCATGCCGGGTATGATGGACACCATCCTCAACCTCGGCCTCAACGACCAGACCGTCAAGACGCTGGAAGCCAAGAGCGGCAATCCGCGGTTCGCCTACGATTGCTATCGCCGCTTCATCCAGATGTACGGCAACGTGGTTCTCGACATCCCGAAAGAGGATTTCGAAAAGGTTTTCGATGGCCAGAAGAAGAAGGCCAAGGCCAAGCTTGACACCGGCCTGACGGCGGAAGACCTGAAGCAGGTCATCGAGGGTTACAAGAAGGTGGTCGAGAAGGAGTCCGGCAAGCCGTTCCCGCAGGACGCCTTGAACCAGCTCCAGGGCGCGCGCGATGCCGTGTTCCGCTCCTGGTTCAACGCCCGCGCCATCACTTACCGCAGGATGAACCAGATTCCCGACGACCTGGGCACCGCCGTCAACGTGCAGGCCATGGTGTTCGGCAACCTGGGCGAAACATCGGCCACGGGCGTGGGCTTCACCCGCAATCCGGCCACCGGCGAAAAGGCCTTCTACGGCGAGTTCCTCGAGAACGCGCAGGGCGAAGACGTGGTGTCCGGTATTCGCACGCCGCACCCCTTCGCGGACCTGTTGAAGTGGAATCCCGCGGTCTACAACCAGCTCCGCGACATCACCACCATGCTCGAGAAGCACTACCGCGACATTCAGGACTTCGAGTTCACCGTCCAGGACGGCACACTCTACATGCTCCAGACCCGCAATGGCAAGCGCACCGGTCCAGCCGCGGTTCGCATCGCCGTCGAGATGGTGAGCGAAGGCCTCATCAGCAAGCAGGAAGCCGTCCTCCGCGTCGACCCGCAACAGCTCGATCAGCTTCTGCACCCGGTGCTCGACCCGGCATCCAAGAAATTGCTCGCCAAGCTGGCCACGGGTCTGCCGGCCTCGCCCGGCGCGGCGGTCGGCACCATCGTCTTTACAGCCGACGACGCCGTCGAGAAGGCCAAGGCGGCGCCCGTCATCCTGGTCCGCAAAGAAACCGTTCCGGACGACATCCACGGCATGGAAGTGGCCAAGGGCATTCTCACCTCGCGCGGCGGCATGACCAGCCACGCGGCGGTGGTCTGCCGCGGCATGGGCACCCCCTGCGTGGCCGGCGCCGAAGGCATCGTTGTCGACGAGCACAAGAAAGAAGTCGGCGTCACGGTAGGCGGCAAGGCCCTCACTCTCAAGGAGGGCGACTGGCTGTCGTTGGATGGCTCCACGGGCGAGGTTTACGCCGGCAAAGCCAACACTCTCGATGCCGATCCTTCCTCCGGTGTCTTGAAATCCTTCATGGAATGGGCCGACGAATTCCGCGGCAAATTCGGCGTGCGCGCCAACGCCGACATCCCCCGCGATGCCAAGGCGGCCCGTAGGTTCGGCGCCGAGGGCATCGGCCTGTGCCGCACCGAGCACATGTTTTTCGCCGAGGACCGCATCCCCCACATGCAGGCCATGATCCTGGCGCCCGACGAGAAGACCCGCCGCAAGGCTCTGGCCAAGCTCCTGCCCATGCAGCGCAGGGATTTCGCCGGCCTCTTCGAAGCCATGAACGGCTTCCCCGTGGTGATTCGCACCCTCGATCCGCCGCTGCACGAATTCCTGCCCAAACGCGAGGAACTGATGGTGGACAACGCCATCCTGCCCTACGCCGATATCACGAAGAAAAGGGAGCTGGCGGCCACCTACCAGCGCTTCGGCGCCGAGGTGAAGAACCTCAAGACCGTGCTGGCCGGGCTGCTCAAGCGCGTCGAGGAATTGCACGAGTTCAACCCCATGCTGGGCCTCCGCGGCTGCCGTCTCGGCATCCTGTATCCCGAGATCACCGAGATGCAGGCGCGCGCCGTCTTCGAGGCCGTCGTGCAGGTGGCCAAGAAGGGCGTGAAAGTGATTCCCGAAGTCATGATCCCGCTCATCGGCGGCGTCAAGGAGTTCGAAAACCAGAAAAAGATCGTGGTCCAGGTGGCCGAGGAAGTTCTCGCCAAAGCCGGCCGTAAGGACCTCAAGTACATGGTCGGCACCATGATCGAGATCCCCCGCGCCGCCCTCACCGCCTGCGACGTGGCCAAAGAGGCCGACTTCTTCAGCTTCGGCACCAACGACCTCACCCAGACCTGTATGGGCCTCTCCCGCGACGATTACACCAAGTTCCAGAAGGAATACCAGGACCACAAGATCTTCGCCCACGACCCCTTCGCCGTTCTGGATCAGGAAGGCGTCGGCCAACTGGTGAAGATGGGCGTGGAACGGGGCCGCAAAGGCAATCCCAAGTTGGAAATCGGCATCTGCGGCGAGCACGGCGGCGAGCCCAGCTCGGTGCAGTTCTGCTACCGCATAGGCATGGACTACGTTTCCTGCTCCCCGTACCGCGTGCCCATCGCCCGCCTGGCGGCCGCCCAAGCAGCCATCTCAGGCGATAAGTCGGAAACCCAGCGGACGGCGTAAGCCGCAGCGTGGCGCACGTTCTCAACGTGCCGTGTCGGCACTCGTGCCGACGCCGTTTAGCGATAGACTGTGGCATGGCGTTACTCGACGACCGCCGCTATCCGCAGCGCCCGCTCATCGGCGTGGGCGCGCTCATTTTGAAACGCGACCGCATCCTCATGGCGCAGCGCGGCAAGCAGCCGCTTATGGGCTGGTGGTCTCTGCCCGGCGGCTTGTTGGAAATCGGCGAGGCTCTGGCGGACGCCGTCCGCCGCGAGGTGCACGAGGAGACCGGCCTGGAGATCCGGCCGCTGGGCGTGCTGGAAATCTTCGAGCGCATCATGCGCGATGCCTCCAGCGCACCCGAGTATCACTACGTGCTCATCGATTACATGTGCCGCGTCATGGGTGGAACTCTAGCCCCCGGCGACGACGTCTGCGCGGTGGAATGGGTGCGCCGCCGCGATCTGCCCAAGCTCCAGATCACGGAGGGCACCCTGGCGGTGATTGAAAAGGCCTTCCGCAAACGCCGAGAATATAGATAGCCTCTTGAAAACCAGCGCCGCCGTTCTAGAATTCGAAGCCCTCCGCCAGTTGTTGGGCCGTTACATCTCCAGCCCGCTCGGCGGCCGCGAGTTGGAAAAAGTCGCTCCGCACGCCGATCGCGCGCGCCTGGCCGATGACCTCGCGGAGGCCGGAGAGGCCGTCGAATACCTGCGCGCGGCCACGCGCCCGCAGCCCGCCGGGCCCAGGGGGCACCCCGGCGCCGCCATTCGCCTCGATTTCTCCGGCCTGCCCGACGTCGAACCGGCCGTCCACAAACTGCGCATCGAAGGCGCCAGCCTCGACCCCAAGGAAATCTTCGATCTCTTCCTTCTGCTCGACCGCGCCGCCGACGCCAAATCGCTGCTCACCGCCGCCGCCGAGCGTTTCCCCCGCCTCGGCCGCCGCGCGCAGACCATCGGCGATTTCCGCGCCCTGCTGAAAGACCTCGAGGGCAAAATCCTGCCCGATGGCACGGTGGCCGATCACGCCAGCGTGGCGCTCGCCCGCCTGCGCCGCGACATCGAACGCCAGAAGAAGTCCATTCAGGAATCCCTCGAGCGCTTCCTGCACGCCCACCGCGAGGAAGGCGTCCTGCAGGAGGAATTCGTCACCATCCGCAACGAGCGCTTTGTGGTGCCGATCATCGCCGGCCAGCGGCGCAAGCTGGATGGCGTGATTCACGCCGCCAGCTCCAGTGGGCACACCCTGTTCGTCGAGCCGCTCGAAACCATCGACCTCAACAACGAGCTGGTGCGGCTGGCCGAGGAAGAGGCTCGCGAGGTTCACCGCATTCTGCTCGAAATGACCGACCGCCTGCGTGCCGATGCCAACTCGATTCGCCAGACGCTCGTCGCCATGGCGGAGTTGGAGATGATCTTCGCCAAGGCGCGCTTTGCCGCCGAGTTCCACTGCGCCATCCCCAGCTTCGGCGAGCGCCTCCGCCTGCTCAACGCCCGCCATCCGCTGCTCGAGGACGTGCTGCGCCGCCGCCATAAGACCGCCGTGCCGGTCTCGCTCGAGCTCACCCGCGACCGCCGCACGCTGTTGATCAGCGGCCCCAACACCGGCGGCAAAACCGTGACGCTCAAGACCGTCGGTCTGCTCAGCCTCATGGCGCAATCGGCCCTTCCCGTGCCCGCCGCCGAGGCCGAGTTCCCGCTCTTCGACCAGGTGCTGGCCGATATCGGCGACTATCAATCCATTCAGGAAAACCTCAGCACCTTCTCCGCGCACGTCTCCAACATCCGCGAAATGGCGCTCGACGTCACCCCCGATTCCCTCGTGCTTCTGGACGAGCTGGGCGCCGCCACCGATCCTGAAGAGGGCGGCGCGTTGGGCGTGGCCATCGTCGAGCATTTCCGCGCGGCCGGCGCTTACACCCTGGTATCCACCCACCTGCTGGCGCTCAAAATCTACGGCGCCGGCACCGAGGGCGTGGTCAACGGCTCCATGGGCTTCGATGAAGAGACCCTCGAGCCCACGTTCCGCCTGAGTCTGGGCCTGCCGGGCAAGTCCGCCGGCCTCGAAATCGCCACGCGGCTCGGCATGTCCGAGGACATCATGCGGCGTGCCCGCCAGTCCATGAGCGGCCGCGAGCGCGACGTCGCCCGGTTCCTGGCTGAGTTGCATCGCCGCGTCGAAGAGACCCAGGCGCTCGAACGGAGCCTGCGCGAAAAGCTGGCGGAGCTTGAGAAGCGCGAACGGGAGCTGGCGCGCGAATGGGAAAAACGCGAAACCGCCAAGCTCAAGGAGCTCGAGCGCCGCACCGAGCAGGCGCTGGCCCGCTTCGAGGAGCAGGCCCAGGAGACCATCGGCAAAATGGCGCAAACCGCCGACCGCCGCAAGGCCGAGCAGGAGGCGCAGCGCCGCGTCTCCAAAGCCAAACGCGAGATGCGGGAAGATTTCCAGACCACCGTGCTGGCCACCCAGGACGATTCCCGGCAGGACCGCATCCGGCCGTTGCGCATCGAAGAAGGCGCGCGCGTGCGATTGAAGGACGTGCGCGAGCCGGCGCGTGTGCGCCGCAAGCTGGGCGCGGACCGCATTGAAGTCGAGGCCGGCTTCATGAAGATGCAGGTTTCGATCGACGACGTAATCGAAGTCCTGCCCGAGGCCGGCGTTGGGGTGCCCTCTGGGCCCGGCAAGTTACCCCAGGGTGTGAGTTACAAGCCTGCTCCGGAGCTGGCGCCCGTGCACCAGGAGATCAACGTAATTGGCCAGCGCGCCGAGCAAGCGCGCGACGCCGTGGATGAATTCCTCGACCGCGCTGTCATGGCCACCGCCAGCCGCGTCCGCATCGTGCATGGCCACGGCATGGGGGTCCTCAAGAAAGTCATTTCCGAATTGCTCGGTGCGCACCCGCACGTGGCCAAGTTCTACCCGGCCCCCCAGCAGGAAGGCGGCGCCGGCGCTACCATCGTCGAGTTAAAAGAGTAGGGCCGGGCGCGCCCGCACCGTGCTTGCCCTCCCATCCGCGCGATAATGAATTCGGAGGCGAAGGTATGGATCGAGCCAAAAGCATTAATTTACTGAACAAAGCGGTTGCCGACGAATTACAGGCGGTGCACCAGTACATGTATTTTCACTTTCACCTGGCGGACCAGGGCTTCGGGCCGCTGGCGATGCTGCTCAAGCAGACCGCCATCCAGGAAATGGGCCACGTCGAGTTGCTGGCCGACCGGATTCTGTTCCTGAAGGGCGAAGTGGAGATGGTTGCGGCCGGCCCGGTGGAGAAGATTGTCGAACCAGAGGCCATTCTGGTCAAGGCGATGGCCATGGAAGAAGATGGCATCCGGAGCTATAACCAAGCGGCGCTGGAGTGCGGCGCCAACGCCGATTCCGCGTCCAAGCAGCTTTTCGAGCAACTGGTGAACGACGAGGAACGCCACTTCGATCAGTTCGAAAAGCAGTCCGACAACATCAAGAGGTTCGGCCCGAGCTATCTGGCGCTTCAGTCCTTCGGCGGCGGTGCGTCCCAAGGAGGCGCGGCGCCGGTCACAGGTTAGCCAGCACTTCCGCCGCGTGCCCTTTGGCCTTGACCTTGGCGTAGATCTTCTCGATCTTGCCGTCCGGCCCGATGACGAAGGTGCTGCGCTCGATACCCATCGCCTTCTTGCCGTACATGTTCTTCTCTTTCCATACGCCGTAGGCCTGGGCCGCGGCTCTGTCTTCATCGGCCAGCAGCGTGAACGGCAGATTGAACTTTGCCTTGAATCCGGCCTGCGCCGCCGGCTTGTCGGGCGACACACCCACCACCGCCGCGCCCTTCTTCGCAAACGCCTGGATGCCGTCGCGAAACTCGCAGGCCTCCACGGTGCAGCCCGGCGTGTTGGCCCTCGGGTAAAAGTACAGCACCACGCGCTTTCCCTTCAGGTCGGACAGCCGAAAATCGCCGCCCGTGTCCGTGTGAACGCGAATATCGGGAGCCTTGTCGCCAACTTTCAACATCGATCACCCCAGCTTTTGCTTGAATAAATCGGTCACCAGCGCCACGTTTGCCTGTCCCCGCGTGGCCTTCATCGCCTGGCCTACCAGGAAGTTGATCACCGTCGTCTTCCCGCCCTTGTACTGCTCCACCTGCTTGGGGTTGCCGGCGATCACTTCCGCGATAATCCTCTCCAGCGCCCCCGTGTCGCTCATCTGCCGCAGCCCTTCGCGTTCCATGATCGCGCCCGCCCGCTCGCCCGTTGAGAACATTCTCGGGAACACTTGCTTGGCCAGCTTTCCGGAAAGTTCGCCCTTGGCGATCAGCTTCACCAGTTCGCCCAAGCTCTCGGGACTGACGGGGGCCTCCGCAATCTCTTTCCCCTCGGCCTTGAGCAGGCCCATCAGGTCCCCCATCACCCAGTTGGCCGCGGTCTTCGGGTCGCCCGAAACTTTGGCCACCGTCTCGTAATACTCGCTCACCGCCCGCGTGGCCGTCAGCACTTCGGCGTCGTATTCGCGCAGCCCGTACTCCCCGATGAACCGCGCGCGCTTGCGGGCGGGCAGCTCCGGCATCTTGGCCCGCACCTCCGCCAGCCACTTCTCGCTGATGCGCAGCGGAACCAGGTCCGGCTCGGGAAAGTAACGGTAGTCGTGCGCCTGCTCCTTGCTGCGCATGCCGGCCGTCTCGCCCAGGTCCGGATTGTAAAGCCGCGTTTCCTGCTCCACTCTGCCGCCGCTCTCGATCACCGCTACCTGCCGCGCGATTTCGTAATCCAGCGCCTGCTTCAGAAAGCGGAACGAATTGAGGTTCTTGACTTCCGCCTTGGTGCCGAACTTCTCCGCGCCTTTGATCCGCACCGAGACGTTGGCGTCGCAGCGCAGGTGCCCTTTCTCCATGTCGCAGGTCGAAACCTCGACGAACTGGAGCACCTGCTTCAATTCGGTGAGGAACGCGTAAGCTTCCTCGGAGCTGCGCATATCGGGATCGGTGACGATTTCCGCCAGCGGCGTGCCGCACCGGTTAAGGTCCACGTAGGAGTACCTGTCCGAATCCCGGAAGCCGTCATGGATGCTCTTGCCCGCGTCGTCTTCCATGTGGACGCGCGTCACACCGATGTGCCTGGCCACGCCCTCCACCACGATATCGACCCACCCGTGCTCCGCCACCGGCTCGTCGTATTGCGAGATCTGGTAGCCCTTGGGCAGGTCCGGATAAAAGTAATTCTTGCGCGCGAACCGCGACTTCGGGTTGATTCGGCAGTTCAGCGCCAGCGCGCCCTTGATCGCCAGTTCCACCGCCTCGCGGCTCAGCACCGGCAACGCTCCCGGCAGCCCCAGGCACACCGGGCAGACGTTGGTATTCGGCGGCGCGCCGAAGCTGGTGGGGCATCCGCAAAAAATCTTGGTCGCGGTGGCAAGCTGCACGTGCACTTCGAGCCCGATGACCGGCTCGTAGCGCGCAATCGCTTCGGGTGTCGCCACTGCGGGTGCGGAAGAGGACATGGTGTCTTCCTATTATACGGAGCTTTCAGCGATCAGCTTTCAGCGATCAGCTAAACATAGTGCCACCGCCGGTGTTGGTCTAGCTGAAAGCTGATAGCTGACTGCTGATCGCTTTATCGCAGCCGCTTCTCCAACTCCCGCACGAACTCCTGGAGCGCTTTCCGGTCGGCCTGCTGCCACTTCACCACCACAAAGTACCGCCCCCGATAGAAGAACACGGTGTCCGCCGACGGCCGCCAGCGCTGCACCAGGTCCAGCCCCACGCCCGGCGAGCTCAGCTCGTACACGCGCGCTTCGAGCTTCCCGGGGCCTTCGTAGGCCGCTACCTGGAGCCGCTCGACGCTGGTGCGCGGCACCGGGTCCGGCGCTTCGGAAACGGGCAGGTTCCGCACAGCCGTACGGCGCCAGACGTTGGCGACCGTTTCCGGGAAAAGGTCCGCCGGCAACGGGGCGTTTCCGCCACAGGCTCCGAGCGCGAGTGCCAGCCACATCCAGTTCCGGCGCGACATCAGCTTCAATTCTTGCATGACTCCATTAGTCGCGGTGATACCATCGCAGTTATGGCGAAGTTCAAGCCGGCAAGAGGAAAAGCCAGGAAGACTCGCGCTCCGCAGGGCGGCGTGCCCTGCGTCATTCTGGTCATCTCCGGTATGTTACTGGTCGGCCTGTTCCTCTACTACGTGATGACACATGCGAACCGATAACCGCCAGCCCGCCCAATTGCGCCCGGTCGAGATCGTCACCGGCTGCCTCATGACCGCGGAAGGCTCCGCGCTGATCAAGGTGGGGAACACCCACGTGCTGTGCGCCGCCACCGTGGAAGACACCGTGCCGCATTTCCTCCGCAACAGCGGCAAAGGGTGGGTTACGGCGGAATACTCCATGCTGCCGCGGGCCACGGCCAAGCGCACGCCGCGCGAGGTCACCAAGGGCCGGCCCTCGGGAAGAACTCACGAAATCCAGCGGTTGATTGGCCGCTCCATGCGCTCCGTGGTCGATATGTCGGCTCTGGGCGAACGCACTGTGGTGCTGGATTGCGACGTGCTCCAGGCGGACGGCGGCACGCGCACCGCCTCCATTACCGGCGCGTTCGTAGCGCTGGCCCTGGCGCTCCGCCAGCTCGTCGAGTTTGGCCGGCTCAAGACCATGCCGGTCCTGGATTTCGTGGCCGCCACCAGCGTGGGCCTGGTGGATGGCGTCCCCATGCTGGATCTCTGCTACGACGAAGATTCCCGGGCAGGCGTGGACATGAACGTGGTGATGACCGGCGCCGGCAAGTTCGTCGAGGTGCAGGCCACCGCCGAGCACACCCTCTTCGATGACCAGCAGATGGCGCAGCTTGTGACCCTGGCGCGCGCCGGCATCGCCCAAATCATCGAGATTCAGAAGAAGGTGGCGCGCATTTGATCCGGCTCTTCTGCGCCACCGGCAATCCTGGAAAGCTGCGCGAATTCCAAGATCATAGCCCCATCCCCATTGAGGCCCTCCCCGACTTCCGGCGGATTCCCCCCTGCGTGGAGGATGGCGACACCTTCGAAGAGAACGCCGTCATCAAAGCGCGCCACTACGCCCGGTACGCACCTGGCTTGCTTTTCGCGGACGATTCGGGCCTGGAAGTGGACGCGCTCGGCGGCGCCCCCGGCGTTCATTCCGCCCGCTTCTCCGGCCCCCACTCCACCGGCGAAGCCAACAACCGCCTGCTGCTCGAAAAGCTGCGCGGCGTGGCCAACCGGACCGCGCGTTTCGTCTGCGTAATCGCTCTGGTCGAAGGCCAGCGTCTCCGTGGCGTCTTTCGCGGCGCGGTGCCGGGCGTCATCCTCGACGAGCCCCGCGGCTCTTCTGGCTTCGGATACGATCCGCTCTTTTACTGTCCGGCGCTCGGCCTCACTTTCGGAGAAGCCTCCGCCGGCCGGAAGTTCTCCCTCAGCCATCGCGGACAGGCGCTCCGCGCCATGCTGTCCGCCCTCCAGTTCCAGGCCGCATAGGCCTCCAAACGCTCTAGTCACGGCGATTTGCCGGGCCCGGCTGCGCCGATTTCTCTTTCAAATTCAGAACATTTGCTGTAGATTATGTTGTATGGAGAACGCGCGCGATTCGTCCATGTGGCGGAGCCTCGCCGTCGCTTTTGGGGACGGCCTGGCCTTTGGCGTGGGGATGAAACTCACGCAAAACGTGGCCCGCCAAGCCGGCACGCCGCCGTCCGACGTCGCTGTCTTGGCTGATCGTTTCGAACGCCTCGAGCAACGTCTCGAACGCCTCGAGCACACCCCCATCGCCGCTCCGGAGGTGGCCCCTGGCCCGCGGCCCGCGGGTTTCGCACGGGGAGTGATCGAGGCCGTGGTCCAGGCTGTCGAAGAGCGCCTGGACAAACACGCCAAACAAGCGGAACTCCGCTTGGCCGAACTCGAAGCCCGGATTGCCCAAGTGCAGGGTCTTGCCGAGTCGGAACAGCACCTGCGCGAAGAGATGCGGCGCGTGGCTGACCGCTCATCGAGCTCCGCTGCCGCAGCGGCGGAAGCCGCCATTGAGGTGAAGCTCGCGCCCCTGCGCGTGGAGATCGCTGAAATGCGGCAGCGGCTGGCGGAGAGTGATCGCACCGTCCTGGACCTCATCCTGGCCATTGGCCAGATGTGCCGGCAGGCCGCCGAGCGAATGACCGATTCCGCGCCGCCGCTGCCCGAGAGCGCGCCTCCGCTCTCCAATACCGACCCGCCGCTCAATGAAGCCGGCGATTCGCTTGGAGCAGCCCCGCAGGAGCCTGGAGTCTCGATGGACCCGCCCGTGGAATTCTCGGCGCCGGCTTTCACGCAGCTCAAGAAGAGCACTTCGCTCTGGCGGGTTCCGGCGGTCTCTTCGTTCCTGCTTGCCACCGGCGGTTTGCTGCTGCGGCACTATCTATAGCTCGTGGGGCCGGCAACGGGTTGGCCGCTCTGCCCTGGGACCGCCGCGCGGTACCATGAATTATGTCGGAAACCCTCACCATTGCCGGTCGCGAATTCCGCTCGCGCCTTATCGTAGGAACCGGGAAGTACCGCACTTTCCCCGAGATGCAGCGCTGCCACGAGGCCTCGGGCGCGGAGATGGTGACCGTCGCCGTACGCCGTGTGAACCTCACCGACCGCTCTAAGGAATCGCTCCTCGATTACATCGACCGCTCCCGCATCTTCATCCTCCCCAACACCGCCGGCTGCTACACCGCCGACGACGCCGTGCGCACCGCCATGCTGGCGCGCGAGGTGGGCCTGTCCCACTGGATCAAGCTCGAGGTGATCGGCGATGAGAAGACCTTGTTTCCGGATAACGCCGGATTGCTGGAAGCCACCCGCATCCTGGTCAAGGAGGGTTTCGTGGTGCTGCCCTACACCAATGACGACGTGGTGAACGCGCGCAAGCTGATCGACGCCGGCGCCGCCGCAGTAATGCCGCTGGCCGCGCCCATCGGCTCCGGCCTGGGCGTGCAAAACCCAGCCAACCTGCGCATCCTGCGAGAGATGATCACCCAGGTGCCGATGATCGTCGACGCCGGCGTCGGCACCGCCTCCGATGCCGCCATCGCCATGGAACTGGGCGCCGACGGGGTTCTCATGAACACCGCCATTGCCGCCGCCGAAGACTCCGTCAAGATGGCGCACGCCATGAAGTTGGCCGTGGAAGCCGGCCGCATGGCTTACGAATCCGGCCGCATGCCCAGGAAGCTGTACGCCTCCGCCAGCAGCCCGCTCGCGGGAGTGGTGGGTTCGTAGCTAACCCGCCGCGGCCGCGGCCACTCCGTTACTGCCCCGCGTCTTGAACTCGTAGCGCTCAATCTCGACCGCCGCTTTGTTGGCTTCCGAACGCACCACCTTGCCCACCGCTACAAATTGCAGTAGGCAGGCGCCGCCCAGCCGCACGGGCCAGTTCACCGAGATTTCTATCGGGCGTCCCATCGGGAGCCTTCCCTCCGTCGTGAACAGAATCCCCCCGCTGCCCATATCCAGTGTCTTCCCGACCCCACTGGTTGGCAGCCCCTTGGCATTCAGCAGGCGGTATCTGACTTCCTCCCGGACCGGAAACCGGCTGGTGTCCCTCCGATCTGTCCTGCCTCCGAAATTCGCGTCTGTACCGTACGCGCTTGTTTCCATGCTCATCCCTAATCATGCGGGAAATGCGCGTGCTCAACAATAGACTAAAAGCACTAAAAAGACCCCATTTATGCTTAGTACTTTCGTTGACTTTTGGCAGGTCACAATTTGAGCTCCCGATGCAGGCGGAACGGGCCTGATCGTGCATTCTGGTATTCTGACCTCATGGACCAGGACCAACTCCGGTCGTTGTTCGAGCAGGTGCGTAGCGGCGCCGTGGATATCGATGCCGCCATCGGCCGCATGCGCCACATGCCCTTCGAAGATCTGGGCTTCGCCAAAGTGGACCATCATCGCGCGTTGCGCCACGGCATGCCTGAGGTGGTCTTCGCCAAGGGCAAGACGCCTGAGCAGGTGGTGGCCATCGCGGAACGCTTGATCGAGAATTCGCAGAACGTGCTGATCACGCGCGCAGACCGGGAGTGCGCGGCTGCCGTCACCGGTAAGCTGGCATGCGGCGAGTATTTCCCGCTCTCCGGAGTGATTCGTTTCTGGCGCGACCGAACCGTCCGCGGCAAGGGCAAGATCATCGTGGTCTGCGCCGGCACCAGCGACATGCCGGTGGCCGAAGAGGCGCAAATCACCGCCGAGGTGATGGGCAACGAAGTGGAAGCGATTAACGATGTCGGGGTTGCCGGGATTCACCGGCTGCTGAGCACTCGCGAGCGCCTCACCGAGGCCCGCGTCATCGTGGTCTGCGCGGGCATGGAGGGCGCGCTGCCCAGCGTGGTCGGCGGCCTGGTCTCATGCGCCGTCATCGCGGTCCCCACCAGCGTGGGTTATGGAGCCAGCTTTAACGGCCTGGCCGCGCTGCTCGGCATGTTGAACAGTTGCTCCAGCAACGTCACGGTTGTCAACATCGATAACGGCTTCGGCGCGGGCTACGTCGCTAGTCTGATCAATCGGCCGTGAGCTCCGGGATCTCCACCCACGCGCGCTTGCGCCACGATTCCAGACCTTTCTCCGCCAGTTGCACGCCCTTGGCGCCTTCGAGCAATCCCCACCGGAACGGATCGCCCTTCACCACGTGCCGCAGAAACAGCTCCCACTGGCGCTTGAACGCGTTATCGAACGTCTCCTGCTCCGGCACTTTCCGCCAGCCATCGAAGTAGTCGAGCGGGCTTTCTATATCGGGATTCCACACCGGGCGCGGCGTCGCGCCATACGGCTGAATCCAGCACTGGCGCAGGCCGGCCACCGCGCTGCCCTTGGTGCCCTCAACCTGGATGGTCAGCAGATCGTCGCGGCGCACCCTCACGCACCAGGAAGAATTGAAGTGCGCCACCACGCCGCCCGCCAGCTCGAACGTGGCGTACGCCGCATCCTCGGCCGTGCAATCGTATGGCTCGCCGGCCTCGTTCCAGCGCGTGGGAATGTGGGTCGCACCCAGGCAGGATACGGCCTTCACCGCGCCGAACAGGTTGTCCAGCACGTAGCGCCAATGGCACAGCATGTCCAGGATGATGCCGCCTCCGTCTTCCTTGCGGTAATTCCACGACGGACGCTGCGGCGCCACGGTGTCGCCTTCGAACACCCAGTATCCGAATTCGCCGCGAACCGAAAGAATGCGCCCGAAGAATCCCGACTGCTTCAGAGTTTCGAGCTTCAGTAATCCCGGCAGCCACAGCTTGTCCTGCACCACGCCGTGTTTGACACCGGCCTTCTCCGCCAGTTTCCACAGATCGAGCGCCGATTCCAGGCTATCGGCCACCGGCTTCTCGCAATACACATGCTTGCCCGCGGCGATGGCCTGGCGCATCGCGTCCGCGCGCCGGTCCGTGGTCTGCGCGTCGAAGTAGATGGAGTACTCGGGGTTGTCCAGCGCGGCATCCAGGTCGGTGGTCCAGGGCAGGCCGCCGCACTCCGCCGAAATGGCTTCGAGCTTGGAGGAATTCCGCCCCACCAGCAGCGCGCGCGGCACGATCGTTTCGCTATCGCTCAGCCTGACCCCGCCTTGCTGGACGATGGCCCCGATGGACCGCCGTAAGTGCTGGTTCAGCCCCATGCGGCCGGTCGCGCCGTTCATGATGATGCCCACGCTGTGAGTGGTCATGGCTTCTCCATCGACTGCGGCCACGCCCCCGCGGGCAGCGGCGGCGCTTCCACTCCCGCGCGCGGCAGCGTCCCCTCCAGTTCCTGGCGCCAGTGGGCCACGTCGCCCGCCGGTCCGTAGCAGTAGATCATCCGCATGGGCGCCGCGCCGGTATTGGTCAACTGGTGGAACACGCGCTGAGGAATGTAGACCGCTTGTCCCGCGCGCACGGCGGCCCTTTCCTCGCCCAGGCACATTTCGCCCGCGCCTTCCACAATGAAGTAGATCTCCTCCTGCTCCTGGTTGTGCCACGGCACCTGCCCGCCATTCGGCTCCAGCGTCACCTGGCCCATGGAGAAGCTGGCCGCCTGGATGGGGCTGGCGCCTCCCACCAGGTTCTGCGTCCGGCGCCTTGCCGGATACGTCCGCCCGTCAATTTGGGAAAGATCGGCGATGATCATGCATGCGCTCGCTCAAGAAATAGCATACAACTCCGGCTCCGCTCAGCAGCCCGCCGAATTCGAGGGCATTGATCGGCCCGATCGGTTCCACGTTATTGCGAATCACCGTCAGAACCAGCAGCGCCAGCGGCGGGACGCCCACGGCGATGGCGCCGAAAAGACCGCCCGGAACGCGATACGGCCTCTGGAGTTTCGGCTCGCGGATGCGCAGCGCTACCAGCGCGGCAAACTCCAGCAGAATACTGAGGCCCGTCAGCAGCACATCCAGCACGATCAGCTTTACGAAGCTGAACCCCAGGCAAAGGGCCCATGCGGCCGAGCAGGCAAAGATCGCCACCCAGGGAGCGCCGGTCTTCGGGCGGCACTTGGCGAATACCTTCGGCAGAAATCCGTCTTCCGCCATCACCGCCGGCAGCCGCGAATAAGCCATGGTGAGGGCGTTCAGCGTGCCCACCGCGCCCAACATGCCGCCCATGGTGATGGCCACCGCCAGAACGCCGCCGGCGGCGCCGCCTCCCAACACCGCCCGCCCCACATCCGCCCAACCGCCCGTGGACCAACGGTTGGCGTCGAGCCCCGTCATGGCAACCGCCGCGATGGGCACCACGTAGGTCACCGCCACCAGCGCCACCGCGCCGCCCATCGCCAGCGGATAGGTGCGTTGCGGCCGGTCCACTTCACCGGCGATGGTCGAGGCATTGTCCCATCCCATGTAATTCCACATGGCGACCAAAATGCCTCCAAGAATGTCGACATCGTGGAGCGGAACCGCCGCCGCGCCGGGCGCCGCGCGGTGGAAGCCGGCATATCCCGCAAGAATCGCGAATGGCGCCAGCAGCACGATGCTCATCGCCAGCGAGCTGCCACCCACCGTCTTGGCGCCCAGCAGGTTCCATAGCGCGCACATCGCGATCAGGGCGACGCCGATCCAGGTCCCTCTGCTCCCGGCGGTCAGTGCGGGGGCGAAGTGGCCGAGATAGTCCACAAACAGCGTCGGGTAAATCGCCATGTCGAAAATGCTGCCGGCCAGCGACAGCCACGCCTCCTGGAACCCCCAGAAACGGCCCATGGCGCGGGTCACCCAGACGTAGTAGCCGCCTTCGCTCGGCAGGGCGCTCGCCAGTTCGCTCACCATGAGCGCCGTGGGAAGGCTCCACACCGCCGGCGTCGCCAGCAGGATCACAATGGCTCCCGCATACCCCGATTTGGAGACGATATCCTCCAAACCGAAGGGACCGCCGGCCACCATCATGTAGGTGGCGGCGATCAGCGGAAAAAGCGTGACTTTGCGCGGCATGGCGTTGCCAGAGCTACCCGCGGGTGAACATTTCAACCAGGACGCCCGCTACCTCGTCCGACGTGGCCTCGGGCACTCCCCCCAATTTCTTCACCAGGCGCGCCTTGTCCACAGTGCGGATCTGGTCGAGCGCGGCTTGGCCGGTCTTTCCCCGGAAGTGGATGCCGATACGCGTGGGGTAAGCACGGACTGTCGTCGTCAACGGAACCACGATCACGGTTGCGATGTGTTGGTTCATTTCGTCCGGCGAGACCACCAGGCAGGGCCGGGTCTTGCGTATTTCGGAGCCTTTCGTGGGATCCAGCGCAACCAGCCAGACTTCCCCCTGGCGAGGTCCGCGGCGAACGTTGCTTACCACGTCCACTCGTCCCGGTCGAACGCGTTGGTGATCTTACCGAGGAGGACGCCATCGTCGCCGCTCACAGCTACGCCTCGAAAGGCTTCCTCCCAACCTTGCCGCGGCGTGCGGTTCGGCCGAATCACGATCCGGCCTTTCTCGGCGAGGAGTTCTACGGTACCCCCTAGGCCTGCCTGTTCCAGGAGCGGCTTGGGGATCCGAATCCCCCGCGAGTTGCCGATGCGTATGAGGTTGGCGCGCATGTTGGTGTAATTACATTGTAGGTCCAGCCCCGGGCCCGGTCAAGCTGAAGCCGTCAGGAAAAGGGCCGGCGGGCGCGGGGTTTTCATAGTGAGAGTATAGCGAGGGGAGTTGCCCCGCCGTCTGCCTGGCTTTCCGCGAAGTTGTACTCTGAGATAGACGAGGCGCACGGAAACTGGTGGGCTTTTACCATTTATTGCCGCCGGAAGGCGCGAAGATCCTGTTGGTCCTGTTCCTCTCGTTTTTGACCGGCTTGGAGCGGGAGGAGCGCCGGGCCGCAAGCGAGAGCTACTCGTTCGGCGGAGTGCGCACCTATCCTTTGATTGGACTCATCGGCTATGCGGCGTCTCTTCTTTCAGGCGGGCGGATCTTGCCGGTGATGCTGGGCTTCGCCGTTGTGGGCGGATTCCTGATGTTGTCGTACCAGCATAAAGTGGCCACTTCCGCCCTTGCCGGCGTCACCTCCGAGATGTCGGCGCTCACCATGTACCTGGTGGGTGCGCTGGTATATCGCGAGCAATTCTGGATCGCCACCACGGTCAGCGTCGCCAGCATGTTGTTGCTGGAATTGAAAGCCGTGTTGGAAGGCTTGACCAAACGGATTGCTCCCGAGGAGATCCTCACCTTCACCAAATTCCTTCTGCTCACCGCGGTGATTCTGCCGGTTCTGCCCAACCAGGACTTCGGGCCGTTCCAGATCAATCCTTTCAAGGCCTGGCTGGTGGTGGTAGCGGTGAGCGGCGTTTCCTACGGCAGCTACGTGATCCAGAAGCTGACCAAGGGGCAGGGAGGCGTGATTCTGGCCGCATTGCTGGGAGGCGCCTACTCGTCCACCGTGACCACCGTGGTTCTGGCCAAACGAGCCGCGCGCGAGAGCCGCCCGCACCTGTTTTCGGGCGGCATTCTGATGGCCTCCGGAGTCATGTACTTGCGCGTGGCGGGCCTGGTGACGATGTTCAATCGAAACCTCCTGACGACCCTCGGCGTGCCGTTCGCCATTCTGGCGGGCGTGGGGGTGGGCGTGGGCTGGCTCTGGACGCGCATTCCCGAGGCCAGTGCCGGCGAGGTCAAACGGGAATTCGAACCCAAGAACCCCCTCGAGCTGCGCGCGGCGTTTTTCTTTGCCTTTCTGTTTCTGGGCATCCTGGTTATCACGCATCTGGTGGTCACCTATCTCGGCAGGGCGGGGGTGTACACGCTGGCGGCGGTGATGGGAGTCACGGATGTGGACCCCTTCATCATGGGCATGACGCAATCGGCGGGAGGAATCACTTCTTTGAAGGTGGCCGCGGCGGCTATTCTGATTGCCGCGGCCAGTAACAACCTGGTCAAAGGGATCTATGCTTACAGCTTGTCCGATCGCAAAACGGGTGTCGAGAGCCTGGGCCTGCTGGCCGGCCTGGCACTAGCCGGGCTGGCGCCGCTGCTGTGGCTGGCGAGGTGAATTCGCCCCCGTCACTTCGCGCCTTTCAAGATCTCGGCGGGCTCTACCCACTGGCCGGTTTCGGCGGATCGGACGATGGCGTCGATCACCGCCATGTTCTTGAGCGCGTCTTCGAGCGGCACCGGCGGAGCGCCGCCCTCGCGAATGGCGCGCGAGAACAGGTCGCCCTGAATGGTGTACTGGTCGCACGCGGGGAATTCTTCGACCGTCGCGCCCGAGCCGGTGAGGTCGCGGCCGTCGTCGATGCGGATGCGCGACGGCCGATTCTCGGGCGCGTTAAACGGAATATCGAGCTCGATGCGCCCCGTGGTTCCGTAGAACCGCATGCTCTGTTGCAGCGCCTCCTGCGTGCTGCAAGTGAAGATGCAGTGGCCCGAGGGGTAATCCAGAATGGCGGACGTCAGCATGTCGATGTTGCCGAAGCGCGCATCGCGGACCATGGCGGCCGAGACGCGCGCCGGTTCCTCTCCGAAAACCATCCGCGAGGTCTTGATGGGGTAGCAGCCGATGTCCATCAGCCCGCCGCCGCCGTATTCCCGAATGTTGCGGATGTTGCCGGCGTCCAGCTTGAAGTAGCTGAACGAGCCTACCGCTGAGCGAAGCTGGCCGATGCGTCCGGCGCGCACCAGTTCCATGGTCCGCAGCCACTGCGGGTGCGACTGAACCATGAACGCTTCGCCCATAACGACGCCCGTCCGGTCGCGCGCGGCCATGAGTTCCAGCGTCTCCGCCACGTTCATGCCGATGGGTTTCTCGCACAGCACGTGCTTGCCGGCCTCCGCGGCGCGGATGGACCACGGGACGTGCATGTGGTTGGGAAGCGGATTGTAGACGGCCTCGATCTCAGGATCCTCGAGCATCTCCTCATACGAGCCATAGGCCTTCGGGATGCCCAGACTCCGGGCAGCCTCTTGGGCCTTGGCGCGGTCGCGCGATGCGATGCCGGCGATTTTGCACCACTCGCCCCGTTGCATGGCCGGAATCACCTTCGTAGTAGCGATCTTGGAGACGCCCAGAACTCCCCAGCGGACTTTTTGCATAGCTTTTGCATTGTAGCGCGGACGCCGGGCGGGATGTTCCCTAGCGCGCTATATTGAGGATACATGCTGCGTTTGGTGGCTGGAATTTTGCTGGCGTGCGCGTTGCGCGCGAATGGGGGAGAGCTCGTGATCGTCGACACCGACTCGGGCCTGTTCGGTGACGACGGTGCGGCCCTGGTCATGCTGCTCCGCAGCCCGGCGCAGACGGCGGTTCATGGTATCACGGTGACGCCGGGCAACGTTTGGCCGGCGCAGGGTGCGGAGTACGTGTTTCACATCCTGGATCTCGTGAAACGGCCGCAGGTGCCGTTGCTTATAGGGGCGGAAAGGCCCCTGATGAACAGCGCCGCCATGGCTCGCGAGTCCGAGCGGCGGTGGGGAACGCTGGAGTACACCGGCGCATTCACCCAGGACCCCGCCATGGTGAAGCCCGCGCCCGGAGCCCAACTCACCAACCGAAGACCGCGCCGCGGCGCCGTGGAGTTCCTGATTACCGAGATCGAGCGCCACTCGGGCGAGCTGACCATTCTGGCCATCGGTCCGATGACCAATATCGCGCTCGCCCTGCGGCTGAAACCCGAGATCGAAACGGAAATCAAGCAGATTGTCTTCATGGGCGGCAACATCCGCGTGGCGGGCAACGCCTCGTCGGCGGCGGAGTTCAACTTCTGGTTCGACCCGGAAGCGGCGCGAATCGTGCTCCGGTCGCGGATTCCGAACAAGGTGATGTTCGGACTGGATATTTGCAACCTGGCCGTGCTGAGGAAGGCCGAGTTCGACCAGATCGCCTCCGCCCACACGCCCATCACGGACCTCTTTCGCGACGACCTCGGGAACCGCTATCCCGGTTTCCTGAAGCACCCCGAGGCCACGTCCCACATGTGGGACTCGCTGGCCGCCGCGTACCTGATCGACCCGGGGTTCGTGACGAAATCCGAGACGCGGTACCTGGACGTCCAGACCGCCTGGGGCCAGTTCTACGGCGCGACTGTGCCGCTGGACCGCCATCTGGCGCCCGACGCCACACCGGTGACGGTGATGCTGGACCTGGACTTCAATCGCGTCTTCGGCCTCTACAAGGACCGGCTGACGCGGCCAGACTAACCTCGTGCCGCGAAATTCGGGGACACTGGCGGCAAACCGCCGGCGCTACGGCGTCTTGAACCGCTCGTCGATCTCCACCTGGTAACCGCTGGAGAGGCGGTTGGTTTCGTTGGCCATCCCCACCACCGCCATCAGTTCGGCGAGCATCCGATCCGTCATGCCGGCCTTGCGCGCGGAGGCGGTGTGCGAGGCGATGCAATACGGGCACTGGTTGGTGGAGCTCACCGCGAGATAGATCATCTCTTTGGTGACTGCGTCGAGCGCTCCGGGCGCCATGATCTCCTTGGCGCTCTGCCAGGTGCGGCGGAGCGTCACCGGGTCGTGCGCCAGGGCTTTGAAGAAGTTGTTGATCCAGTCGGTTTTGCGGGTGGCCATGATGTCGTCATAGACGGCCCGCACTTCGGGGCTGGCATCGGCGTATTCGATAAGTCCGAGAGTAGCCATGCTCTGATTATGGCCTATGGATGGCTGCCGCCGAAGGCCTTGGCCTGCCGCTCCTGGCGCTCTTCGGGCGTCAGGTCCTCCTGGCGCGTGGCGATGGACCAGAGGAAGCCGAACGGGTCGCGCACGTGTCCGTAACGGTCGCCCCAGAATTGATCGCCGATCGGCATGATCACCTCGCAGCCGGCCGCGACAGCCTGGTTCCACGTGGCGTCGGCATCCGGCACGTAGAGGTGCAGTTGAAACGGCAGGCGGCCCTGCGCCAGCGGCGGCAGCCCGAATTCGGCGGTGAAGTCGTCGGCAAACATCAGCAGGGAATCGCCGATGCGCACTTCGGCGTGCATGAGTTTGCCGCCGGGTCCGGGCGAACGGTCGATTTCGATGGCGTTGAACGCGCGCTTGAGAAAGTCGATGTAAGCGGCGGCGCCGCTGACGCTGAGGTGCGCCGTCAATGAGTGAAAACCGGGCGGAATCGGGTTAGCGGATTTCGACATGAAGACAGCATATCATTCAAAGAAGACTACGTCGAAACTCTTGGTGACTTCTCCGCGGAACCATTGCCGGACGCTCAGGGTCGCATCGTGAATTTGTTCGTCATGCTGCCCGAGGCAGACGGGGCATTCCTTGAAGCGGCGACGGGCTGTCCGGATTCCCTGGCCGGCGATCACACTCGCATCGTGGATTTCGGGGCCGGCGGGCTGATCGAGAACCTGCGACTCTTGTTGCATTGCCGCACCTTCCATATCGGGCGGCGGCCCCGGTTTCGCCGAATCCTGTAGAGGGGCCGCGCGCCCTGGTTGGTTATCGCTTCGAGAGTAAGTCTCCGGCGGCCCGGTAAACAAGATCCGCACTGGTAAGCGCCTGCCCGTACACTTTGGATGGATACGGCCTGTTATCCCGGGTTACTCGCCCAGCAGCTCCTTCACCAGCGCGGACGCGTTGTAGAGCTTGCGCAGCGCTTCGGTCATGGCCGCGGTGTGAACCGCCACAGTGCGGTTGGTGGCGCCGTCGTAGACGAAGTCGCCGATGAGCGATTCGATGTTGCCGTCGAAGACCAGGCCGACGATCTCGGCTTTGGCGTTGATCACCGGCGAGCCCGAGTTGCCGCCCACCACGTCGTTAGTGGTCACGAAGTCGAGCGGCGTCGCCAGGTCCAGTTTGTCGCGCCCTTCGCGGTAGCGCGACGGCAGCGCGAACGGCCCTTCGAAATCGAAGCTCCGCGCCCGGTCGTAGAGCCCGTAGAAGGTGGTCTTGTACGGCGCTTTGGTGCCGTTCATAGGATAGCCTTGCACCTTGCCGTAGGAGAGCCGCAGCGTGAACGTCGCATCCGGATACGTGGTCTTGCCGTAGACCGCGAAGCGCGCCTTGCCAAGCTGCTCGCCGGCCCGCTGCAATACGCTCGAAACGTTGTCCTCGGACCACTTGATGGTCTCGCGCCGCATGGGATCGAGCTTGCGCGCCAGCACGATCATGGTGTCGTCCGAGGCCGCCACCGCCGCTTCGCCGCCCTCCACCAGCTTTCTGCGCACCGCGGGATCCGCCAGTTTGGTGCCGTTCACCAGCGCCGTGGCGGCTTCCTCGGGGGCGCGCCCGTCGAGCACGATTTTCAGGTATGGATCGTCGGGGCCAAGCTCGGCCAGCGAATCCCCGAGGGCGCCGGTGATGCGCGCAATCTCAAACGCCGGATAGATGGGCGCCGGCGAAAACATGCGGTACCGCAGCGAATCCAGTTGCGACTCGTGATAGCCCGCCAGCCGCTCGCCATCCGGCTTCTTGACCTCGGCCACATACTGCACGATGTTCATTGCAATGGTGGCGAATTGCGAGTTCAACAGGTGGAAGAACTGTTCCTTGGCGCGCGTGGCATCCTTCTTCTCGGCTTCCGCGATGGCGTCCCAGGCGCTGGCATAAGCCGCTTTCCACTGCGCGTTGGCCATCACCTTGGCCTTGAATTCTTCCTCTTCCTTGCGCTTCTTGGCCATGATGCCGGGGTCCAGCAATCCCTTGTAGCTGCCCTCATCGAGCTTCAAGCTGTTCTCGAGGCCAAAGATCATGGTGGCCGCCTGGCGGGCCTGCTCGGGGCCCAGCGCCGAGTACTGCTCCAGCACCGCAAGGCGGCTCTTGAGAGCCTTGATTTCGGCCGGCTCGATCGCATCGCGCAGGTTCTCGAGTTGCGCCATGGTATCCAGCCGTGAGGTCTCTCCGGGATGGCCGGCCACGAACACCAGCTCGTTATCGGCGGCGCCCTGGGGATTCCATTTCAGATAGTCCTTGGTGTCGAGCGGCTGCCCGTTCTCGTAGACCCGGAACAACGCCATGTCGAGGTCGTAGCGTGGATAGGTGAAGTTGTCGGGATCGCCGCCGAAGAAAGCAGTCTGCTCCTCCGGCGCAAACACCAGCCGCACGTCGTTGTATTTCTTGTATCGGTAGAGCCAATATTCCCCGCCGGCATACAGCGTCACGACATCCGAGCGGAGCCCGGTCTTCTGCTGGCTCTCGCGCTCGATTTCGGCGATCGCCGCCTTGCGCGCGGCGAACTCCTCCTCCGGCGTTTTCGCGGTTTCGAGCGCCGATACCACGCGCGCGGTCACGTTCTCCATCGAAACCAGCACGTTGACTTCCAGGTCCGGCGACTTCATTTCCTCGCCTGGCGTGGCCGCGTAGAAGCCGTCTTGGATGTAATCGTGCTCTTTGGTCGAGTTCTTCTGTAACTGGCCGCGCGCCACGTGATGGTTGGTCAGCAGCAGGCCGTGCGCGCTAACGAACGATCCCGATCCGCCGTCGTTCAAGCGGACGCAGGACAGGCGGACATGATCCAGCCACTCCTGCGATGGCGTGAAGCCATACTTCTCCTGCAACTGTTTGAGCGGCGGATCGTCGAAGGTCCACATCCCCTCATCGGCGCGGGAAGGAACGCCAGCCAGGAACGCGCCGCACGCCACCAGGGCTGCCAGGGACCGCAGAGAGTCGGATCGATGCATGGTAATAGGCTCCAAACCCTTTATACCGAATCCAGACGCGTCACGGTTTGCGGTGAAAGAATTTCTTCTGAATGTCGGGCCAGAACTCCGACGTGACGTTGCCGATGACGCCGCCCAGCAGGCTGGTGTACAGGCGGCCGGCCATCACCGTGCCTCTGACGCTGGCGGAAGGATAGTAGAGGTTCGATGCCGCGATTCCCATCATCATGCCGAACACGCCGGAGGAGTTGAACACCGGGCGGCCGGAGTCCGTTGGCGTGACGACAATCCGGCTGACTGAATAGGCCACACGCTTCAGCACCCCGGTCGCAGGCCCCTTGCGGTAATACCGGGGATCCTGGTGCAACAGGTTGGCCAGCAAGCCGGCGCTGAAGAAGTTCTGCGTCCCGAAATCGGCGAAGGCGGCGCCGACACGTTCGCCGTATGCCGCACCACCCTCTCCGTACTTCGGAGTCTGGTTGTCCCTTTGCGAAAACCCCGCCGCCACCACGACGCTGGCGAAATTGAACGGGTCGATGGTCTCTTTCCAAGCCAGGTCCCACTTCTGTTTAGGGGTGAGCGGCGCAACCGGGATGCTCGAATCCCTCACCGTCTGGTAATCCGGCATGACCCAGAAGATCCGTTCTTCATTGAAGGGGCTTGCCGGAACCAGGTTTGCCAGCGTCGGTTCGCTCGAATCCGCCGGACCCTCTGCCCGCGCAACGGCGCCAGCCAGCAGCCAACCCACAACCGCGGCCGCAACGGCACCTCGTCCCGCGAATGCACCCATCCCGTAGTATGATCGGCAGATCACCCGCTAGAGGAGACGTTAGCGTGTGAACCCGCCGTTACCCCAGCCGGGTGGCTCTTTGTGGTCATTGGGCCTTTCGTGGGCGTCACCACCCTCGCGCTACACTGGAAACGGCCGCCATGTGCCGATGTCTCAAATCTGATACAATATGAAGGTGCGGCCGATCATCCTCCATCCGAAATCGAGTTGGCCAGAAAGCGCTTAAAGGAGCTTCGCAATGCATAAACTCAAACCGATCGTTGCAAGAACGCCAGAGGAGTTGGCTGGCGCCCTGGGACTCTCCACCGCCGCCGCAAAGGAATGGCAGGTTCAGCATATCCTGCTTGGCCGGCTGAAGGAGATCGCGCAGCGGCAGAAGATCACTCATGCGGAGATCGCGAAGCGAGCTGGCACCTCACGAACCAGGGTGACTGCGATTTTGAACGACGATCTCCAGCATGTATCGAGCGATCTTCTGATCCGCATTCTCGCCTCCCTGGGTTATCGCGTGAAGATCTCGGTGGTCAGGTCCGATACCGCGGCGTAGATGGCCGGGCTGGCGCGGATGGCATCATCCCGCTTCGCTCAACCGCACTTCACCGCCGCTCGCCTCAATCGCTGATGTGGCGCACTGCCTATGATGGCCCGGCGTCACGCGGTCCAGGCTCCACGCTTCGCCGCGCCAACACGATACAGAGCATCTACGACGCGGCCGCACCTCTACCCGATGAATGTTTGTCAATGGGTTAATGGAACAACGTGCTACAACGAGCCCTTACTGCCGGATGCGGTTGGAGTCCGTCGGGATCTCCGGCACTTTGCGATCACTCGATGAGCCTAATTCCCCGCGCGAAGCCCGCCAGACCCTGTCTCGTTAACCACCGATTCCACGAATAGGATCAACGTTTTAACTGAAATCCCCTCCCTCCCCGCGCTACACTGGAAACGGTGAGAGATCCCTGCTGGCCCATCCTTCGACAACTCCGATTGGCTTCGTTTCGCCATTCTCTCCCGACTGGCTTCTTTTCGCCATCCTCTATCGCAGCCGTCTCCTCAGCCCTTGATTTACCGGCAGTTACCCACGAATTGGGTTCGTTTCGTCATTTCCCATATCCGCTGCGTTCCGGCCCCTGGCCCCCGGCCTCCGACCCCACCAGTAAAGGACGCCATCCATGACCCTAGCCCCCCCTACCGAGTACCTGCGCGCCCTGCCGGGAGACGACGTCCGGCAGATTCTGTGGCGCTTCGCAAGCCGCTACGACCTGCAAATGCTGGTGCAGTCCGTACGCGCCGTCGCACGCGGCCCGGTCGCCCGCCTGGTAGCCCAAGGCGCCCGTAACACCCACGAATGGACCCCCGGCAAGCAGGCCCTCCTTCAGGCCTTCGACGAATCCGGCATCACCGGCGTCTTCATGGACCCCGGCCAGGGTGGTTTTATCGAAGGGCCTAAGAACCTCGCCCTGGCACTGGTGGCCTTCGAGCTGGCCTGGGTGGATGCCGGCGCAGCTACCGGCAGCTTGGCCGGTTGCCTGGCGCTCTCCCCCATCCACGAACGCGGCACCCCCGAGCAGCGCGACTACTATATGTCCCGCTGCGCCCCCGCCCAACCCGGCGAGGATCGCCAGCCCTGGCGCGGCGCCTTTTGCCTCACCGAGCCAATCCCTTACGTGGGAGTCGAAACCGGCATGCTCGGCGGCAAGGTGAAGGTAGCCGAGTGGAACGAAGGCCAAGAGCCTCTCTTGCAGGTCGAGAAGCGCGGCCGATTCATCACCAACATGGGGTTCGCCAACTTCGTCACCGCGGCCGTGGATTCCGACGACCCGCGCATCAAGGGAACCTGCATGGTCATCCTCGAGGAGACCGACCCCGGCACCTTCGACCGCGGCACTCCCACCCGCAAGCTGGTCCACCAGCTTTCCTCCACCCGCGATCCCATCTTCAGCTTGCGCGTTCCCGCCAGCCGTATCATCGGCGGCTACAGCGTCAAGGACGGGCAAATCGTCCCGCGGTACAACCATGGCGAGATCATCGAAGCCGTTTTCCGCCGCACCCGCGTCACCGTCGGCATCATGACCTCGGCCAAGCTGCTCTCCGCGGTCGAGCCTGTGATCCGCTATCACCGCAGCCGGTTTCGCGGCGGCGGAATCGCTCCCGGCTCGCCGCGCTATGAGCTCGGCCTCCAGCTCAAGCAGGACGCCGTGCACCGGCTGGTGGATGTGTGGGCCACCGGCGAAGCCAGCGCCGCGCTGGGATTCGAGGCCGCTCGCGTCTTCGACCAGCTCGATCCGCTCGAAATTCAGAGGAACGAAATTTTGGCGACGAGGGGTATCACCGGGGGCACCGGCATGTTCAAAGCCATGCGCCAGGTGCAGAAGGAAGCCATCGAGTACCTGCGTGCTAGCTCACCTCCCCAACCTGCCCCCCTAGTCCAATTCGCCCTCCTCGATTCCGTCGCCAACGTCCTCTGCCCCGCCACCAAGCTATGGAACACCGGCCACGGCGCGCAGATGATGCGCGAGGCCGTCAGCCTCATGGGCGGCTACGGCGTCACCGAAGACTGCCCCGGCTTCCTCGGCCAAAAGTGGATGGATTCGCAGTTGGAAGCCACCTACGAGGGCCCCGAGGTCGTCCAGCGCCGCCAGCTCAGCGTCACCATGACCGACGAGCTGTTCCTGGCCCAGTTCCGCCAATGGATCCGCGAGATGCGCCTCATCGCCAACGACCGGCCCGGCACCGGCGCCTGCGCCCTCGCCACCGCCATGGAGCTGTGGCTCTGGACCCTCCGGCACCTGCTCAAAGCCACCGACGCCGATGGCGCCAAGCTCTACCAAACCGCCCGCCAGGGCGTCACCTTCCCCTTGGCCGATGCCCTCTGCTGGCTGCTCTCTGCCCGTTGCCAGATTCTCGATCTGCTCGAACTCGAGACCCAAGGTCCCGCCAACCCCACTGTCGCCGAAGGACTTCCCGGCCTGCTGGCCTTCCTCACCGACCTGTGCCACGTGCAATCGGCGCGCTCGGCCGGTGAAGTGGGCCGCGTTTGCGCCGAGCTGGTGTTCGGCTACAACCGCCATCCGGCATGGGACACCGAGGGTTGCGCCACCTGCTACCAGGCCGGCGACTTGGACGCCATGGAAAGCCTCATCCCCGGCATAGCAAGCCTCGCGCGCGGCTACACCGACGTTATCGAGCACGATGGCGCGCATCCCCCCAAAGCCGGACCTTGCGTGCGTTTCGAAGGGCTCGACCAGTTCTCCCGCCTGCGCGCGCGTATGGATGGCTGCCTCACTGGCTCGCAGCTCGCCAAGGACCGCGCCGCCGAAGCCCTCACCAAAGTCATGATTCCCGAAGCGCTGGATTACCCCGCATGAGCCCGCCGCCCATTGCGCGCCAGACCATGGAGGTCGATATCGTCTGCGTGGGCTTCGGCCCCGCGACGGCCGGTTTCCTGACCACGCTCTCCGGGCGGCTCGTGAATCCCGACGGTACGCCCGCCTTGGAAAGCCTTGCCTGCCCCGGCCTGCCGCTCCAGGTGGTGTGCTACGAGCGCGCCGACGATATCGCCTTCGGTGTTTCCGGCGTGGTGACTCGCGCGCGCGGTATCCGCGCCTCCTTGCCCCACCTCGATCCCGCCGGCATTCCCATGGCCGCGCCCGTCACCCAGGAGAAGGTCGTCTATCTCCTCGATCCCGCCGGCGCCAGCCGCCGTTCCCCCATGCTGCGGTTCGCGGACCGCATCGTCCGCGCGCTCGGTCTCGGCCGCAACCATGGCGTCGAGCTGCCTTATACTCCGGCTTTTCTGCATAAGCATGGCGGATTGGTGATGTCCCTGGGCCAGTTCATGCAGTTCGTCGGCTCGGAATTGATGGCTTCGGGCACCGTGCAGATCTGGCCGGGGATGCCCGTCGCGCGCGCGATCGTCGAAGATGGGCGTGTCCGCGGCGTGCGTCTCAGCGATCAGGGCGTCGATCGGGAAGGCCTTCCGGAAGCCGGTTTCATGCCCGGCATGGATGTGCGCGCGGCCCTTACGGTGGTGGCGGACGGGCCAGTGGGATCCATCGGCCGCCAGCTCGATGAGCAATTCGGGCTGCCGCCGGGCCATCACCAGCGCGAGTGGGCCGTGGGTATGAAGATCGTGGTCGATCTGCCGTCCGATACCCCACTCGAGCCCGGCACGGTCTTCCACACCTTCGGCTATCCCGAGCCGGAGATCTTCGGCTTCCTTTACGTGCATCCGGAACGCGTGGCTACCGTGGGGATCTTCGTGCCGTCGTGGTTCCGCAGTCCCATGCGCACCTCCTACCGCTACCTGCAGCACTTCATGCTGCACCCCTACCTGTGGCGCTACCTACAGGGGGCCAAGTTGCGTTCGTGGGGCGCCAAGTCGCTTCAGGAATCCGGCCGGCGCGGCGAGCCGTTCCTGGCCGGCGATGGCTACGCGCGCATCGGCGAAGGCTCCGGAAGCACCAACGTGCTCACCGGCTCCGGCGTGGACGAAGCCTGGACCACCGGATCGCAGCTCGCCGAGGCCGTCCTCGAGCTGCTCCACCAGGGCCGTCCGCTCACCAAGGAAAACCTGGAGCGGACCTACGTGGCGCGCCGCCGCGCGAGCTGGGTCGAGCAAGAAGGCCATGTGGCCGAGAAAGCTCGCGATGGCTTCCACCGCGGCCTGATTCCCGGCTTGATCGGCATGGCGCTGGCCGGTTTCACCAACGGTAAGCGCTCCATTGGCGGCGAGCCGCGGCTGCTGCCCGACCTGAAAAAGTACTACCGCCGCAAGATCCCCGCCGCCGAGCTCGACCGCATCCTCGAGCAATGCCGCGCCAAGGGCGTCAGTTGCCACAATGCCCTGATGGAGCGTTGCGGTTGGCCCGCCATTCCCTACGACGGCCGACTGCTGGTCTCGCACCAGGACGCACTTTTGATCGGCGGAAAGGTTCAGGCGCCGGCCGGCTTCGCCGATCATGTGCGCTTCATCTATCCCGATTTCTGCGAGCGCTGCGTCGCCAAGATGTGCATCGAGATGTGCTCCGGCCAGGCCATCGCGCCCGGTCCCGGCGGCGTCCCCCTCTTCGACCGCGAAAAGTGCGTGCACTGCGGCGCCTGCCTTTGGAACTGCGGCACGCCCCTCGACGACGACCCCCAGCACGGCAACATCTCCTTCGGCCCCGGCGCCGGCGGCCTGCACTCCACCGAGAACTGACTCGTCAGCTTCCGTACGCCGAAGCCACCTGCTGGCGCACGAATTCCAGATCGCGCCGGATGGCCTCCACTTCTTTCACCGGCCGGTACCCCATCTCGATCGAAAGCGGCCCCGTGAACTTCACACGCGCCAACGCGGTGAAGAACTTGGACCAATCCACCACCCCTTCGCCCAGCGGGCAGGGGGTCGCTTTCCACGCCCCGCCCGCGTCTTTGGTCCAGGTGAAATCGTTGAGCGTCGCCATCTTCAACCGCGGCAGCGCCAGGCGCAGCGCCACCCACCAGCCGTCCACGCCTCCCGCAGCGGTGGCCGAGCCGGGGTCGAAATCGTAGCCCACCCACTGCGGATCCATGCCGCGAATCATGAAGCTGGTGTCCCATACGGCTCCGCCCACGTTGTCGCCGGCGACGTTGCGGAGGCCCATCGCCATTCCGGCGGCACGGCCCGCCGACATCAGTCCCGCGATTTCGACGTGCACTTGCGCCATCCGCGCGTCGAGATCGGTAGTGCCGTTGTATTTCCAGATGCCCGGCCGGAAGAGCGGCACGCCCATGAAGCCCGCTAGGGCAAGCACCATTCGGATGTTGGGGTCGTCCGAAGAGGTAATCGAGGTGGTGATCGTGGGAACGTAGAGACCCACGTCCGTGACAGCCAACACCGCGCGCACCAGGTCGGCCTGCGCGTTTTCCGGAAGCACGTGTCCTCCCGGCTCTACCGAAAGATCGCAGCCATCGAAACCCAGGTCGCGAAGCACCTTGCCCAGATCGTCGTACTCCACTTTCGCTAACTGCTTCGAGTACAGGCAGACCGGCGGCTTGGTTCGCGGTTTCGCGCCGCCGGCCTTGTACTGCGCCTGCGCCGCCGCGCGCCCTGCGCCGGCCGCCGCTGCGGCCAGAAGCTGCCGTCTCGTGAGTCCCATCCTACTCGCGGCGCCCGGGCGCACGCCGCAATTCCGGTCTCAGGCCTGTCCTTGCGCGATTGGGCCGATCACCGGCAGAACCACCATCTTCCCCTGGTAGGCCGAGATGATCATGTAGATCCACAGGATGAAGAACACCAGCCCGATCAGCGGAGACAGAAACAACAGGCTGAACAGATGCATGGCGGCGAAAACAATGTTGAACACCATCCAGAACGCGATCCACGCGACATTCAGAAAGATCGATTGGAATGCGTGAAACCGTATGACCTTGTTCTGGTTGTAAGGGGCCAGCACCAGAAACAGAATGCCCGTGATCAGGCCCAGCACGTAGCACAGCGCTGAAGCCGCGTTATCCGACATCCCCGTGGCAGCCGGGCCGGGTTGATACGCCGTCCCGCCGGGCGCGGCGCCGGGCGGCGGAACGGCCGCACCCACCGGCGTACCACATTTCGCACAAAACTTCCCTTCCACCGGGGCACCACAACTTCCGCAAAACGCCATTAACGACCTCCGTCTCGAATCTACTGTTTGAATTCGACCGCAGCAAGCATTATACCTGTTCTTGGCGCGCAAGAGACCTGATTTACTACCTTTGGTTAATATCGCTTTGTACCGCAATCGGATAAACTAGCTCACAGTGGCCGTGACGCCTTGGCGCATCAGTCGGTACACCAAGTTGGCTGCACTGGTACTGACCTGCTCCCTGCACGGGGCTTCCGAGGATTTGCTGGTGGTTCGCGGCTTGACCGGACGTCCCGGGGGCATACTGGTTTTCGCCCAGCGCACCGAGCCGAAAACGCTGAATCCCGTGGTCGCCGGGGATAACGCCTCGCGGGAGGTGCTCCACCGGATGATGGCGGACTTGATCCATATCAATCGAGAATCCCAGCAGACCGAGCCGGCGCTGGCCAAGTCCTGGACCGTCTCCGCCGACGGTCTCCGCTACGTTCTGGAGCTCCGGCAGGGTCTGCGTTTTTCGGATGGGCACGCTTTCGATGCCGGCGACGTGGTCTTCACGTTCCAGGTGATGATGGACGAAAAGGTCGATTCGCCCCAGCGCGATCTGCTGATTCTGGAGGGAAAACCGATTGTCGTTCGCCAGATCGACGCGTACCATGTCGCCTTTGAATTGCCTCAGCCCTATGCGGCGGCCGAACGGTTGTTCGATGGCTTCTCCATCCTGCCTCGTCACCGCCTGGAGCAGGCCTGGCGCGCCGGGAAGCTGGCCGAGGCCTGGAGTCTTCGAACACCACCCGCCGAAATCGCCGGTCTTGGCCCGTTCCGTTTCAAGCAGTACGTGGCAGGGGAACGCATCGTGCTGGAGCGGAATCCATATTACTGGAAGGTGGACCAAGCCGGGAACCGTCTGCCGTACCTGGCGGAGGTGGACTTCCAGTTGGCCGGGACCGAGGACATGCAGGTGATGCGGTTTCAATCCGGGGAATCGGACGTGATCAGCCGCGTCAGCGCCAGGAACTACTCCGTTCTGGAAAAGGACCAGCAACGCCGCGGATACTCGCTTCAGAACCTTGGTCCGGGCCTGGAGTACAATTTCCTGTTCTTCAATCTCAACGGCCTGTCCCAGCCGTTCCTTCACCGCCGCGGCTTTCGCCAGGCCGTTTCCCTGGCCATCGACCGCGAGGCCATTGTTCGCCTGGTCTACCTGGGCTTTGCGACGCCGCTCTCGGGGCCTGTTCCCCCAGGCAACAAGACCTGGATCGACGCCCAACTCCCCCGCCCTGTTCGCTCTCTTTCGCGCGCGCGCGAGCTGCTGGCCGCCGACGGATTCACGTGGTCGCCGAACGGGGCTTTGACCGATCCCCAAGGCAGGAGGGTGGAATTTTCTATCGTAACCAGCTCAGGCAACCCGGAACGGGTACAGATGGCCACCCTGATCCAGGACGATCTGAAGCCGCTGGGCATGGACGTCCACGTGGTCCCCCTGGAGTTTCGCAGCCTGCTCGACCGGGTGTTGCGCACGCACGAATATGACGCCTGCCTGCTGTCGCTGGCTGAGGCCGATGCCGACCCCAATGTGGATATGAACGTCTGGCTTTCGAGCGGCGGAACGCATCTCTGGAATCCCCAGCAGAAGTCGCCCGCCACCGCGTGGGAAGCCGAGATCGATGGCTTGATGCGGCGGCAGATCGTCACGCGGAATTACGCGGAGCGCAAGCCGTTGTTCGACCGCGTGCAGGAACTGCTGATGGAGAACCTGCCGCTCATTCCGCTGGTAAGCCCCAACATTCTGGTCGGGGCCAAAAAAGGGCTGGAGAACTTTCGGCCCGCGGTTCTGGAGCACTACACGCTTTGGAATATCGAGGAGCTTTGCTGGCGCGGGGCGCCCTCTGGGCCCGGCGCCGGAGCGCGTCAATGAGCGCGTCCCCGGGGAGTGGCTGGACCAACTCTCGCCTGGTCGAGGAGTGCCGGCGAGGAAACCAGCAGGCCTGGCACGTCCTGGTGAACCGCTACAAGAACCTCATCTATTCCATTGCGCTCCGTTACGGCGCTCCGCACCAGGATGCGGCCGACATTTTCCAGCGCGTCTGTCTGGATCTGTTCAACGAGCTCCCCCGGCTGCGCGATGCGGAAGCCTTGCAGGGCTGGCTGATTCGCGTCACCACCCACAAGTGCTACCACTGGAAACGCCGGAAGAGCTCCCGCGAGAGCGAGTGGGACGAAGACGGCATGGCAGCCCGCTCGGCAGACGCGGCCGCCCCGCCCGACATGGTGGCTGAGCTGGAGCGGGAACAACTGGTCCGGGATGCGATCGCGCAGCTTCCGCCGCGATGCCGGGAGATGATCGAGCTCCTCTTTTTCGAGAGCCCTCCATTGCCTTATGCCGACGTGGCGCAGCGGCTCGGCCTGGCTCGGGGATCCATCGGGTTCATTCGAGGGCGGTGTCTCGAACGGCTGAAGAAGATTCTGGAAGCGAAAGGGTTCTGATGTCCGGCCCGCCCGAGACCCCGGCGACCCTGGAGAGCCTCATGGAGCTGTTGGCGCTCCAGCCCGACTCGCGCCGGCGCCGCCAGCTTCTTCAGGCCGGACGCGAGTGGTGGAAGCCCGAGACGGTGGCACGCTTCTACGACGAGGTAGTGCGGCTGGCGCGCATCGATCTCCGGCAGGCGGAACGGCTGGCTCGAGCGGCTGCCTGGGTTTCCGCGCAGATCGGCGAGGAAAGCTCCCGGGCAGCCAGTCTGAGGGCTATGGGACATGTCTTCTACCTGAAACGCAAGTACGAACCGGCGCGCGAGCGCTACCAGGCGGCCCTGGCCATCTACCAGCGCCTGGGCAGGGAACTGGACGTGGGCCGCACCATCAGCGGCTCCCTTCATACCCTGATTTACCTGGGCCGGTATGACGAGGCGTTCGCCGGCGCGGAACGGGCTCGTACCATTTTCCTCAAACACGGCGACCACCTCCGCCTGGCGCGCCTGGACACCAACATGGGCAACATCCTCCATCGGCAAGACCGTTTTGAAGAGGCCTTGGAACGGTACCAGCGCGCCTGCACCACGTTTGCCCGGATCGGCGACCCCCAGGATGTGGCCATCACGCTGCAAAACATGGCTACCTGCCAGATCAGCCTGAACCAGTTCCACGAGGCGCTGGAAACGTATCACAAAGTGCGGGCCTACTCGGTGACCCACCACATGCCGTTGCTGGTGGCCCATGCCGATTACAACATCGCTTATCTGTTCTACCTGCGAGGCGAGTACACCCGCGCCATCGAGCTCTATCGCGCCACGCGGGAGCACTGCCGCACGCTGGGCGACGACTATCACCAGGGGCTGTGCGACCTGGACCAGTCGGAAATGTACCTCGAGTTGAACCTGAGCGAGGAAGGCGCGCACCTGGCCCGGCGGGCCTTCGACACCTTTCAGCAGCTCGGGATGGGCTACGAAACGGCCAAGGCCGTGACCAATCTCGCGATCGCTTCCAGCCATCACGGCGATGCCCAGTTTGCGCTGGACATGTTCCGCAAGGCCCGGGACCTGTTCACCCGCGAGCAGAACCAGGCCTGGATCGCGACCATCGATTTGTACCAGGCCCTGGTGTTCTACCAGGAAGGGCGCCTGGCGGAGGCCCGTACACTTTCTGAAAGTGCGATTCAGTTCTTCTCAGTGTCCCCGCTGGGCGGAAAGGCCGCGTTGTGCCATCTCCTGCTGGCGCGCATTCACCTGAGTTTGGGGCACGGCGAGGAGGCCAGGCGCGTGTGCCTGGCGGCGCTCCAGAAACTGGAGCAGGCCGAAACGCCCGCGCTGAGCTGCCAGGCTTACTTCGTCCTGGGGTTGATCGAAGAGGCGCTGGGGGCGCCGGAGGCCGCCTACGAGGCGTACCTCAAAGCGCATGAACGGCTGGAGAATCTCAGGAGCCACCTCACCGCGGAGGAGATGAAGATCGCTTTTCTCAAAGACAAACTAGCGGTCTACGAATCCCTGGTTCGGATGTGCCTCGGCCGCGGGTCGTCCGCGGCCAGCCAGGAAGCCGCCTTCGCCTACATCGAACGGGCCAAGTCCCGAAGCCTGGCCGATCTCATCGCCTTTCGCGCGCACCGGCTTCCGGCTTCCCGGAAGACGCACCGCGTGCTGGTGGAGAGGGTGGACACGCTCCGCGGAGAGCTCCATTGGTACAGCCGCACGATGCAGCTTATGGAGGGCCAGCCCGCCAACCTCAGGGGCCCGCGCCTGGAAAAACTCCGGCGCGCGACGCGCGACTGCGAACAGCGGCTGGTGGAAGCCCTGGCGAATCTGCGTGTGGAAGATCAGGAGTTCGCCAACCTCGAAGCCGCCGGTTCCATCGGCCTGGAGACCATTCGTTCCGCCCTGCCGGAGGACGCGATGCTGGTGGAATACTATCGCGTCGGCGACGCCTTCTACGTGTGCCTGCTCTCCCGCGGCGCGTTGAAGATTGTCGAGCTGGGACCGGCGCCGGCGCTGCGCCGCGTCCTCCAATTGCTGCGCTTCCAACTGTCGAAGTTCCGTCTCGGGCCGGAATACGTGCGCACGTTCCAACAGCAACTGCTGGAAGCAGCCAACGAGCACCTGCGCGAGTTCTACCGGCAGTTGATCGCTCCCATTGAGCATCACCTCAAAGCGGCCCATCTCATCGTCGCTCCACATGGCTTCCTTCACTACCTGCCGTTCCATGCGCTTTTCGATGGGGAGCGCTACCTGGGCGACCGCTTTTCGATTTCCTACACCCCCAGCGCCAGCGTCTACCACCTGTGCTGCACCAAGAACGCGCCACCGCCGGCGGGCGCCCTGGTCTTGGGGGTTCCCGATCCCTCCGCGCCGTATATTCTGGACGAGGTCAAGGCGGTCTCTTCCGTGCTTTCGAACGCGGAAGTATTCACCGGCGCCGAAGCCACCCTGGAAGTGCTCCGCGAGAGAGGTCCGCAGTGCCGGTTGGTTCACATCGCCACCCACGGTTGGTTCCGGCAGGACAATCCCATGTTCTCCTCCATCAGCCTGGGAAACTCGCAACTGAGCCTGTTTGACCTCTACCAGCTCGACCTTCCTTCGGAGCTGGTGACGCTGAGCGGTTGTGGAACCGGTCTGAACGTGGTGGTGGGGGGCGACGAGCTGTTGGGTCTGGTGCGCGGATTACTGTACGCGGGCGCCCAAGGAGTGCTGGTGACGCTTTGGGACGTCAACGACCAGAGCACCGCCGAGTTCATGAAGCTGTTTTACGAGCATCTCAAGACCAACCCCAACAAGGCCCAGGCGGTGCAGCATGCCACGGCCGAGATCCGCAACAAGTACGCCCACCCATTCTATTGGGCGCCCTTTGTGCTGGTGGGCAAATACACGTAGCGGCCCGCGTGTGCCGGGCCGCTCTTTGCCACGGATATGAACCAGTAACCTGCAAAAAGGAACGAGCTCCACTCAATGGGGTATCGCAACCGGCCCGACTGCTGAAAGAGATAAGCCGAAAGCGGGAAGAAAAACCAAAGCAGCGAAAAGTATTGCCGGCCGAAACTGCCGCTTCGGACGTAGCGGACAAGACCCCAAAAGCCCAGCAAAGTAATCACAGCCAGGGCAATCGTCTGGCCGATGCGCTTCATAGGAGAAATCCAGAAGTAAAACACACGCTGGGCAGTCAGTCTGACAAATCGCGTGGGATGGCTCGCCATCCAGTGAAGCGCAGCGCTTGACTGTTCTCTGTTATACGCAACCTCCCCGACTTCCCTTACGCGCTCTCTCTGCGCGTGACTTATATATGGATGCAAACGCTCGAACAGGCCGTTGTCCCAATTCTCCTGCCATACAGCCGAAGCTTCTTGGTTGTTCGACAGGTTAAGCTCCAAACCGACATTAGAACGGCCCCAGATAGGAGAACCAAGCACGTTGAGGTTCCGAATGGCCCACGGCGCGAGACAAAGCGTCACTACCACAACATGAGCCAAAATGAAGATCCAGTAACGCGAACGAGCGGTCGGCACAGTGAGATATGGGTAAGCGAGTGACACAATCATCAAAAGAGCGAATTGTGGCGCGGTCAGAAGAGTAATGCCCCATAAGAGGCCGAGCAACAAACCGCGCCGCCACGAAAAGTCCTGCTTCTGCCACGTCCGGATGACAGCCATTGTGACGATTACGCAAAGCAACCCGGCGAGTGCGTATTCGAAATTTCCCTTGGTTTGTACCCAGCGGTTGATCGGCAGCAAAGCCCCGAGAAGCCCCCCAAGCAATCCGGTGAAGCGGCCCATGCCGCAGATTTCGGCAACATAGGGAACAAGCGCGTATTGCAGTGAAGCCAGCAGCGAACTGAATACCTCCTGCGCAAAATTCCCAGCGACACCCATACCGAAAAGGCGAAAGATCAATGACAGAAGCAGCGGGTACAGCGGCGCCGAGTGCGCGGTCGGCCCGCAGCCGTTACAATATGCATCGGCAAAGGTGCCATGCGTTGCCAATGACTTCGCGATTGCAAGCACCTCGCCCGAGTCCGGATACAGGTAGGATTGTGTCGCGAACATCAGTCCCACCCGCACCGCGAAAGCGGCCAGGAAGACCAAAGCGCAGATTCTCGCGCAACTCCACCGGTTCACGACGATCGCTCGCACTGCCATCCATCCCGCCCGGGTCTGCTCCACTAAGAAAATAATACAGCCAGCCTGGCTCGACCGGTCACTTGGATGTCTCCTTTGCCTCGTGATAGTCCATCTCCGTATTGACTTCCCAAAGACCGGTCTTGTCCGTCTTACCGGCAATGATATCGTCCACCGCCATCATGGCGGTGAGCATGGAGTGGTCCTGGTTATTATAGCGATGCATGCCGTTGCGGCCGATCAGGAACAGGTTCGTGTACCGGTCGACATGCCGGCGGATCTCGGCGAACCGGTCGTAGGTGCCGAAATATGCGGGATAGGTCTTTTCCATCCGCAGAACGGTCGAGTCGAGCACTTCAGTGGCATCGATGATGCCGATCTTAGTGAGTTCCTCAGCCGCGAGAGCGGCCATGCGCTCGTCGGAAAGGCTCCAGATCTCGTCCGACTGATTGCAGAAATACTCAAGGCCCAACCAGGTATTCGCCCGGTCGGCCACCATGAACGGGCTCCAGTTATTGAAGATTTGGAGCCTGCCGAGCAGCACGTCGGGTTCCTGGATATAGATCCAGTTGTCGCCGATCAGCTTCTTCCCCCGCGGCGTGTCGTCATGGATTCGGAGCGAACGAACCAGGAGGCCGACCGTTATGAAGTCCCTGTAAACCAAGCCGTCCGACACTTCCAACACATCTCGTGGAGGCGCGACGTCGAACGACCTCATAAGCTCCTGTACCGGGGCTGTGGAGAAAAAGTAATCGCCATGGAAGGTCTCCGTCCGCCCGGTTGCGGAATCGGTAGCCTGCAGCGCGCGGACCTGCCAGCCCTCGGTGATAATCCGCTCAAACCGGTAACCGGTAAGGATCTCCCCGCCCTTCTCTTTGATGCGGCGCGCGACCTCGTCCCACATTTGTCCAGGGCCGAACTTGGGATACAGGAACTGTTCGATCAGCGAGGTCTCGGTACCCTTCTGCCCGATGTCGCTGCTGCTATGCTTCAACACCTTCCTCAAGGCGTGAGTCAGCGTTGACCAAACCGAGAGGCCCTTGATGCGCTGGGCACCCCACTCGGCGCTGATCCGATTGCACGGCACGCCCCAGACCTTCTCGGTGTAAGACTTGAAAAACGTGCGATACAGTTCCCTTCCGAAGCGGTTGATGAAGAACTGCTCCAGGGTCTCCTCCTGTTTGAGAGGGAATAGCGCGCTCTGAACGTAACTCATCCCGATCTTGAAGGTCCGCCACAAGCCAAGCTTGAGGAGTGTGTCTTTACTGAGCGAGATCGGGTAATCGAAGAAACGGCGCAAATAATAAATGCGGGACTTACGGGACCGCAGCAGCATCACACGGTCCGCGGTGGCCGGGTCGGGACCGGATGCGGAAGGCGCGATCGGCCGCTCCATGCGGTGGTATTTGATGGCTGTCGGGCTACTTTCGGACGCTTGCAGGGGAAGCATCCGCAGCCACCACTCCATAACACGGTCGGACTTCGAAAAGAACCGATGACCACCAACATCGATCCGGTTGCCTTTGTAGTTCACCGTGCGGGAGATCCCACCCATGCAGTCGCTCTTCTCAAGGACGACCGGTTTGATCCCGGTCCGAGTGAGCACCTCGTAGGCAGCCGTTAATCCGGCGGGACCCGCTCCGATGATGATTGCCTTTTTCCGATTCACGCAGTCCAATAGTCGGTGAGATTCAATATCTTAACACATGCCGGAATTCTGTTACCGGTTCGGGAAATCAGTAGGGCGGACACATTGAATGACGCAGAGGTCTTTTCTGATTCTGCTAAGATTGGTGAATCCAAGCTGGCTCTCCGCCAGACTGAGAAGAGAGAGGAAATCCGATGGAAGGTAAGCACGATCATAGCCACGAGCATGAGCACGAACACGCTCACACACATACACATGAGCACTCCCACGACGAGTCTGCGCACACTCACGAGCACGACCACGTCCACGAACACGACCATGAACATGAGCATGGGCACGAACATTCCCACCCGGGCGATCCTGAACAACACGCGCACGAGCATAAGGGGGAACACGGGCCGCACGATCATTCGCACGAGCCGGAGGAACTGGAGCCGCACGACCACACGCACTAAGCCGGCGATGCGACAGCACGCCCACCCGTCTCGCGTCGCGGAAAGCGCCACTGTCGCAAAAAGCGTCGGACCGGATCGCGGGCGCGCGCCGGCGCACCAGGCGTAACTCCTTGTGTTACTAGTCGTTGGCTGTGCCGCGGAGGCGGGATGGCTTTGGCGATTGGCATGCACATGGAAAGCCCGAATCGCATGAACGCGGCAATCACGGACGAAGAAGCAATCGGGCGCGTCAGGATGGGCGAGACCTCGTCGTATGGGGTTCTGGCGACGCGCTATCACCGGCGCCTGTATCGGCTGGCGCAGAAGTTTTTGCGCAGCGAAGCCGACGCGGAAGACGCCGTGCAAGGAGCGCACCTGCTGGCTCTCAGGCATATCGACCAGTATGCGGGGCGCTCCAGCTATCTCACTTGGATGAGCTCCATCACCGTCAATGAGGCGCTTAGCCAGATGCGCCGAAAGAAGGGAATTGTCGAAACCGGCGAGGAACAGATCGGCTCGATCCGCTCGCCGGCGCGCAACCCGGAGCAGCAGGCCATCGACCGGCAGTTCGATGGCATCCTGGCGGCTGCTTTGGAATGCCTGCCACCGGCGTACGGCGAGGTGTTTCGCCTGCGCGAGTTGGAGACTCTGAGTACGGCTGAAACAGGGGAGCGGCTGGGCTTGACGGAGGCATGCGTGAAGGCTCGGCTGGTTCGGGCAAAAGGTCTGCTGCGGAGGAGGATGACACGGACTTTCAGGGGCGCGGAGCTGCCACGCTGCGCGCGCAATCCAGGGTTGGCGAACCCGGAACCCGAACCAGCCGCGCGCCGGGTCAACTGAGCTTGCGGCGCGCCGATATTACACAGGGATGTCTGCGGCCCACGCGGCGAGGCGCACTCCTCGCCGCACTACCACGTCTGGCCCGGTGCGGCGGCCTGCAACGCCGCACCGGTCTGTCCTGGAGGGCCGGAATTAAGCTCTGGCGGCCTTGATTTCCTGGGCTGGTTCGGGCAAAAGGTCTGCTGCGGAGGAGGCTGAGGCAGACCATCGGGAGCGCGGAGCTGCCACGCCACGCGCGCAACCCCGGGTCGGCGAACCCGGGGGCCGAACCAGCCCAGTACCGCGTCAACTGCAACCGCGACGAGCCGATATTATGATCGTATCGGAGAGCCGGGATTGGATTCCGATACAGCCATCGGCGGACCGCACGACCAGTTCCCTTCCACCCAGCGTTGGCTGTTGGGTGCCGCCGCGTCCGGGTTGCCGAACGAGGCTCTGGAGCGCGTCGCCGCATTGTATTGGAAGCCTGTCTATCGCTTCATCCGCCTCAAATTCCGCAAGGACAGCGAAGACGCCAAGGATTTGACGCAAGGCTTCTTCGCCAGCGCGCTGGAGCGTGAATTCTTCGCGCGCTTCGACCCCGCAAAGGCCTCTTTCCGGACGTATCTCCGGATGGCCGTAGAACGGTTCGCCGCCAACGCGCACGCCGCCGAGAACCGGCAGAAACGGGGCGGAGGCGTGGAGTTCGAGCCAATCGGCGAAGAGGCGGCCGCGACGGAATCACCGGAGGCGGCCTTCGATCGCGAATGGCAGCGCCAGCTCTTCGCCCTGGCCCTGGATGACCTGCGCGCATTCTGCGACAGCGCGGGCAAGCGCCTCCAATGGCTCATCTTCGAAGCCTACGACCTGGAGGAGGGCGACCGCTCTTCCTACGCCGCGCTGGCCCAGCGCTACGGCATCGCGGAGACTTCGGTCACCAACTACCTCGCCTGGGCGCGCCGGACGCTGCGCGGGTTGGTGATGGAACGGATGCGCGGCGTGACGTCGGGCGAACGCGAACTGCGCGAGGAGATGCGCCGCGTATGGATCTGAGCGATTCCGTCCTGGACCATCTGCGCGTGGTGGCGGCGCTGCCCGACCTCACCGGGACGCGCTACGAACTGGAAGGCGAGATCGGCCGGGGCGGGATGGGTGTGGTCTACCGCGCGCGCGACCGCCAGCTCGGCCGGCGCGTGGCTCTCAAGGTGCTGGACTCGGCGCTGGCAGGCGAGGCGCCGCTCATCGCGCGGCTGGAACATCCCGCCATCGTGCCCATCTACGAGGCAGGTACGCTGCCCGACGGACGCGCGTACTACGCCATGAAGCTGGTGGCAGGCACGCGGCTCGACTGGTACGTGGCGAAATCGCTCTCGCTGGCGGAGCGTTTGCGGGTGGTCCGCCGGGTAGGAGAGGCTTTGGCGTTGGCCCACTCGCGCGGAGCGATCCATCGCGACCTCAAGCCGCAGAACGTGATGGTGGGCGAATTCGGGGAAGTCTACGTCATGGATTGGGGCGTGGAGGCGGTGGCCGGCACACCCGCCTTTCGCGCGCCCGAGCCGAGCCTGGACGAGCGCTCCGATATCTACGCGCTGGGAGCGTTGCTCGAATTCGTGTTGCCCGCTCCACCGCCGCCGGCCCTTGGCGCCATCGCCCGAAAAGCCATGAACGCGGATCGAAGCCTACGGTATCCGGACGTGACCGCTTGGCTGGCCGATATCGAACGCTTCCAGGAAGGGCTGGCGGTGGAGGCCTGGCGAGAACCGCCGCTGCACAAGGTGCGCCGCTTCTGGTCGCGCAATGCCCTTCTATTGTGGCTGCTGACGGCCTACG
>Ga0181538_10000056_pt1 | contig 107852 bp, 77 predicted proteins | sample PEATcosm2014_Bin_40_FD_119773 | JGI IMG/M metagenome (GOLD analysis project Ga0181538, IMG submission 119773) | Peatland microbial communities from MTU Mesocosm Facility, Houghton, MI, USA - PEATcosm2014_Bin23_30_metaG | ecosystem: Environmental > Terrestrial > Soil > Wetlands > Peat | place... | reverse complement strand
CGCGATGGCGCGGACCGCGGGCTGGGCCGCCCACGTGATCGAGCAGCGAATCGACGGCAAGATCATCCGGCCGGGCGCCAGCTACACCGGCCCCGCCCCGAGGCCGTACGTGCCCATTTCAGAACGCTGAGATGACCCATGCCGACCTAGCCCGCGCCGACCGGCCGCCTCCCGATCCGCTCCTGCTGCAGGTCGCCGACTACGTGCTCGACCCGGGGCGCGCATGCGGCGCGGCCGCGCTCGAGACGGCCCGCCTTTGCCTCATGGACACGCTTGGATGCGGCTTCCTCGCGCTCGGGTATCCTGCCTGCACGCGGCTCCTCGGCCCGGTCGTGCCTGGGGCGAATCTGCCCGGGCGGGGCGCCCGCGTGCCCGGGACGGCGCACGAGCTGGAGCCGGTGCACGCGGCGTTCAATGTCGGCGCTATGGTGCGCTGGCTCGATTTCAACGACACCTGGCTCGCCGCCGAGTGGGGGCATCCCTCGGACAACCTTGGGGCGATCCTCGCCTCGGCGGATTACGCGGGCCGCTCCGGAGCGGCCGCGAGCGGCGGGCCGCTGCGCGTGCGTGACCTGCTTGTCGCGATGGTCCAGGCGCATGAGATACAGGGCGTCCTCGCCCTCGAGAACGCGTTCAACCGGGTGGGTCTGGACCATGTCCTTCTAGTCCGGATCGCCTCCGCGGCGGTCGCGACGCGGCTGCTCGGGGGGTCCCGCGACCAGATCGTGAACGCGCTCTCCAACGCGTTCCTCGACGGGGGAGCCCTCAGGACCTACCGCCATGCGCCCAATACGGGCTCGAGAAAGAGCTGGGCCGCCGGCGACGCCGCGAGCCGGGGCGTCCTGCATGCGATCATGGCGCTCAAGGGCGAGATGGGGTACCCGGGGGCCCTCACGACCAAGGTCTGGGGTTTCCAGGACGTCGTCCTGCGGGGCAAGCCCCTCGCCGTCCCCGCCCAGGGCTTCGGGAGCTACGTGATGGAGAATGTGCTCTTCAAGATATCGTATCCCGCCGAATTCCACGCGCAGACTGCGGTCGAGGCCGCCATTGCGCTCCACGGCGAGGTCGGCCCGCGGCTCGCGGAGGTTGAGCGGGTCGCGATCGAGACGCAGGAGAGCGGCCGCAGGATCATCGACAAGACCGGGCCGCTCGCCAACCCGGCGGACCGCGACCACTGCCTCCAGTACATGGTGGCCGTGGGGCTGATCAAGGGCTCGCTTTCGGCCGGGGACTACGAGGATGCCGCGGCGGCCGATCCGCGGATCGATGTGCTCCGGTCCAGGATGGAGGTCGTTGAGAACCCGGCTTTCACCCGCGATTACCTGGACCCGGCCAAGCGCTCGATCGCAAACGCCGTGCAGGTGTTCTTCCGCGGCGGGGCGCGGACACGGCGCGTTTCCGTGGAGTTTCCGGTCGGCCACCGGAAGCGGCGCCGGGAGGGCGTTCCGCTTCTCCGCGCGAAGTTCGGGGAGGCGGTCCGCGGCCATTTCAGCGAGCCCCGCGCCGGCTCGATCATCGGCCTCTTCTCCGATCCGGCAAGGCTCGATGCCATGCCGGTGACGGAGTTCATCGGGATGCTTGTCCCGTAGGCCGCGGTTCCAGGGGGGCGCGGCTCGCAGAGGCTTGGAATTCAGGCGGCGCAATCCTGCGGGGGGAGCGCCGGTTGCGGGCGCCTCGTCCCCCGTCAGCGGACTTGCTCGGTGTCGCCGCCGTGGAAGGCGACCTTCCAGATCCCGCCGGGCTGCCGCCTCCAGACCGTGACGTAGGTGCCCATCCTGATCAAGGGCGCCGCGCCCAGCTTCGTCATCGGGACGTTCAGTATGTACCGGCCCCATGTGTAGCCGAGGTCGCCCGAGGCGCTGACGCCGACGAACGAAGGCTCCCATGTGAGCTTTGCCGTCGGGGGAAGCTGCCTGAACACGTCGTTCACGGCGTCGGCGCCCGTCCGGGAGTCGCCCTGCAGCTTGCAATCCTTGGCGATGACGGCGAGGAACGCGGCCTTTGGGCCTTCCTTTATGGAGTCCGCGCAGAAGGCCTTGTCGGCGGCAAGGATCTCTTCCTTGTACCTTTCCGTGTCAGACTGATCGCAGCCCGCGAGAAGAACTGCCGCGGAGGAGATGAGGGTGGCAAGGCGCAGGTTCATCGATGCAACTGAATGGCCGCACACCGTGTCGCTCCGCGGTTTCCTCCGCAAATCATAAGTGCGGCGAAGGGAGCCATCTTCGGCGGGAGGGCATCGCCCTTCACGGATTGGCGCGGTCGCGGTCGCTGCCGCCCGGAGGCGGCAGGCGCGGGCCGCGGAGTACAAGGCCCCGGATCGTCCTGCCGAGGTAATCGCGCAGGGTGTTTGGACCGCGCAGGTCGTCAAACAGCCCGGGCAGCATGGCCCGCTCCTCAAAGTCGAAACGGGCGTGCATCCGCTGAAGGCACCGCCGAGTTATCTCCGGGTTTATGTCCTGCCAGAGCACGACATAGGGCGCAGGATTGGCCTCCCAGTTCCGATGGAACCACGGGTCGTCGTCCGAGGCCGCCAATACCAGGTGATCCTCGCCGGCCAACGGGGGGTTGAGCGAGGAAAGGAATCTCTCCAGCTCGACCTCCCGCCTCCCTTCGAAGCGGCCGGTGAACCCCGCGAACACCATCCGTCCCGTCAGCTCCGCGGGCACAAGAGCCGCGGCCACGGCAAATGCCGGGAAGAGCAGCCAGGACCACCGGCGCAGGGGGGCCGCCTCCGCCAATGCCGCCAACCCAAGACCGGCGCCCAGCAGGTAAAGGGGCATGGCATGGCTGAAGTTCCGCTCAAAGAAGGCCTGGCGCGCGCCGAGGAACGCCGCGAGGGACACCACGGGGAGGAAGATCACGAGGAGGCTGCGCCATTGGCGCCTCGCTACGGCGAGCGCCAGGCCAAGCGCGAAGAAGCACGCGACAGCCCACCCGGCGGTCTCTGTCAGGTAGCGCCAGAGGAAATCGTAGACCATCCCGCCCGAGTCGTGCGAGTAGTAGTTGATCGTATTTGCGTATTCATGTCCCAAATACCTCAGGCCGGAAAGGTATCCGTGCGGGTCGGTGATCGCGCCCGGGGCTCCCGCGGCAAAGCCGCCGGCGATGCCCGATGCGGCGAGGCCGGCGCGCGCCACCCTGGTCCTCCAATTGCATCTCTCCCACTCGCCCCCCTCCTGAAAGCACGCCACGAATGGCAGCCAGAACCAGGCCAGCAGGGTGACCTTGCACGCGACCATGAACCCGAACACAAGGCCGGCCAGGATTGACCTCCACGCGGGCGCAAGGCAGCGCGAGCCGCAGAGCCAGACCGACCCGAGCGCCATCAGGGTGAGGAAGGCCTCGGGTCTCGCGTAATGGCTGTCCTGCACCAGCAGCGGGCTGGCCGCGATCCAGAGGCCCGCGGCCAGGGCAAGCTTCCAGCCTTGGATCCTGAAGGCCAGCAGCATGGCCAGCGCCAATGCCAGCGTGCCGAACGCGGCCGAACAGCCGCGGAAGAACACGATCTGCCCCTCAATCCCCGCCGACGGGTGCGGCGGCGCCGCATGACGGAGCCGGTACAGCAGGCTTAGGGTGATATAGTAGGAGGAGAAATTGTACTGCGCCGCGCCAAAGTCCGTGCCGATCGGCGTGTGCGCCCAATTGGTGTCGAGGTCGCGGCTGCTGAGGACACGCGCCACCACATACGGCGCAATCGGCTCATCCGGCTGGGTGTATTGGCCGTTGATGTAGGCGAACCTCAGCCCGCACCCGGCTGCCATGATGGCCGCGGCAATGGCGAGGCCCTGCCACCTGCCCAGGAGGCTGCGCGAAGCCACGTGTGAATCCATTGCTGGCGAAACCGCGAGGTTGCCCCGCCATCGGTCCCTGGCGACGGGAAAAGACCAGTTCCGGCCAGAATACGCGGCGTATTGCCGCTATCTTGCGGGACGGGGTTTGCAGGCGCCATGTTCCGCCTCCGGAAATCATAAGTTCCGTTGCCTGTGAAGGTTCCGTTGTTCCTGGGTCCGGCTTCATTCGACAGTCGGGGAGCCGGCTGGGGCGGGAAGAATCGGGGCTTGGCGCAGGCGCACGCCCACCGTAAGTACTTGCTCTTCATTGACGTAATCTCTTCTCTTTCGTGATGAAATCGATAAGAGCGTTCGGTCCGGTCCTGGCCGGTGCGACCCTCTTGGGGTCTGTTTCTTTTGGAGCGCCGGAGGAGCTTGCGGGTTTCAGGGCGGCATCCGCGGCGACGGAACTGCAGCGCGAGAAGGCGTTCGACGCGGCGATAAACCCGGCGGACCTTCGGTCTTGGCTTGAGCAGATGTCCTCGGAGCCGAACCAGGTCGGCTCCCCGCACGACAAGGCAAATGCGGATTTCATGCTGGCGAAGTTCAAGGAGTGGGGATGGGACGCGCGGATCGAGACGTTCAGCGTCCTTTATCCGACGCCAAAGAGCCTGACCCTCGAGCTCGTGGCCCCGGTGGCGTACAAGGCGCGGCTGTCCGAGCCTGCGATAGAGGGCGACCGCACATCGGCCCGCACCCAGGGGGCCCTTCCCCCATACAACGTCTATTGCGCGGATGGCGACGTGACGGCGGACCTGGTCTACGTGAACTTCGGGATGCCCGCCGACTACGCGGAGCTCGAGATGCGCGGGCTGGACGTTAAGGGAAAGATCGTGATCGTGCGTTACGGGGCGGGCTGGCGCGGGTTGAAGGGCAAGCTTGCGCAGGAGCATGGCGCCGTCGGTTGCATCATCTACTCCGACCCGCATGAGGATGGCTACTGGTCGGGCGACGTCTATCCGAAGGGCGGCTACAGGACGGACGACGGCGTGCAACGCGGATCGGTCGCGGACATCACGCTGTATTCCGGAGACCCGCTGACCCCCGGGGTCGGCGCCACGAAGGACGCGAAACGGCTGAAGATCGAGGAAGCGCAGACAATCCTCAAGATCCCGGTGATCCCGATCTCCAGCGGCGACGCAAGGCCGCTCCTCGGCGCGCTTGAGGGGCCGGTTGCGCCCCCGGGGTGGCGCGGGGCGTTGCCGTTCACCTACCACATCGGCCCAGGCCCGGCGAGGGTGCACCTCGCCATCGCCTCGGATTGGAGCCTGAAGCCGATCTATGACGTGATCGCCGTGATGAAGGGATCCGAGTTTCCCGACCAGTGGGTCATACGCGGGAACCATCATGACGGGTGGGTTTTCGGGGCTTGGGACCCCCTTGCCGGAAACATCACGGTCATGGCCGAGGCCAAGGCGATAGGCGTCCTTGCAAAGTCCGGCTGGAGGCCCAGGCGGACGCTTGTCTACGCCAGCTGGGACGGCGAGGAGCCCGGGCTGCTCGGCTCGACCGAATGGGCCGAGGCGCACGCGGACGAACTCAGGCGCAAGGCCGTTCTCTATGTCAATTCCGACACCAACGCCCGCGGAATCATCTTCGTCGGGGGAAGCCACTCGTACCAGCACCTTGTCAACGAGGTCGCCGGCGCCGTGCTCGATCCCGAGACCGGGGCGACCATACTCGACCGCTGGCGCGCGCGGATCAAGGTCGCGGGCCACGAGAGGAAGGGCCCCGACAGGATACCCGCCACGCCCGACGAGCAGCTGCAGCTGAAGGCGGCGAAGGCGGGCGGCGACCTGCCGATCGATGCGCTGGGTTCGGGTTCGGACTACACGCCGTTCCTCGAGCACCTGGGGGTTTCGTCGATAAACCTGGGATTCAGGGGGGAGGACATTGATGGCTCGATCTACCACTCCACGTACGACTCGTTCGACCACTTCATCCGGTTTGGCGACCCCAAGTTCGTGTATGGCGTTGCCCTGGCGCAGACTGCGGGCCGGCTCGTGCTCCGCACCGCGGAGGCCGACGTCCTGCCAATGAAGTTCGGCGACCTTGCCCAGGCGGTCGCGCGCTACGTGGCCGAGGTCGAGAAGCTGACCGACACCGAGCGGGACGAGAGCGTCGAGCTGAACGCCCTGATCGACGAGGGCGCGTTCAAGCTGGCGGCCGATCCCCAGGAGGTGCGCCTGCCGCCCGCAAGCCCGAGCGATGTCCCCATGCTGGTCTTCGAGGCGCTGGACCGGGCCACGATCCGGCTCACGAAGAGCGCAAGAAACTACGACGAGGCCTTTGCGCGGGCCTCGGCGCAGGATTTCAGGCTCGCGGCCGCGGACCTCGCGCGCCTGAACGGGATTCTCCAGGGGATCGAGCAGACGCTCTCGGCCGAGCGGGGGCTTCCCGGCAGGGGCTGGTACAAGCATATGCTCTATGCGCCCGGCATGTACACGGGCTATGCCGCGAAGACGCTCCCCGCGGTGCGCGAGGCCATCGAGTTGCGCCGCTGGCCCGACGCCATCGATTACATAGCCGTGGTGGCGGACGTGCTGAACAGGACCTCCTCCCGCCTGGATGATGCGGCGGAGGCGCTGGTGCCCAGGTTCAAGGCCCCCGTGCCGGGGAAATCGACCGGGACGGCGCCCCCTCCGCCCGTGGACAGCTGATCCCATGAGGAGCCTCCCGCGGGTCCTGCTCCCAGCGTTCCTTCTCGTCGCCGGCCGGCTTGGGGCGGACCCAAGCCCGGTCAAGGTGGCCGTGGTCGTGACTTTCGAGGAGGGTGCCGACCGGGGCGACAAGCCGGGGGAGTTCCAGTTCTGGGTGGAGAGGGAGAACTGGACCGAGAAGATTGACGTTCCCGGGGTCGACCACCCGGTCCTGACCGACGGAAAGGGGACGATAGGCGTCGTTTCCGGCACGACCGTCCGCTCATCCAACCAGATCATGGCGCTCGTCCTGGGCGGCGGGTTTGACTTCACCCGCACGTACTGGCTCGTGAACGGCATCGCGGGGGTCAACCCGGCCGTCGCCTCGATCGGCAGCGCGGCCTGGGCGCATTACGTGATCGACGGGGACGTCGCCTATGAGATCGACGCGCGCGAGGCCGACCCCTCCTGGCCCTACGCGATAGTGCCGATCGGGTCCAAGACCCCGAACCAGAGGCCGACGCACGAGAAATGGGAGCCCGAGACGATGGCCTACCGCCTGAATCCCGGTCTGGTCGGTTGGGCCTATGCCCTCACTAAGGACACGCAGATTCCCGACTCCGACCAGATGAAGGCCTACAGGGCTTACTACGAGGGTTTCCCGAACGCGCAAAGGCCCCCCTTCGTGCTCTGCGGCGAGACCTTCGGCTCGTGCCGCTACTGGCACGGGAAGGCGATGACGCAATGGGCGAGCGACTGGACCCGGCTGTGGACGAACGGGAAGGGGGAGTTTGCGATGTCCGACATGGAGGACCAGGGGATAGCGGCCGCGCTGAGCCGCCTGTCCAAGATGGGGAAGGTTGACTTCCAGAGGGTCCTTTTCCTCAGGACGGCTAGCAACTACTGCATGCAGGCCCCGAGGCAGGACGTGAACAAGAGCCTCCATTCCGAATACGCGGGTTACATCCCCTCTCTTGAGGCCGCGTACCGAGTGGGAAGCCGCGTGACCCATGAGCTCGCCGCGCGCTGGAGCGACTACCGCGACCGCGCCCCGGGCTCGAACTGACACACCTGCGGGATGGCCGACGCCGCGATCCAGAACGACACGCTTCCGGCGACCCGGAAGAAGCCCATGTTCCCCATCGGCGACGGGCTGCGCGGGTATCTGCGCACCTTCAGGCGCGAGAGGGACATTCCGGTCACGTACGAGCGGCTGCGCGGGTTCACCGAGGCGATCCCGCTGGTTGACGCCGACGGCAAGCCGACCCTCTGGGATACCGTCATCTATGACAGGAACGAGATGCGCGCCCTCAACGAGGCGCTCAAGGAGGTGTACGCCCTCATCAAGGTCGACGGCGACATGTCGGTCGTCCAGCACCTCTACGCGGACCGCGTGGATTTCTGCACCTTTGGGAACTCGATGCCGTTCAGGATCAGGATCGTAAACGCGTACAACGACAACCAGGACTACATCTACATAAAGAAGGCCGACGCGTCGCGGGTCTACGGCCTCGAGCTCGAGCACCTGCTTTCGCCCAACCGCCTCAACTTCATCACGCGGGGGAACACGCTCGTGGAGGAGCACATCGCGGGCATTCCCGGGGACATCTTCATAACCCGCTGGCTCCAGCGGCCCGAGCTGAGCCCCGTGCGGGTCGCCAAGGAGCTCGTCAAGTTCAACGAGCGGTGCTTCGTGCAGCTCCTGGGCGACATGCGCTCCTACAACTTCGTGTTCGTCGTCACCCCGGACTTCGAGGATTTCCAGCTCAAGATCCGGGCGATGGACTTCGACCAGCAGAGCTACAACGGGCGGAAGAACTTCTACCGGCCGCAGTTCTTCAAGGAGAACGCGGCGCTCGTGCTCTACTGCACAAAGCACCTGCGCGCCGAGACCGCCAACCAGTACCAGCGCGAGGAGCAGACGATGATGATGCAGCGCGCCGAGCTGGCCGCCAGGCGGCTCGGCCTCCTCCTTGCGGCGATGGAGCATGACCCGATATCGCCTCCGGAGAAGGTCCATCTGCTGCGCGAATCCCTTGCCGAGCACTACGGCCGGCCCGAGTACCGGCAATGCGAGTCCATGGGGGCCCTCGTCAGGGAGAACCTCGAGTCAATCCGGCGCTGCGTGGGGCGGCCCGCGCTCGCCGAGCTCGCGCCCAACCTTCACTAGAGGCTAGCCCGCCGGCGGATCAGCTCGCCCCGTAGCCGCCCTCGCCGGCCCCGGCCTCCGCGTCCACGGCCTCCTCCTCGGGAGGAAGCTCCTCAAGGGGGGCGAACCGCTCGGACGAGAAGCCGAGCTCCTCCCGGCCGGCATGGAAGGGATCCGGGGGATTCACAATCTCATGGAGAAGGAGCCCCACGGTCGCGGAGTCGCCCCCCTTCACGATCCTCTCCCGGCCGAGGAAAACCTCGCGGATCGTGTAGGTCCTTCCCTTCACGGGGAGCTGCGCGTAGACCGCCCTCACGAATTCATTGAAGTCGTCGTTAATGCAGACGACCCTCTGGCCCTTGATCACTCGATCCTCCCCTCGTCAAAATCGATCAGGTCGGGGATGCTCTTGATGTCGTCGACCCGGTCCGCGCACCCCATGGCCGTGAGCGCCGTCATGAGGAACTCGCGGCCCGCCGCGGTCATCCCCTTCTGCGCGAGCTCCCGGTTCCATTTTGCGGCGCGCACGTCCGCCGGGAGCAGGCGGGCGAGCCCCCGCTCGATCTCCGCGTCGTCCGCCGACTCGCGCACGACCTGCTCGACCGCGCCCGGGTCGATTCCCAGGTGCAGGCAGAGGAACCTGTCGGTCCCCCGCTTGAAGTTCTTCGCATAGCTCGCGGGAAGCGCCCCGTGTTCCTTCACGTACTTGCACTTGGCTATGAACCGGGGGAGGTAAAGGAGCCCCGTCGGCCCGTGGGCGACGTAGGGTGACGGAAGGCAGGTGAGAACCTCTCCGGTGGACCCGGGAATGGGCTTTGACGGCATCGGAAACAACGGGATATCGTAACAACCCTACCATGGACAAGCGCGCCCTTACGCGTTCGGTCATATCCCAGCTTGAGGCGGAGCTCGCCCTCCAGACGGAGGCCGCCCTCGGCTCGCGCAGCGAGGCGACGAACGAGGAAAGCAGGGCGGAGGACAAGTACGACATGCGGAGCCAGAGCGCGGCATACCTCGCCGCGGGCCAGGCCCGGCTCGCATCGGAGATAGCCGATGCGATCGCGGCATGGAAGGCTCTGTCCCTCAGGGCGTTCGGGCCGGGGGAGGGCATCGCCGCCGGCGCCCTGGTCACCCTTGAGGCGAGCGGCCGGACGACCGCGTACCTCATGGGCCCGCAGTCGGGCGGGCTCGAGGCGAACGACGGCGAGTCGACGGCGACCGTGGTCACCGGGGCCTCGCCGCTCGGCCGCCAGCTCGTGGGCCGGCGCGTCGGCGACCTCGTCCATATCACGGACCGGCTGGGGCCCGTGCCCCACAGGGTGGCGACCGTCGAGTGACCCGCGCGCCGACCGGCGCGCCGCGAGGCCTCCCCCTAGGGCAGGTCCGTCTGGCCCATCAGGTAGCGGTCGCACTCGCGCGCGGCGCCACGGCCCTCGTTGATCGCCCAAACCACGAGGCTCTGGCCCCGGCGGCAGTCGCCGGCCGCGAACACGCCCGGCAGGCTGGTCGCGTATTTCTCGTAATCGGCCCTTATGTTGCTGCGGGCGTCGCAGGCCACGCCCATCTCCTTGAGCAGGGGCTGCTCGGGCCCAAGGAAGCCCATCGCGATCAGGACGAGCTGCGCGGGGCGCACGCCTTCGGTGCCGGGCACCTCCCTCGGCACGAATTGCCCCTGGCCGTTCCTCTCCCACTGGACCTGGACGGTGACGAGGTCCTTGACCCGCCCGCTGGCGTCGGCCCCGAACTTCTTCACGGTGGTGAGATACGTCCTCGGGTCGGGGCCGAACCGGGCTGCCGACTCCTCCTGGCCGTAGTCGAGCCTGTACACCTTGGGCCATTCGGGCCATGGGTTGTCGTCGGCGCGCTCATCCGGCGGCCGGGGCAGGATCTCGATCTGCAGGAGGCTCCGGCAGCCGTGGCGCATGGCAGTCCCCACGCAGTCGGTCCCGGTGTCGCCGCCTCCGATGACGACGACGTCCTTGTCCCGCGCGTCGATCGGGCTTCCGTCCGGATCGCCGGTGAGCACCGACGCCGTGTTCGCGCTGAGGAATTCCATGGCGAAATGGACGCCGCCAAGGCCGCGGCCCTCGACCGGAAGGTCGCGCGGCTGGGTGGCGCCGGTGCAGATGACCGTGGCGTCGTATTCCTTGAGGAATATCTGTGGCTCGACGTTCTCACCGACATTGGCCTTGCAGATGAACCTGACGCCCTCCTGCTCCATGAGCCGGATCCGGCGGAGCAGGACCTCCTTCTTGTCGAGCTTCATGTTCGGGATGCCGTACATGAGCAGGCCGCCCGGAAGGTCGGCGCGCTCGAAGACCGTCACGGTGTGGCCTGCGCGGTTGAGCTGCGCGGCCGCGGAAAGGCCGGCGGGCCCGGAGCCGATGACCGCGACCCTCTTGCCGGTCCTGACCCGGGGGGGCTCGGGGACGACCCATCCCTCGGCCCATCCCTGGTCGATGATCGCGCACTCGATGTTCTTGATCGTCACCGGCGTGCTGTTGATCCCGAGGACGCATGAGCCCTCGCAGGGGGCCGGGCACACGCGGCCGGTGAACTCGGGGAAATTGTTGGTCCGGTGCAGGCGGTTCAGCGCCTCCCTCCACAGCCCCCGGTAGACCAGGTCGTTCCATTCGGGGATCAGGTTGTTTATCGGACAGCCCGATGCCATCCCGCTCAGGAGCCTGCCGGTGTGGCAGAAGGGGACGCCGCAATCCATGCACCTGGCGCCCTGCTGGCGGAGCTTGTCCTCCCCCATGTGGTGGTGGAACTCCCTCCAGTCGTTGATGCGCGCAAGCGGCGGCCGGTCCGCGGGCAGCTCCCGCAGGTATTCGAGGAATCCAGTTGGCTTGCCCATCGTGCTAGGTCGGGGTCGGGGTTGAGCTCATGGGCGTCAGTTGCCGCCCACGCGGGATAGGTCGCGCGCGTTCTCCTCAAAGGCGGCCATGACCGCCTCCTCGCCCGTCAGCCCCTGGCCGTGGGCGCGCCGGATGCACGCCAGCATGCGCCGGTAGTCGTTGGGCATCACCTTGACGAAGCGCGGAACCATCCGCTCCCAGTCGTCGAGCACGCGCCGGGCGCGCGAGCTCGCGGTGTGGGCAAGGTGCTTCTCGACCAGGGCGCGGACCTCGGCGACCTCCTCCGGCGACTCGAGCTTCTCGAGGCCCACCATCTGGAGGTTGACCCGGGCCGGGAAGTCGCCGCGCTCGTCCAGCACGTAGGCTATCCCGCCCGACATGCCGGCGGCGAAGTTGCGGCCCGTTGGGCCAAGGACGACGACGTGCCCCCCGGTCATGTATTCGCAGCCGTGGTCGCCCACGGACTCCACCACGGCGTGGAGGCCGCTGTTGCGGACGCAGAAGCGCTCGCCCGCGACGCCCCGGATGTAGGCCTCGCCGCCCGTGGCCCCGTAGAACGCCACGTTGCCGACAATGATGTTCTCCTCCGGGACGAACGTGGCCTTCTCCGGCGGATAGACGATGATCCTGCCGCCGGACAGCCCCTTTCCGACGTAGTCGTTGGCGTCGCCTTCGAGCACGAAGGTCATGCCCTTCGGCATGAAGGCGCCGAAGCTCTGGCCCGCCGATCCCCTGAAGAGGATGCGGATGGTGTCGTCGGGCAGGCCGGCCGCCCCCCATTTCCTCGTCAGCTCGCCCCCGGTTATGGTCCCCACGACGCGGTGGGTGTTCCTGATCGGCAGCTCCGCCGCGACCTTCTCGCCGCGCTCGATCGCGGGCCGGCAGATCTCGAGGAGCGTTGTGACGTCAAGCGACCTGTCGAGCCCGTGCTCCTGCTCTATCTGGCAGAAACGCCCCACGTCCTCGTCCACGTCGGGCTGGTAGAGGATCTTGCTGAAATCCAGGCCCTTCGCCTTCCAGTGGTCCACGGCCCTCCTCGCCTCAAGCCGTTCCACGTGGCCGATCATCTCCTCGACCGCGCGGAAGCCGAGCCGGGCCATGATCTGCCGGACATCCTCTGCGATGAAGCGCATGAAGTTCACGACGTGCTCCGGCTTGCCGGTGAACCTTGCGCGCAGCTGCGGATCCTGGGTCGCCACGCCCGCCGGGCAGGTGTTGAGGTGGCAGACGCGCATCATGATGCATCCCGTGGCCACGAGCGGCGCCGTGGCGAAGCCGAACTCCTCGGCGCCGAGCAGCGCCGCGATCACGACGTCGCGGCCGGTCTTCAGCTGGCCGTCGGTCTCGACGGCGATGCGGCTGCGAAGGTTGTTGAGCACGAGGGTCTGGTGCGTCTCCGCGAGGCCCAGTTCCCAGGGCAGGCCGGCGTGCGCGATGGACGTCTGCGGCGATGCCCCCGTGCCGCCGTCGTGGCCGCTGATCAGGACGACGTCGGCGTGCGCCTTGGCGACGCCGGCCGCGATGGTGCCGACGCCGACCTCGGCGACGAGCTTGACGCTCACCCGGGCGAGCCGGTTGCCGTTCTTGAGGTCGTGGATCAGCTCGGCGAGGTCCTCGATCGAATAGATGTCGTGGTGCGGGGGAGGGGAGATCAATCCGACCCCCGCGGTCGTCAGCCGGGTCTTGGCTATCGGGGGATACACCTTGGTGCCGGGCAGCTGGCCGCCCTCCCCGGGCTTGGCGCCCTGCGCCATCTTGATCTGGAGCTCGCGGGCGTTGACGAGGTACTCGCTCGTCACCCCGAAGCGCCCGGAGGCGACCTGCTTGATCGCGGAGTTCTTTGAGTCCCCGTTGGGCTCGGGCCTGTAGCGGGCCGGATCCTCGCCGCCTTCGCCCGTGTTGCTCTTGCCGCCTATGCGGTTCATCGCGATTGCGAGGGTCTCGTGCGCCTCCTTGCTGATGGAGCCGTACGACATCGCCCCGGTCTTGAACCGCTTCACGATGCTCTCCACAGGCTCGACCTCCTCGATGGGCACCGGTGTCGCGGGCTTGAATTCGAGCAGGCCCCTCAGCGTGCAGGCGTTGACCGACTGGTCGTTGATGAGGCTGGCGTACTCCTGGTAGACCTTGAAGCTCCCGGTCCGCACCGCCTTCTGCAGCCGGTGGATTGACTCGGGCGTGAACAGGTGCCGCTCGCCGTCCCTGCGCCACTGGTAGATTCCGCCGGACGGCAGCACGTGGCCGTTGACCTCGCGCTCGGGGTACGCCGCGTGGTGGCGCAGGAGCACCTCCTGCGCTATGACGTCCAGGCCGATGCCTCCCACGCGGGACGGCGTCCAGGTGAAGTACTGGTCTATCACGTCCTGCCGCAGGCCGAGGGCCTCGAAGACCTGGGCGCCGCGGTAGCTCTGGATCGCCGAGATGCCCATCTTCGACATCACCTTGATGACGCCCTTGGTGGCCGCCTTGACGAAGTTCTTGCAGGCCGACTTGTGGTCGATCTTGGCCAGCATGCCCTCGCGGATCATGTCGTCGATGGTCTCGAATGCGAGGTAGGGGTTGATTGCGCTGCAGCCGTAGCCGATGAGCAGCGAGAAATGGTGCACCTCGCGCGCCTCGCCGGTCTCAAGGACAAGGCTGACCCTGGTGCGCAGGCCCTCGCGGATGAGGTAGTGGTGCAGGCCGGCTATCGCAAGGAGGGCGGGCACGGGCGCGAAATCCCGGTTCACGCCCCTGTCGCTGACGATGATGACGTTGACCTCGTCCTCCTCGATCATCCGGCGGGCGATCGCGGAAAGCTCCTCGAGCGACTTGGCGAGGCCCCTTTCCCCGCGGGTGACCCGGAACAGGATGGGGAGCACTCCGACCTTGAGGCCCGGGAGGTTCTGGCGCCTCAGCTTGGCGAACTCGTCGTTGGTGAGGATCGGCCACTTCAGCTCCACGCGCCGGCAGGCCGACGGCTGCGGGTTGAGCAGGTTGCCCTCGGAGCCGAGGCGCGTCTCCGCGCCTATGATGATCTCCTCGCGGATGCAGTCGATCGGGGGGTTGGTGACCTGGGCGAAAAGCTGCTTGAAGTAGTCGTAGAGCAGCCGCGGCCTGCTTGAGAGCACCGCGAGCGCGGCGTCGTTGCCCATCGAGCCGACGGCCTCGACGCCGTCGCGGGCCATGGGCATCAGGATGATCCGCTCGTCCTCGTTGGTGTAGCCGAAGGCGATCTGCCGCTGGAGCAGCGTGTGGTGGTCGGGCAGCGGGACCTCAGGCGCGTCGGGGATGTCGCTCAGGTGGACGAGGTGCTCCTTGAGCCACTGGCGGTACGGGCGCTCCGTCGAGATCTTCCTCTTGATCTCCTCGTCCTCGACGATGCGGCCCTGCTCGGTGTCGACCAGGAACATGCGCCCGGGCTGGAGCCGGCCCTTCTGAAGGACGTTCTCCGGCGGGATGTCGAGCACCCCGGCCTCGGAGGCCATGATGACCAGGCCGTCCTTGGTCACGTAGTACCTGGAGGGGCGCAGGCCGTTCCGGTCGAGCACGGCGCCGATCTGGACGCCGTCGGTGAAGGCGATGGACGCGGGCCCGTCCCAGGGCTCCATCAGGCACGAGTGATACTGGTAGAAGGCCCGCCTGTCGTCGTCCATGTCCTCGTTCCCGGACCACGGCTCGGGGATCATCATCATCATCGCGTGCGCCGGCGACCGGCCTGCGAGGATAAGCAGCTCGAAGGTGTTGTCGAACATCGACGAGTCGCTGCCGTTCGGGTTGACGATCGGGAGTATCTTCTTCGTGTCCTCGCCGAACAGCTCGGACTCGAAGAGCGCCTCGCGCGCGTGCATCCAGTTGATGTTGCCGCGCAGGGTGTTGATCTCGCCGTTGTGGGCGATGTAGCGGTACGGATGCGCGCGGTCCCAGCTAGGGAACGTGTTCGTGCTGAAGCGCGAGTGCACGAGCGCCAGCGCCGTCTCAATGGCGGGATTCTGCAGGTCGGCGTAGTACTTCTCGAGCTGCTCCGTGAGCAGCATGCCCTTGTAGACGATCGTCTTGTACGAGAGGCTCGCCACGTACCAGTACTCCGCGCCGTCCATGGTCGAGGTGCGGATCTCGTTGTAGGCGTGCTTGCGTATGACAAGGAGCTTCCGCTCGAACGCCATGGGGTCGGCGATGGCGGCGTTGCGCCCGATGAACACCTGGCGGATCTGCGGCTCGCAGGCCCTGGCCGTCTCGCCGAGCGACGAGTTGTCAACGGGGACGGTGCGCCAGCCCAGGATGGTCTGCCCCTCGGCCTGGACGATCGCCTCAAAGCGCTCCTCGAGGCGGCGGCGCTTGATCCGGTCGCGCGGCAGAAAGACGAGCCCGCAGCCGTACTCGCCGGGCTCCGGGAGGACGATGCGGATCTTCCGGCAGGCTTCCTTCAGGAAGGCGTGCGGCATCTGGATCAGGACGCCCGCGCCGTCGCCCGTGTTGGCCTCGGAGCCGGCGGCGCCGCGGTGGTCGAGGTTCTTCAGGACCTGGATCGCCTGCTTCAGGATCTGGTTCGACCTGCGGCCCTTGATGTCCACGACGAAGCCGACGCCGCATGAGTCGTGCTCGAACCACGGATCGTAGAGTCCCTGCCTGGGAGGCGGGCCAAGGGTCCTGCGCCCGGGGCTGCGGGCTTGGACGGGTCTGGTGGGCATTGCGGGGAAGAGGTTCTTCAGGCTCGGAGCAGGTTCGGAGCCAAGTTGGGTCTGGCGGGCTTTACGTGCGATAACGCGTGCGCAAAAAAAGGGCCGTTCTCGTTCATCGAGAGCGGCCCGTGGTTAGAGGTTCGGATAGCTCCCGGCGTCAGAAAAAGCGGATCGTTTTGGTCGCCATCTTGGCGTGGTCCTCGTCCGAACAGCCTGCGTTCGTCGGGACACCTGTAGCGGCCTCGGTCGGTTTGACCAGCTCGTTGCTCAGGAGGTAATTTTCAAGTTCCTCGCCGGACACGTCGGCAAGCATCACGCCGTCGACCTCGACGCAGGGGGACAGGGGCTGGCCCGACTTGCGCACCATCTCCGCATAGCTCGCGCGGTCCCCGATGATGTCGATGTCATCGTATTCGAGGCCGTACTTGCGGAGGATGGCGCGGACGCCGTTTGACCACCCGCAGCTGGGCTTAAGATAGGCTTTGATAATCATTCGGGTACAATAGGCTGGGACAGAGCCGGCCGCAAGGTATAGGGCTCATTTTGCGGCGATCAAGCCTCGTCTTTGGAATTTTCAGGCTGATTTTACGCGCGTCGCCCGCCCGTATTGGAATCTTGCCGACGAGGAAGGGGCCCGCTGATATCCGGCGCCATGTACAAAGTCCTCCTCCTCCTCCTCGGCTCCAACGTGTTCATGACGATCGCATGGTACGGGCACCTGAAGCTCAGGTGGCTGGAGGGCAGGCCCGTCTTCGCCGCCATCCTGATCTCGTGGGGCATCGCGTTCTTCGAATACTGCCTGCAGGTCCCCGCCAACCGCCTGGGCTACCTGACCGGGCATCTCAACGGATACCAGCTCAAGGTCATTCAGGAGGTGATCACGCTGCTGGTCTTCATCGTGTTCGCCTGGGTCGTCCTCAAGGAGCGGCTCACGTGGAACTACGCCGCGAGCTTCGGCTGCATCATGCTCGCCGTGTATTTTGCGACCGCGTTCAGGCCGGCATAACGCCGCCGCCGGGGATCCGCCCGCGCCGGCCGGACCGTCCCGGCGCCGGGACATCCACCGTGAACTCGACGCCGGCACCGGGTTCGTGATAGTCGTCGGTCGCCATGCCGAAGAATACCCGCCCCCAGCATTTCAAAGTTCCGCACATCGAATTCGAGGGCCCCCAGTCCACGAATCCCCTCGCGTTCAGGCATTACAACCCCTCGGAGTCGGCCGACGGCGCCACGATGAAGGAGCGCATGCGCTTCTCGATCGCCTACTGGCATTCGTTCCGGGGCGTCGGGGGCGATCCTTTCGGCCCCGGGACGATCAGGCGGCCCTGGGAGGAGGGCAGGGACGCCATCTCCGTCGCGAAGCGCCGGATGGACGCGGCGTTCGAGTTCTTCGTGAAGATCGAGGCGCCGTTCTGGTGCTTTCACGACCGGGACATCGCCCCCGAGGGCAGGACGCTCGCCGAGACGAACCGCAACCTCGACCAGCTTGTCGCCCACGCGAAGGCCCTGCAGAAGGAGACCGGCGTGCGGCTGCTCTGGGGAACGGCCAACCTGTTCTCCAACCGGCGCTACATGTGCGGCGCCGCCACGAATCCGGATGCGCACGTGTTCGCCTACGCCGCCGCGCAGGTGAAGAAGGCGCTCGAGGTCACCCAGGAGCTGGGCGGGGACGGCTACACGTTCTGGGGCGGGCGCGAGGGATACGAGACCCTGCTCAACACCGACATGAAGCGGGAGCAGGAGCATCTCGCGAGGTTCCTGCACATGGCGGTCGCCTACGCACGGAGCATCGGGTTCAAGGGGCAGTTCTACATCGAGCCGAAGCCGAAGGAGCCCACGAAGCACCAGTACGACTTCGACGTCGCCAGCGGGATCGCGTTCCTGCGGACCTTCGGCCTCGAGAAGCACCTCAAGTTCAACATCGAGACGAACCACGCGACCCTCGCCGGGCACACGTTCCAGCACGAGATCGAGGTCGCCGCGTCCCAGGGAATGCTCGGTTCCGTCGACGCGAACGCCGGCGACACGCTCCTCGGCTGGGACACGGACCAGTTCAACACGGACGTCAAGGAGACCACGCTCGCCATGGTGTCGATCCTGCGGGCGGGCGGCCTCGGCAAGGGCGGCTTCAACTTCGACGCGAAGCTGCGCCGCCCGTCCATCGACCCGGAGGACCTCTTCTACGCCCACATCGGCGGCATGGACACCTTCGCGCTGGCATACAAGATCGCGCGCCGGATTGTCGCCGACGGCGAGCTCAGCGGCTTTGTGGCCGACCGGTACTCGAGCTACGACTCGGGCTACGGCCGGGACATAGAGAAGGGCAGGGTCGGGTTCCGGGAGCTGGAGAAGCTAGTCCTCTCAAAGCTTGGCGAGCCGGAGCCGCGGAGCGGCCGCCAGGAATACCTCGAGAACCTGGTGAACCGGTACCTGAGCTGAGCGGCCCATGAGCCTCTACATAGGGGTCGACAGCGGGACCCAGAGCGTCAAGGCCGTCGCCCTGGACCTTGAGACCGGCCGCGTGGCGGCGGAGGCGCGCTTCCCGCACCGGCTGATCCCGGGCCTGCCCCCCGGGCACATGGAGCAGCATCCCCAGGAGTGGGTGACCGCGATGGACTCCGCCATAGGAGAGGTGGCCTCGCGCATCGACCGCTCGCGCGTGCGCGGCATCGGGGTGTCCGGCCAGCAGCACGGATTTGTCCCGCTTGACGGGAACGGGGAAGTCATCCGCCCCGCGAAACTCTGGTGCGACACGAGCACGGCGCCGGAATGCGCGATCCTGACGCGCAGGCTTGGCGGCCCCGCGGCCGTCATCCGCAGGACGGGGCTGCCGTTCCTTCCGGGATACACGGCGCCCAAGGTGCTGTGGCTGAAGCGGCACGAGCCCGCGAACTTCAGGCGGCTGAGGCACATCCTGCTGCCCCACGACTACCTCAACCTGCACCTTACCGGGAGCTACTTCATGGAGTTCGGCGACGCCTCCGGGACGGCGCTTCTGGACGTGAGGAACCGCGCCTGGTCGCCCGCCGCCACCGCGGCCGTGGACGCCCGCGTCGCCGGCTGCCTCCCGGCTCTCTCAGCCTCGCACGAGCCGTGCGGCACGCTGAGGGCCGGGCTCGCCGCGCGCTACGGATTCCCGGAGGGGACGATCGTGAGCGCGGGGGGCGGCGACAACATGATGGGCGCCATCGGGACCGGCAACGTGGTCCCCGGCGCCGTGACCGCGAGCTTCGGCACGAGCGGGACGATCTACGCCTTCGCGCGCAGGCCCGTCGTCGATCCCTCGGGCGACATCGCGGCGTTCTGCTCGTCGACGGGTGGCTGGCTGCCGCTCCTCTGCACGATGAATGTCACCGGGGTCACCGAGCGGGTCAGGGCGCTTTTCGGCTGGAGCCTCGCGGACCTCGAGAAGGCCGCGGCGGGCGTCCCGGCGGGCTCGGACGGCCTCACCCTCCTCCCTTATCTCGACGGGGAGCGGACACCCAACCTGCCGAAGGGAACGGGCGTGTATTTCGGGCTCGACCGGACAACGCTTGCGCGGGGCCACCTCGCCCGGGCCGCCATCGAGGGGACGACGCTCGGGATGAACTACGGGCTGCGGCGGCTCTGCGCGCTCGGCGTCAGGCCGCGGGAGATCAGGCTGACCGGAGGCGGGGCGCGTTCGCCGCTTTGGCGGCAGATCGCCGCCGATGTCTTCGGCGTGCCCGTCGTGGCAATGGCGCAGGACGAGAGCGCCGCTCTCGGAGCCGCCCTGCAGGCGGCCTGGTGCGATTCGCCCGGACGCGGATCCGGCAGCGCGCTCGCGCAGCTGTGCAGCCGGTGCGTGTCCGTCGACGAGGCGACGCGCTGCGTCCCCGACAGGGGGCGAAGTGCGCTCTACCGCAGGCGCCAGCTCTTCCACGACCGGCTGGGGGCCGACCTGCGGGGCGCGTTCGACGCGCGCCGATAAGGCGAAGGGGGTCCGCTCCATGTGCGTCCGCTACACGCTCCACAAGAGCGACGCCGCCATCGGCGCGATCTCGAGGGCCCTCGGCGTCCCGCTGGAGACTCCCGACTGGGCGGGCCCCCGCTTCAACGTCTCGCTTGCGAGCACCATGCCGGTCGTTGCTTGCGGGGCGGGGCAGCCAGGCGTGCGGGCAATGAGGTGGGGGCTGGTGCCCTCCGGCGAGCGCGGCAAGCCGCGGCCGCAGCTCCTTGCGAACGCGAGGGCCGAGACCGCGGCCAGGCTGCCCGCGTTCCGGCGGGGCACCGCGGAACGGCGCTGCCTCGTCCCGGCGAACGGGTTCTACGAGTGGATGAGCAGCGGCGGGGTGAAGCAGCCGCATCTATTCACGCTCCGCGACGAGGAGCCGTTCGCGTTCGCCGGCATCTGGGATCCTGCGGCGGGGCAGTTGCCGGAGACTTACTGCATCCTCACGACCGAGCCCAACGACCTCGTGGCCAAGGTCCACAGCCGGATGCCCGTGATACTGACGGCCGAAACCATGCCGCGCTGGCTCGGCGACCGGCCCCTCGCCGCGGAGGAGCTGGGTCTCCTCGTCCGGCCCATTGCGGCCGAGCGAATGGAGTCACGCCCCGTGAACCGGTACGTCAGCAACAGCAGGAACGAGGGGCCCCGGTGCCTTGCCCCTCCCGACGACGCTCCGCAGGAGCCCGAGTTCGATTTCGAGTAGGCGCGGCGATTCGTTGGCGCGCGCACGGTCGCGGGTTTCGCAAAGGGGAATCCGGGCCGGCCGGGCCGCCCGCGGAATCCGCGTTGAGTCGCGGCGCATCGCGCGTAGAAGTATACGCCGCCCGTTCAGATCACCCCATCCGTTTTCCTGTCAGGTCCGGGCCGATTCCGACCACCTATGAGGTGACACCATGACACCGATAGCCATTTCCGCCGCCAACATCAACGACGCCGAGCTCGTTGCGCAAAGCCTTGCGGGCGACCGCCAGGCCTTCGGCCAGATCGTCGCCCGCTACCAGTCGCTGGTTTGCGCCCTTGCCTACAGCGCCACCGGCAGCCGCAGCCACAGCGAGGACATGGCTCAGGAGACGTTTCTCGCCGCCTGGAAGAATCTGCACGATCTGCACGAGCCCGGCCGGCTCTGTTCATGGCTCTGCGGCATCGCCCGAAACGTCATTCGCGGCGATCTCCGCCGTCTCGGGCGCCAGCCCGCGCACGATGCCGCCAGGCTCGACGTCACCACGGAGCTGGAGTCCGCCGAACCGCTGCCGACCGCACAGGCGGTCAGCAACGAGGAGATGGCCATCCTCTGGCGCGAGGTCGGGGGCCTGCCGGAAATCTACCGCCAACCGCTGATCCTGTTCTATCGCGACCACAAGTCGGCTGGGCATGTGGCGGAGGCTCTCGGACTGACCCCCGGCGCGGTCATGCAGCGGTTGAGCCGCGGGCGCCGCCAACTGCAGGAACGCATGCTGGAATTCGTGGAAACGACGCTGCAGCGGACCAACCCCGGTCCTCAGTTCACGCTCCAGGTTCAGGCCGCCATTCCCCTCCTTGGGGGAGCGGGGCCGGCGGTTGCGGCGGCCACCGCCGCCAAGGGCGGCGCGGCGGCCAAGGGTGGGATGCTCGGTTTCCTCCTGGCGTGGGCCGCGCCATTGGTCGGGGTCTTTGCCGCCATCGGGATGTCCTGGGCCGAGATTTCCCGGGCGGCCACGAAACGGGAGCGCAGGTTCGTGGCCCGCTGGACGCTCGTGCTCTGGCTCTCGGTGGCGGGGTTTGTCGCAACAATGTACAGCGTCGCCTCTCTAGCCTGGTCCGCAGGCCTACATCACCGCAAGGACTGGACGGCGACAGCGCCGATGGTCGCCGTCTGGTTCGGTTACACGATGATCGTTGTCACCCTGATCGTGTTCATGAACCGGGGGAAGGCCGCGGTCCGCCGCCAAATGATGGCCGAAGGGTTCATTCAATCATCAGCGCCCGCGCCGGTCTCGATGAAGAGGCGCGTGGCTATGACCGCGGGTTTCCTGACGGCGGCTTTCTGGGTATTGATCTTCCTTGCCTGGCAGGCCGGCGACCGCGCCGTGTCCGGAGCCATCGCGGGAGGCGTGTTCCTCCTGGGGGCAGCCCCTCTCTGGCTCGGACGAAACCAACTTCCGCCGGTCGATGAGGCGAAGGCGGGGGGCTGGTATGTCTCGTTCTGCGGCCTGGTCTTCCTCGGCATCTTGAACTGGCGCCTTGATGTGTGGCTGGCGCCCATCTACGGCGTCGGCGTGGACGCCATGCAGCGCCTTCTCCCCATGGCCATCATCCACTGGCTCTCCGCCATTGTGGTCGCCTGGACTGTCGCACTGGTGTTCGTCACCAAGCCGGACGAAGAGCCCTGAAGCGGAAGAAACGGAAGAAGAATGCGATGCATGATGCGCAGGCTTCTTTGCATGCCTAGCCTGGGGTTGATTGTGTTTGGGCAATCCTAGGTCGTCTGGCCAAGCCAGGGCCCGTTTTGGTGCGCCTTTGGCGCAAGCCCCGACAGGGGGGACTGCTCATCTTGCGCCAAAAATCACCCGCAGGATGCCGTTTCGCGGCACCCAAGAATCACTTTGCCGCATTTAAGGGCTTGCCTTTTGAGCGGATACCGTTCAATCGAACGCCGTTCGATTGAACGCCATATAGTTGTCGCCCTAAAAATTCCCCTCCATGGACCAGACAAACAGGATCATCTACGTCGAATTCCACGCATCCGACCTCGAGAAGACGAAGGCGTTTTTTGAAAAAGTGTTCGGGTGGACATTCACGGACTACGGCCCCGACTACACCTCCTTTACCGACGGGCAGATCGCCGGGGGCTTCTTCCGCTCTGACAAGCGCGCGTTGGCGGCCGCAGGCAGCGCCATGGTCGTGATTTTCCACCCGCGGCTGGAGGAGGCCCTCCGGCGGGTCGTGGATCACGGGGGAAAGATCACCCAGGAGATCTTTTCATACCCCGGCGGCCGCCGCTTCCATTTCACGGAGCCGAGCGGCAACGAACTGTCGGTTTGCTCGGAGCCCTGATCGCCATGCTGACCGAGCGCCAGGAGCAGATCCTCGACTTCATCCGGCAATTCCAGCGGGAGAAGGGCGTGCCGCCGTCCTCCAGGGAGATCCAGCGCAGGTTCCGCCTTGGCAGCCAGTCCACCGTGATCGGCCACCTGCGCGCCCTGGCGAACAAGGGGCAGATCGAGCAGCTGGCGGGCCGCACCTGGGGGCTCAAGGCCTCCGCGGTGCAGGCGCATCTCTTCGAGATGCCCGTCTTCGGCACGATTCCGGCAGGGCTGCCGGCGATGCAGGAGCAGACGCCTGACGAGACGATAGCCGTCAATCCCTCCGTCTTTGGGATCCGGCGGCCGGGGCCGCACCAGGTGTGGGCGCTCCGCGTGCAGGGCGACTCCATGGTCGACGCCCACATCATCGACGGCGACCTCGCGGTGCTCGAGCGGCGCGAGCCGCGCGAGGGCGACATCATCGCGGCGCTCGTGGACGAGACCACCACGACACTGAAGAGGCTTGTGCACCTGCGCGGGCGCCCCTTGCTGCGCGCGGCGAACAGGCGCTACCGAGACATCGTGCCCGAGCGGCGGCTGGAATCGCAGGGAGTCCTTGTGGGGCTGATCCGCCGGGGCGCCGCCAGGTCTCTATAGATGAACGCCGGTGCCCCCTCCCTCCCAAACCGTCTCCGCGCTGCGGTCGCTTCTCGCCGTGCGCTTCCCGGAAAGGACCAGGGGGCCGCGCGGCGGCGTGTCAGCGGCGGTCCGCCCGGTCGATGACGCGCTCGGGGGCGGGCTGCCCACGGGGCGGATGACGGAACTGGTCTCGGCCGTCCCGAGCGGCGGGGGGCAGACGGTCATAGCAAAATTGCTCGAGGCCACCCAGGCCGCGCGGCAGCGGCTGGCGCTCGTCGACGGGGCGGACGGCTTTGCGCCCGAGGCCGTGCCGGCCGGGATGCTGCGCCACCTCGTGTGGGTGCGCTGCCGCGCGCCCGAGCAGGCCTTCGCAGCCGCGGACATCCTCGTGCGCGACGGCAACTACGCCGCGATCGTCCTCGACCTGCGCGGTTGCGCGGAGCGGGTCCTGCGCAGGAGCCCCGCGTCGGCCTGGTACCGCCTGCAGCGGGCCGCGGAGGGCGGTTCCGTCGCGGTTCTCGTCCAGACGACGTTCCCCCTGGTTCCCGCTGTGCCGTGGAGGCTTGTCCTCGACACCCCGCTGTCGCTGGCCGACGTCGGCACGCCGCGGGAAACCATGGCCGACCGGCTCGCCGTCCGGACGGACCGGAGCCACGCCCAGGCAATCGAGTCGCTCGCCGTATGACCTACGCCGTCCTCTCCGTGCCCGACTTCGCCCTGCACGCCCTGCGCAGGGCCGATCCCGGCCTTTGCGGCTGCGCCGTGGCGCTGGTGGCGGGCGATGGACGCAAGGCCCGGGTTGCCGAGGTTTCGCCGGAGGCGGCGGGCGTCGCGCCGGGGCTTGCGGCGGCGCTTGCGATGTCCCGGTGCCCGGGGATCATCCTCAGGCAGCGCGATCCGGCGGCGGAGGTCGAGGCCCACAGGCTCCTCCTCGCCGCGGCATTCACGCTCGCGCCGCGCGTCGAGTCGACGTGCGGCGGATGCTGCACCGTCGATCTCCAGGGTGCGGATCCGGCGCGCACCGGGGCGCGCATGCGGCTCCTTGCCGCCGAGCTGGCCGGGGCGGGCCTGCCGGCCCGGATAGGGGCCGGGCCGACGCCGCTTCTCGCCTCGTACGCCGCGCGGTGCGCGGAGCCCGTCCTCGTTGTCAGCGACAAGGCGGCCTTCCTGGCTCCGCTGCCCCTTGCGTTCGCGGACCCGTCGCCCGGGCAGGATGGGATCCTGCGGGGCTGGGGAATCAGCACCCTCGGGGGACTGACGGCGCTGCCGAAGGCCGAGGTCGGCCGGCGGCTGGGCGCGGAGGGGGTGCTCCTGTGGGAGCGGGCCGCGGGCGAGACGGCCCGGGTCCTGCGCCTCGTCGAGCCCGCGAGAAGCTTTGCGGCCGAATGGGCCTACGAACCCCCGGTCGAGTCGACCGAGCCGCTGCTCTTCAAGCTGCGGCGGTTCGCCGAGCGGGTCGCGCTCGAGCTCCGGGGCGCCGGCTTCGTCGCCGAGAGGCTCTCGCTCACCCTCCTCCTTGAGGACGGGGCCGACCACCGGCGCGAGTTCCCCCTGCCGGAGCCGGGCGCGGACGTGGATGGCTGGCTGCGCATCCTCAATGCCCACCTGGGGACGGTCCGGACCGATGCCCGGGTGGCGGGAGTCCGGCTCGTCGCCTCGCCGGCGCGCCCGCCGGAGAAGCAGGACGGCCTGTTCGACGCGGGCCTGCGCGACCCGGCCTCATTCTGGGAAAACATCGCGCGCATCGCGGCCATTGTCGGCGACGACCGGGTCGGCACGCCGGCGCCGGTCGACACCCACCGGCCGGACGCCTTCGTCCTGGAAAAGCCCGCCGAGGCCGTGGCCCCCTCCGCGGAGTCGCCGGTGCATCCCCCGTGCGGGCCGACCCTGCGCCGGTTCCGGCCGCCGTGGCCCGTGCGGGTCGTCTGCGACGCGGGCGCGCCCGCCCGGCTAGAGGCGGGGCGGCTGGAGGGCCAGGTGCGCGCCGCGCTCGGCCCGTGGCGCTCCGCGGGCGACTGGTGGAAGCCGCAGGCGTGGTCCGTCGAGACCTGGCAGGTCGAGATGGCCGGAGGCGGCCTCTACCAGCTCGCCCGCACGGACGGCGGCTGGTGCGTCGAGGGGATGCTGGACTAGCGGTGCCCGGGGGATCCCTCAATGCCGTACGTCGAGCTCCATGCGCGCAGCGCGTTCTCCTTCCTGCGCGGCGGGTCGCTTCCGGAGGCCCTTGTCGCCGAGGCCGGGCGGCTGGGGATGCCGGCCCTGGCGCTGTGCGACCGGGACGGCGTCTACGGGGCCGTCCGGCTCCACATGTCCGGGCGGGAGGCCGGCGTGCGGGCCCTCGTGGGGTGCGAGCTCACGATGGAGGACGGCAGCGTCGTGCCCGTCCTTGTCGCGACGCGGGCGGGCTACCGGGGGCTGTGCAGCCTGCTGACGACGGCGCATCTGCGGGCTGAAAAGGGGGAGGGCAGGGTGGCCTGGCGCGAGCTCGCGGAGGCGCGCGAGGGGATCGTCGCCCTAACCGGGGACGAGGAGGGCCCCGTGCGGCGCGCGTGGCTTGAGCGCGGCCCGGCGGCCGCGGCCGAGGCGGGCGCCAGGCTCGCGGGGATCTTCGGGCGGGACCGGCTGCACGTCGAGATCCAGCGGCACCGGGTCCCGGGCGAGGAGCGCTGGAACCGGTTCCTGGTCGACTGGGCACGCGCCGGCGGGCTGCCGCTCCTCGCCACCAACGGCGTCCTCCACGCGACGCCGGAGTGCTGCTGCGTCCTCGATGTGTTCACCTGCCTGCGCCACCACACGACGCTCGACGCGGCGGGCCGGCGCCTTGCCCCCAACCGGGAGCGCCACCTCAAGGACCAGCGGGCGATGGGGGACCTGTTCGCGGACCTGCCGGAGGCGGTCGCGAACACGGAGAGGCTCGCGGGGCAGCTCGGGTTCACGCTCGCGAACCTGGGATACCGGTTCCCCGAGCACCCGGTGCCGGCCGGCGAGACGCAGGATTCGTTTCTCAGGAAGATGACCCTGTTCGGGGCCCAGCAGCGCTACGGCAGCGTGGTGGGCGAAGTGCGGCGCCAGCTCGAGCGCGAGCTGGCGCTCATCGCGAAGCTGGGCTTCAGCGGATATTTCCTGACCGTCTGGGACCTGTGCTCATTCGCGCGCGAGCGCGGATCCCTTGTCCAGGGGCGCGGAAGCGCGGCCAACAGCGCGGTGTGCTATGCGCTCGGGATCACGGCCGTCGACCCGATCGAGAGCAAGCTGCTCTTCGAGCGGTTCCTCTCCGAGGGCCGCACGGACTGGCCCGACATCGACCTCGACCTTCCCAGCGGCGAGCGGCGTGAGGAGCTGATCCAGGAGGTGTACCGGCGGTACGGCCGCAGGGGCGCGGCGATGACCGCGAACGTGATCACGTACAGGGGCCGGAGCACGGTACGCGAGGTGGGCAAGGTGTTCGGTTTCCAGGACGACACCCTCGATCGGTTCTCGGGGCTCTTTCACGGCGGCGACCTGCCCCAGACCCTCGAGCTGGAGGAGCAGCTGCGCATGGCCGGGGTGCCGGATTCGCATCCGAGGCTGCGCGCCCTCGTCGACACCTGCCGCCGGGTGCGCGGCCTGCCCCGGCACCTGGGGCAGCACTCGGGGGGGATGGTCATGAGCTTGGAGGGCCTCGACCAGTTCGTGCCGCTGGAGAACGCCCGGATGCCGGGGCGCTCCGTCCTCCAGTGGGACAAGAGCGACATCGAGGACATGGGGCTGCTCAAGGTGGACCTGCTCGGGCTCGGCATGATGGCCTCCCTCCAGGACGCGATCGAGATCTGCGCCCGGCGCGGCCAGCCGGTCGACCTGGCGCGGATCCCGAAGGACGACCCCGCCGTGTTCAAGCTGATGCAGGACGCCGACACCGTGGGGGTCTTCCAGATCGAGAGCCGGGCGCAGATGTCGACCCTGCCGCGGATGAAGCCCCGGAATTTCTACGACCTGGCGGTCGAGATCGCGATCATCCGGCCGGGCCCCATCCAGGGGGACGCCGTGAACCCCTACCTCAAGCGGCGCGCTGGGCAGGAGCCCGTGACGTACCCCGACGAGAGGGCGAGGCCCATCCTGGAGCGGACGCTCGGGGTCGTGCTCTTCCAGGAGCAGATCCTGCGGCTCGCGATGGAGCTCGGCGGCTTCAGCGCGTCAGAGGCCGACGAGCTCCGGCGGGCGATAGGATTCACCCGCTCCCAGGAGCGGCTCGACCGGATGAAGGCCAGGCTGGCCGTCGCGTTCCGGAAGAACGGCGTGAGCGAGCCGGCCGTGGAATACCTCATCAGGTCGCTCGCATCGTTTGCGCTCTACGGGTTTCCCGAGTCGCATGCGATCAGCTTTGCGCTGATCGCGTATTCAAGCGCCTGGCTCAAGGTGCACAGGCCGGCCGCGTTCTATGCGTCGCTTCTCAACTGCCAGCCGATGGGGTTCTATTCGCCGGCGAGCCTCGTGCAGGACGGCCGCCGCCACGGCGTCACGTTCTTGCCGGTCTGCGTCCAGTCCTCCGACGGGAAATGCCGGGTCGACTCGGACACGACGGTGCGCCTTGGGCTTGAGACGGTGCGCGGCGTCCGGGGCCCGGCGCTGCAGTCGATGCTCGCCGCGCGCGGGGAGCGGCCGTTCGCGTCGCTCGCCGATTTCCTGCGGCGGACGCAGTTCAACGCGGCCGAGCGCCGGGTGCTCGCGGGCGCCGGGGCGCTGAACGGGCTTGCGGGCCACAGGAGGTCCGCGCTGTGGCGCGTCGAGGCGTTCCATGGGGGCGACGACCTGTTCCGGGAGGCGGCGGAGGCCGACGAGGAGGGGCTCTCGCCCCTGGAGCGGATGACGCTCCTCGAGCGCCTGCAGGCCGACTACAGGCACCTGTCGCTCACTGCCGGGGCGCACCCGATGGGGCTCGCGCGCCCCATGCTGCCGGATGTCCGCGCCGCGGGGGAGCTCAAGGACGTGCGGCCGGGGGAACGCGTGAAGATCTGCGGCTCGGTCATCACGCGCCAGCGTCCGGCGACGGCGAAGGGATTCTGCTTCATCACCCTGGAGGACGAGACCGGGCTTGCGAACGCGATCGTCCGCCCGCGGCTTTTCGAGGAGTCCCGGCTCGTGATCAACCTCGAGCCCGCCCTCGTCATCACCGGCCGCCTGCAGAACGAGATGGGCGTCATCCACGTCATGGCGGAGGAGATAACCGGGATGCCCGACCTGGGGCTGCCCATGGATGGCTCGCACGACTACCACTAGCGGTTGACTGTCAACCAGATCACGCAGGTCCAACCCCCGGTCCGCTCAGATTTCAGTGTCCAACCAAGGGCGGCAAATGTATAGTTTTCGCCCCTCAAACGGCGGGTGTGGCGAACGCACCATGCCCGCCATCATGGGAACCCTAGGCCACTGACCGCAATGCGACCAAACACCAAACGGGTCCCGGAGTCCGCAACTGCCCCGCAAAGCATCCAGGACGCGGCGCTCCGCCCCCATGACAGGTGCCTGCGCCGCCACGCTAAGGCGCTGCGGCGCTGCCGGAGGAGCCTGTCGGGCGAATCGGTGCATGAGCTGCGGGTCACGACGCGCCGGCTGCTCGCCCAGCTCGAGCTGCTCAGGCCGTTCATTCCCGCCGGAACCTTCCGGAAGGTTCGGCGGAGGCTGAAAAAGCAGCTGAACGCATCCGCCCTCCTGCGGGATGCCCAGGTGCAGCTGCTAAGCGTGAGGGGCATGCTCCCGGAGCACCCGGACCTGGCGCCCGTTCACAGTCATCTGGAGAAGAAGGAGCAGAGCCTCAACCGGCTCGCGAAGAGGAAGCTCAAGGGCAGCGGAAGGCTTCTTCGGCGCCTGAAGGCGATCAAGGGACTCGCCGCGTCGGGGCTGTCCACACGAAAGGGGATCCTTCTCTATCGGGCGACGTCAAGGCTTGCCATCCGGCGAGCCTGCCTTCGCCTTGCGCAGTTCCGCCGGGACCCGCCCCGCGACCCCGCCGGCATCCACCGCTTCCGCGTCGCCCTCAAGAAGTTCCGATACCTGGCCGAATCGCTCCCGGCGGAACTGTCGGTGCTCAGGCCCGAGGAGATCCGGCTGATCCGCACCCACCTGGATCTCATGGGCGAAATCCACGACCTCGATCTGCTCATCGGCCGCCTCCGGCAGGTCACGGCAAAGAAGGTGGGCGAAAAGGGCAGGTTTGGGCCGCTTTGGAAGTCGCTGCGGCGCCAATATTCCGCGAGGGTCCGCGCCTGGCGCAGGCGCACAGCCGAATTGTTCTCAAGCCTCGAGGCCATATCCGGCGCCGATCCCCTTCTCCCCCGGCGGGGGGTGAGCCGCGTGCAGGCGCCCCTCATTCCGCCCCGCGCCGCCTCCAGAAAGGGATCACCCTCATGATGCTCCAATTCCGCAATCGCACCGAAGCCGGCGATATGCTCGCCCGAAAGCTCACGAAGTACGCCGGGCATCCGGGCGGCCTGGTGCTCGGCCTGCCACGGGGCGGGGTTCCCGTGGGCCATGCCGTGGCGCAGCGGCTCAAGCTCCCCCTGGATGTTTTCATCGTGCGCAAGCTCGGAGTGCCGGGCCAGGAGGAGCTGGCCATGGGCGCCATCGCCTCGGGCGGGGTATGCGCCATGAACGAGCAGATTGTCGCGGCGCTGGACCTCCCGGATGCGGCCATAGCCGCCGTGAGGGCGAGGGAGCAGCTCGAGCTCGAGCGCAGGGAGCGCCAATACCGCTCCGGGAGGCCCGAGCTCCTCGTCAGGGGGCGGACCGTCATCCTCGTCGACGACGGCATCGCGACCGGCGCCACCATGCGCGCCGCCGCGCTCGCCCTGCGCGAGCGTAAGGCCGGCCGCATCGTCGTGGCCACGCCGGTGGCCTCCGACACGGCCGGCCGCGACCTCGGCGATGCCGCGGACGAATTCGTGGCCGTCCTGCAGCCGGAGTACTTTCAAAGCGTGGGCCAATGGTACTCCGACTTCACCCAGGTGACGGACGACGAGGTTGCCGAGCTGCTGGCAGCCTCGCCCCCCGGGAGCGCGGACCAATGAGGAAGTCCCGTTGATTCCCGGCGGGATCCGCGAGCCTTGTCGCCATGCGAGCAATGGTGCTTCAGTCCCCCGGCCTGCCGCTGCGGGCCGAGGAGGTCCCCGTGCCCGAGGCGGGCCGGGGCCAGCTGGTATTGCGTGTGCGCGCCTGCGCCGTGTGCCGCACGGACCTCCACATCGTGGACGGCGAGCTTCCCTCGCCGAAGCTCCCGCTCATCCCCGGCCATGAGATCGCCGGCCGCGTGGCGGCGGTAGGCGAGGGTGTCACCTCATTCAAGACCGGCGACCGGGCGGGCATTCCCTGGCTGGGCTGGGCATGCGGCGAGTGTCCCAGCTGCCGGTCGGGGCGCGAGAATCTCTGCGAGCGCGCTCGGTTCACGGGATACACGCTCGACGGGGGCTATGCGGAATACGCCGTCGCCGACGCGCGATTCTGCCTTCCCCTTCCCGAGGGCTACGCGGACGCATCGGCCGCCCCGCTGCTTTGCGCCGGGCTCATCGGATACCGGTGCCTGCGCAAGACCGGTGACGCGCGGCGCCTGGGCCTTTATGGCTTCGGCGCGGCGGCCCACATAATCGCCCAGATCGCCCGCCATGAGGGCCGGACCGTCTTCGCATTCACGCGGCCGGGCGACCAGGAGGCCCAGGCGTTCGCCCGGTCGCTGGGCGCGGCGTGGGCCGGGGATTCGGACTCCCTTCCTCCCGAGGAGCTTGACGGCGCCATCATCCTGGCTCCCGTCGGCGGGCTTGTGCCGAGGGCGCTGCGCGCCTCGGCCCGCGGCGCCTGCGTCGTGTGCGGCGGGATCCACATGAGCGACATACCGGCGTTCCCGTACGACCTGCTCTGGCATGAGCGCACGGTCTGCTCCGTGGCCAATCTCACGCGCCGCGACGGGGCGGAGTTTCTTGCCCTTGCGGGGAGGGTCCCGATCCGCACCGCAATCCGGGAGTTTCCGCTTGCCGAGGCGAACGAGGCGCTTGCCCATCTCCGCGGGGGCGGGCTCCACGGCGCAGCCGTGCTCGTGCCGGATTGAGCGCCCGCACGGGCTCCCCGGGCCTGGCCCGCTCGCCGCCGAGGGCGCCGGGCGGCGTGGCGCCGCCAGCGCGGCCAATCCGATCCCGCTGGCTTGCCATGGGCATTTTTTTAGGGCGCTGTGTCTAGGAATGGAATTCCGGCTCGCCTCAGCCGCCTTCATCGCCGTCTTCGCGACATACCTGTTCCTGGGCGGAATCGGGGTCACGGACCGCGGCAACCCGTATCCCCGGGACGCCGCGTACAACCTGCTCGCGCGCGGACTCCTTTCCGGGCACCTCTACCTCGACAAGGAGGCGCCGCCGGCCCTGGCGCAGCTCAAGGACCCGTACGACCCGGCTGCCAACAGGGCCTTCAGGGACGACCCCAGGTACCGCCTGCACGACTTCAGCTACTTCCGAGGGAGGCTTTACCTCTATTTCGGGATGCCGCCGGCCCTTTTCCTCTTCATCCCGTGGCATCTCGTGACGGGCGGCTGGCTCACGCACTGGGGCGCCGTGGTCTTTCTTTGCTCCGCCGGCCTTCTGGTGAACCTGTCCCTCGTCCATGCGGTCAGGCTCAGGACGTACCCCGGGGGCCCGCCATGGCTCATGGCGGTCTGCACGCTGATCCTGGGGCTGGCCTCATACGCGCCGCTGCTGCTCGCCCGCGCCGACATGTGGGAGATCCCGATCGCGTTCAGCTATTTCTCCGTCTCGATCGCGCTCAGGTGCCTCTGGGAGGCGTTCGGCGACCCGGGGCGCTCGGCGAAGTGGATCGCATTCGCGAGCGCCGCGATCGGCGCCGCATTTGCGGCGCGACCGACCGCCCTGCCGAACGCGGCCATTCTCCTCATCCCGTTCCTCTCGGCGGAGACCCGAAGGAGCCTACGGGCCTGGGCCGCCGCGTCGGTGCCGCTGGCGATCTGCGGCGCGGGCGTCGGCCTGTACAACGCCATGCGCTTCGGCGATCCGCTCGATTTCGGGATGCGCTACCAGCTGGCCGGTGTCTACGTCGCCCGCCTGCATGCCTTCAGTCCCAGCTACGTCTGGACGAACCTGAGCTTCTATCTATTCCAGGAGGTCCGCTGGTCGTCCATCTTCCCGTTCACGCACGAGCCCCTGGTGGGCCCGCTGCGCGCGCACCTTCCGCTGAACCACGGGGGCGTCGAGCATATCTCGGGTGCGCTCCTTAACGCCCCAATCCTATGGGCGGCCGCCGCGGTGCCTGCCTTCATCCGGCTCAGGCACCAGGGGCGGAGGGTCCTCCTCCTCTCCGTGTCCGTGGCGTGGGTCGCATTGAGCTCACTCGTCACGCTCTCCTTCTTCTTCGGCGCGTGCTCGAGGTACCAGTTCGAGTTCGTGCCGGAGCTGGCGCTCCTCGCTGCGGTGGGCGTCATCGATATTGAGGCCGCAGCGATCGCACGGCTTCGCGCGGTTGTCCGTTGCGCGTGGATCCTCGCACTGGCCATATCCACGGCGTTCCCGGTGCTCTACGGAATCGAGCGCTGCGCCGCGGACCACAACTATTCCGGCATAGCGTGCCTGGTCTACGGCGACGTGGGCGGCGCGCAGCACGAGCTTCAAACCGCCCGGCTCCTCTCGCCCCGGAACCCGCTTTCGCGGCTTGGTTCCGGCCTGCTGCTCGTGACCGAGGGCAAGTACCCGGAGGCACAGGCTGTCCTCGAGGCGCTGGTCCGGGATTTCCCCGAATACGCGATGGCGCATTTCGCCCTCGGAAACGTGCTCGCCGGCGAGGGCCGAAGGGACCAGGCGATCGCCCAGTACTGGAGCGCCTACCGGCTGGACCCGGACGACGCGACAATCAGGGCCGGCCTGGATTCCGCGCTCGCGGGAAAGAGGTGATCCGGAATCCGCGGGACCGCGCGCCGGCAGTAAACGATTGCGTGGGGCCGGGATTGCGCTCAGCCAGAGACGAGGCCAAATGCAGGTCCGAAAGATGGAATTCCGGCTAGCTTCCGCGGCCTTCATCGCCGTTTTTGCGACTTACCTTTTCCTGGGCGGGATGGGAGTCACGGACCGCGGCAACCCCTATACCCGGGATGCCGCATACAACCTGCTCGCCCGCGGCCTCATGTCCGGGCACCTCTACCTCGACAAGGAGGCGCCCGAGGTCCTCGCGAGCCTCTCCGACCCGTACGATCCCGCCGTCAACAGGACCGCAAGGCTGGATCCCAGGTACCACCTGCACGATTTCAGCTACTACCGGGGAAGGCTGTACCTCTATTTCGGGGTCGCGCCGGCACTTTTCGTCTTCATCCCGTGGCACCTCGTGACGGGCGGCTGGCTTCCGCACTGGGCGGCCGTCGTCTTCCTTTGCGCCGCGGGCCTCCTTGTGAATCTCTCGCTTGTCCACGCGGTGAAGCTGAGGGCGTTCCCCGGCGCGCCGCCATGGACCATGGCCGTCCTCACGCTGGTGCTTGGGCTGGGCTCCTACGCGCCCCTCCTTGTCGCCCGCGGCGACATGTGGGAGATCCCGATCGCCTTCAGCTATTTCGCGGTGTCGGTCGCGCTCAGGGGCCTGTGGGAGGCGTACGAAAGCCCCGGACATTCGGCGGGGTGGATAGCGTTGGCGAGCGCGGCATTCGGCGCGGCGTTTGCGGCGCGGCCGATCGCCCTGCCGGGCGCGGCGATACTCCTTCTGCCGTTCCTCTCGAGGGAAAACCGAAGGAGCGCGCCGGCGTGGGCTGCGGCGGTGCTTCCGCTGGCCCTTTGCTGCGCGGGCGTCGGCCTGTACAACGCCGAGCGCTTCGGCAACCCGTTCAATTTCGGGATGCGCTACCAGATCTCGGGGCACTACGTCGCCAGGATCCACGCATTCAGTGCGAGCTACGTCTGGACGAATCTCCGTTTCTATCTCCTCCAGGGGGTCAAATGGTCGTCGGTGTTCCCATTCACCCATGAGCCCGCGAGCGGGGCCCTGCCCCCGAATCACGCCGGCATGGAGCACATCTCGGGCGCGCTCCTGAACGTGCCGATCCTCTGGGCGGCGCTCGCCGTGCCGGCGCTAATACTTCTCAGGCCCGTCGGCCGGAGCCTGGCCCTCGTGGCGGCCTCAGCGGCGTGGGTCGGGTTGTGCTCGCTTGCCGTTCTGTCCTTCTTCATCGGCGCATGCTCAAGGTACCAATTCGAGTTCGTTCCCGAGCTGGCCCTGCTTGCATCGGTGGGGATCATGGCCATCGAGAACTCCCTGAACGGCAGGCTGCGCGCCACCATCCGCTGCGCGTGGGTCCCGGCGCTGCTTTTCTCATCGGCCTTCACGGTGCTCTACGGAATCGAGCGCTGCGCCTCGGACCGCGTCTATTCCGGCCTCACAAGCCTGATGCACGGTGACGTCCAGGGCGCCGAGCGAGAGTTTCAGACCGCCCGCCTGCTCTCGCCCGGAAATCCGCTGCTGCGGTTTGGCTCGGGGCTTGCCCTCATAACCCAGTCCAGATCCCCGGAGGCCCAGTCGGTCCTTGAGGCCTTGGTCCGCGACTATCCCGACTACGCCATGGCTCATTTTGCCCTGGGCAACGTGCTCGCCGGCGAGGGCCGCCGGGACGAAGCGATCGAGCAGTTCCGGATAGCGCATCGGCTGGATCCGAACGACGAGACAATCAAGGCCAGCCTTGATTCCGCGCTGGCGGGGAAGAGGTGAAGGCGCGCCCTGCGTTGCATTCGCCCCGGAAGCCGGTTCGTTGTGGGATTGGATGAGCCGCCTGCTGATTGCCGCCATGCTGTTTGCCTCCGCCTCGAGCGCGGGCGCGGCCGACTCGATTTCATGGCAGCCCTGGGCAAACACGGCCTTTGCGACCGCAAAGCGCGAACACAGGTTCGTCATCATGGACCTCGAGGCCGTGTGGTGCCACTGGTGCCACGTCATGGACGAGACAACCTACCGGGACCCGAGGGTGGTCGCCTTGATCGGCGCGCGCTACGTCGCCGTCCGGGTTGACCAGGATTCCCGCCCCGACCTCGCGAACCGCTACGAGGACTACGGGTGGCCCGCGACCGTAGTCTTTGCCGCCGACGGAAGCGAAATCGCCCGTCGCCGCGGCTACCTCACCCCGGCGGAAATGGCCTCCATGCTCCAGTCCATCATCGACGATCCATCGCCCGGGCCGTCCGTCACGCACGAGGCGAGCCCGCGGTACCCGGCGGACGGCCGTCCGGATGACGCCGTGACGGAGCAGGGGAGGATGAGGCTGCTTTCGGGCTACGACAGGGTGGCCGGAGGATGGAGCGGCGAACACAAGTTCTTGGATGCGGACAATGTCGAGTATTGCCTGCGCGCCGCGGCCCGCGGCGACCCGGAGGCCGGGGCTGTCGCGCGCGACATGCTCCGCCTCCAGCGCCAGCTCTTCGACCCGGCATGGGGCGGCGTCTATCAATACTCGGCCGCCGGCGACTGGGTTCATCCGCATTTTGAGAAGATCATGGCGGTCCAGGCCGACAATCTCCGCATCTATGCCATGGCGTCGGAGCAATGGCCCGATTTGGGGTACCAGACGGCGGCCGGCGGAATACGGCGCTTCCTGGAGGGCTTCCTGCTCAGCGCCGACGGCGCATTCTACACGAGCCAGGACGCCGACCTCGTGCCGGGCAAGCACAGCGTCGACTATTTTCAGCTCGGCGACCGCGAACGCCGGGCACGCGGCGTCCCCCGCATCGACACGCACCTCTATTCGAGGGAGAACGGATGGGCGATAGCCGCGCTCTGCGCATTGTCGGACGCGACCGGGGACGTCGCGCCGCTCAAAGAGGCGGAACGGGCGGCGGATTGGGTGGTTGCGCACAGGTCGCTGCCGGGCGGCGGGTTTCGGCACGACGAAAACGACGCCGCCGGACCGTTTCTCGGCGACACCCTCGCGATGGGCACGGCGTTCTTCGCCTTGCATCAGGCCACGGGCGACGCGGCGTGGCTCGCACGGGCCGGAGGGGCTGCGGACTTCATCCGGGGGCACTTCGCCCGGGGCGCCGAGCCGGGATTCGCGACGTCCGACACGACATTCCGATCGTTTCCGGCGCCGCAGCCTGAGTTTGACGAGTCGATACGCCTTGCACGGTTTGCAAACCTTCTCGGGCGCGCAACCGCCCGGCCGGAAGACCGGGCATTGGCGGAGTCCTCGCTAAGGTGGGCGCTTTCGCCGGAAAAGGTGGACCGGCGCGGCCCATACGTCGGCGGGCTCCTGCTCGCGGGCGATGAGATCCGCACCGAACCGCTGCACGTGACCATTGTCGGCCACAGGGACGATCCGGCGACCCAGGCCCTGTTCGCGGCCGCGCACCGCGCGCCGACGGCGTACAGGCTGATCGAATTGTGGGACCGGCGCGAGGGACCGCCCCCGCGCGGAGAATCCATCTTCCCGGACCTCGACCGGCCGGCGGCGTACCTTTGCGCAAACGGCGCCTGCTCGTCCCCGATTTACGACGCCCAGGCGCTTCTGCGAAGGATGGGCAAGGCGGTGGCCGCGGCAGGCCGCCAGTAGGTTGGCCCCTTGGCGGCCTATGCGGCATGGCTCGCGGGAGTGCGGACGCTGCCCCTTGTCCGCTCGCCTCTTGAGTTTCCGCGCGGTCCGGTCCATCTGTAGCAAAATCGTAGCGGCTGCGTTAACCCCCTGTTTCCCCATGAGTCCCGTCCAAACCATAGTTGCCCTGTCTATCCTCGCGGCGGGCGCCGCCGTTGCGGGCGCCGCGGAGGACCCCTCCCTGAAGCTTCCGCGCAGCACCCCCGAGGAACAGGGAGTCCCGTCCGCGGCCCTCCTCGCCTTCGTGCAGGCGGCCGAGCAGAAGATCGACGCGCTGCACAGCTTCATGCTTGTCCGTCACGGCCGCGTTGTGGCCGAGGGGTGGTGGTCTCCCTACGCGGCCGATGAGCCGCACTCGCTCTTCTCGCTCAGCAAGAGCTTCACATCGACCGCGGTGGGCCTGGCCGTGGCCGACGGGAAGCTGAGCCTGGACGACGCCGTGCTCAAGTTCTTCCCCGACGAGGCGCCCGCCAACCCGAGCAAGAACCTCGGCTCGATGAGGGTGCGCGACCTGCTTCGGATGTGCACCGGCCAGCGGGACGAGGACCTCAGGGGATTTCCGTTCGAGTCGAAGAAGGACCTCGTCAGGGCCTTCCTGGAGATTCCGGTGCCGGACAAGCCCGGCTCGCATTTTGTCTACAACACTGCCGCCACGTACATGCTTTCGGCGATCGTCCAGAAGGTCACGGGTCAGACCGTGCTGGACTACCTCCGGCCGCGCCTTTTCGAGCCGCTCGGGATATCCAACCCGACATGGGAGGCCAGCGCCCAGGGAATATCGCTCGGCGGCTTTGGGCTGAGCATCCGCACCGAGGACATTGCGCGCTTCGGGCAGCTTTACCTGCAAAGGGGGCAGTGGCGCGGCCGGCAGCTCGTCCCCGCCGGATGGGTGGACGCCGCTACCTCCCTCCAGACTTCGAACGGCAGCGATCCCAGCAGCGACTGGGATCAGGGGTATGGCTACCAGTTCTGGCGCTGCAGGCATGGATTCTACAGGGGCGATGGCGCCTTTGGGCAATACTGCGTCGTCATGCCCGAGTTCGACGCGGTCATTGCAATGACGGCAGCCACGAAGGACCTGCAGTCAGTGTTAAACGTTGTCTGGGATCTGATCGTTCCGGCCTTCGAGGAGGCGGCGCTTCCGGCGAATCCCGAGTCGGACCGCCGGCTTTCGGAGAAGCTCGCGAGCCTGAGCCTGCCCGCCCAGGCCGGGCAACCGGGATCGCCGGTGGCGGCGAGGATCGCGGGGAAGCGCTTTGTCTTCCCGTCGAACCCGCCGGAGCTCGAATCCATTCAATTCGAACCGCCGCAGGAGGGGACTGATGTAGCGTTTGTGGTCAGGGTCGCCGGAAAGGACCAAAGGATCGTGTGCGGGAGGGGAGCCTGGGTGAAGGGGTCGCTCTCGATGGGCCATGACGGCCCGGTTCCGATCGCCGCCAGCGGGGCGTGGACCAGCGACGACACCTACACAGCCATGCTGTGCCGCTACCAGACTCCCTTCACCACGACCTATGACGTGCGGTTCTCCCGCGACGGGGTCATACTCGAGATGGAGGACAACGTCGGCCTTGAATCGACCAGCCGTGTCCGCATGACAGGCAAGGCGCAGCCGTGATCGATCGCGGCACGGGCAGCCCGCTAGATCCGAATCTGAACGCCGGCGAAGGTCAGAAGCGACGCTTTTGGGGAAAGGGAGTTGCGGGCGTCCCGTCCGACGGCCAGCAGCAGCGTCGAGTGCCCGGACAGGTCATAGCGCGTCCCCACGTTGATCAAGGCCTCGCTTCGCTCAAGGTGGCCGGAACTGCTCATGTGAATCTCCGCGTCGATCTCCCAGCCCTTAGAGACCTCGCGGCCGACGCACACGCCGCCAATCCACCCACGATCCTGGGCGGACCCGCTGAATACGTGGCCGATTTCCACGTTTAGGGCCAAGACACCAAAGTCCCTCCGGATTTCGAATGGCAGCAGGAAGGTTGCATTGGGATCCGCCGTGCCCCGGCGGTCCGAGTCGGAATCCGGGTTCAAGAAGGTGTACCGCGGGTAGGTGGAAACCTGCAGGCCGGTGCCGCCCCCGTCGTAGAATCGCCATTTTACCGCGATCTGCGAGTCGCTCATGCCGCTTTTCTGGGGGTCGCCTGCGTCACTCAGCATGTTCCACGAGCCTTGGTAGTTGAGCTGGATCCGGTCGCCGACTCCGTAGTTCGCGTCCAGGAGGGGAAGCCCGACCAGAGTCGAACCGGGCGTGCGCTGGTCGGTCCACGCGAGGTTAATCTCCCAATGCCTGTCGCCAGGCGTCCCCGGGTCGTCCGTGATCATCGGAGGGCCCCCCTGGGCGCGAAGGCCTGGAGCTGTGCCAGCTAGCGCGGCAAGAATGAGGAGGGTGGGCCGCAGTGAGATAATGATGAGGCGATGACGGCTGCGAACCCGGCCTTGGTAAACACCTAAGTTGCGTTCCTTGGGCGCCGCATTTCAAACACGGTACCACCAGCGCGGCGCAGCCCCGTGCAGCCCTCACCCGCCCGCGCGTCAGCCCCTGGTGGGGGTGGCCCCGGCGCACGGGTAGCGCTGCCGCTCGGTCCTGAGGAGCGGGCCCCGCTCGCGCCGCTCCTCCTCATCGTTCACGCGGTTGCGGGCCGCGAGAATCTCCGCGCGACCCAGGTAGCCCACGATCCTGCCGGAGCCTGGTCGCTCCACGACGGGCAGCCGGCCCACGCCTCGCTTCATCATTTTGGCAAACGCCGCCTCCAGGGTCTCCTCCGGAGTCGCCACAACGACGTCACGGCAGGCGGCATCGAGGACGGTCTTCGTCTCCGCGGTGCCCTCGTGCATGATGCGCATGATGTCGCCGCGCGTGATCATCCCTGCCAGGCAGCCGGTGCTGTCCACCAGAATCGTGCCCTGCCGACGGGATAGAGCGGGATCGCCCCTCGCTATGCGATCCGACAGCGCCGCGACGGTCGTCGTTGCAGGGATCGTCGGCGGGTTGCGATCCATCACGTCCGCGACACGCACAAGCTCGAAGACGTCGACGCTGTATTCACGCGCTATATGCTGGCCGCGGCGCGCCAGCTTCTCGGTGAGTATCGAGCGCCGCAGCAGCAGGATGGTTACACACAGGGCCGACGCACTGCCGACGAGCAGGGCGGGGAGCGTGCTCACATCGTGGGTCAACTCCAGTATGAACACCATGCCGGTCAGCGGCGAACGCATCGTGCCGCCCATCATCGCGGCCATGCCGACCATGGCCCACAGGCCTGTGTCGCCCGTGCCGAGGCCGGTGCCAAAAAGGGCGCCTATTGAGCCCCCGATCATCAGCAGGGGCGCGAGCACGCCGCCGGACGTGCCCGAGCCGAGGGCGACCGCCCAGACGACGCTCTTGGCAATGAGAAGCGCCGCGAGCGACCCGCCAAGCACGTCGCCCCGCATCAGTTGATGGATGGTGTCGTAGCCTACCCCAAGCACGCGCGGCTCGATGACTCCGCCAATCCCGACGACAAGGCCGCCGAGAGCGGGCCACCACATCCAGTGCATTGGCAGCCGTGCGAATGAATCCTCGCAGAAATACACCAACGCAGTCAGCGCCCCGGAGCCCAGGCCCGCGACGATTCCGACCAACAGCGCGATACCCAGCGCGCGGGGGGACAACGCTGCGTGCAGGGCTACCGGGAAGATCGGGCCCGCACCAAGCAGGGGAACCCGCGTGATCGATGCAACCACGGCCGCTACGGTGACGGGTATGAAGCTGCGTGGCTTCCACTCGAACAGAAGCAGCTCCACCGCGAGCAATATCGACGCGACCGGCGTGGCGAACACCGCGGCCATCCCTGCGGACGCGCCCGCGACAAGCAGGGTCTTTCGCTCCGCCGCCGTCAGATGAAACAGCTGCGCGAACAGCGAGCCAAAGGCGCCGCCCGTCATGATGATCGGACCCTCCGCGCCGAATGGGCCGCCGGTGCCGATCGAGACAGCCGACGAGACCGGCTTCAGGATGGCGACTCTGGGATCGATGAGGCTCCGGCCTAGCAGGATCGCCTCCAGCGCCTCCGGAATCCCGTGTCCACGGATCCTTTCGGAGCCATAGCGGGCCATCAGGCCGACCAGCAGCGATCCGATCACCGGCACTGCAATCACGAACCAACCCAGCTGGACGAGCGACGGCATCACCGGAGCCGACGACCAGCGCAGGAAGAATGCGGCGTTGGTGATCACCGCGATGAGCCACAGCAGCGCCTTGGCGACGACCGAGCCGATGGCCCCGATGGGGACGGCAAGCAGGCATAGCACCAGCACGCGCCGGTCGGTGCTGAAATCGGCCAGCGCGCCGGCCTCGCGGTTCTGAGCGGTCGGCAGGGGGAGGGGGGGTGAGCTTGCAGCGTCCATAGCGAGATTGCGAAAAACATCGTATGGCGATATATCTTGCAATGGGATTGTGAGCGGTGCAAGGGGCCCTCTTGATGCGTCTGGTCCGACCATGACAACGAAGCGATCCAGGATTGGAAAATCGCATTACGAGAGACTGGCGGCATTTCGCAGCGCGCTTCGCCGCTTCCAGCACTTTAGCCAGGAGGAGGCGCGCTCCGCGGGCCTGACGCCACAGCAGCACCAGGCCTTGCTGGCGATCAAGGGGTTTCCCGGGAGGGACTATGTCTCAATTGGCGAACTCGCGGAGAGCCTGCAGTTGCGCCACCACAGCACTGTCGGCCTTGTCAACCGGCTGGCACGGAGGCAGCTGGTCTGCCGGATCCCGTCCGCTGATGACCGGCGGCGGGTGGAGGTGCGCCTGACGCCACGGGGAGAGGCGTGGATCGAGCAGCTCTCGGCGGCGCACTTGCGGGAGCTGCGCCGGCTCAGCCCGGGGATCCGCCAGCTTCTCAAGTCGATAGCGGAGGAGTGATTGCGAAGGGGGCAACCTATTCGACTTTGAATCTGAAGAAGTCGCGGTAGAGCACGATCTTGAAGTCCGAGGTGTCCTTGACGTAGCACCGCACGTCGTACCCGCCCGGCCTGAGGTAGACGCCCAAGCTCGCGTCATAACGCCCATGGGCATCGGCCCTGGCTATCAGAAAATCATAATATCTCTCCTGCTCGTTGTTGGGAACCGGCGTCAGGAGCAGGCTGTTCCCCGCCCTCGAGGGATTGCCATTCAGGGTGAGGATGTAGTCGTGGTTGGGCAGCAGGTTCTCCAGGGTGAGGCGGCAGATGAATCCGCGCGGGAAGGACGGGTGAAACCGGATTCTGCCACGGGTGGCAACGCTGACCGTCTTCCCCCAGGCCGGCGGATTCACCAGGTCCATGGCCTCCTCATACGGGGCCCGGCGGGCAAGTTCAGCCCTGCAGCTTTCCAGGAATGCCGCCCGGTCGGGGTCCCTCGGGCCGGCGGCCGCGGCCTTGGAATCTAGGACGAAATAGTCCTTCTGTCCAAATACCACGATCTGCTGCGCGGGGAGGCTCCCGCAGGAGAGCAGGAGGGCGAGGAATACGAGCTTACGCATGGGCGGCGTCCTGTTGGATCCATCGCCAGCGACAAGTCGAGCCATGATCGCCGGGAAGCCGGCGGCAACCCGCGCGGCGCGTTGGTTTTAAGATGGCCGCTGGCTTAGCTGCGGCGTCAGTCCTCCACTCCCGAGATCTTCCGATGCTCCTGCTTCAAGAGGTTGAAGGTGAATTGCTTGTCCAGCTGATAGGATTCCGGCCTGGGCGGGGTATAGGCGGCTTCGACTGCGAGCTGGGCAGGCTGCGCAAGGGTACCCTCCACGTCCTGCATATTGGTGAAGTTCTTTCCAAAATAAGGGCCCCCTGCGGCAATGAGGGCTGGGATGACCTCCTGCGGATCACCGGATGTCTCGAGTGTGCTCAGCTTGACCCTCCACAGGAGCTTGGCGTCGCGGTGGACGAGACTCTGGTAGTCATAGGCCGAGACGACCACGAAGATGCGCGCCCTCCGCGATTCCTGCATGACGGTCTCCAGCGGCCCGGCGAGAATCCTGGGGCTGGAGACATCCGCATCCATCGCGCCGCCCTTCTCGCGAAGGAGGATGTGATTCTCAACCTCCGCGCCAAGCTGCTCTGTGCTGACCAGCTCGATCCGCGCAATGAGGTTGGTCTTTATCCCGTAGGGAACGGCGATTTGGCGGTGGTCGATCCTCAGGACGCCCCAATGATAGGTGAGCACGACCGAGGGCGTCATCGTCTGGGCCGCCTTGAAGCCATGGCTGGCGAGGGCCGCGTGCAGGCTCTGGGCGACCTGGTCGGCGGTGGGCGGCGTCTCGCCGGCGATGGGATCGCCCGCTTCGATGTACCCTCCGTCAAACGCAATGTATGACACCGGGGTGTCCTGCGGAGCCGGTGCGGCCTTCGTCTGTTCGGCAACCACCAGCATTCTGAAACTGTTTGAAAAGACTCCGGCTGCCGCTTGCGTGCCAAGACCGGCGGCGCAAAGAACGGCGAGGCCGAGCGCGGGGTAGATTCGTGTTTTCATGGGGAGTAGTGACAAGGCTTGGACGCTTAACTCAAGTGATTTGATCCGTCGAAAATGACAACTTCTGGGAGACTAAAGTACTGACGATTTGGACGTGTCAAAGGTTGCGGGCTGGCCTCTTGCGGGCGCGTCCCCCGCCGGTGTGACAGGTGCTCACCCCAGCTTGGCGGGCGAACCGGACAAGGGCTCCGGGAGCCTAACCTGCATGAAATGAACGGGAAGTGCCGTCCTTGCCGTCCTCGAATGCTGCGCCATCCGTTTCGCAGCCGTGCTCAGGGATTCCCGGGCCGGGAGGCCGGCGTGGGGGTTGCGCGGCCCGACCGAAGCAAGCCCCCGATCTCACGCAAACGCTGCAGATGGGGCCCGGAAATCAGGCCGTCACGGTCGGGCGGGACATCGAGGAGGTAATTTGCGTTCCGCTCGTTGCATGTCCTCAACCTCGCGACGACCGCATCCGCCGCCTGGAGGTCGGACGGCTGCCTCGCCTCGCGCCAGAACCACCGGGCGCCGGTCTGGATCGTGTCGCAGACCTCGGCAGGCAGCACGTTGCCCTCGGGAGGAAGCCCACCGTTCCACGGGAACTCGTAGCTCAGCACGTCGCTGTCGCGCAAATCATGCGCATTGTTGGCCAGCACGATGCAATGCGGCTGAATCGACCTGATGTAGGTCAGGATCTCCGGCCAACGCCCCGCGGTGTACTTGTTGCCATACTGGTCGATCCAGAGCAGGTCGATTGGGCCGTAGTTCGTCAGCAGTTCGGCCAGCTGCTTCTTTATGAAACCCGCGTAGTCACCTGCGGCCTCGGGAGGCATTCCATGAAGGTCCGGCATTCCCGCGGGGGGCGCGTTCTTGTGATCCTCGTCCGCGTAGTCGCCCGGGAAGCAGTAATACAGCCCGACCTTGAGGCCGCGCGACCGGCAGGCGTCCACGAACTCGCGCACGATGTCCCCTTTGCCGCCCCTGAAGTTCCTGAACAGGGTGATGTCATGCCTCGTCCAAGCGCTGTGGTAGAGCGCGATGCCCTCGGTGTGCTTCACCGTGAGCACCAAGTAGGTCATGCCCGCTTCCCTGGCCGCGTCGGCCCACTGCCCGCAGTCCAGCTTCCCTGGATTGAACAGCGCCGGGTCCTCGTAGCCGCCGGCCCAGTCGAGGTATGCGAATGTGCCGATGTTGAAGTGGATGAACATGCCGAAGCGCCACGTCATGAAATCACGCTGCCGGTCGGTGAGCGTGGCTACCGCCGGGTCCGATGCTGGAGCCTCGCCGGCGCGCGCCGGCGCCGTCAGGCCCGCTGCAAAAAGAGCAGCCGCTCCGAGTGCGATTCCGGCGCTTGGAAATGAGGTCACCGCACAGGTGGGCCGGACGGCCCAGGCGACCGCGGCGCCGGTGTGATGATCATGCGAAGCCTGGGTTCGGTTCGAATTGGGCCGCGGCGTCACTTCGACGGCGACTCGTCCGTGACGCCGTTTGCAGGGCTCACGAGGTTCGCATCATGCTTAGCGACAGCCGTTTCCGCCTTCTTCACCATGTTGCCGTATGTGCTCTGGGGCTGGTCTGCGACAAGGGAGTGGGGCGTGGGCGAGGCCGGCTTTGCCACCGCGGCCGCAGGTTTCGGCGTCGGACGGGCGGCAGTAGTACTGGGTGCGGCGGCCAAGCTGCTGGTCGGAATGGTCCCAGTCTGACCCTTGTAGCGAATCGATATCGTCTTGTCTCCCCGCTCAAGCACCTCGACGACGGTCCCCGCCTTTATCGAGACGAGGTTTCGATCCGCCCGCATTATCGTGTTGTTCGGAATCATGAGGTCCTCCGCCAGGCAGGTCCCCATCGACAACGCCAGGACGAAAATTCGAATAGGGTGAGACCCCATATATTCCTTACTTGGGCGTTCCGACCGTCGTGTCAACATGGCCTGCAGCGCTCATTCGGCGAGCCGCGGGAACCGCTCGGCGACAGAAGACGGGCGCGGCCCGGCATTAAAGCCTGGGCCCCCAGATCAGGGTCGCGGCACTATGGGACCTCGTAGATCTCGACAAGCGCGACACCGGTGTCGCCGCTGACCCCTGAAACCTGTGCCGTATAGGCTCCCGGGGGAAGCGTCACGAGGAGCGCTGAGTCGGCGCTCGTGGGCGATTCCCACGCGAACGCCCCCACTGAAGCTGCTGCCGAGACGATCTGCGCGTTGCCCGCCCAGCCGCTGTTGGAGTAGAGCAGCGTAGACGACCCGTCGCTGTTGCTCCGGTAAAGCTGCAGCTGCGGATCCGCCAGCGTGCCCGTGACGCCGAGGGGCACAAGGGCGGGCCCCGACGCGCGTATGAGGACAGTCCTCGATGTCGAGCCGCCAACAACAAAGCCGGCGATCAGGATGTTGCCGCCCGTCCCCACCTGCACACGCGCTGATATGTTGATGATCCTGGGCGTAGCCAGCGTGTACGTCCCCGCCGGCGTGGCATCATAGACTTCCGCGAGCGCGACGCCGGTGTCGCCGCTTTGGCCGGCAATCTGCGCCGTGTATGGCCCGGCGGCCAGCGTCTGTAACAACGCCGAGTCGTGGCTCGAGGCGCTTGTCCACGGAAATGCACCCACCGACGCAGCCGTTGACGCGATCAGCGTGCTTCCAGCCCAGCCGTTGTTGGTGTCAAGCAGCGTGGATGTCCCGTCGCTGTTGCTCCGGTCAAGCTGCAGCTGCGGGTCGGGAAGCGCGCCTGTGACATCGAAGGACTCGAGCGCGGGGCCCGATCCGCGGATCAGGAGCGATTCCGAGCCCGCCGTGCCCGCGCCGCCCACGACAAAGCCGGCGATCAGTATGTTGGCTCCCGTCCCAACCTGCGCACGGCACGATATGTTAGTCAGCCGGCCGATGTCGGTCGTCGTGCTAACCGCCAGCGTTGCCGAGTTGCTTTGGGCCGAGCCGGAGGAATTGGTCGCGATGCAGTAGTAGGTTCCGGCGTTGGCCGCGGTAGCGCCGTTGATTACCAGCGTCGAGCCGGTGACATCGGAGACGCCGGCGCCGCTCGAGAGCACGTTGCCGTTGAAATACCACTGGTAGGTCGGAGAGGGGAGTCCGCCCGCTGCGACATCGAAGACAACGGTGCTTCCGACAGGAACCGTCTGTGTCTGCGGCTGCTGGGTAATCGTCGGGGCGACGACGGCGGCCTGGGAGCCCTTGCTTATCGTGTAGCCGAGCTCGTCCGAGACATACACGTTGCCGCTTCCGTCCACCGCCACGCCGACCGGAACATCGAACAGCGCTGCGGCTCCTGTCCCCGACTGGCTGGCAAAACTGCCCGGTGTGCCCGCCAGAGTCGTGACCACTCCACCAGACGTGATCTTCCGGATCGTGCAGTTCTCGGAATCCGCGACGTAGATGTTGCCGTTTCCGTCCACAGCCAGGCCCCGGGGACTATGGAACCGCGCTGCGGTACCGGTCCCGTCCGCGGAGCCCGCGCTGCCCGCGGTACCCGCAAGGGTCGTGACCACGCCCCCCGAGGTGATCTTCCGGATCGTATTGTTGGCCGAATCTGCCACGTACACGTTGCCGCTCCCGTCAACGGCGATGCCGATGGGCTGGTTGAACCGCGCGGCGGTGCCGGTCCCGTCCGCGGAGCCCGCGCTGCCCGCTGTGCCCGCAAAGGTTGTCACCACGCCTCCCGAGGTGATCATCCGGATTGTGTAGTTGCCGAAGTCCGCAACGTACACGTTTCCGCTGCTGTCCACCGCCACGCCGTACGGCTGGTTGAAGAGCGCGCTCGTGCCGGTCGCATCGGTCGAGCCCGCCTTGCCCGCCGTGCCCGCGAATGTGGTCACCGCGCCTCCGGACGAGATCTTCCGGATCGTGTTGTTGACGGAGTCCGCGACATAAAGGGTGCCGCCGCTGGCGACGGCGACGCCGGTGGGCTGGTTGAAACGCGCGGCGGCGCCAGTCCCGTCCGTGGTGCCGATGCTGCCCGCCGTACCCGCCAGGGTCGTCACCGCGCCCCCCGTCGAAATCACTCGGATCTCGTCGTTGCCCTTGTCCGCGACGTACAGATTGCCGCTCGAATCCAATGCCAGGCCGTAGGGCTGGTCAAACTGCGCGGCGGCGCCCGTGCCGTCCGCACTGCCGATGCTGCCGGCCGTTCCGGCCACGAAACTGAAGGCATAAGGCGTGGCGTAGTCGCTCTGGCCCAGGACTTGCGTGGCAACGCACGTCAGCGATGCGAACCAGAGTAAGGCGCACAGGAATGGTCGCCCAGCTACTGGGCTGAAGAGCTTATGCATGTTTTTCGAGGAATTTTGGCCGGTAAGAGAATGAGAATCGATTTCCAGCACGAACCGCGTGCCATTCCATCGAATTCTTCACGCAGGCGCGTCGCTTCCGACGCGGCTTCGCTGGACAAAGAAAGACGGAGGAAATCGAAAAAGGGAACGGATGACTGCGGCTAGACATTCGACGAAGGCGAATGTGCCATCTTGATGGGATTTCGGGCACAGCGGCCAAAGATTATCACATATGATAATGCTCAGCATTTATTTATACGATTTCCCGGGGGTTGCTAAGGACGCACGGCGGCCCGTTAGCCTGACGGGCAATTCGCCGGTTTCTTGGGTCAATTGCGGCCACTGATTCAGAGCTTCAGCGGCCTCCCCTTGCTGCCGGCAGATTCCACTAGCCCAGCGATTGCCCGGGCCTTGCGACCACCGGACGGAGCGTACGCCCCGGACCAAGCACTGGGAAACCCGGGGTGGGGCGCACTCTCAGTGCATGACAACCTCGACCTGGTCGCCGCGGTAACGGACGTGCCGGTCGACCGCCGCGGGGACGAAGGAGAAGCCGACGGGTTTGGTCGGTGACACCAGCACGATGTCGAATCTGCGTTCCGGCAGCATGCCCGGGAACGAACCGGTCCGCGCCCCGATCACGAGCGTGCGCGTAGCATCGTTCCAGCTGACGGGAATGCGGGTGAAGGCACCGCGCTCGTAGCCATAGGTCAGGCCGTCATCCTCGTAGATTGTGAAGGCCCCATCGGCGCCGGCGTACACGTAGAGGGTGACGGGGTCCGCGGGCTTCTCCCCGGTGTACTGGAGCTCGGGCCCGGCCGGGATGATCGACCCGGCCTTCACGTAGATCGGAATCATGTCAAAGGGGGCGGCGGCCTCGATCATCCGGCCCCCGCTTTGGGCCGCCCCGGTCGAGAAATCGTACCAGCCGCAAGTTCCGGGCAGATAGACGGCGCGGCTGCGCGCCTGGTAGGTTGTGACCGGATTCACAAGCAGGGCGGGGCCGAACATGTACTGGTCGCGGATGTCGCGGGCCCCGGGATCAGCGGCGAAATCCATCACCAGAGCGCGCATGATCGTGCCGTTCTCCTGGGCCACTGCGCCTGCGAGCGAGTAGATGTAGGGGAGCAGGCGGTAGCGCAGCCGGTCAAACTTGAGCTCGGCCTGGTAGGCGGGGCTCGACTCGCCGCCGAACTCCCACATCTCGCGGTAGGGAAACTGCCCGTGGACCCTGAGCAGGGGCACGAACGTTGCGAACTCGAACCAGCGCGTGTTGAGCTCGCGCCACTCGGCGACAACCGCGGGCTCTGCGTCCCTTGCTGAGAATTTGGACGGCACGGAGAAGCCACCCGAGTCCATCGTCCAGTATGGCAGGCCGGAGATGCAGAATCCGAGACCGGCCGTGATCTGCTTCCTCATGGCCGTCCAGGTGCTCGAGGTGTCGCCAGACCAGACGGCCGCGGCGTATCGCTGCTCCCCGGCGAAGCCGGAGCGGGTGAGAATGAATACGCGCTGATCAGGCGCTGCCGAGCGCTGGCCCTCGTAAACCGCCGCGCTGTTCAGGAGCGGATAGGCGTTGAGGACGCGCGAGCCCGGGCCGAGCGCCGTCGGGTTCACATAGTCGCGCTGGCCGTCGAGTGTGGGCGTGGGCCGGAGGTCGGGCTCGGTCGCGTCCATCCACCAGGCGTCGATGCCGCGCCGGAAGAGCTGCTGGTCCATCTGCTCCCAGAGAAGCTTTCGGGCGCCGGCATTGAAGGCGTCATAGAACGTGTAGGGCTGGTCCAGCCAGTCGCGCGTTCCCTCGGCGAGATTGCGCTCATAGAGATATCCCCGCTCGCGCATCGCGGCGAAGTTCCTCGTGCCGGGATCGAATTTGCCCCAGACGGAGATCATCAGGTGCGCGTGCAGCCCGTGGATGGCCTTGATCCAGCCGTCCGGATCCGGGAAGCGCGCGGGGTCGAACTCGTGAGAGCCCCAGGTGCCCTCCGGCCAGTAGCGCCAGTCCTGCACGATGTTGTCAAAAGGTATGCCGCGGCTGCGGAAACCCCTCACAACGTCGAGACTTTGCTGCGCGGTCTCATAGCGCTCGCGCGACTGCCACAGGCCGAAGGCCCACGCCGGCATCATCGGGGCGGCGCCTGTCAGCCGCCGATAGGCGCCAATGACGCCGTCGAGCCGCGGGCCGTAGACGAAGTAGTAATCGGTGCCGTCGCCCACCTCCGACCAAAGCGACGTGGCGGTGTCCGCCGCCGGCGTCTTCCAGAGCAGGCGCACGGTCGGCATGCCCTCGTCGCGGGACCATTCGAGCCGCAGGCTGTGACGCCTGCCCGCCTCCAGCGGCACGCGCGCGACCTCGAGCCAGGGTAGCCAGCCCTGCCGCCAGTGGTCCATGACGAGGCGGCCGTCGATCCAGAGCTTGATGCCGCAGTTGGAGAAAGACTCGAACGCATGGACGCCGCCGGTCTCCGGCACGATGAATCCTTCCCAGCGCACGCTGCAGCCGCCCTCGGCGGGGAGGGCGGGATTGATGTCGTGGTTCGGGAGCTTCACGGCGTCGGGAATGGCAATGTCGATCCTGTCCTCCACGCGCCGCGCCACCAGTCTTCCGAAATCCGTGCCTGCGAAGTAGGAGGCGGTCAGGCCGCCGGCATGGCCGTCTGCGTCGAGCAGGCGCGCCGCGGGCATCGGCGTGAATTCGCGCAGGTCGCCGAAGCGGGTGTAGGAATTGTTGTCCCACAGCAGTCCGTACCCGCGGCTCGACACGAGGAAGGGGACGGCGACCGTGCCGTTGTGCTGCCAGAGGTCGAGATCGTAGCCCTTTATGTCGAGCAGGCCGAGCTGGTTCTGGCCGAGGCCGTAGAGGGACTCGTCGGGATTAGCCGCCCACGCCTGCCGGATATGGAACGTCTTGGCCCCCTGCACCTCGGCGGGCTCCAGGGTCCGGCTGCCCTGCGCCTCTGAAAGGATCGGCCGGCCCTCCGGGTCCGTGAAGGAGACGTCACCCGTTGAGAGATCGACGCGCGCCTGGAGCCTGGCCGTGCGAAGGGTGGCGAACTTCCCGTCGTTCACGAGCTGCCATGTGGCGGGTGCGGCGCCGCGCTGCTGCACAATCAGGCTGGCATGGGTGAAGAACTTGCGGTCCTTCGCGCTGGCGACGCGGATGATGTCGTCCGCGCAGACCTCGACCTTCAGAAAAGTGTCGCCGCGGGCGAGGATGATGCCGTCCGCCTGCCTTTCGAGTGCGGGGGGCGGAGTGCCGCCTGCTGCGGACGACGGCGAGGCCGCGATTCCGGACATGGCGAGAAGCAGGGCGACGGGAACGATGGGTTTCATGGGAACTTGGCGCTGCGCGGCCGGCGGGGGGGGGGATGAATCGGGGCGCTAGACGCAGATTGTGCATACGTCCGCCGGAGCGGCAAGTCCCTGATGGGCGCTAGACTGCGAGAGGGCATCCGGACAGGGGTCCCCTGTTGGGCCGCCCCTTTCCATCACCTGTCGGACGGGGCATCCCGGGGCAGGGAGGCATGCTCCGCACGGCTTTTCTCAAGGAGTGCGGCTCCGAGGCCCCGCCGGGCTTCCGTGTAGTTCGGCCTGATCTCCAGGGCCCTCCGAAAGTGGGCGATCGCATCTTCATACCGCCCCCTTTTCAGAAGTGCATTCGCTAGATTGTTGTGGGTCACGGCCGAATTCGGTTCCACGCGGAGCGCCCTCTCGTATCGGGCGACCGCCTCGTCAATGCGGCCCCGGAGCTGAAGGACATTGCCGAGGTTTGTCAGGGCCGAGGCGAAATCCGGGTTTATCTGAAGGGCCCTCTCAAACTCCGCCTCGGCCTTCTCCATCTGGCCCTTTTGCACATAGGCGGTGCCGAGGTCGGTGATGGTCGCGAAATTGCCGGGATCGGCCGCCAGGGCCTCGTTGAACTGGGCCGCGGCCTCGTCGGCGCGGCCCTCCTGCAGATAGGCGGTGCCGAGATTGCTCCGGGCCTTAGCGAAACCTGGGTTGGTCCCCAGGGCCCTTTGCAGGTGGGAAATGGCCTCCTCGATCCGGCCAAGCTGCAGCAGCGCCACGCCGAGGTCGGTCTCCGTCGCGATGTTGCCGGGATCAAGCTCGAGCGCCTTGCCAAAGTGCATGAGCGCCTCGTCCGTCCGTCCGACCCTGAACAGGGCGTCGGCCAGATTGGCGTGAGCCGCGGCGTTGCCGGGCTGGAGTTCCAGGGACCTTCGAAAATGCTCCACCGCCTCGTCGACCCGGCCGGAATGCATCAGCACGGCGCCAAGGTTGTTGTGGGCCATCCAGGCGCCGGGGTTTGCCGCGATCGTGCTTCGCCACAGCGACTCCGAATCATGGTATTTCGGGCACTCCCTGGCCGTCATCACCGCGAGCGCCGCGAGGAGCGCCCCGCAGCATAGCGGCGCCAGGACGGGCATTCCCTTCCGTGGATTGCGGAGCGCGGTCGTGATCGCGGCGCCCGCGAGGGCCAGCGGCCCGATGCTGGCGAGATATTGGAAGTGGTCGCCGACAAAGGAATAGCGCCAGAAATACTGGTCGGCAAGGCCCAGCACCGGCAGCAGCGCCAACAGGTAGTAGACAAAGGAGAAGAAGACGGGCCTGAGCCTCCCGCCCCAATTCAACCAGAGGATAGCGAGCGCGGCGCACGCCGCCGCCGAGGGAAGATACGCCGCCGCATGCGTCCAGTCGACATGCCAGCGCGGGTAGATGAATACCAGCGGGCTGGGCCAGAGCAGCTTGCCGATGTAGAACCAGGCGACGTTGCCGGCGACCGCGATGCGTTCCGGCAGCGCCCGGGCCCACGCCGGGTCGTTCGCGCCTTCAAGATGCTGCGTCCACAGCGACAGGGCGCTCGATGCGATGGACATCAGGAAAACCGGCAAGAGCGCGGTCAGGTAGCGCCAGCGCCACCGCCCGCTCATCCACCATGCGCAGGCGCAGAGCACCAGCGGAAGGACCACGGTCGAAGACTTGCTCGCCATGGCCATCGCCGCGCTGGCGAGCACCAGCGCGTAGTCCCACGGCCGGGAACCCGGGGAATCTTGTCCCTCCGCCCGAAGCCATCGGACAAAGAAGATGACCGCTAGCAGATAGAACAGGCACGACTGGGTGTTCTTGAGCTCGGTGATCCATGCCACAGTCTCCGCCTGCACGGGGTGGAGGGCCCAGAGCGCGGCGCCAAGCCAGGCCCCGCGGACGCGCATGCCCCTCAGGGCCCGCCAGAGCAGGATCGCGCAGGACCCGTGCACGAGGACGTTGACGAGATGGTAGGGTAGCGGCTTAAGGCCCCAGAGCGCGTGCTCCACCCAGAAGGTGGTCAGCGTTAAGGGGAAGTATCGCGCGGCGCGGCTGGTCCAGATGTCCGCGAGTCCCAGCGGGCCTACTATCGCGGGATTCTGCGTCACGTGCATCTCGTCATCCCAGATGAAGCCGGCGTGCAGCACGCGCCCGTATGCGATCAGCGTCATGGCCAGCAAGGCCAGCCCGGGTAGCCAATCCCTCGTCCAGGACCGGCCTCCATGCCCCGGTCCCGCCAGCCCGGCTGGGGCGGCCGCGGCTGACAGAGGCGCCGTCGCCGCGCCGCTATCGGTTTCCTTCTTGGGGCTTCGACTCATCCGGTTCCCGTTTATTGCGATCCGCACGATACGGAATCGCTTGGTCGCTGCACGCACCATTGTCTGGAAAGGCACAGGCCTCGGCGCGCGGCAGGGGACGCCATCCTGGCGCTATTGGGGGGACGGGCGGGGCGCTGGAATCCGTTTGAATCCCAAAATCGGCTGGGGCGTAATCGGTGGAAAGCGAATGAGCCGAATGCCGGAAATAAGGGCGGATGGCGGGGAGGCGACCACACCGGGCCTGCCTTTGGCCGGCGGGGGCCGGACCGTGGCGAAGGAACCGGATGCCGGAGGGGGCGCGTTTGCCGACGGACCGCCCGAATTGCGCGGCGACGGACCGGGATCAGGGCGCGACCCGTCCCGCAGGGACTGGTTCGTGGGCCTCATGCTTCTGGGCGCTACGCTCATCACCTATCGGTCCGTTTGGCACGCCGGCTTCATCTGGGACGACAACGGCCACGTGACCCGCTCGGACCTGCGCCCGCTCAGCGGCCTCTGGAGGATATGGTTCGAGCCCGGCGCGACCCAGCAGTACTATCCGCTCCTGCACAGCGCCTTCTGGCTGGGGTATCGGCTGTGGGGGGGGGCCGCGCTTGGATACCACCTAACCAACGTTCTCCTGCACGCGGCCGCGGCCTTCCTCCTCTACCGCCTCCTGCGGCGCCTCTCGGTGGCGGGAGCGCTGTTTGGCGCGTCGGCGTTCGCGCTTCATCCAGTCTGCGCGGAGTCCGTCGCGTGGATATCCGAGCAGAAGAACACGCTTTCGGCCATTCTCTGCCTGGCGGCCGCGCTGGTCCATCTCCGGTACGTCCGGGAGCGCCGGACCCGGTGGTACGTCCTTGGCATCTTTCTCTTTGTGATGGCGCTGGCGGCCAAGAGCGTTTCCGCCACGCTTCCGGCCGCCCTCCTTGTCATTCTCTGGTGGAAGCGCGGACGGCTGTCCTGGAAGGGCGACGTGGCGCCCCTTGTGCCATGGCTGTGCGCCGGGGCCGCCGCCGGTGCCGTGACGGTCTGGGTGGAAAGGACGTACATCGGAGCGAGCGGCGCGGCGTTCAGCCTGAGCCTCGCGGACAGGGTCCTGGTGGCCGGCCGAGCCCTTTGGTTCTACCTGGGGAAGATCCTCTGGCCGGCCGGCCTTACCTTCATCTATCCGCGCTGGACCGTGGATGCCCGCGAGTGGTGGCAGTACCTGTTTCCAGCCGCGGCCGCGGCCGCGCTGGCGGTCCTTTATGCCCTACGCGGCCGGATGCGGGGCCCGCTGGCGGCCGCGCTGCTCTTTGCGGGCACGCTCTTCCCCGCCCTGGGGTTTATCAACGTCTATCCATTCGTCTACTCCTATGTTGCCGACCATTTCCAATACCTCGCCGCGGCCATCGCCATTTCGGCCGCGGCTGCGGCGCTCGCCACCGCCGCGGCCCGCCTGCAAGGGAGCGGGCGTTTCGTCGCGACAATCGCAGCCGCAGGCATCGTGGCCGGCCTGTCCTGGCTTACTGCCCGGCAGTGCAAGATGTATGCCGATGCCGAGACGCTCTGGCGGACGACGATCGCTAGGAACCCGGGTTGCTGGATGGCCTACGAGAACCTCGGGGCGGTCTTCTTGAACGAGGGCCGCGTGGACCAGGCCGAAAAGCAGTTCCAGGGCGCGCTGAAGATCAATCCCAGGGACGTCGGGGCGCTCAATGAGCTCGGTGTCGCCATGCTGCGCGAGGGGCGGGTGGACGAGGCGGTGGCACAGCTCCGGACGGCGCTGGAGATAGCTCCCAACAATGCCGAGACCCGCATAAACCTTGGCGCGGCGCTCCTGGGCAGGCAGCAGGCCGGGGAGGCAGCCGACCATCTGCAGCAGGCGCTGAAGATGGAGCCCAAGAACACCCTGGCCCGCAAGAACCTCGCCAGGGCCTTCCTTCAGGAGGGAAGGAGGGACGAGGCGATCGCCGAGCTCCGGACGGCGGTGGATATCGATCCCGGCGACGCCGAGGCCATCAACAGCCTTGGGGTCGCCCTGGTGAAGGGGGGCCGGTTGGACCAGGCCGTCGCCCAATTTCAAAGGTCCCTTAAAATAGACAACGGCTACGCGGAGGCCCATTTCAACCTCGCGAATGCGCTCATCATGGAGGGGAAAGCCGACGAGGCCGTCGCCGAGTTCTACAAGGCCGTGGCGATCAGGCCCAACTATGCCGACGCCCACAACAACCTCGCCAATGCCTTGCTCAAGAAAGGGGAGATCGGCGAGGCCATTGCCCATTTCCGGAGGGCCGTGGCGATCAACGCCGGATCCGCGGAGGCCCATTTCAACCTCGCCAACGCGCTCCTGTTCGGCGGGCGGGTGGACGATGCCGTCGCCGAGTTCCGGAAGGCGGTGGAGATCAGGCCGGGCTTTGCCGAGGCCCAGGACAACCTCGCCGGTGCACTGCTGCAGGAGGGGAGGCTGGACGAGGCCGCGGCGCACCTTCAGAGGGTACTGGAGCTGGAGCCCAACAATGCGCAGGCCCACAACGACCTCGGGGCCGTCCTCATGGAGGAGGGAAGGGCGGGCGAGGCCGTCGCCCACTATCGAAAGGCGCTGGAGATCAAGCCGGACTTCGCGCCCGCCCTCGTCAACCTCGGGAACTTCTCGCTGAAGCACGGGCGCCCGGCGCAGGCCGCCGCCGACTACAGGAAGGCGCTGGAGATCGAGCCCGACAACGCCCGGGTTCACAACAACCTGGGCATAGCCCTCGTCGAGGAGGGGCGGGCGGACGAGGCGGCCGCCGAGTTCGGGACGGCGCTGAAGATCGACCCGGGCTACTCGGAAGCCCGAAGGAACCTTGACATTGCCCTCCGTCAGGCGGGACGGAAGGACGGGGGCGACTCAACATCCGAGAATGCCCCGCGGCCGAAGTGACGCCGCCAAATAAATCCGCCCGCCGCCTGTGGCCGGGCCGCGAAACGTCCCGGCGTTCGCTTCAGGGGATTCCTCCGCCCCCGCGGGATCGCTGGCGTCCGCGAAGGCGCGGAGGTGAGAGGGCCGAGCGCCGGGGCGAAGCATTTTCCCGGAGCTCAATGGTTGATCCCTGCGCACACCCTCCCCAGACTCGGCGGACCATCCGCCCATGCCCGTAAAGCGAATCAAACGCATCGGAATCCTCACCGCCGGAGGCGACAGCCCGGGCCTCAATGCCGCAATTCGCGCCGTCGGCAAGGCGGCGATTGGCATGCATGGCTGGGAGCTCATAGGATTCCGGGACGGCTATCTCGGCCTCGCCCAGAACGACTTCGTGCGCTTCGACAAGAAGGACCTGAGCGGCATCCTCACGGTCGGCGGCACGGTCCTGGGCACCAGCAGGGACAAGGTGCATCGCATGATGATCGATGGCCGGGAGCGCGACATGACCAGGGCGATCACGCGCCACTACAGGATGCACGAGCTCGACGCGCTTGTCTGCATAGGCGGCGGCGGGACCCAGAAGAATGCGCTGCGCCTTGCGGAGCTCGGACTCAGGATTGTCACCCTGCCGAAGACAATCGACAACGATGTTCCCCTGACGGACGCCACGATCGGCTTCGACACGGCGCTCGGCATTGCCACCGAGGCCCTCGACCGCCTGCACAGCACGGCGCACAGCCACCATCGCATAATCATCGCCGAGATCATGGGACACAAGGCCGGCTGGCTGACGCTGGGCGCGGGCATCGCGGGAGGAGCCGACGTCATCCTGATCCCGGAGATACCCTACGATCTCGAGAAGATCGCGGCCGCGATACGAAGGCGGTCGAAGCTCGACACCAAGTTCAGCATCGTGGCGGTCGCGGAGGGCGCCAAGACCCAGGAGGACGCCGCCTCCTTTGTGGCTGCGGAGAGGCGCAGGGCGAAGGCCCGGACGCTCGAGGAAAAGGATTTTGCGAAGCTGCGGCTCTCGGAGCTTGAGTCGGAGCACGCCGGCAACACGCTGCGCCTCGCCAAGCAGCTCGAGGGCCTCACGGGGCTTGAGGCCCGCGTGACGATACTAGGCTACGTGCAGCGCGGCGGCACGCCGTCGTACAACGACCGCCTGCTCGCGACCCGGCTGGGCACCGCCTGCGTCGACCTGATCGCCAATGGGGCCGAGGGGATCATGGTGGCCGTGCGCGGCCACGGCGTGCAGCCGGTGCCGATCGCGTCGGTGGCCGGCAAGCTGAAGCTCATTCCCCTGGATCATCCATGGATCGCGTCGGCCCGATCGGTGGGGACGTGCCTGGGCGACTGACGCCAGTGCAGGCGCTGCTCCAATCGGACATGATGGCCGGCCACGCCGACCGCTCCAGCCCGGGCCAGGGCCGGAGCGAAGAGGGATGCCTGGCAACCGGGCCAGGCGCCCGTCCCAGCCCCGCATGATGACCGATCCCATCGTCCAGTTCACCGCGTTGCTTGAAGAGGCCACCCGCAGCGGCGAGCCCGAGCCGACCGCGATGGCGCTCGCCACAACGGATGCAAGCGGGGCGCCCGCCGTCCGCATGGTGCTCCTCAAGCACGTCGACGCCCGGGGCTTCGTCTTCTACACGAACCTTGAGAGCCCCAAGGCCGCCGACCTCGCGGCAAACCCGAGGGCGGCGCTGTGCTTCTACTGGAACCTGATCGGCCGCCAGGTGCGCATCAGCGGCCTGACAGAACGGGTGTCGGACGCGGAGGCCGATGCCTACTTCGCGACCCGGCCGCGCCTCAGCCAGCTTGGGGCTTGGGCGTCCAAGCAGTCGCGGCCAATGCGGGGCTATTACGACCTCGAGCAGGCCTGCGCAGCGTTTGCCCTGCGCTTTCACATAGGCGCGGTGCCGCGGCCGCCGTTCTGGTCCGGCTACCGCGTGGTGCCCGACCGCATCGAATTCTGGAAGCTGAAGCCGTTCCGCCGGCACGAGCGCGTCCTTCACGTGCGGGAGAACGGCCAGTGGAGCGAGCAGTGGCTCTATCCCTGAGCGAGACGGCCGCGCCTACAGGCCGGGGGCGGGCAGCCGCTTCGAGGCATCGTCCAGCACGAGCACCCAGTCGCCGTCCGCTGGGGGCGCGAATTCCCTCGACCCCTCCGTGGCGAAGGTCCCGGCCGCGGTCGCCTTGCCTGTGCGCGGATCGAACCACCAGGCGTTGGCCCGCCCCTTCGCGAGCCTCGACAGGTCGACCGTTATCGTGCGCGCGGTGGGCATGTAGGCGATGGCCGCGCTGCCGTCGGGCGCCGCCGCAGCCGCCAGGTAGTCCATCCCCCAGAATTCCCCGATCCCGCCGGTGACGACCTTGTGGTCATTGTCGGGGACCAGGCCGTACCAGGGGCGCGAGCGGAACAGCCGTCCCCAATGCATGAGCGCAACCGATCCCGGCGCGTCCATCGCGGCCTGCCAACCGGGGCTGAACGACCAGAGGGGATAGTTTCCCATCACGTGGCCGAACTCGCCGCAGAGGACGGCCCAGTAGGCCTGCCGGCGGACCTGCACCTGCGAGGAGTTGTGCTCCCCCTCGTAGACGGACTCTATCAGGAAGAGCGGCATGGCCGGCTTTCGCTCGTAGTCCCAGGTCAGGCGCAGGTGCACGATCTCATAGGCGTAGGAGGTGCCGACCTGGAGCCACGATCCGGGATACTGCTCAGCCGGAGCGGAATCCGAGTGGCAGTGGGCGGTCATCAGGTGGCGCCGGTCGGACTCCCGTATGCCGTACGCGACCATGTCCACGTTCTCGCGGGCCGGGCCGGGGTCGCGGTCGCCGCCCAACACCCAGATTATGTTGTCGAAGCCCCTGTACCGCTGGCCGAGGAAACGGCCGTACGCCAGGCACCTTTCCGGGCCGGTCGCCATGACCTCGTCGTAGAAGCCCTCGTCCAGTCCCGGGTAGCCAAGGTACAAAGGCGCGAGCAGCACCACCAGGCCGCTCTCGCCGGCCTTGCGTATGACCCAGTCGGCGTGCTCGAAGTATTTCACATTCGGGGCGGACAGGTCGGACGGATCGGGGAACGGGGCCTCGCCATAGGCGTTCCGGGGCGCGTTTTTCGCGAACTTGTGCTCGATCAGGTTGACGAGGATCGCGTTGAAGCCCTTTACGCGGCGGTTTTGAAGGTACGTGGCCGCGTCCTCTCTTGTGGCATTGGCGATCAGGGACCAAGCAGCGTCGCCCTGGAGCAGGAACGGGACATCGTGGCGGTCGACGAGGTAGCGGTGGTTTCCGCTGATGCGGAACGGCGCATCGGCATCGGCGGGCTGCGCGAAGGCCGCGCCCGCCATGGCGGCCATGCAGGCCAGCAGACGCCAGCCTGGGCGCCGGGGACGGGGTGAAACCGGGAGTGTTCTCCTCTGTTGCCGGCAAGTGGAACTCATGGGGATTGCCTTTCGTTGATGAGCCTGGGCTCCCGCCCTGTCTGGACTGGCGGGCTATGCCGATTGGCTCAAGACATGCTTATCGTCGAGGGCTGACGAAGATGCAAATAACATGCCCAACGCGAGTCCGTTATAAGGGGAAGCGTCCCCAGGGCCGGGGTTGCAGGCCCGGTCCATGAAGATCGCCGTTGCGGACTTTCCCTTGCGCGCCAGATGAAGAAGAATAACGTAGATTTCTACCGCTGATAACGTTTGATACTAGCCATCCAAGATTGACCACCTGATTCAGGCAGTGATTCGGATCCTGAACTACCTTCGTCCATGAGCCCCCCAGCAGCCGCCCCGAAGAAGCCGTCCTCTGGCGCGCATGCCGCGGCCCGGCAGAAGCCCAAGTACCCGGGCATCCGGGTGACCTGCAACGGCAACCAGCTGGTCACACAGCATGTCGAGACGCGGATCACCGAAGGCGGGGTATTCTACCCGATCACGCCATCGACCGAGGGCGGCGAGATCTACCAGCAGTCGTTCGCCCAGGGTGAGCTCAATGTGTGGGGGCAGCAGAAGGTCGCCATCGAGGCGGAGGGCGAGCACGCCGCGCAGGGTGGCGCCACGTCCTTTGCCGTGCAGGGGAGGCGGACGGTCAATTTCACCTCCGGGCAGGGCATCGCCTATGCGATGGAGCAATACTACCACGCGCCTGGGAAGCTCTCCACGATGGTGCTCGAGGTCGGCGCCCGGGCGCTGACAAAGCATGCGCTTAACGTTCATTGCGGCCACGACGACTTCTACGGCGCCCTCGACACGGGCTGGACGATGCTGGTCGCCAAGGACGCACAGCAGGCGGCCGACCAGGCGATCATCCTGCGGCGGGTCAACGAGCTTTCGCTCAACCCGGGAATGAACATCCAGGACGGAATGCTCACCACCCACTCGGAGCGCGGGTACCTCGCCCCCGAAGCCGAGCTGCTGCGCGAGTTCCTCGGGGCGTCGGACGACCAGATCGACTGCCCGACCGGGGCCCAGCGCGAGCTTTTCGGCCCGAAACGCCGGCGGGTTCCGCAGATGATGGACCTGAAGAATCCCGTCCTTCTCGGGCCCGTGCAGAACCAGGAGCACCACATGAACGGCGTCGTGGCCCGCCGGAACAACTTCAACGTGCACATCCTGCCGATGCTCGAGGAGGCGTACGCGGAGTTCGGCCGCCTGACCGGCCGCGTTTACGGCCTGGTGCACGAATACAAGACCGCCGACGCCGACACCGTGTTCGTGTCCCTCGGCTGCGCGGCGGACAACATCGAGGCGGCCTGCGACTACCTGCGGGAGCAGCGCAACGCGAAGGTCGGATCCATCCATGTCAACGTCCTGCGGCCGTTCCCGGAGGCGGCGATCATCAACGCGCTCCGGGGCAAGAAGCGTGTCATCATCCTCGAGCGCACGGACGAGGGGCTCGCCGGCGACAACCCGCTGGCCCGCGACATCAGGGTGGCGCTGGGCAAGGCCAACGAGGCGGCGAAATACGGCGGCGAGCTGCCCGGCCTCACGCCTGCGGAGACGCCGCGGTTCTTCCGCGGCGCCTACGGCATCGGCTCCCGGGATTTCCGGCCCGAGCACACGCTGGGCGCCTTCGAGTTCGCCACGGGGCAGGCCCGGCGCCGGGACGGCCGGGGAGCCGACGACGGCGAGACCTTCTTCGTCCTCGGGGTCGAGCATCCGTACGCCGTCATCAGCAAGGACACGCCCTCACTGCTGCCGCCGGGCGCGATCGCCGTCCGCTTCCACTCCATCGGCGGATGGGGCATGATCACCACGGGCAAGAACCTTGGCGAGCTGATCGGGGAGTTCGGCAGATTCGTCTCAGAGCGCGACCCGGTGTACGACGCCGACGGATTCCTGGTTGAGCGGATCCACGTGATGGCCAACCCCAAGTATGGCTCCGAGAAGAAGGGCGCTCCCACCAACTACTACCTCACGGTCGCGCCGTCGCCCATAAAGGTGAACTGCGAGCTGAATCACGTGGACGTCGTCCTTTGCTGCGATCCGAAGGCGTTCACGCACACGAATCCGCTGGAGGGCCTGAAGAAGGGCGGGTGCCTGGTCTGGGAATCGAGCGAGGCGCCGGAGACCGCCTGGGAGCGGATCCCGTCCCGCTACCGGCAGTTCGTCGAGGAGAACAACATCCGCGTCTTCATCCTGCCGGGCTTCGACATTGCGCGCAAGGCGACCAGCCAGCCCGATCTGCAGCTTCGCATGCAGGGCAATTCGTTCCTTGGGGCGTTTTTCCGGGTCAGCCCGTTCCTGCAGACCTACAAGGTCTCTGAGGAGAAGTTCTTGGAGAGCGTGCGCAAGCAGTACCAGAAGAAGTTCGGGCGTTTCGGCGACGCGGTGGTGGCCTCGAACATGACGGTCATGACGGAGGGCTTTGCCCGGGTCGCGGAGATCAAGTACGGCCGGCCCGATGGCGCCGACCGCTCGTCGATGCGCAATCCGCCGCTCGCCCCCCAGGGCGAGCACCAGATCATCCCGACCGCCGGCTGCGGCGCCGGCTGCTCGAGCATCCCGATGCCCGCCCAGCAGGGTGGCCGCGCGCCTTTCCAGACGCTGGCCAAGTTCGACTCAGAATTCCGTGCCGGCCTGGGCTACCACCAGCCGTCGGGCGCGTTCGCATCGGTCGGCGTCATGGGCGCCGGAACCGGCTCGACGCAGTCCAAGTATGTCGCCCGGCGGGAGACGCCGGTATACATAGCGGAGAACTGCACGCAGTGCATGGATTGCATCACTGCCTGCCCCGACACGGCGCTGCCCAACATGGCGCAGGATGTGGGCACGGTCCTGAAGACCGCGGTGAACAACTACGTCACCGACATAGCGGACCGGCGCGCCATCGGCGCCGAGCTGGCCGGGCTGGAGGCCCGCATCCGTGCGAAGATGAACGAGTCGGTCAAGGCGAAGACCAAGATGCCGTTCAAGGACATTGTCCGCGAGGAGGTGTCGGCGCTGGCGGCCGTTTCCGAGCGGGGCCGGTCGGAACTGACGGGAATCATCGCAAAGCTGCCGATGGCCTACTCAAGCGTCCCGGCCGTCTTCCGGTCGCTCGAGGCGAAGGCGCCCGGCAGCGGGGGGCTCTTCTCGATCTTTGTGTCCGACCTTTGCAAGGGATGCGGGGAATGCGTCCAGGTCTGCGGCGACCACGACGCGCTGCGCATGGCCCGCGAGACCGAGGAGTTGAACGCCGATCTGACGACCGCGCAGATGTTCTCCAGGCTGCTGCCTGATACGCCGCAGCGCTTCCTTGGGCTCTACAACGACTCGGACGCGGCGGGTTCCCGCGAAGCCGCGCTTCGCAACCACCTGATGGTCCGCCGGAACTACGAGGCCCTGGTGTCGGGCGACGGGGCTTGCGCCGGGTGCGGCGAAAAGAGCGTCCTGCGCGCCTGCGCCAGCGTGACCGAGGCGTACATGCGGCCCATCTACCACCGCAAGGCGGACCGCCTGAGGGCGAAGGCGGAGCGCCTCGAGAAGGAGGGTGCCGCGAAGCTGGCTGCGCTCAAGGGCCGCAGTCCCGAGGAATACGGGCTGTTCCGCAAGACCTTCGCCCATCTGGTCGTTGGCCTCGGCGGGGAGAGCGACGCCGACAGCGCGAAGCGGCTGGCGGACTACGAGGCGAAGCACGGACCGATCACTGACGAACAGATCGTGGGCGGGCTCGCCGCGGTCCTCCGGCAGGACGCTTTCAACCACAGGGACCTCCAGGCGGTCGACGGCCGCCGCGCCAACGGAATGTCCGTGATGATGATGGGCGCGAGCACCGGCTGCAACACGGTCTACGGCTCCACGCCTCCTTCGAATCCCCACCCGTATCCATGGATGAACTCGCTGTTCCAGGACGGGGCGACGATCTCCTGGCTCATGGCCGAGTCGGTCATCATGGATCACGCCCGGCGCTCGGTCGCGCCCGAGCGCATGGCGGACGCCCTGCTCGACCGCGCCGCGGGCGTGGCCAGCGAGGCGGAATACTTCACGCTCACCCACCTGGACGACGCGCTCATGACCGAACAGGAGATCCGCGAACTGCCCAAGGTCTGGGTGATCGGCGGCGATGGCGCGCTCGGTGACATCGGCTTCCAGAACGTGTCCAAGGTGATCCTGCAGAATCGCCCGAACGTGAAGATGCTGATGCTCGACACCCAGGTGTACTCGAACACCGGCGGACAGAATTCCGACTCGTCGACGATGCTCGGCGGCTACGACATGAACCAGTTCGGCGTCGCCTCGCAGGGCAAGCTGATCGAGAAGAAGAACGTCGCCGAGGCCTTCACGAGCGGCCACGGCTCGCCCTTCATCGCGCAGGTGTCGATGGCCAACGCCGCGAAGCTTTACAAGGCGATCCTGGACGGGCTCGAGTACCGCGGCACCGCCTTCTTCCAGGCCTACACGACATGCCAGCCGGAGCACGGCGTGGGCGACAACATGAGCGCCGATCAGGCGAAGATGGTGCGCGACGCGAGGGGCATGCCGGAGTTCGTCTTCAACCCGCGCCGGGGCGAGACCTCCCAGGAGGCGTTCGACCTCAAGGGCAACCCGAACACCGACCGCGACTGGTGGCGGGCGAAGTACGCCACCGATGGCGCGGAATACAACTTCAACGTGGCGCACTGGGCGGCGTCGGAGGGGCGTTTCCGCAAGCACGTAAAGGCGATCAGCGAGGAGGAGGCGGGCCGGCTTACTCTGCTCGACGACCAACTCCTCCTGATCACGCAGGACGACGTCATCCACCGGCGCGTATTCGACCCCGCCCACCGAAGCTTCGTCGCCAATTTCGGCTGCTACATCAAGGCGGAGGAGCACGGGAAGATCCGCTTCTACGCCGTGTCCCGCCAGATGGTCCTGTTTGCGGTCGAGCGCCGCAAGGCCTGGCGGATGCTGCAGAGCAAGGCCGGGGTGGCGAACAAGGACTACCTGGCGCAGAAGTCGCTCCTGGCGAAGATCGACAAGGGGGAGATCCAGCTGGCGGACGCCCGCGGGAAGATCCGCGAACTGATCGCGACCGAGCTGGCGGCCGTGAAGTAGGCCGGGTTGGCCGTCGGGCAACCCGGCCAAGGGCCGAATCCTAGCTCCGCGCCAGCGCGTCAATTGGCCGGCGACGAGAACTCAAAAGGGATCCTGACCCTGACGTCCACAGGCTTCCCGTTGCGGAGCGGGGCCTTGAAGATCCATTGTGAAACAGCTGTAGCAGCCGCCCAGCCGAAATCCTCGCTCGTTGCGGAAACAATGCGGGGCAGACGCGCCCTCCCGTCCCGATCGATTATGAAGTCAATTTCTACCCTGCCGGAGGGATGGCCGTTCTTCCTGAGGGCACCGGGATACACGGGCGCAACGCGGTACACCGGGGTCAGTTTTTCATCGAGTCCCTGGGGATTGCCGATCTGCTTCGAGCGCAACGCCGACACAAGCCGGATGATTGGGTCGGAGTCGTCCTTCGCGTCGGGTGAAATCGCCGGGAACTGAGCACGCTGCATCAGCGCAACGGCCACCGCATGGCCGCCGTCGAATGCACGCAGGAATGCGCACGCCTCGACCGCCGCAACAAGCGCCTTGCCAAACTCGGGCTCAGTTGCCGATTGAACCTGCACGTCTCGAGGGCGGCCGTCCTCGTCCACTGTGTAAGTCACGGCGGCGGAGCCGCCCTCGCCTTTGATCAGAAGATCGTAGGGCAGCACGGGATCTGCGACGATGCGAGGTTCTGGCTGCGCATTAGGCGCCGTGCCGTCGGGCGCAGTGATTAGATTCGCGGCCAGCACCTCCGCCGGACCAGTCGCGGTCGCATCGAATGTGATATCTCCGCCAACCTCTGACCGGACCGGCAAATCGCCCTGCATGCCGGGCGTAAATTGCCAGCGATCCAGGGACCTAAGGGCCGGAAGCACGAAGTCCGGATGGGTAGCCGCGACGACATTTACATCGGCCGCATGCCCATCCGCTGTGACAGTGCACGCAAAACGCACTAGGCCGGACAGCCTGCGCTCCAGCAAGGAATCGGGATAGTCGGCAGAGTAGGTCGTGCTCGGCTTGGCGGAAGAAAGAGGCGAGAGTTGCGGAGTCTGATCCGGCGGAGGCACGAATCCCGGCTTCTTCTTCTTGACGGCCTCGGCGGGGGAAAACTCCACGGGAGCATCCATCGAGCAGGCCACGGGATGCCCGCTGGCAAGCGCTGGTGAAAACCTCCATTTCTTCGCCGCAGCCAGTGCCGCCGCCCCCAGCCGCGGGTCGGTGGCGTCGAGAATGCGCGCCGATGAGACATTGCCATTCTCGCCAACGATCATGCGTATCATCGCCATGCCGCCGACATTCTCCTTCAACGCGTCGGGCGGATACTCGGGAGGCGCCCAGGTGCGCAGAAGCGCTGCGCCCTCTACCGGCAAGCCGGCGTCGGCGGCCGCCGGCCCAGTGGCGCCGGCAGCCGACAGAGCGATTGCAAGGGGCAAGACGCAGGGGACCGACCGCAGGCGGCTCACGTCGGGTGCGGCTTCCCGGTCTCGGGGGCGGCGCTCGAAAAATCAAAAACGAACGGTACCCGCGCCCGCGTTACGACAGCCTTGCCCTTGCTCGTCGGTGGAGCGAATCGCCAGAGGGACGCGGCCTCCACGGCAGAATAACCAAACTCGGGTTCGCTTGCGGACACGACCCGCGGAAGGCGCGGGTGCCCCTCCTCGTCGATAAGCAGTTCGACCAGTGCGGCGCCGCGCGTGGCACGGCCAACCAACGACCGGGGAAAGATCGGGGAGCGGGTGACCACGGCCTTGACCGGCGAATCGAGGTCGCCCGCCTTTCCGATGCGGTCAGGGTGCTTCTGCTCGAGTCGCAGCAGCCTGTACTCGTCACCCGTCACGATATCGCGGCTGGAAGACAGGAAATCCTGCTCGAATGCCAGCAGGGCCTTGTTCGGCCGCCCATTCTTGATGGCGGGCTCATACTCGAAGCGCTCGACTGCAGCCTGCAACGCGAGGCCGAACTCCGGCCGGTCAGCCTTGACCACCCGGGAGCTGGCCACGCGGCCTTGGTCATCGACGATGAAGGATACCTCGGAGGAACCCGTGACGTCGCCCCGCAACAGCTCGTAGGGATACACGGGCATCGCAAGGCTGCGGATCTTCGGTTGGACATCCACCTGCAGATCGTTGGGCAGCTTGGACTTGTCGCCGCCCCATGTGACTTTGATGCCGTCGCTCCCGCCGCCTTCGAGGTTATTCAGCGCGAAAAATATTGGCACCTGCATTTGCATGTAGACCGGGACTCCATTCTCGCGGCCGGGCTCAAATACCCAGTTGCGCACCGACTCAAGGGCGGGAGCATCAAACGCCGGGTTTAGGGAGCGCACCACGAACGGCCTTTTCACGTGTCCTTCGATGTCCACGATGAACTGGACCAGCACCTCCCCGCGCATCCCGCTCTGGCGCATTGACAATGGATATGTCGGCGGAGCCTGCCGAATGACCCGAGGGGGGGTCTTATTCTTGGCAAGTCCGTTGTTGGCGGCGATGATGATAAAGGGAACGCGCACATCCTCCGCCACCGCGCGTCCGGCCCGGCGGGCCGGCGCAAAACTCCATGCCTTGACGCTTTGCTGCAGAAGTTCGGCCACCGTATCCGGCGCACCCTTTACAGCCGTCGGGTGTCCCAGCTCATCGACGCTCACAATCGCCCATAGCACCTCCTGAGGAAGCGCCTCGTTCTTTGCAGGTTTTAGTCTCGGATCAACGACGGTCCATGCGTCTAGCAGCCTGGGGGTTGCGTCGGGGCCCGCGATGCCAGCCGAAGCGGGATTGAAGACCACGGAGAAGTGTATCAGCGAGTTGACCGGCTTCCCGGCGCGCCGGGCTGGATTGAATTTCCAGGACGCGCCACCCTCCTCCGTTCCCTCCTGCCGGTCCAGATCATGTTCGTACGCAGGCATGGTGCTGTGAATCTCCGCGGAAAGCACCTTTCCCCGGTCGTCGACAAACACCTCCTCCGCGACATACCCGAAGTCGGGGGTCTTTAACATCACTTCGGGAAAGTCCAGGTGCAGAGGGTGCCTTGGCGCAGGCAGCTGATCGGGCGGATCATCCGGGTGCACCCACGCCGACGGCGATACCGTAACATCTTGGGCGGCGAGACGGGCAATCAAGGCGGCGGCGGAAAGAATGAGGCGGAATGCAGCAGTACCCCGGATGCGTTTCATGCACGCCGAAGATATTCCGTGCCTAGTTACGGTCAACGGGCATCAGCGCGGGACACTGGCCTCGCGGCCTGAAGCCTTCCGGTTTGTCGGCAGAGGGGCACGCCTGGTCCCAACATTAGGCCTCGGATAAGGTGGCGCCAACGCCCATGCACCGGAACGAATCCGCCGGCTCGTGAAGCTGCCCTTAACTGCATCGATTGCCGCTGCGGGGCTCCCAAGGTGGGAAGGACCGGAGCAAGGGACTGCTGCCGTTCCATTGCGGGAGGCTGCAGCGATCGGATTGGTGTAGGCGCGGATCAATGCGGCGCCGCCGTCCTGTTCATGACCTCGCGGAACAGATCGCAGAATGGGCCGCGCTCGTCGTAGCCGGGAACCACGGCCGCCGCGGCCGTGAAGGCGAGATACTTCCGCCCCCTGCCGTCGTATCCCGGCCATGCGGGCAGGCCGGGGCCGTTCGGATCGCCAGTCCTCGCAAAATTCGTCCAGTATTCCTGGATGATCGTCGAGAGGTCGCGGTCGGCGGCCTGAAAATCGCCGCCTTGGCTGCCCGTCGCCCATAGGTTGCCGAACACGTAGGGCAGGTCGCCGGAATGCCCGACACGGGGACGTGGGGGAATGGCCCGGGCGAACTCATACTCCCAGACGGGGTTCCCGGCGGCGCTGTGCCATTGCCCGTGAATCACGGCGGGGCAGCGAAAGAGATCGCTGCCCCACTGGTCCGCGACGCCGCCGTAGACGGGGTCGACAGCCGTCGGTTGGTCGTTGGCGGCGATCCCATAGAGCGCGAGCGCCTTCGGCGCCAGGTCCCCGAAGACGTCGCGCATCGCATGCCTCATGTCGTCGAGGGAGCCGTTTGCGGGAAACTCCACGGCGTTGCTGCCGATGAGCAGAGGCACGGCGTGCTCCCTCCCCGCGGACCAGACCTTGGCGGGGGAGTCGGGGAAGACCCAGCCATCCGTGGTGAATGGGCGTATCCCTGCCCCGGCCTTCAGCAGCTCGCCGGGCGCCAGGGAGCGCAGGAAGGCAAGGGCGCCGCGCGCAGGCGAACCCAGCGCGGCAGCAATGCGGACCCCGGCATCCTCGGCTTCGGCCAGCGTCTGGGTCATTTCCCTTGCCGGCGTTCCGCTTTCGCCGATCGCGCGATGAAACAGGCCGCGGGACAGCGGCGATGCCATGAGGGCTAGGACGTCGATGGAGCCTGCCGACTGGCCGAAGACGGTGACGTTTCCCGGATTCCCGCCGAATCCCGCGATGTTGCCGCGTACCCATTGCAGGGCGGCGATCTGGTCCAGTATCCCGTAGTTCCCCGAGGCGTGGTGCAGCGACTCGCGCGTGAGCTCCGGGTGCGCGAAGAATCCGAGGATGCCGAGCCTGTACTCCACGACCACCAGCACGACCCCATGCCCAATCAGGGCGGTGCCGTCGTAGAGGGGATCGAAGCCGCCGGCCCCCGCGACGTTCGCTCCGCCGTGGATCCAGACCATCACCGGATTGCGGCCATGCGAGGGACCCGTGGGCGTCCAGACGTCAAGATACAGGCAGTCTTCGCGGCTTGCGGAGGCCGCTTTGTCGTTCCATCCAAGCGCCGCCTGCACGGCCGGGGGCCCGGATTCATCCGCATCGCGCGTACCCGCCCAGGGGACGACCGGCATGGGTTCGCGCCAGCGGAGGTCACCGACTGGAGGCTTCGCAAAGGGAATGCCCTTGAACACCGCGCCGCGGCCGTCCGGCAGCAGCCGGCCCCGGATGAGTCCGCCGGTCACGCTGACCACCGGGCCGGCGTCGGCGGGCATGGCGGAAAGTCGAGCCAAGCCCGCGCAAAGGAGGAGACATGGCAACAAGAGCCGACTTAAGCGGGACCTGGCGCTGGGGCATGAGACATCTGGATGGGGACGTGGCATAAGAAAGTATCCGTCAAATCGGGGAACGGCGCTTCGGTGTGACCAGGAATCGTGGCTGGCGCCGCCCCCATCGGCAAAGCGAATCCTCCCCAGCTGCAGCAGGAGGCCCGATGCGCCGATTTGAGATGCGATGGATGGGATTCCTACGCCATCGATGCTTCCGGAACGGGGACAGCCAAGGGCATTGCGTTTCACACCCCCGCATGGGAAGCTCCTGTCATTTGAATCCATGGCCAACACGAACATATCCCGTCGCGGTTTCATCAAGGCCTCCGCGCTGACCGGCCTTGGGGCAACCATCGCCGGTCTTGCCAACGCAGGCTCGGCCCGGGCCGCCGAGCCCGCATCGTCCTCAGGCCGGGGCGGCGTCCTGCAGGACACCGGGGGCATTCCTCCGCGGGCCGGCGGCCAGTCCCCGGTGCACACGCTCACCACCAAGCCCATCGAGCGCGTGCGCGTGGGGGTCATCGGCCTCCACCGGGGCATGGAGCACGTGAATGACTGCCTTGCCATCGAATTCGCGGAAGTGGTGGCGGTCTGCGACCTGCGGGTTGACCGCGCCCAGGCGGCCGCCGAGGCGTGCGTGAAGCAGGGGGGCCGGCGCCCGGCCGTGTACAGCGGCGCGGAGGACGCATGGGAAAAGATGGTCGACCGCGACGACATCGACATCGTCTACATCGCGACACCCTGGGCCTGGCATGTGCCGATGTGCCTCCGGACGATGGAGCGGGGGAAGCACGCGTTCGTCGAGGTGGCCGCGGCGATGACCGTGGGGGACTGCTGGCAGTTGGTAAACGCCAGCGAGCGCACCCAGTGCCACTGCGTCATGCTGGAGAACTGCTGCTACGGCGAGAACGAGCTGTTCGTCCTAAGCATGGTCCGCCAAGGCGTGTTCGGAGAACTCACGCACGCCGAGTGCGGCTATATCCACGATCTGCGGCAGGTCCTCTTCGAGCTGGGCGCCGAGGGCGACTGGCGGCGCGACTACCACCGCCAGCTGGACGGGAACCTTTATCCCACGCACGGCCTCGGCCCGGTCGCGCAATACCTCGGGCTCGGCCGCGGGGACCAGTTCAAGGTTCTGGTGTCGATGAGCTCTATCGAGGCCGGCCTCACGCGCTATCGCGACGGGAAACAGCCCAACGGCGGCCGGCACGCGGCCGAGAAATACGTCTGCGGCGACATGAACACATCGATCATCAAGACCGAGCTGGGCCGCACCGTCATGATCCAGCACAGCGTGGTCAGCCCGCGCCCGTACAGCCGGATCAACGCCGTCTCCGGCACGGGCGGCACGTTTTTCGATTACCCGGCCCGCCTGGCGATCAACGACCCGACCCTATACGGCCTCGAGGCGAAAGGCTCCCATGAATGGCTGGGCGAAAAGGACCTCGCCAAGATGCGGCAGATGTTTGCGCACCCGCTCTGGACCCGGCTCGCCGAGCGCGCCGCGGGCTCCGGCCACGGCGGCATGGACTACGTGATGAACTGGCGCCACCTGGACTGCGTCCGCAGGGGCATCACGCCCGACAGCGTTGTTTACGACGCCGCGGCATGGAGCTGCATCGTCGAGCTCTCGACGCGCTCGGTCGCCGCGGGCGGCATGCCGGTCGGGTTCCCCGACTTCACGCGGGGACATTGGAAGACGATGAAGCCGATCGGCATCGCCGAGGCGGCGGCGCAGCGCGCCTGAGGAAATCGACCGACCGGGCGTTAGACGGCGCGGGAAATCCCGCGGGGGCCGCCTCAGGCATGCCCGGGCTCCTCCCTGCATGCCCAGGCGGGCCACTGTTGCGCCACATACCGCCGGGCCTCCTCAAGGAAGGCGCGGTGCAGCGGTGCGGGTTCGCCCTTCCACAGGACCGCGACCTCCACCGGGTCAAAGCCCTCGAGCGGCAACACGCGGACCCCTGGATGCCGGACCACCTCGGCGGCGTTCACGCTGAGGCCTACGCCGTAACCATTGGCGACATAGCGCGTCACGAGGTCCATCGAGCTCGCCTCGATGGATTGCGGCCAGTCCACCCGCCGGTCCCGCAGGCCCTTCCGGAAAATCTGGGTCATCACCTCGCTCTCCGGCAGGCACACAAGGGGCTCCTCCACCATCCGGGAGGCGAGGATCGCGGCCGCGGACTTGATCTTCGATTTCCTGGGCACGAGCAGCACCAAGGGCAGCCGCACCAGGCGCAGGCAACTGATCGTGGCCGGCGGCCTTCCCTGAAGCGTGGTGATTGCCAGGTCGATTTCGCGGTCCAGCAGCCATCTTTCCAGCTCCGCCTGAAACCCCGAGCGGAGGCCTAGGCGGAGTTTAGGCTCGAGCAGCCGCAGCCGCCCGATGACTGCCGGCAGATAGTCGCGCAGGGCAAGCTCCGAGGCCCCGATGCGCAGGAGCGGTGCGGCCTGCTTGCCCAGCCTCCGCGCCATCGAGTCCAGGTTCTCGAAGAAGGGGCGCACAAACCCGAACAGCTCCTCCCCCGCATGCGTCAGCTTGAATGGGTTTCGCTCAAACAGCTTCACACCAAGCCCCTCCTCCAGCTGCAGGATCTGGCTGCTGACCGCCGGTTGCTGGATGCCGTAGGGCATGTTGCGCACGGCCCGGCTGATGCCGCCGTGCCTCGCCACATAGTAGAACAATTCCAGGTGGTGGATGTTCATGGCCGTCTCGGACACTGCCGCGCGTGGCCGGCCGAGGCAAAGCAGTTCCGTCCTGCCATCGGCCCGGTCAATGGCGCGCATCTCATTTATCAATTAACGCCCGCTGCGCGGCGCGCGGTAGGATCCCGGCATGAAGATCAATGGTCCGGACCCCGCCCTGCCTGCCACCTTGCGGCGTCCCAAGACGAGCTCCGCCCTGCGGGAAGCTCCTTCTGAAGCGGCTGCAAGGCTACCTGACCCCCAAGAGGTGAGATCGAGACGTCTCTTCCTGTGGATTGCCGCCATTTCTTGTCTTTGCGGCCCCAGCGGCGCCGTCGCCGGGGAAAGGTCGGGAATCCTGTCCCGGCCGGCCGAGATTCAGGGACTGCCCTGCCAGGGCAGGGTGGATTATTTCGAGAACGGCCGGATCCAATCCTGCATCCTGGCGCGCGACCACACCCTCGTGGGCCAGCCCCTGCCGGAGGGAACCGAGGTTCTGTTCACGCCCGGCGGGAAAGTATGGAATTACCTGCTTGGCCGGGATGCCACCATCTGCGGCCTGCCCCTGCCGGCGAAGTCCAGGGTGTTCGGGGCCGACATGTTCGGGAGGATCAGGTTCTGGCCCTCCAGGGACATCCTCATCCAGGGCCATCTCTGCAAGGCCGTCGACGACGGGATTGGGCACTACATGTACCGAGACGGGAGGCTGTGCGCCATCTGGCTGAAGCAGGACGAGGTGATCGATGGCGTGCCGTGCACAAGCAGCGCCAGCATGGTCGCGATGCCGCTTCGGGTCTTGTTCCTCGGCACCGAGCGCATGGCATGGTTCTACGAGGACAGCCGCCTCCGGCAGGCCATGCTGTCGCGCGACTTCAACGTCCAGGGCCATGCGTTCAAGAAGGGCGATGTCATCTCGCTGGATCCGGACGGCAAGCTCGACCTTTCCCCCGGGAAGCTCGGCGCGGAGACCACCGGTCCGGTCAAGCCACCCTGGTGGCCGAGGAAGCAAGCGCGCCTGCCCGCGCTCAGCGCGCCTTGATGACGCAGGTCAGGATTGAGTGGGCCGGGCTGCCGAGAGCCGCAGTGTCGGGTCCGACGCAGAGGCTGAACGGCTCGGCCGAATCCGTCGCGTTCATGACCACCACCGCGACCGAGCCGTCCGTGTTGAGGAATGCGGTGGTCCTCAGCGCATCCTTCGTGGATGAGCTTATGATGCGCCTAGCTCCCGGGCGGACGAACTTCGAGAAATGGCCGATGTAGTAGTATGAATTCATGAATGTCAGGTCGCCCGTCCGGGTGTCGGCGTGGACCGGGGCGTAGCAGAGGTTGCCGACGTGGTTGGGCCCGCCCTTTTCGTCGAGCAGCACGTTCCAATCCGTCCAGGCCTCGGCCCCGTTGTTGAAGTCCTCGATCATTGCGGCGCCATATCGCTCGCCCCAGTTCCAGTCGTGGACCTTGGAGCTGTCGAAGGGGTAGCCGCAGGCCTCCGTGAGCATCAGATGGGCCTGGGGAAAGGCCTCCCTTACCTGGGCAACGTTCCCGTAGGCGGGGTCCGTGTACCAGTGGTAGGCGACGCCCCAAACGTACCTCGCCGCCTCGGGATCGCTCAGGATGACGCTCACCCGCTGATACATGAACGTCCGGTTGTGGTCCCAGATCATGAGCCTCCTGTCGGCCATCCCGTTCCTGGCAAGCGTCGGCCCGAGGAAATTCTTGATGAAGTCGCGCTCCTCCTCCGCCGTCAGGTATTGCGACTCGAAGCTCTGGACCGCCAGCGGCTCGTTCTGCACGGTCAGGCCCCAGATCGGTATGCCCTCCTTCTCATAGGCCCTGATGAAGGCGACGTAGTACCGGGCCCAGCTGTCCCGGTATTCGGGCTTGAGGGTGCCGCCGTGCAGCATGTCGCCGTTCGATTTCATCCAGGCGGGCGGGCTCCAGGGGCTGGCGAAGAGCCTCAGCCGGCCCCCCGCGGCGGCGATAGCCTCCTTTATGAAAGGGATGCGGTACCTGAGGTCGTGCCCGACGTTGAAGGTCGCAAGCGCCGCGTCGCCATCCTTAACGTAGCTGTAGCTCTCGCTCGAGAAATCGCAGCTGTTGATGTGGGTCCGGCCGATTGTGTACCCGATGCCGTCCGTCGGGTCAAAATAGGCTCGCATGAGCTCGCGGCGGCTGGATTCCGGCAGCTTGTAGTACGTCTCCGCCGCCGCATCGGTCAGCGCTCCGCCGATCCCGATGACCGCCTGGAACGCCTTGCCGGGGTCGACGAAAACATAGTTCCGGGCCTCGGCCAAGGGGCCGCCCGGGGCAAGCTGGGCGTCCGCGATCCGCGTCAGCCGGTGGGCTGGCGCCTCGGCGGTCTCATAGACGGCAACCTGCCCTTGAGCGGCGCCCCGGGTGGCGACGGCGCAGGACACCAGCGATAGCGACAGGGGCAGGAGGAGGTTTCTCATGGTCGGAACTTCGTGTCTCGGGGTTTAGGGTTGGCGATCCAGCAAAGTGGGGGGCGGGGAAGGCTCACGGCGAAGCGGCGGGGTTCTCCAGCGGGCCATGCGCCGGCTGCCGCAGCCACGTGCCGGGCGTCACCGGGAACATGCTGATGCGGAACTTCGTGCAGCCGTATGGGACCAGGCGAATCGTGGCGGACGCGGATCCGTCCACCGGCCTGTCCGGCAGTGCCTGGGCATCGGTCGGCTGCCAGTCGAAGGTCCGGGCGGACGCCAGGAGCGCGACCGGGGATTTGAGCGGCCAGTCCCAGCGGGCCGGCATCGGACCGCGATCCACGGTGATTCCGGAGTCCGGCTTTCCAGGATCCAAGTCGAGCGCATACTGCCATCTCCCGTCCTTGGCCGGAGTATTCGGGTCCGTGTCGGGGATCGGCAGGGAGAACAGGAGCGGGCCGCAAGACACGCTTGCGTAGGGCAAGCGACGGGGCCGGAAGACCTCCGCCGGTTCAAAGTTGAAGTAGTCCCGGTTGGCGGATGGGAACTCCGTCTCGTATCCGCAGGCCGCCTCGGGATGCATCGGGAACCTGATCTCGACGGCGTCACCCTTGGTCCAGACGCGCGCGATCCTCACAAAACCCCTTCCGTCGGGAACCGGTGCAAACGGGGTGCCGTTCACGGTGATCTGTGCCGCCCTGCACCATCCGGGGATGCGCAGGTAAAGCGGAAACGCCACGTTCTCCCGGGGCTCCACTCCAAGGCGGATCCGGTCCCCGAAAGGGTAGTCCGTGGCGGTTGTCACCTTCACGGGAACCCTTTCCCCGGCCAGCGCCGAGACTGTGCAGGGGCCGTAGAGGGTCGCTGCCAGCCCGTTGTCGCGGGTCGCCATCCACATGTGGATTATGAAGCTTGGGATGATGCGGTTCACCGCGCCGACGCAGCAGAGGACCGTGGGACAGCCCAGCCGGTGAAACCGAATGCCTTCCGGCCCGGGGCAGTTCGGCTGCTCGCACGGCAACGATCCGTCCCGGATGCGGTTCGGGGACTGGTAATAGCACATCGTCTGAAAATCCCGTGCCACGGGCGCGGCGCCCGCGTTGAAGAAGGCCCGCTCCATCCGGTCGCCCCACTCACGGCTGCCCTGGATGCGGTACATCCACGAGGTGAATAGAAGCATTGCGGTGACGTCGCACGTCTCGGTCTTGCGGAAGGCGCCGATTCCCGAGGCAAACTCCTCGCCCGAGGCCACCCCGTAGGGAAGCGTGTGGTTCTCATCCAGCCACCTGAACGCGCTGAGGGTCGCATTGATCTGGCTGGGATCGGCCGACCACGGGTAAACCAGCGCGGGCAGGCGCATGTTCTCGTAGAAGATCACGGTGTGCCCGGGAGACAGCCGCCCCGCAGTCCATGACTCCAACGCTTGGGCCACGCCCGGCTGCTCGAAGGCCCTCAGCACCCGGTCCAGTATGCGTCGGTCCCCGCAATATGAATAGGTTTCGAGCATCGGATCCACGTTGCACAGCCCGCTTACGTCGCCTCCGCCGAGGTCGATGCCTCCCATGCCCGCCGGGTAGTCGGCGTACACCTTGACTAGAGCATCAAGGACCCTCCTGTCGCCGCTGCCCTGGTAGAGGGTCACCAGGGCCCTGCCCATCTGGGAATGCGCCCAGCCCTCGAAGCCATCCGGCTTGTACCCGTGCCTCCAGTAGATGAATGTCGTGCCAGGTTCCGCCCGGGTCACGCCCTCGACCACGGGATCCAGGCGGGCGCGGATCTTCCGGACCAGGGCCTCATCGTGCAGCACAAACCCAAGACGGAGCGCGCCGTCCAGCCAATAGGCGCTCTGCTCGAGGGGCCAGCCGGTGCCGTCGGGCTTGGCCCCTGGAGCGTGGATAGGAGTGCCCTTCCAACCGTCGGCAAAGGTTGGGTGCCACTCGTCCAGGTGCCCGGTGATGCCGTCGCGGGCCGACTCGGCCCAGTCGCGCAGCCACCCCGCCGGTTCCACCGCCCCGGGCGGCAGCTGGAGGAAAGCGGCATGCACCGCGGGCTCGCAGGGCCGGGCATAGTTGGCGGTCCGGGAGCCGCCGGATTCCGCAATGGCGTCTTTCCCGGGCGCCGCGGGGAGCAGGACTGCGGCGAAGAGACACACGGTGCCCAGCCTCCATAGCCCGGCCATTCGGAGGCAGGGTCTCCGGAATGCACCCCTGGAAGCTGAATCGGTCGGCCCGATCAAAGGATGAACTTGCATGAACCTGACCACTGCAACGCCGCAGCCCGGGGCAAACGGGACGATTCCCCGGGCATCGAGGCAACCAAGACACTGTGCCTCGTTCAGTTCCCTGCAAGACGACTGTGGCCGCCGGCTCCAGCCTGCGCAACGGGCGCGCGCTAGTCTCCGGCTTGCACCGGGGCGCCGCCGTCGATCAGAATCCGCCGCAGGCTCGAGCCCCGCGGGCCAAGCGGCTGTTCAAGCCGCTCGCCCCATCGGGGTGACGCCAGCAGTGCCGCGATCCCAAGACTCACCATGTCCCTCTGCCCAATTACCAACCTCAGGCGGATGATCAGAACGCCGCTTTTGTCCCCGGCCGGGCCCAGGCCGTATCTCCTCTGCGCAGGCGCGCTTCTCTTTCCCCTGGCGGTTGCCGCCGGTTCGCCCCGCTCGGCCGAGTATGACGCGGTGCAGAGGAACCTGGCGCAGGGCTGGAACACGTGGGATGTGTACAGCGTCGGGGCGCAGGTGCTGCTCCCCGAGGGATTCACGATCCGCGTCGGGCTGAAGCACAACTCCGCCTTGTATGCCGACGCCTTCCTGTCCGACATGCTGATCGGGCGCCAGGAAAAGGGCGCAGAGAAGGTCATCCCGGGGCCGCACACATGGGACGGCAGCTACACGGAGCTGCGGCTGTCGTGGCGCGAACACGGGCTTCTCCTGCAGACCGCCCACGACGGCGGGGATCTCGTCATGCTGGCGACGCCCGTCGGATCGGATGCCGGTCTTCCCCCAACGTTGGTGGTCTCGGCCGGCGTGCTCTGGAGCCGCCCGGGCGGCGCAGTGAAATCGGGGGACCATATCGAATTCAGCAGCCCCTCCCGCAAGGTCTCCGTCTACTGGACGGGAAAGGAACAGCCGGCCGCCGCACTGCCCATCGACACGCCGTATTTCGCGGCGCCTTTCCAGGGCCCCATGGGCGTCAGCACCGGCCGTCCAAGGTCGGTCGACCAGATCCGCGCGGTCCTTGTGCGCCAGCGGCCGCCGGACGCGGGAATTCCGCGGGCGATCGAGAGCGTGATGGGTTGGGACACGGTCTTCGACCCGTCGGAGTCGCGGGTCATCTCGCCCGTCAGCCGCCTGTGGTCGACAGGCTGGGGCGGCTATGTCCTGTTCGAGTGGGACACCTTTTTCGCGGCATCCCTGGCGGCAGTCGGGGATCGCAACCTCGCGTACGCCAACGCCATCGAAATCCTGCGGGCGGCCACCCCCGCGGGTCTCGTCCCCAACTATGCCCGCCCCGGCGGCTGGAAGAGCTTCGATCGCTCCGAGTCGCCAGTCGGCGCGATAACGGTCCTGGGTCTGTACCGAAAATTCCAGGACATCTGGTTCCTGCGCGACGCCTTCGATCCGCTTCTCGGCTGGAATCGTTGGTGGGATCAGCACCGCGAACTCGGCGGCTATCTCGTCCTTGGAACCGACGCAGGCAACCGACCAGCTGACCCCGATGACACGGCAGTCGGCACACTGCAGGGCGCAAAGTATGAGGGCCTCGACAACAGCCCCATGTACGACGACGCCCCGTTCGATCGCGACACGGGCAGGATGCACTTGGCTGATGTCGGCATAATGAGCCTATACGTTGCCGACTGCGACGCGCTCGCCGAGATCGCGGGCGTCCTCGGGAAGCATCCGGAGGAGCGGGAGCTGCGGACGCGCGCAGAGCGGTACCGAGCCAAGCTACAGACCCTTTGGGATGAGAAGACCGGGACGTTCCTCAACAAGAACCTGGACACGGGCGGCCTCAGCACGCGCATGTCGCCAACGAACTTTTATCCCATGCTGGCAAAGGCCGCCACGCCCCGGCAGGCCTCCCGAATGGTGAATGAGCATCTGCTTAACCCCGATGAGTTCTGGGGCGAATGGGTGATCCCCTCGATCGCCCGGTCCGACCCGGCGTTCCGCGACCAGGAGTACTGGCGCGGCCGCATCTGGGGCCCGATGAACTATCTGGTGTACCTGGGGCTGCGCAACTACGACCTGTCCTCCGTGCGCAGGGATTTCGCCCAGAAGTCGCTCGCCCTGTTCAACAAGGAGTGGACCCTGTACGGCCACGTGCACGAGAACTACAACGCGATCACAGGGATGGGGGACGACGTGAGCTCGAGCGACCGATTCTACCATTGGGGAGCTCTCCTGGGCCTGATCGACTACATGGAGAATGGCCCGGGAACGGACCGGAGTGAAGCATCCAGCCCCGGTTCGGGCCGCTAGGCGGTCAGTGATGGGTGACCAGAGTTAGCACGATGCACCCGGCGACGGCGATGATGCCGCCGGCGATCGAACGGCGCGATGGACGGTCGCCCTCAAGCCAGAAAGTGATCGGAATCGAAATAAGGGGTGTCGTCGCCGCTATGGGAAGGACAATGCCGCTTGGAGTGGTAGCAAGGGCCCATTGGTAGCAGCCAACGCCGGCGACGGGCCCGGCGAGCCCATTGGCGAGAGTCCACAGCAATGGGGTGCGAGACTTGGGCGAGCCGGAAGACGGCCGATCCGGAAGCCGGCGTAGAAGCCGCATTATCCAGAACCAGCCGAGGGTGAAGACAAGCCCGGCGAGGAGCCGTTCATAGGCTGCAGTCAGTCCAAAGGTCACGTTTGATACCGATTCGCCGGCTGCGGCCGCGACCATGACCGCCTTGCGGCTCAGGAGAGCGGCGCCAAGGCCCTGGCCGCAGGCTCCGACAAAACCGTATAGAAACCCTATCGGCTTCACCCGGACCCGCGGTGGATTCGAGCTGCCCGGAGCAATGGCCACAAACACGCCGAGAAGAATCATTCCGCCCCAGAACATCTGGGCGATCGAAAGCCGCGTTCCGAGCCACCACCACTCACCAAGAGCCGCGAGCGGAGCCGAGAGGCACTGAACCATGAGAACGGTGATGCGGGAGCCAAGGAGCGGCAATGCGCCGTACACACCGAGGTCTCCAACCCCAAGTCCAACGACTCCGCTGATGAAGAACCAGGCTGTTCCGGCGCTGGTGAAGCCACCTCCAACCGTATGGGCGAACAACCCGAGAACGATGACGCCGATGACGAGCCGGCCCAAATTGGCCCGCAGCGTGCCCAGCACGCGAATGCTGTGGTTTGCGCAGGTTGCGTTGAGCGCGAAGAAGAATGCGGAAAGAAACGCAGGGAACAAGTGGGAGGCTGGCATTCAAGGGGACGGAGCATGCCCACGCCAACCCGAAAGCCATTCATTGATTGCGCGGAATCCGCCTGATCGCGGCGGGAAGCCAGACGAAACACAATTAAGCCGTCATCATTCAATGCGACCGGAGCGTTCCGTATTCTAAGAGGTATCGTTCTGAAGAAATCCGCCATGATTTGCCGGCGTTGCCAGATTGTTAACGTGGTTGACCAGGTGTCTCTTTTGGCATTCTAGCGACAGGGGCGGGTCAAGAGTCCCTGCGCTGGTAGCCTGTGTTAATCATCCCGCCACCAAACTCCGAGTCGACAGAGCCCGAGATCCTTCCCGCTCCACACCCAAAGATCTATCCCTGCATGGAAGATACCATTCCCGCCGGCCCCCTGGAAATCATGGTGTCCGATCGGATAGCGCACCAGATGCTGAGCGGCGTCGGAGCGTCCTGGCATTCGATCCTATGTCCGCCGGCGGGCCATGGAGGCAGCGCATTCGGAGGAACCCCGCCTGCCATTCCCCGACATGAGGCACTATGGAGGTCGCTCGAGCGCCATGCCGAGTGGCTGGGCCTCAAGTTCATCCGGGCGGAGATGGACTGGCGCCAATGGCAGCCCAGGAAGGGCCGCTGCACATGGGGCTCGCCGGAGATGAAGATCCTCAACCGAATTCTCTCGTGGGCGCAGGGCCATGGAAGCGACGTGATGCTTCAATGCATGTGGCACAACGTCGATTGGCTGGCGTTCCCGGAGTACCGGAAGGATCCCGCCCTAGTGCAGGTCTCGGCCCCCGAAAACCTCGATGTGTTCGCTGAGAACTGGGTTATTCTGCTTCGCGAGCTCGTCGAGCGGCGCGGCTTCTCCTGCATACGCTGGGTGAACCTTGTTAACGAGCCCAACCACTACTGGTGGCTCCTGCCTCCCGACAACGGGGGGAGCCAGGATCGCGCTAGGCAGATCGCGTATCTCGCCCTTGCCCTGCAGAAGGTCCGAGCGGCAGTACAAGCCGCGGGATTACCCGTTAGAATCATGGGCCCCGATTTCACCGACCTGCCTTTGATTGCGAAGCTCCAAAGCGAGCCGTGGTGGCCGCACGTGGACGACGTCGACTTTCACAGCTATTGCTCCTGCTTCGACTGGGAGGACCCGCAGACACTGCCGGCGGCGGGGGCATACCGCATGGGCGAGCGGCTTCAGGCCACTCTGGAGAATTACCGCGCCGAAACGAGGTCCGCGGGCAAGGGGCTCTTTCTCACCGAATTCGGGACCCAGACCTACGGCTACAAGGCGGACGACCCCGCACCCGGGGGCTTCAAGGCCTCGCTCAAGGACACCGAGCTGATGATCCGCGCGCTCAACATCGGCGTCGATGGCGTCAATCACTGGAGCTTCACAAACCGCGGCGACATGGATGGGCAGTGGCAGCTTGTGGAGACCTGGGACCGTAAGTGGAAGGTTTGGCTCGGTGAAGCGATGGCGCATCAGGACTCCTACTATGTCCTTGGCCTGGCAACGCGGCACGTGCCCAAGCACGCCCTGGTCTTTGCGACACGCGTAACCGGGGCGAACGCGCACGGCTGCCAGAGGGTTTGGGCTGCCGCGGTCCGAAGCCCAAAGGACAGCGGTCTTACCATCTTGATCGTAAACGACGCTGACGGGCCTTGGGATACCCGTCTCCACCTGCCGGGGAGCACCCGGAATCTCATGAAACTCGGTTCCAGGCAGGGATCGGCGCCCGAGGCAGTCCTGCAATACGAGCCTGTGCCCGTGAAGCAGGGCGTGGCGGGTTTCACGCTGCCTGCGTTCAGCTTGACCATCCTTACCGACACTCCACTCGCCCCGGATGCTCCAGGGCGCTGGTAGGCGCAAGGTCCCCCTTACTTGCAACCTTCCCGGACCAAATAGCCTACGCGTTTCTTTCCGGGCTGCCGCGTTCGGAACTGGCTACATATCATAGACTTAGCAAGGCGTCCCCACGGGGTTTCGAGCCCTGGATTACGCAAGGCTTTGTCGATAATCAGCCGGCAGCTGACGCTCCCACTTCGAGCAGACAGTATTTGCGTCCATAGACACTCAAACCGTCGCCAGTTCTTTACCCCAAGGCCTCAGGCCCGTTGCATGTATCGGAAGAAGAGAGACTGCTTGGCCACCGGTCCGGCCTTTCCCGAGATCTCAAGCATCTGCTTGTCACTGAGTGGCGTGAATTCGCTGGCGTGCCGGATGTTTTCCTCCAGTTGCGCAATCGAATCGATGCCAATGATGGCTGTGCTGATCGGAAGGTTGAAGGCGTAGTACAGCGCTTCACGCAAACTGAGCGTGCCCTGGCTTGTGGCATAGGTGCCTGTCGCCTCCCAGGAATGCCTTTGCTGCTCCATGGATGGTGGCGTCCAAGAGTCCAGCAGGCGCCCGCGGCTCACTACCTTCATTGCGATGATGCCTAGTTGCTGCTCGACGGCCATCGGCAGCAATTCGCTAATGAAGCTGTGGTGGTACGTGTCCGCCGCGTTCAGCGCGATGAGGGTGGCGTCGAAGGGGAAGCGTCGGAGCATTTCCATGATGGCCTCCGGGCGGTGGTGTCCCGTAACTCCGATAAAACGAACGAGCTTCTGCTCCTTTGCTTGGAGCAAGGCCTCCATGGCACCGCCCTTTGCGCAGATTTCGTCCACATCATGCATCGTGCCAACATCGTGCAGCTGCCAAAGGTCGAGCTGGTCGGTATTGAGGAGTCTGAATGACTCTTCGATCATGCGCATCGAGCCGTCGCGGGTGCGCTCCTTGGTCTTGCTCGCGAGGAAGGCCTCCGAACGGCGCCGCTTCATCACCTTGCCTATGTACCGCTCGCTCCAGCGATTCGGCCCACCGTAGATGGAAGACGTGTCGATGTAGTTAACACCGAGATCCAGGGCGCGTTCCACGATAGGCACGGCGACGGATTCGTTGTTGGGATGCTCAAGCGCCGACTGCCCACCCAGGCCGAGGAGACTAACGCGGTGACCCGTTTTGCCTAGGTTCCGCATGGGCATGGCTGGCCGCGCGACTTGCTTTCGCTCCTCCTCTTTCGGGTCGCCTCCCGCAGCCACCACGGCGGACTGCCCCAGCAGTCCTGCCAATGCGAGGCCGCTGGCCTTCAGGAATGTTCTGCGACTTGCTTCGGACGACTTTGAATTCACGATGGCGATGGGTTTGGTTATTCAGGTGGGGGTATTGGGCTCGGAGACGTCCTTGCGGAGACGGGGAAGGGGTCTCCACGGCTCATTTGGCTAGGGCCTTCTCCAGGGCCTGCGGCAGGCTTAGGCCGGCGTAGTCCTGGGCCCTGAAGAATCGGCCGCTTTCGCCGTTGTCAAGGAGCGCCGGCACGAGGGCTCCCGGAAGCACCGTTGACGGGTCGTTGGGCGCTCTGGGCCCGCCGAGATCGGTTCGCAGCCAGCCTGGATCCAGCAGATTCATCTGGACGCCGGAGCCGGCCAGGTGAGGGGCAAAATCGCGGACAAACTTGTCCACGGCCGCCTTCGAGACTGCGTATGCAGTGAGGTTGGGCTGGTTCATGATCCCCGATGTCACGTTGATCACGCGGCCCCATTTCCGCGCGAGCATGGATGGCACCAGCCTGTAGCAAATCCGCGCAAGACTGATGACATTAACCTCGAAGCTCGTCCTGAAGTCCTCTGCGGGAATGTCCCACGGATTCTCCCTCCATGGCGTCATGACTGCGGCGTTGTTGTACACGATGTCAACATGTCCGGCTTGCTTGATCGCCTCGTCGAGCATTGCGTCAACCTGGGCTTGGTCGGAGAGCTCCCCGGAGACCGTGGCCACCTTCACGCCGAGCCGCCCGACTTTGATGGCGAGCGCCTGAGTGTGCGACGGCTCACGGCTGTGCAGGATTACGTTGGATCCCAACTGCGCGAGGCCTTCGCTCAGATGGTGGCCCACGCCGCGGCTCGCGCCGGTGACCAGTGTCCATTTGCCTTGGAGTAATGTCATTTGGAAAAGTCTCGATCTCGAATTGAACCTAGAGTCACCGGTCGAAGCGCGGATCTAAGCAACCCGATTCCTCCGCGAAACGAATAGGTTCAGCCGGAGAGGGGGCCTTCGGGTCTGGCATCTGACAGCCGGCCCCCTTGGGTCAGTTCTGCGGCTGCAGGTCGGCGATGACTTGGGCGATGTTTTGATTCTCCTGCCGCGCGATGATCTCCGCGACGGCCTCGAGGGGCTCGGGCGGGCTGAAAAGGACCGGGATCAAGCCCGCCACAAGCGCGTCTTGCGCGGCGATCGTCATCGCTTGTAGGGCGGGTGGCTGGATTGCCAGCGTCGTAGCGAGCTTCCACGCCACCGTGCGCGAGCCGCCAAGGCCGTCGTCTATAAGGGCGATCTCATGTTTGCCGAGGACCAGGTAAAGATCCGTCAGCAGCGGGGACACCGTGTCTATTTCGGCGAGCACCGTCTGGACCTGCTGGGCCAGCACTGTGTTGATCTGGTCGAAATCGCCCTGGAACTGCTGAAGATTCGCCGGTGACCCGCAGACTTGCTGGGTGGCGACGCCGAGATCGAGGCCTATGTGCGCGGCCACGCCGCTCAGCATGTGTTGCACGACGGTGTCGCCTGCGGCCTCGGCCCCGGTGAACGACGCCAGCCAGCATCCCGAGATGCCGGGAGACGTCTCCGGATGGAAGTAGCCGTTGAGCGCGGTGAGGTAGCGGTTGGCAAAGGTGACATCCAGCTGTGCCATGCGCTCGTTGTCTTGGAACACCGTGCCTTGGATAAGCGCGGCCTCGACCGCCTTAGTGATGCGCATATAAAGCGCGGCGAAATATCCGAGGCGACTGGTGTTGGTTTCGCACCACGCGACGAATCCGGCCAGGGCCTGAATTACCTCTGGGACCGTGGCGGCAGCGTCGAAGGGCGGGGGCGGATTGGACGGGCGCATGGGATGACTTCTCTTAGGACCAAGCCGGCTCTTCAAGCGAGTTAAGACGCGCCAACCAAAGGAGCGGGGAGTTCCCGTTGGCGTTGCTCCTGTTGAGCCGGGTGTTCCGCGGCCACGACTCCCGGAGATTCAAAAAGGGCGCCCCCGCGAACGGGGGCGCCCTTCGTTGGCAGCCTCACTTGGCCTTCCGGTCGAATTCAGGCGGACAGCGCCGCTCAAGCCTGCCGATCGACGGCCTTAACGACACGGACCGGGAGTATGACCTTCATTACCATCGGGGTGCCGTTGTGCTGCGCGGGAGTGAACCGCCACTGGCTCACCGCATCCACCACGGCCTGCGCGAAGGCGCTGTCCGAGGCGGATTTGATGGCGATGCCCGAGGGAAGGCCCGCCGTGTCGACGACGAACTTAACCTCGACGGTCTGGCCGATGTCGTATCCCTTGGCCGCGGGAGCAACCACGGCGATGGGCACGGGAACATCGGTTCCCTTGCGGCACGATTCGATGTAGGATTGCTCAAGCGTCCTCGCCGACGCGGCGAATGGCAGGAGCGCTCCAAGGCTGAGGAGCAGGGCTAGCTTGTTCTTGTTTGTCATGGCTTCCTTTTAAATCTCCGCGCTGGCGGAGAGTTGTTGTTCTGGGTTTTGGTTAAGCGCCCCATAATCGCCGGCGCGGATGCACCGGCGGTATGAAGGGCGTTCTGGCTGTGATGCGTTCACGGTCAAAAGCCTTGTCTTGGGGACAACCGGATCCCCGGTCGGGCTGATCCTCGGCCGGATGGAATGATGACGGGTTGATTGCGCGGGCCTTGGGAGCGAAAGGCGTGGCGCGGCACCGGAGTAAGCGCGATTATGGTATTATTCATTATGATACAGGGCCGCTTCGAATAACACCGCCCGCGCGAGTTCCCCTTCAACCTCGCCGGCGCCGTGGGGAATCGGCATGTCCCCGAGCGGCGTTCCTCTAAATGGCGAAGCCAGCGGCTCCCCGTGGGGACCGATGGCCGTCCGACATGCTAACAAGCGCCGGGCTTATCCGGGCTATAAAGGGGATTATTTCCCTTTATTGGACAGGAGGGATCGTGCGTGCTGGGTGTTATGCACATGGCTTCGGCCTAATCATGAATTACAAGGAATCGCTGCGCATCGGTCAGTCGAGCGAGGCCGACTGGCTGGGCCGCTTGTCGCCAGCGGCAGGGCTACGCAATGGAGTTGAAGCGGAGGGCCCCGCGTCAGGGCTGCTGGCGCCTTCAATTAGACCATTCCCCGCATGAGAGACGTTAACTCCATTCTAGCCATCGTCCTGACGCTTGCCTTGGCGCCCAAAATGGCTCCGGCGCAGCCGCTAGGCCAACAAACGAATAGGCCCGATGGATCGACTGGGCCCAGGCTCTTTCTCAAATATGCCGGAGATCCAAAGATGCGGCTCTTCGGGATCGCGATCGGGAGCGACAGATCCTTGTACGCCGTTGGCGGCGACTCGGCGGCCGTGGGGGTCGACGGCTATGTTTCCAAAGTGAGCATTGCAGGGAAGGAGGAGAGAATTGTCGCGTTCAAGAGCAGCTTTGTCGGACCGGGCATCGACCTTGATGCGCAGGGCAACCTTTTCCTCGCAGGGGGCGACAGAATCTTCAGAATCGCGGCCGACGGGGGGGTCGAGGTTCTGGCGAGCGGTTTTCGCGGAGCCTTCGACCTCAAGCTCGATCCAAAGGGAAACTTGTACATAGCGGATCATCGCGAAGGTAAGATCTACCGAATTGCTCATTCGCGGGAAGAAACGGTGCTGGTCGACTATCACCTAAGCCCAGGCGAATTCATTCTGGGGGGGCTCGCCTTCGACCAGAATTACTCGCACCTATACGCCTACGAGGCGGCGAAGAGAACGCTTTGGAGGTACCCGATGAACGCGGGCGGGACCGTCGGCGCGCCGGAACTCGTCGCTGCAAGCGCCCCGCCGATCTTCTCATTTGCCGTTGACGAGGAGGGGAACATTTTTGGCGCGGACTTCGACATGGGCGAGGTCGTAAAGATCGACAGCCACGGAAAGGTGACCTACGTGACGGAGCACTGTGGGCTGAAGCACCCGATCGGCTTTCGCCTCGGGAATGCGAGCTTCTTTCCGGGTACAGCGTTCGTCGCCGATGACGAGGGCATTAAGCAGGTCAATCTCACGGAACGCTGATTTCAGCCGGAAATGCGGCTCGAAGATGACCTTCTGGCCATCATGCCATCATGACGATCCATTCCTCCTCGGCCCCAGCCTTCGCCCGCCGCACGCGACGAATGCAGCGTTCGGCCATCCGTGAGATCCTCAGGGTCACGGAGGACCCCGCGGTGATCTCGTTCGCGGGCGGGTTGCCCAATCCGAATTCGTTCCCGGTGGCGGATGTAGCCGAGGCCGCGGCGAGGGTTCTGCGCGACGCCGGCAGCTCCGCCCTCCAGTACGCAACGGCTGAGGGCTATCGGCCGCTACGTGAGTTCATTGCCCGCAGGTATCAGGAGAAACGCGACCTGCACATCGATCCGGACGAAATCCTGATCACGAATGGCTCGCAGCAGGGCCTGGACTTGCTCGCAAAGATCTTTGTCGATCCGGGCGACGGCATTCTGCTGGAGCGGCCTGCCTACCTTGGCGCTATCCAGGCGTTTTCCGCCTACGAGCCGGACTTTGACGGCGTCACGCTGGAGAACGATGGTGTCGCCGTGGACGATCTGCTGAAGGCGCTGGCAACCCGCCGGCACAAGCTGTTCTACACGGTGCCGAACTTTCAGAACCCGACGGGCCTCTCGTATTCCACGGCAAGACGTGCGGCTGTGGGACGATTGCTGGCGGAAAGCGGGACGGTTCTTGTCGAGGACGATCCATACGGCGAACTGAGGTTTCGGGGAGCGACTCTACCGATGCTGCGGAAGTTCTGTCCGGGAAGCATTCTGCTGGGTTCATTCTCGAAGATCGTCGCGCCTGGCCTGCGGCTCGGCTGGGTTTGCGCCCCGCGCCCCGTAATGGATCGCCTAGTCATCGCCAAACAGGGCGTGGATCTGCACTCGAACTATTTCTCGCAGCGTGTGGTTCACCAGCACCTCGTCGATCATGATCTCGATGCGCACATCGCCAAAGTGCGCGGACTCTACGGGCGGCAACGCGACTGCATGATTGCAGCGATTAAGCGCCATCTCCCGTCCGGGGTGGAATGTAGCGAGCCCGACGGCGGCATGTTTCTTTGGGTGCGCATGCCTGCCGGTGTGTCGGTCAAGGCGCTGTTCGCCGAGGCGATCAAACGCCAGGTGGCCTTTGTGCCGGGCCGGGCGTTCTTCGTCGACATCGAGGATGACCGGCACTTGCGCCTTAATTTCTCGAATTCCGATGAGGCCCGGATCGAGGAAGGCATCCGGCGCATCGGCGAGGCGATTCAGGCGCTCTCAGGATAGTCTTTGCCCTTAAGCGGCCGGTCCAACATCGGCCGCGTGGCTGTTGCCAATTCCGTTGCTAGCCGGCGGCGTTTCGAAATGCGCAGTGCTCCGTGACTTGCTTGAGCAAAGGGCCATTGTGAATCTGGCGCACCCGCGGGGGAGCCCGTCATTGGAATTGACTGATTCTTGGGGGCTTTTTTTCTGAAGCCGTGGCTGACGAAACCGTCCGATCCGCAAGAACGCCCTGGCACCTTTGGGCGGTGGGGGTCGGTTCCCTGCTATGGAACTCAGCCGGAGCGATGGATTTCGTCATGACCGAGACCAAGAACAAGGCCTACATGAGTGGCTTCACGCCCGCACAGCTGGATTTCTTTTACGGCTTTCCTATCTGGGTTGTGGCCACCTGGGGGATTGCCGTGTGGGGCGGCGTATTGGGATCACTATTACTGCTGCTCCGCAAACGTCTGGCGGTTCATCTCCTTTTCGCGTCGCTCACATGCATTGTCCTCACGGACATTCACAATTTCGCTCTATCCAACGGGCTGGAGATTATGGGGGGAGTTGGAACGTTGGCATTCAGCGCCGCCATTTTCGTGATTGGTGTGCTGTTGTTGGGTTACGCCCGGTCAATGCGCAAGCGGGGTGTGCTGAGATGATCGATGGCCTGCTTCCCTTTGGCATCACTCTATGGCCTAAAACTCCCTGCCAGGTCTCTCAGGGGGTCCATCAGCCGGTTGGAGCTACTTGCCTTGCAAGAGGTCTCCGAAAGGAGGAAACGTCAGCAGCGCTCCTGCTCCTAACAAGAGGTAGGCGATCATATTGATCATTCCCAGCGGAAGCGACTTCCCTCTCCAGGCCTTTGCCAGAATACCCCAAGAGACCAGCCAGATTATAATGGCTGTTGTCGTCACGCCCGAAAGGGGCCCGGTGGGCGCATAAAAGTCGAAGATGCGCGCGATCGCGGGGAAGGCGTCTCCCAGCCAGGCGCAGATCCCGAGAGAAACGCATCCGACGCCAGCAGATAGGATGGCCGCACCAGCAGGTCCGTTCTGGATTGCCGAACCAGAATCCTCGTCAACCTCTGCCGGGTGGTTCTTCATATTCGATGTGCATTCATTTCAAATTCCCCATTAGGGTCATTGTCGCCCCGCCTTGAACGGGGGCATTCTTATTGATCAACGCTCCCAGGGCTCCGGCGACTCCGGCGGCAATGAAGGCCGCAGCGGCAAAGGTGAATGCGGCATTTCGCACCTTTCGGTGCTTGGCTAGATCGGTGCCGTATTTGATGGCGACATATGCGACCATCGTCATTGCAATCGGAGCGAACCAAGCCACGTATTCCTTCCACTCCATTCCAAAGCGATGCCAATCAGCCGTCATTGGATTCGATAAGAGCCTTCTTTGAGGGTATTCGCCATAATCTGTGATTCCGGGGGGTGGATGCGCGCGATACCAAGGATACACGAAGTAGGCGCCCGAGAGAACGGCGCCCCAGCCAAGTACACACATGGCGATCAGATAGGCGCGCATAAGCCTCAATTCGCCCCTGCTGATGGCCGAGGGGGCGTTCGATGTCCGAATGCGATGTAACAAGATCAATACCCCTGAGAAAGTGAGCAAGAAGAACGCTCCAAAGCCCATGCCATGCAGGGCGGTTATAAGCTCGCGGTAGGACATTTGCATAGCGGGTCCTTGTTCTCTTTTCGCTTCAATCCGGCTGCCGGGTGCTGGCCCTATTTCTTATCGGCCTTTTCCGGCCCGCCGGTCCAGTAGAGTCCAAGGTACCAGACAGTATCCCGCTCTCCGGAGATCGAATGGCCGATTGAGAATAGAACGTTGAACTTTTCCGTGAAATTGATCGAACCCCCAACATTGGCGAGAGTGGAGCCCGGTCCGCCAATCGCGTCAGCTCCCTGCCAGAAAAGCTCCGCGCCCAGCGTCAGGTACTTGCCAATGTCGCGCTGAACGAGCCACCCAGCGAACCCCGAATTGCGTTCTCCCTGGGCGGAATTGAGCGCGACGCCCCCGCCTCCGTATGAGGTCCAGGGACCCCAGCTCTTCTGTAGCCATACGGGAAGCCGGTACCAGCTGCGCCCATTGCCAAGGCCCTCGCCGCTATTGCCCGTATCCAGCTCAACCATTGGGAAAATCCCGATCTGGGGAATGGTTTCTGTCTCATCGACAAAGCGGACCTTGATGCCGACTTCGGTATCGCCGTATCCCGATGCCCAGTTGGATCCCGCATAAGCAAAATTGGCGATGGGAGCGACCAGATGAAACTGGGTATTGGGGGCGATGCCGTAATTGAATTCAAAGGCGGGGCCTGAGATTGAGTCGTACGCCGCGGATTTGTCGCCTTGGCCAAATATGTAGAATTCCCAGTGGTTTAAATCCACGGGCTCTGGATCATCCGTGAGGAATGGGGGGCCCGCCCGCAGATCCACGATTAGTCCCAGGGCGAGAACAAGACCCGTCAGCCACTGGGGGCGGAAAACTCGAACAAAGGAAAGAAACTTAGGCCGAGTAATCACTGCGGATGGATGGGCCGATGCCTGCCGAATACCTCGCGCTGCAACTCCAGGAGCCGTGCACGCACTTCGGCCAGCGCAGAAAGTCCGGGAGAAGTTATGCGGTACCTCCCGTCCCTGTTCTGCACAAGCCAGCCCAGCCGGACCATGCGCGCGAGTAAGGGATAAAGGGTCCCAGGACTGACGCGATAGCCATGCTCCCTCAGCTCTTCCAGCAGCCAATTACCCACAACGGGCGCCTCGCTTGCATGGTGCAAGATGTGCACCTTCCAAAGCGGGCGCAGGATTTCCCTTTCGGCGGCCGTTGGGGGATTTACGTTCACCGTCTACGTTTAAAGTAAATCAACGCGAACGTCAAACGTGAGAACCAGCTTATTCTGCGACGGATTAATGCCTCGTGATTGTCCCGAAATCGAATACTTCAGACCCCCGTCCAATCTGTGATCAAACTAACAGGCATCATCGTCATTGCAGCAGGCTTTGCGCTGCGGCTCAACACCCTGCTGGTGGTCCTTTTATCCGGGATAGTGACCGGCCTGGTTTCCGGAATGTCGTTCAACGCCATCATGGAGGAGTTTGGCCGGCTGTTTCTCACGAACCGGTACATGACGTTGCCGGTCGTGATGATGCTTCCGGTGGTGGGCCTTCTGGAGCGCTACGGACTTCGGGAGCGGGCCGAGACGCTGATCCGGCGGTCTGCGGCGGCGACCGCGGGCCGGGTGCTGCTTCTTTATACTGGGGTTCGACAGGTTTCGATCGCCCTTGGAATCAACATAGGCGGGCACGCCGGCGCCGTGCGTCCGCTGCTCGCTCCCCTCGCTGAGGGGGCCGCGCGTGTACGCTACGGAAACCTGTCGAAGGCGATGGTGGAGCGGATTCGCGCGCACGCTGCGGCGGCTGAGAACGTCGGAAACTTCTTTGGCGAGGACATATTCATCGCAGTGGGCTCGATCCTACTGATGAAGGGCTTCTTCGAAGGCCTGAAGATCGACGTCAGCATTTGGACAATGGCGCTCTGGGGGATACCCACGGCTGTAGCCGCCTTTGCATTGATGGCATGGCGGACCCATGCCCTGGACCGACATCTGGACCGGGAGGCCGCTCATGCGGCCGAAGCTGCGAAGCCGACGGACACGTGAGCCTGGTCAGCCTCAATTCATTCTACATCCTGGCGGGCGCCTTCATCCTAGCGACGGCCCTGCGCGTCGTATTGGATAAAGGGCACACGCGGCGATGGAGCACGGCCCTTTTTTGGGGTCTCCTGGGCGTCAGTTTTGTTTTCGGCGGGTCGATGCCGCCAATGGTTACAGGATACTTGGTCCTCGGGATGACGATCTTGGCAGCGAGCGGGAGGGTGGCGGTGTCCCGCGAGCGCTCCACGGGACGTGAGGAAAGGTTGAAGTCGGCTGAACGGCTGGGGGACAGGCTGTTTTGGCCTGCGCTTCTGATTCCCGCCACGGCGATCGTCGGCAGCCTTCTCCTTGGCCGAATCCACTGGCATGGCATCTCGCTCGTCGACTCGAGCTACCTGTCAGTCATATCGGTGTGTATCGGTGCCGTGCTTGCTCTTGCGCTCGGGTTTCGCCTGACCCGGGCGCCGGCGGGTGCGGCGGTGGGCGAGGGCAGCCGGCTTCTCCAGGCCGTGGGTTGGGCGCTCATTCTGCCGCAGGCGCTGGCCGCGCTGGGCGGCCTGTTCGCCCGAGCCGGCGTGGGCACGGTTGTGGCCGGTCTGGTGGAGCGGGCGCTTCCGACGCAGTACTCGTTTGTCGCGGTAGCGGCCTACTGCCTTGGGATGATGCTTTTTACGATCTGCTTGGGCAATGCCTTTGCCGCGTTTGCCGTCATCACCGGGGGTATTGGCGTGCCGCTCATCGTCCAGGCGCACGGCGGCAATCCCGCAATAATGGCGGCCATTGGGATGCTATCGGGTTATTGCGGAACGCTGCTGACGCCCATGGCCGCGAACTTCAACCTCGTGCCGGTCATGCTTCTTGAGATGGAAGACAAGAACGCGGTCATCAAGGCGCAGGTGCCGATAGGCCTGGCCCTCTTTGCGTTTAATCTGCTCCTCATGGAACTTTGCGTCTATCGTTTCTGACCGCTTGCCTCGCTTGCTAACACCATCCCTCGCGTCGAAATTTGCCGGCCTGGCGTTGGCCGGGATCGGGCGCGAGTGGCCCCATGCCTATCAGCATCTGGCGCAGCGCCCTGCGGACGTGCGTTTGCCGCGCGAGCTGCACCCTGCGTTCTTCGGCTGTTTTGACTGGCATTCCGCAGTGCATGGTCATTGGACGCTGGCGCGCGTCCTCAAGCTCTTCCCGACGCTCCCTTCCGCCGCGCGCATCCGCGCGGCCCTGGATGAAAGCCTGACCAAGGAGCATATCGCCGTGGAACTGGCTTATTTTCAGGCCCCGGGACGTGGGTCGTTCGAGCGTCCGTACGGCTGGGGATGGCTGCTCGCCCTTGCGGCCGAACTGCGCGCGGGAACCGAACCAAGCGCTCGCCGGTGGTCGCGGGCAATCCGCCCGCTCGAGAAGTTCATTGCGGAAAGCTTCCGCGGCTACCTTTCGCGACTGCCGTACCCGGTCCGGACCGGCGTGCATTCCAACACCGCCTTCGCCTTGTCGCTGGCGCTGGACTACGCGCGGACGGCGGCCGACCGCCGCTTGGAGGCGGCCATTGTCTCGCGGAGCGGCGACTTCTACGGTGCAGACGCCAGCGCGCCGGTTGCCTGGGAACCTGGCGGCGAGGACTTCCTTTCACCTTCGCTGGCGGAGGCCGACCTTATGTCCCGGGTCCTTCCCGCTGCGGAATTCCAGCGCTGGCTGGCGCGGTTCCTTCCGGGGCTGGCAAGTGGAGAATCCCGCGGCCTCATGAAGCCGCCGCGGATCTATGACCGCCTTGATCCAAAGCAGGTGCACCTTGACGGGCTGTGCCTAAGCCGGTCCTGGGCGCTTCACAGGATTGCCTCCGTCATGCCCATGGGCGGCAAGGTCAGCACCGCGGCAGAACGCCACGCGCGCACAGGACTGGCGCGGGTCTCAAGCGGCGACTACGCCGGCGAACACTGGCTCGCGTCGTTTGCGGTCTACCTTCTCGCGAACGGGACGGCATGCCAATGAAAGGCCATCCCTTTCATCTCATCAAGGACTGCTTCAGCCAACCTTGAAGCGCTCGCCCGTGACGCGGCTGTTGCAATATGTTTTGCAAGCCGAGCAATGGGAGACCCGTAACTCAATTAAGCCATGGGTACTTCTGAGCTGGCGTCCCCACGGGGATTCGAACCCCGGTTCTCAGCGACTATGTGCGATATCCGCGTTGCTCAGCGCCATTCTTGAAGCCGCGTTTTATAAGATGTAACGCCGAACGATCACCTCGAACATTTCACGGTTGCCGCTAAGCACGCCACCAGTCGCACGAGTGTCATCGATCTCGGCTGGTTAAAAGGAGAGGATTGGTGCCACAGAGGGCATAACTCTATTTGATGCGGCAGAACGATAATGGTTACAGCGCCGCGAATTCCGATTTACCTAGTGGCTCCCGAGTAATCTCCAAGATGCCGCCTAATTCAAACTGAGTAGTTGTATTACCGGTCAAGCCAGCGAGGCCAGTTTGTTAGGCGCGGGAAGGAAATCAACTTTTTGGGCCAGACTTGTGTTCGAGCTGAGCGGAAAACCACGAATGTAAAGGTTGAGAGTGGAAATTAGAGGCGCACGTAGTTCAGTTTCGTGAACCGGCCGTAGTGGATGGGCGTCTATGCCCTTGATTTCCTCAAAGGGATATCTCCTGCGCGAACTGCTCGATCCACGTGCGGGCTCGCGACGATGCCAGATGGCAAACGAGCCCGCAGGCTCTTGTCATAATTCGAGCGGTGTGCTTGCGCCGGGCCCGAACTTGGCAATTTTTCTGCATATGAACCCCAAATTCCTTGGCTATGCTCAACCTGAGGCGTTGGTCGACGGCGATTGGTTGCAGCAGAATTTGAGTGTGCCTGGCGTCCGTATCGTCGAGAGCAACGAAGACGTCCTGCTCTACGACACCGGGCACATCCCCGGCGCCGTACACATCGACTGGCGCGGCGACTTGCAGGACAACACCGTGCGCGACTACGTCGCACCCGAAGGCTTCGCCGAGGTATGCAACAAGAATGGGATCACGCCTGACACGACCGTCATATTTTACGGCGATAAGTCCAATTGGTGGTCGTGCTATGCGCTATGGGCCTTTCGCTTATTCGGGCACAGCAAGGTCAAGATTCTCGACGGCGGTCGCGACAAGTGGAAGGCCGACAACCGTCCCCTCACGCGCGAGAAACCCGGCTATCCGCGCGCGAGCTATCCCGTGCCACCCAGGCGCTTCGACAAGAAGATCCGCGCATTTTTCGACCAGACGCTCGCGCACGCGCACGCGCGCAAACCGCTGATCGACGTGCGTTCGCCTAGGGAATACACCGGTGAACTGACCCACATGCCCGAATACCCGCAGGAGGGCGTGCTACGCGGCGGCCACGTGCCAGGCGCGCGCAACGTGCCTTGGAAGATTGCGGCCAACGAGGACGCCACCTTCAAACCGGCTGACGAGCTGGCAAAGATCTACACGCAGGGCCTCGGCCTGAAGCCTGGCGATGACATTATTGCCTACTGCCGCATCGGCGAGCGCTCTAGCCACACTTGGTTTGTGCTCACCTATCTTCTCGGTTATTCAAACATCCGCAATTACGACGGTTCATGGACCGAGTGGGGCAACCGAGTTCGTTCGCCCATAGCCAAGGGCGAGCAGCCCGGCTGATTAATGGCCACATATCCACCGAACCTCTCGAAGATTGTTGATTTCTTTGATGCGTTATCTGGGGACGAGAAGCGCGAAAACCTGATCGCTTACGCGGATTCCGCGCCCGCGTGTTCGCCGAAGGCCGGCGAGCGATTCGATCTCGAGGATGTGCGCAAGGACGAGGAATGCACCGATACGGTCGGTGTATTCTTGCGCGTAGATTCCGCCACGAGGGCGGCACACTTCCGAATCACTCTCGGGCCGCACGTGCAGACGCTCACCAAGGCGATGACGGCGATCCTGTGCAAAGGGCTCGACGGTGCGACGCCCGAACAGATCATGGAAGTGGAGCAAGATTTTGTGCCGCGGATCGTTGGTGGGCAACTTGTTCGCGTGCGCAGCCAAACGGTCTACTACATTCTTACCCGCATTAGAGGCGTGTGCAGAGTCTGGCTCGACCGCGAACGCGCCGCGGCCACTAGCGGATAAGGCGAAACGGCGGGATCTGCCGTTACTAAGAGTCACAAACCAACCGACTCCTCACTCGAACGTAGTCGGCGAGCCCGTGAGTTCGGATGCATGAGTTGGCCGAGGTACCCGCTTACAGGCAATCTGAGCGCGCGTTTAAGCCGCAGTGCCTTTTGGGGCTCTTTGATTAAGGCCCGACCAATCCTTCAAACGATTCATTTCGAAAAAATCACGGCTGGTTGCAAAAGATCGTAATACGATATAATTGAAATATCCACTTTTTGCAAACGGCGACGTTTTTTTCCACGCATCGCAGATGAAATCCGATGATCTCCTACTTCTGCGAAGGGCACGTGCCTTTGTCGCGGCCCGCGAGGCTTTCGCAGAGGAAACCACAGCCGCCAACCGCAGGCACCTTAGATGGCCTGCCGCGATAGATGCGGGATCAGAAACGCGAATCCGTCGAAGTGAGAACGCTTTTGATAGAAACCGCATTACCACAACGACCAGCGCGCAGATCTATCTTGGGCCCATGAAAGGCGTGGAGCTGAATATCCCCCGTTCTTCCCGTTTGGGAAATCTGCGATCGGCGCGCGCGGAGCATTCGATGTCGGCATTCAATATGCGGTCGCCGTCTGCCGAGCGAGGAAAAGGGAAACCCGTCGGATGAATGTCCTGGTCATCGACGTCGGTGGCACCCACGTAAAAGTGCGAGCCATGAACCGCAGACGCCGAGAAGCGATTCCTTCCGGGCCGACAATGACCGCGAAGAAGATGGTTGCGGCGGTCCGAAAGGTCGCCGCTGGCTGGCGATACGATGTGATCACTATTGGCTATCCGGGCCCGGTGTTGCACGGCCACATTGTCGCCGAGCCTCACAACCTCGGATCAGGTTGGGTCGGATTCGACTTCAAAAGGGCCTTCGATCGTCCTGTGAAGATTATCAACGACGCCGCCATGCAGGCATCGGGAAGCTATTTGGGGAGGCGGATGCTCTTCTTGGGCTTGGGCACCGGGTTGGGCTCAGCGTTGATTGCCGGCGGAGTTCTCGAGCCCATGGAGCTGGCCCACTTACCTTACAAGAAAGGTCGAACTTACGAAGACTGCGTGGGGCTGACCGGACTTAAGCGGTTGGGGAAAAAAAGATGGCGCCGGGAAGTAGGAAAGGTCGCCGCGCAGCTCAAGGCAGCATTGGAGGCTGACTGCGTCGTGCTGGGCGGAGGCGATGCGCGATTGTTAAGGAAACTTCCGCGCGGCGTTCGGCGGGGCGGCAACGAGAATGCATTCCGTGGCGGCGCCATCGTTTGGGACAAGCGTGGGCGCGGTGCTCTCACTCAATGAACCCGGGCGGACACCTGCTTGAGAGCGTTCCGTCCGAAAATAAGTGGCGGCGAATGGCTCGTAGCCGATGGGCCATCAACTCGGCAGGTGGCTCGCCATGTCCTTGATACACACCATGTCGTTTCGGCTCGCGACGATTGGGCCGCTGTCGCCGCTCGATTTCCCGGCATGGCTCCGAGTTACCCACTTCCTAAATTTCATCTTTATCACGTTTCTCATGCGCAGCGGGATCGAGATCCTGAGCGCACATCCGAAGCTCTATGGAAACGATCACTGCCAGCCCGGCAGCGAGTGGCTGAAATTCACGAGGCGCCAGCAACCGGGGAAGGGGCTGTGGACGAGCAGCGATGAAGAGGAATCGTTCTCGTCCTGGGTTGCGTTGCCTGGCCATCGCCATCTAGGACTCGGCCGGCTCTGGCATTTCTTCTCCGTCGCATTCTGGATTCTGACAGGGCTCGTGTATGTGGTGCTGTTATCTGCCACCGGCGAGTCGAGCCGCCTGGTTCCGAACTCATGGGCAATTGTGCCGCAAGCCGGGCGCGCATTGATGAGTTATCTGAGCCTCCACATTGTCGAGTCCACTCGCTACAATGCGCTACAACAGCTAGCCTACGCGGCGGTCGTGTTTCTGCTTTCACCGCTGGCTATTGCTACAGGTGCGGCGATGTCACCGGCGGTCGCGGGCCGTTTCCCGTGGTACACGAAATTGTTCGGCGGCCGCCAGAAGGCGCGCAGTCTTCACTTTCTGTGCCTAGTTGGTTTCGCCGTCTTTCTCGTTCTACACCTTTCCCTAGTCGCTGCGCACGGTCTGTCGCGCGAATTCTCGCTAATTGTACTCGGGGCCGATGCCGTGCGCGATCATAGGCTGGCGCTCATTTTGGGTGGCCTGGGCATCGCCATTACAATCGGGCTACACGCCGCGGCGACGCACTGGTCCCTGCGTTGGCCGCGGCAGGTGCAGCGCTCTCTTGACGGGTTGATCGATCCAGTGCGGCAGGTGCTTTTGCGCCGCCTGACTTCACGACAAAGCTATGCTTACGCGGAGATCTCACCATATTTTCGTGTGAACGGACGTCCACCGACCGATCCGGGCTATGCCGCTTTCGTCCGCGGCAATTTCGCCGAATGGGCGTTGGAGGTCGGCGGACTGGTTAAGGAGCCTCTAAGTCTTTCACTGAAAGATTTGCGATTGATGCCAGCAGAAACGCAGATCACGAAGCACGACTGCATCCAGGGCTGGTCGGCCATTGCGGAATGGACGGGTGTGAGCTTGCGATACGTTCTTGCATGCTGCAGTCCGCTCCCGGCAGCGCGCTATCTCGTGTTCTACGCGTATGACAACAAGTCAAACACCGAGCCATGCGCGGCGGGCCCGGGTCACTATTACGAGACCATCGATATTGCGCATGCGGGGCATCCGCAGGCGTTGCTTGCCTACGAAATGAACGGCGCGCCGCTCGTAATCGCGCACGGAGCGCCGCTTCGTCTTCGTCTCGAGACCTCGCTCGGGTTCAAGATGGTGAAATACCTTCGCGCCATCGAATTCGTGGCGGACTACCGAACGATTGGCCTCGGGCGGGGCGGCTGGCGGGAGGACTTTCAATACTACAGCCGGGACGCGGGCATCTGATGAAAGCGAAATTAGACCATGGATCGCATGGAAACACTTTGGCGGACTTCACGCCGACGGCGCGTTATGCGCCGGGTTGGCCCGGGATCGATCCACGCTGGACATCGAGCGCGAAGAGCGGGGTGGGCACGGCGATCAGCGGGAAAAGCCGAGTCTGGTTCACGCTTAGCCACGGGATCTGCAACGAGATCTATTATCCGCGGATTGATCAGGCATGCACCCGTGACCTTGGGCTGATTGTGACGAACGGCCGGGATTTATTTTCCGAGGAAAAGCGCGACACGGAAAGCCGGACTGAATGGCTGGAGCTTGGAGTACCTGCGTTCCGTCTCATCAACACGCATCGTGGCGGCCTGTATCGGATCGAAAAAGAGATCCTTGCCGATACAACCCGCGATTCTCTCATGCAGTACACGCGTTTCGTCGCCAAGAGCGGCCGCTTGGCCGACTACCATCTTCATGTCTTGTTGGCGCCGCATCTCGGTAACCGCGGGCAGGGCAACACCGCGTGGATCGGCGACTACGGTGGAAGGGTACTCTTGATGGCTCAGCGTGGGGAACTCGCGCTGGCCCTGGCCTGCTCGGCCCCTTGGCTGAAAATGTCGGCCGGGTTCGTGGGGAACTCGGATGGTTGGCAGGATTTGTGGTGGAATAGACGCCTGACCTGGCAGTATGAACGCGCTGAAAGCGGTAACGTTTCACTCACGGGCGAAGTGGACCTGAGCGGGATTAACGGCGAGTTTTTGCTGACGCTCGGGTTTGGCAGCAGTCCGGCAGAAGCGGCCCGCTTCGCGCTGGCGAGTTTGTCAGATGGGTTTCCAAGGGCCCGGAGCCGGTACATTCGCGAGTGGCAGGCGTGGCAACACGGCCTGACGCGCTCTGCGACGGACCCATCGAATCACCGCGACCTGCTACTCGCCTCCGCCGCGCTGATCCGGGCGCACGAGAGCAAGGAGTTGGCAGGGGGAATCGCCGCGAGTTTGTCCATCCCCTGGGGATATGCCCATGGCGACGACGACATAGGGGGCTATCATATGATCTGGCCCCGCGATCTCGTCGAGGCGGCGGGCGGCTTGCTTGCGGTTGGGGCGAATGAAGACGTGCGGCGGGTGCTCCATTGTCTGGAGCGCACCCAAAATCCCGACGGACACTGGCCGCAGAACATGTGGATGGATGGCACGCCCTTCTTGAATGGCGTCCAATTGGACGAAACCGCGTTTCCGATTCTGCTTGTGGCCATGGCTTGCTCGCACAAGGCGCTCGACAAGGCCGAGATGAAGAAACTGTGGCCTATGGTGCGGCGGGCTGCGGCGTTTCTGGTCCGTAGCGGTCCGGTCACCGGGCAGGATCGGTGGGAGGAAGACGCAGGCTATTCGACATTTTCGCTTGCGGTGGCCGTCGCCGCATTGCTGGCCGCGGCGGAACTGGCCGAGTATAACGGAGAGGGTTCCGAGGCTGGCTTTCTGCGCGAGACAGCGGATTTTTGGAACGAGAACATCGAACGTTGGACGTACGTGACCGGGACAAAGCTGGCGGCCCGCGTGGGCATCGAAGGCTATTATGTCCGGATCGCCCCGCTCGGGTCGGCTGGATCCGTTTCCACAGTGGACGACATTATCGCCATTAGGAATCGTCCGCAGGCACAAAGCGATCATCGTGCTGGCGAGATCGTCAGCCCCGACGCCTTGGCCTTGGTGCGTTTCGGCCTGCGGGCGGCGGACGACCCCCGGATTGTCAACACCGTCAGGGTCATTGACGCTCTGTTAAAGAAGGAGACAACAAACGGGCCGGTCTGGCATCGCTACAACGGCGACGGCTACGGCGAGCACGCCGACGGTTCTGCGTTCGACGGTACTGGCGTCGGGCGTGGGTGGCCGTTGCTGGTGGGCGAGCGGGCGCATTACGAACTCGCAGCGGGCCGCCCTGGGGATGCGGCGCGGCTGTTGCAAGCGATGGAAGCCATGGCAAACGACAGCGGCTTTCTGCCCGAGCAGATTTGGGATAGCCCGGATATTCCGGAACGGGAGCTCTATTTCGGACGACCGTCCGGCTCGGCGATGCCCTTGGTATGGGCGCACGCCGAATACATCAAACTACGCCGCTCGATTGAGGATGGTCGTGTCTGGGACCTGCCACCCTCATCGGCGAAGCGCTACCTTACGCGGAAGGTCGTTTCGCCTTACGCACATTGGCGATTCAATCATCGCTGCCGGGTTTTGCCGCCCGGGAAGACGCTGCGCGTGGAGGTGCTGGCGGCGGCGATGGTGCGTTGGAGCGACGACGGCTGGAACACGGTGAATGACACCAGAACCCACGACACCAGGCTCGGCTTTCACATCGCCTGCCTGTCCACAGGCCGGCTGGTTGCCTGCGGCAGGATCGAATTCACGTTTCACTGGATCGAGGCGGACCGCTGGGAGGGCGTTAACTTCATTGTGGAGGTTGCAGAATCAAGATGACCGAGCGATGTTTTCCGGACTTCGAGCACGGTCCGGGCTGGGCCGACGAAGAAATTCCGCACGAGAACCGCCAACGGGGACCAAAATGAAATCCCGCAAAGGCTCTACCGACTACAGCGGGATGCCTACGGTGGCCGGGAGGTGTCGGGGAACACGTGATCGGCACAACGCGCGCATATGCAAGCATTTCAATGGCCTTAGGAATGTCCGCAAGCAGAGGTGAAAAGCAAAATGAAAACAGAAGACTATGAAATAGGCATGGTGGGCTTGGGCGTGATGGGCCGAAACCTGCTCCTCAACATGGCCGACCAACGACATTCCGTGGTAGGCTACGACCAAGACCCTGCCCAGGTTGCGACGCTTCGCCGGGAGGCGGCACAACGCCCGGTCTTCGGCGCGGAAAGTCTACGGGAGTTTGTCGGCCTCCTCCGGAAGCCTCGCGCGGTGATGATGCTTGTGCCGGCCGGTGCGCCGGTTGACGCCGTTATTCGCGAATTGCTGCCGAATCTGGAACGCGGCGACATGATCATCGACGGCGGCAACTCGCATTTCAGCGACACGGATCTACGCGCACGTACCCTCGCGGAACACGAGATTCAGTTTCTGGGCGTTGGCGTTTCGGGCGGCGAGCATGGCGCGCGGCATGGGCCCAGCATCATGCCCGGCGGTCCACGGGAAGCCTACGCCCGGGTACAGCCCGTCTTCGAGGCTATTGCTGCAAAGGCCGGCGGCGCACCTTGCGTGACCTGGCTCGGTCCGCGTTCGGCGGGCCATTATGTCAAGATGGTTCACAACGGGATCGAATACGGCCTGATGCAGTTGATCGTTGAGACATACGATTTGATGAAGCGGGGCCTGGGCTTGACTGATGACGAGTTGGGCGACGTCTACGACCGCTGGAATCAAGGGGAACTTAAGTCCTATCTAGTGGAGATCTCTGCGCAGATCTTCCGGCAAATGGATGAGAAGACGGGCCGGCGGCTGATCGACGTGATCCTCGATGAAGCAAAGCAGAAAGGCACCGGCATGTGGACATCCCAGGACGCGATGGAACTGGAGGTGCCTCTGCCCACCATCGACGTGGCGGTGGCGATGCGAAACCTGTCCGCCTACAAGAGCGAACGCGAGGAAGCGGCTATCCATTTCATCCGGCCGGTTCCGGTATTTTCCGGCGATCGCGATGTCTTTTTGACCCAGTTGCGCGATGCCCTTTATTTAGGAACGATTGTAACCTTTGCTCAAGGGATGGCCCAGCTGTGGAAGGCATCTCAAAGCTATGGATATGGTTTGGATCTGGAAAGTGTCGCCCGGATTTGGCGCAGCGGTTGCATCATTCGTGCGCACTTGCTGGAGCCGATCCGCAGCGCGTATCGGGCGAAACCGGATTTGGCGAATTTGCTGCTGGATCCCACGCTTGCCAATGCAGTCATGGCGCGACAGCAAAGCTTACGCACGGTCGTGGGCGCAGCGGCGGAGTGGGGCATTGCAGCTCCCGCTTTGATGACGTCGCTTGGGTACTTCGACGCGTATCGCAGCTCGTGGATGCCCGCTAACTTGATCCAGGCGCAGCGCGATTATTTCGGCTCGCACACATACGAGCGTGTCGATGCCAAAGGTGTTTTTCATACGCAATGGAGCGCGGAATGAAATCCCCCATTAAAGCGAGCGCCGTTGATTCGGTCCGATCGAAAATGGACCGGCTTACTAACCCATCTCGCTCACCCAGCCCCGTGATCTTCGTCATTTTCGGCGGCGCTGGGGACCTCACCTGGCGCAAGCTGATCCCGTCCCTCTTCCATCTCCATTTGAATCAAAGCCTACCGGACAAGTTTGCGATTATCGGGGTCGATCGCGCCATCTTCACCGACGAGACCCTGCGCGACCGTCTGCGCGGCGGGGTTCGACGGTTTTCCCATCTGGGTCCGATCAAGACAAAGGAATGGAACACATTTGCTGCCCGCATCAGCTATCAGCGGGCCGATTTTGCCGCGGCCGTGACATACAAGACTCTGGTCAAGCGCCTCGAAGCGCTGGGGCAAGCTTGGGGCGTAAAACCAACCCGGATCTTCCACCTGGCGACGCCGCCGTCATTGGTGGGTGTGATTCCAAAATTCTTGGCCGCGGCGGGGCTGGCCCGCGACCGACAATGCTCGCGGATCGTGGTGGAGAAGCCGATCGGATCGGACCTCGAATCAGCGCGCCAGCTGAATGCCACCCTCACGAAAAGTTTTAGTGAGTCGCAGATCTTTCGCATAGATCACTATCTGGGAAAGGAGACCGTTCAGAACATTCTGGCGCTTCGCTTTGCAAACCCGATGTTCGAGCCCATCTGGAACCGGCGCTATGTTAATTATGTGACGATCACGGTCGCCGAGGAGGTTGGTATTGGGCATCGCGGGGGTTATTACGAGAAAGCCGGCGAACTGCGCGACATGGTGCAAAACCATCTGATGCAGCTGCTCTGTCTAGCGGCGATGGAGCCGCCCGTGTCCTTTGAGGCAGACGAGATCCGAAACAAGAAGGTGGACGTGTTGCATGCCATTCGCCCGATCCTGCCCGAGGATGTGAAAACCCTCACCGTGCGAGGCCAATACGGACGCGGTATCCTTCATGGCAAAATCGTGCGCGGGTACCGCCAGGAGCCGGATGTGGCGAAGGATTCGCAGACGGAGACGTTCGCGGCGCTGAAGCTGTATGTGGACAGCTGGCGCTGGCAAGACGTGCCGTTTTACCTGCGTGCTGGCAAACGGATGCCGCGGCAGCTGACCGAGATCGTCGTTCACTTTCGCCGGGCACCGCATCTCTGTTTTCCGACCGGGGCCATGCCCGATTGGCAGGCGGCCCGCGCGGTTATTTGCATCCAGCCCGACGAGGGGATTGTGCTGCAGTTTCACGCAAAACAGCCGGGTGGCCCGATGTGCTTGCGATTGGTTGATATGCGGTTCAGTTACCGGGAGACTTTCAAGATTCCGTCGCCGCCGGCTTACGCCACCTTGCTGCGCGACGTGATGATCAATGACGCCACACTGTTCATGCGCAACGATCAGGTCGAGGCCGCATGGGCGGCATTGATGCCAGTGCTGGAGAATTGGAGTACTTCCGCGCCAGTAGATTTCCCGAACTACGCGGCCGGCTCATGGGGTCCCGCCGCGGCGGATTCTTTAATGGCGCAGGAAGGCCACCAGTGGTTTGTCTCGGCAGGAACCGCGAACAGATCATCTGGGAAAAGGCACCGACGCCTTTTTTTCCAATCCTTGATGTAGCGCCGTTTGCCAGAGCGTGCGGTTGCCAGTCCTGTTGCTAGTTATCGAAACGACAATTCCGTAAGTTAAAACAGATTAAGATCTTAACCGCTGGCATCCCCACGGGGATTCGAACCCCGGTCTCGAATCTCGTTGATGGCTAACAACGACTTAAATTAATGACGAGCGAGATATGCATATCTGCGTCATTCTCACTCTCATTCTCACCTAACGGGACGCCAAGCCTCGAGAACTCATTCCCAACAGCAGGCCCTTGCCCGCATTCATTACGCTCAAGAAAGCAGGCTAGTTGACATATCCCAAGAGTGACTACATTTGTAGTCGCGATGGCAATCAAGCTCGCACCTACATCCATCCGGCTCGCTGCAATAGAAAAGCGCCGGATCGCCGCCGCTGCCCGAAAACAAGGCATTACCTCTGCGAAGTTCATAAAACAGGCGGCCCTGGAGCGAGCGGCCTCACCAGGCGGTATGGCGCTTGCCGAGATCACAGCCTCGCTAAAGGAACTCATCGAGGAGGAGGTGGATGCTGCTATAGCCCTAGATCGCATCGCGCGCCGCAAGGCAGGCGAAGGACGCCTCTACGCCGGTGAGGAGGCGTGGCGTGAGTTGGGATTATAAGATCGACGATCTTGCCCTTCGCGAGCTGCGCGATCTCGGACCTTCCGCCGCGCAAACAATACGCGAGTTTTTAGAGAAACGAATTAAGGATTGTGAAGACCCTCGGGCATTTGGAAAGCCCTTGCGGGGTGGGCTATACGGTCTTTGGCGCTATCGAGTTCAGGATTACCGATTGATCTGCGAATTGATCGACGGCCAATGCCTCGTCATTCTGGTCAAAGTCGGTCACCGATCCAACGTTTATGATTGAAGTGAAGACCGCTGGCGTCCCCACGGGGATTCGAACCGTAGCGCCTCAGTGAAATTAAATCGCGCAGGATCATCATATTTAATTGATTGTTAATGTCTTAGAACAAGTAATACGATGCACGAAAGTGCAGCGAAGTGAAGGCAGAAACACAACATCTGACAACCTTTCTCGAACCAATTCCGGTCACAAAGGGAAATGCCGAGTTGTTCGGCAAGTCACGAGTTGGGGACTATGTCCGGTCAACATCGTCTGGTTCTAATGCCCGAAGCCATTCCAAGAGCCCCGGCTCTAGCCGCACCGCCATCCCGTCCCCGATTCTCAAAATACGACGGTCACGCAAGCGCTGGGAGATTTCCTGTGGGCGCCGAACGTCTGTCTTTTTCATAACCGATAACGAGGTTGGCCTATTCCCGCGAGGGATTTGCCATATTCGACGAGTCCTGGAGCCGCAGGGATTTTGTCGCGGAGGAGTTTCGCCGTCAGTTCTTCCCAGTCTATCAGATGACCCGGGCTTATGCCACTGACCGACAGAATCGAGAGGTTTTCAACGGTGAGCACCTCGTTGGGGACTTGATCGAGGTGTCCTTTGACCACCGCCCAGAAGCGCCAGCTCCAGCCAGACGACCCTCGCTCGGGAAGCGTTGCGGAAAACTTCGGCGCCCGGGCAGCGGCGGGGCGCCGCCGCGCCAACGAGCTTGCCTGCCCGGCGGTCGCTCGCGTTTGCTGCTCCCGCCGCAGCCCCGCCCTACGAGACGAAGCGACGCACCCGGAAAACCTTTCGCCGTTATGAAACCCACGACACTTGACCAATACCTCGCCAGCCTCCCCGCCGATCGCCGCGCCGCGATGCTCGCGCTCCACGCCGCGATTCGCAAGGCCGTGCCCAAACTCACCTCCGAAATCATGATGGGGATGAGTTCGCCCGTCATCGGTTACGGCAAGTATCACTACAAGTCTCCCAGCGGCCGCGAGGGCGACTGGTTCTTGATCGGACTCTGCGCGGCAAAGAACTACTACAGCCTCCACATCTGCGCCGCCGACAAGGGCGGTTACCTCGTCGAACAGAATGCCGCCAAGCTCGGCAAGGTGAAGACCGGCCGCAGTTGCATCAACTTCAAGAAACTCGAGGACCTGAAGCTCGACGTCGCGATGGCACTCGTGAAACAGGCCGTGAAGTCCGGCGGCCTCAACGCCGTGGGGTAGCCCCCGAGCAGCTTTTCAGCCAGACAAGAAAGTCCGCGGTTAGGAATTCGGGCGGGAGACCTCGGAATCGCGGACCTGCTCAGTCGTGAGCGTGGTCGCGACCATCTGCATTCCGTTCGCCGCTTGCACGGCACCGATTTCGAGCGCGGATTTTTCGGCATTCGCTTCCGCGCGGGTCTTGAAGTTCTTCCTGACACGCTCCCCGTGAACCCAACCGGTCACACGGAATGAGGTGACGCCGTTCCGGTTTTCAAACCGAGCGACGACGAGTTTCGGTGGTTGTTTCATGCTTAGGTTACCACTTCAACTGGCAGCCTAGCTTCACCGAGAAGCTCAGTTATTGAGCCTCATCTACTTGGATGGCGTCCCCACGGGGATTCG
>Ga0181538_10000055_pt1 | contig 109238 bp, 91 predicted proteins | sample PEATcosm2014_Bin_40_FD_119773 | JGI IMG/M metagenome (GOLD analysis project Ga0181538, IMG submission 119773) | Peatland microbial communities from MTU Mesocosm Facility, Houghton, MI, USA - PEATcosm2014_Bin23_30_metaG | ecosystem: Environmental > Terrestrial > Soil > Wetlands > Peat | place... | reverse complement strand
TCTATCCAAAACACCTTGCCCCAACCGCCACAGGTAAGGTAAAAGAAAGGTTGTCCTGGGTGCGGCTCACTGGCCGGTTTTGAAGTGACCCCAACTGGCCGGTTTTGAGGTGACCCCCGAGGTGATGACCGGTGACTACTTCCTTTCCGTCAATGCACAAACAGACACGGGCACGACGATAGGCTATGTAAACGGCCAACAGCTTCATCTGCCGCCCTTCCATATTCGCAACCCTCGGACCTTTACTCGGCCGCAGATCACTATTACCGTACTCGGCGAGGAGCTATAGCATCCGCAGATTCACATCGCGCGATTACAAAAATGCGCCCGTTCGCCTGGGGGTACAGCGATAGACTGTACCCCTGACCGGTACGCGACAAAATGTATTCCCCGATTTCTTCCCTGGAGAGTTCAAAGCGGTTTTTTGGAGTATTCCTCGATGCCCAAATAGCCAGAATGGGATTCCGTACAGCTACCTCGCGGAATCGGCCCCGGCGGAAGTTCGCGGACGGAAATATTCGGGGGTTGCGCCCCAATTGCTAGGGCAAGCCCCGCAGCATAGATCAAGATCTTCATAATTCCCTTTCAAATTGAACCACTACCCAACAGCGGGTAAAAGAAAGGGAGCCGCCTTTGCGGGACTTGCGGCCCGCAAGGGCGGCTTATACTGCGGCGACTGGTACTACGCTGTGGCGGCGGCTGCTGGAACGCCCCGCTTCTCGATGGCGACTACATCCCTCACCACGTAGCCGGTATAGATCTGGCGCGGGCGCGCGATCTTCTGCTCGGGGTCTTCCAGCAGTTCCTGCCACTGGGCCAGCCAGCCCGCCGTGCGCGGAATGGCGAACAGCACCGTAAAGATCTCCGGTTTGAAGCCCATGGCCTGGTAGATGATGCCGGAATAGAAATCCACGTTGGGGTAGAGCTTGCGCTTGACGAAGTATTCGTCTTCTAGGGCGATGCGCTCCAGCTCCAGCGCGATCTCGAGCTTGGGATTCCTGCCGGTGACCGCGAATACGCTGTCCGCGGCCCACTTAATAATGCTGGCTCGCGGGTCGTAGTTCTTGTAAACCCGGTGTCCGAATCCCATCAGCTTGAACTGGCCGGCCTTGACCTTCTCGATATAGGCCGGAATATTGTCCTTGGAGCCGATCACATCCAGCATTTTGAGAACTTCTTCGTTGGCGCCGCCGTGCAAGGGGCCGGACAGGGCGGCCGCCGCGGCAGCCGTGGAGAGGTACGGATCGGCAAACGAGCTGCCCACCGCGCGCATGGCGTTGGCGCTGCAGTTCTGCTCGTGATCGGCATGCAGGATGAACAGGATGTCGAGAGCGCGTGCCAAGGCGGGATTAGCCTGGTACTTGGGCTCCACCATCTTCCAGAGCATGTTCATGAAGTTCTCGGCGTAGCTCAAGTCGTTGTCCGGGTAAACGTAGGGGTAGCCTAAGCTGTGTCGGTAGGTGTACGCCGCAATGGTGGGCATCTTTCCGATCAGGCGCATGATCTGCAACTTGCGATTTTGCGGATCGTGGACATTCTTTGCCTCGGGGTAAACCGTGGAGAGGGCCGCCACCGTGCTGACCAGCATCCCCATGGGATGGGCGTCATAACGGAACCCCTCCAGGAATTTCTTGGTGCTCTCGTGAAGCATGGTGTGGAGGGTGATACCGGTCACCCACTCTTTCAGTTGGGCTTCGGTGGGCAGCTCCCCGAAAAGAACCAGGTAGGCGACCTCCAGGAAAGTACACTTCTCCGCCAGTTGGTCGATGGGGTAGCCGCGATAACGCAGGATGCCCTTGTCGCCGTCGATGAATGTGACCGCGCTTTGGCATGAGGCTGTATTCATGAAAGCGGGATCGTAGGTCATGAGCCCGAAATCGTCGGGCCCGGTTTTGATTTTCCGCAAGTCCATGGCCCGAATGGTTCCCTTGTTGATAGGGATTTCATACGTGGCCTGGGTGCGCTTATCAAGAATGCTTAAAGCTTCGTTTCCCATAATGTTCTCCCAAAAACCCTGATGTTCGGAACGCCGCCCCCACTTAGCTTCGCGGGGATCGGCGGCGTCCGATGCCATCCGACCAATGTGCTCTCCCGCACAATGGCGCCGCTCGTCGTGGAAACCCCACGAGAGCGGCTCAAACCCCAATCAATACCGTGTGAACGGCCCCCTTAACCGCCGGCGCCGCATCACCGATGAAAGCTCCTTGGCCGCGAGTGCCACCCCGTGGGCGTGGCACTCATCAAATCCATCATAATTCAAATAGCGGGGCTTGGTAAGGCCTATTCGTATCTGTTTTTCCTCACGGCCGCCCCAGGCGTTCAGGGCAGCCTGTCCACCAACTGGGCGAACTGGTCGATGGTGAAGGCCCGAAGCGTGGTTGTCTTGACATGCTCGCGGGCACATACCGCCAGGCTGGCGGCGACGGCAATCTCATCACTGGGGCTCTCGGTGATGGCGATGTAATCGTATTCCCCCATGACGAAGTATGCGCCCAGCAGCTTGCCGCCCATCAATTCCCAGGCTTTGCTGGCGGATTCGATTCGGCGGGGCGCGCCCTTCAGGTCCTTGGCCCCCTGTTCCGTGAACTTCATGAGCGTAATGTAGGTCGGCATCGAGCCATGCTCCTTTCTGTACGTGGAAATACCGTGGCGACTTTGTCCCCCGGCTAGTTTACTCCCGAATGGCGCGGGGCGCACAAAAATTTCGCGGGATTACGGGGACATTGCTCCCCGTTGGTCGGAACTGCTATAGTTGATCCCGAATCATAGTTTGGAGTCCGATGGGCAATAATTGCGGCCGGGCGCCGTCCCGCCGCGAATCGAGGGCTCCGGAGGCCGTATGGAGAGCTACAACGAGGTTCCGATCCCCGTGGATGGAGACGCCATCCAAGTTCGAGATAACAAGTTCAGCATTCCCGATAACCCGATCATCCCCTTCATTGAAGGCGATGGCACCGGACCCGATATCTGGCGGGCCGCCCGCACGGTGTTCGACGCGGCGGTCCAGGAGGCCTACGGCGGCCGGCGCCGCGTAGCCTGGTACGAGGTGTTTGCCGGCGAGAAGGCCTACCGGCAGTTCAACGATTGGCTGCCCCAAGGCACGCTCGACGCCATCCGGAAGTTTCATATCGCCATCAAAGGGCCGCTAACCACTCCGGTCGGCGGCGGTATCCGCAGTTTGAACGTCACCTTGCGGCAGTTGCTCGATCTTTACGTGTGTCTGCGGCCGGTCCGCTACTTTCCGGGTGTTCCTTCGCCCATGAAGCATCCTGAATTGCTGAACGTGGTGATTGTCCGCGAAAACACCGAGGACGTCTATGCCGGCATCGAGTGGCGCGAGGGGACGCCCGAGGCCCAGAAGGTCATCGAGTTCCTGAACCGGGAGATGGGCAGGAAGATCCGCCTGGATTCCGGCATCGGGATCAAACCCATGAGCGTGTTCGGTTCGAAGCGGCTGATCCGGCGCGCCATTCAATACGCCATCGAAACCGGGCGCCGCAGCGTGACGCTGGTACACAAGGGGAACATCATGAAGTTCACCGAGGGCGCCTTCCGCGACTGGGGATATGAACTGGTCAAGGAGGAGTTCTCGGATGTCTGCGTCACGGAGGCGGAAGTGGGCGCCAGCGTCCCGCCGGGAAAACTCCTGGTCAAAGATCGCATCGCCGACTCCATGTTCCAGCAGGCTCTGCTACGGCCCGATGAATACGACGTGCTGGCTACTCCCAACCTCAACGGCGACTACCTGTCGGACGCCTGCGCGGCCCAAGTGGGCGGGTTGGGGATGGCGCCGGGCGGCAATATCGGCGACGAGTATGCGGTCTTCGAAGCCACCCACGGCACGGCCCCCAAGTACGCCAACCTGGATGTCATCAATCCCTCGAGCGTCATCCTGGCCGGCTCGATGATGTTCCAACACATGGGCTGGAAAGAGGTTTCGCAGCTCATCGAGCAGGGCATCACCGAAACCATGAGGCAAAAGCGCGTCACCTACGATCTGCATCGCCAGATGGAAGGCGCCGTAAAGCTAAAAACCAGTGAGTTTGCCGCTGCCATTGTCGGCAACATGAAGGCGCCCGTGGTGGCAGCCTGAAGGGAGCCAAAATGCGAAGGAAGGTCACAGTTGTAGGAGCAGGAAATGTCGGCGCCAGTTGCGCGGTCCGCCTGGCCGATAAAGCTCTGGCCGACATTGTCGTGGTAGATATTCTCGAAGGTATCCCAATGGGCAAGGCCCTGGACCTTCTCCAGGCTTGCCCGGTGGGGGGAGTCGACGTTCAGCTAACCGGCGCCAACGATTACGCGCCCACGGCGAACTCCGACATCGTAGTGGTCACCGCCGGCTTCCCCCGCAAGCCCGGAATGAGCCGCGACGACCTGCTGTGGGCCAACTACGATATCGTCAAGGCCAGCGTGGAGCAGGCGGTGAAGTATTCTCCGGACTGCATCCTGATGGTGGTCACCAACCCGCTGGATGCCATGTGCCACGTGGCGCACCGCATCAGCGGCTTCCCCAAGCACCGCGTGGTGGGCATGGCCGGCATCTTGGACACGGCCCGCTTCCGCGCCTTCGTGGCGCAGGCCCTGAATGTCTCCGCCTCGGACGTGGTGGCCTTCGTAATGGGCGGCCACGGCGACACCATGGTGCCCTTGGTGCGCTACAGCAACGTGGCGGGCATCCCGCTGGCCGACCTGATGGACGCCGAAACTCTCCAGAAGATCGTGGTGCGCACGCGGAATGGCGGCGCCGAGATCGTCAAGTATCTCAAGAGCGGCAGCGCCTACTATGCCCCGTCCGCAGCCGTGGCCCAGATGGTGGAAGCCATACTCCTGGACCGCAAGCGGGTTCTGCCTTGCTCCGCCTACCTGCAAGGCGAGTACGGAATCCAAAATCTGTTCGTCGGCGTGCCCGTCAAGCTCGGCGCGCAGGGCATCGAGCAGATCTTCGAAGCCAAACTGACTGAAGATGAGCTCGCGGCGTTGCATAAGAGTGCGGCCGCGGTCAAAGAGCTCGTGGACGTGATGGCGCCTAAGCTCGGCTGACCGTCGGTGTTGGCGCCGCTGTTTCATGGCGCGCTGTAGTATCTGCCGCCGCGAAATCCTCAGGCTGTTGCAAATCGCACCATTATCCGCGGCCGGAAACTGTCGCGACAGCCGTGTGCGCGGAATATGTTGATTAAGAGATAATGAGGTGTTATTATCCCTAACGGGAAAGGTGACATGGACAGCTCTCTTCAGGCCGCGCTGACGAACCTGACCCGCTATGGAAACTCCTTCGGGGCCCCGGCCCAGACCCGGCCGCAATGGACCCGGCAACTGGAGTTCCCGATCAAGGATGCCCGCAAGGAGCCGGTCCATTACCTGTGGTTCGTGGGCGATTATGCCTCGTACGATCCGCGCGTGGCGGCGGCGACTTGCGCGGCGGCGCGCGTGTTTCACAAGGCCTGTCTCGACTTCGGAATCCTGTACGGGGGCGAGTGCAACTCCGGAAACGATGTCCGCCTGACAGGCGATATGAGGCTGTTTGAAACTCTGCGGGACAAGAATCGCAACTCGTTTGCCAAGGCGCATTTCGACGCAATCATCACGACCGACCCTCACAGCTTCCACGCGTTGACGCACGACTACCCCGCCACTAACGGTGCGCGGTCGGTTTTGCATCACACGCAGCTCTTCAGCGATTTGATCCGCAACGGAGCTCTGCCGTTGCGGAACAGGCTGCGGATGACGGTTACATATCACGATCCCTGTTACCTGGGCCGGTACAACGCCATTTTCTGCGCTCCCCGCCGGGTGATGGCCGCCCTGGGGTTGCAACTGATCGAGATGCCGCTAAGCCGCACGTATGCATATTGCTGCGGCGCGGGCCGAGGCCGTATCTGGATGGAAAACCCGCCGGCATTCCCGGAGCGCCCGGCCGTGGCTCGGGTGAGCGAGGCGGCGGCGCTCAAGGGCGTTCAGACCCTGGTGGTTGTTTGTCCCAAAGACCTGGTGATGTTCCAAGAGGCGATCAAGACCGCGGGACTGGAGGGCAGGCTCGAGGTGAAAGAGCTTTCGGAGTTGGTGGAACAAGCCATGGGGTAGCGGTGGCTATTGTTTGTCGCAAGTCGACTTATATGTAGAGAAGTACAACATACTGAGGATTTCGTTGAAACCAGATCCCAATTTTTTACTGTAAATAAAGTGAAATTGTACTTGCACAATTAGTAAAGCAGATTTATATTATACTTGATTTACCAATTTCGGTGGTCTCTTCGAAGAGATGGCGCGCATGGAAGATGCCAACGTAGCAGAGCCGATCCAAGCGTTTTTGGGGAGCGCGCATGTCTTCGCATCCGCGGTGAGCGACGTGTTGGAGCGGAGGCTGCTGGGCGAAACCGCCAGCGGCCGCCTGACCTTCTCGCAGTTGAAACTGCTGAAACTGGTGTCGCTGAGCGACGCTCACACCATCGGCGACGTGGCGGCCTTTCTGGGGATAAGCAGCGCCGCCGCCGGCCAGGCAGTGGACAAACTGGTGTGGCGCATGTTGCTGCGGCGCACCGAAGGGGCCGACCGGCGCGCCAGCCAGCTTTCGCTGACCACGCCGGGGCGCGAGGCGCTGGCGGCGTACGAGACGGCCCGGAACCAGAAGCTTCAGGAGATTTTCGGCGAGTGTTCCCTGGAACAGTTGCGGGTGACGTCGGAGCTGCTGGATCGCCTGGCCGCCAATATCGTGGACCACACCGCCAAACCGGAAGAGATCTGCCTGCAATGCGGCATCTATTTTCGCGAAAAGTGCCCGTTGCGGGAATACGTCCAGCGCACCTGTTTTTACCAGCGGCACAAGGCCCGTAAGGGGGCCGAGCCCACGTCGTCGCCCTAAGGCGGCGACCTGAAGAAAGGGGGATAAGAGATGGCGAGCGCGAGGGTCGGCCTGGAGCCCCGCCTGGAGCAGTCCCGCATTCCCGGCGCACTGCCGGCAACCGAGCAGGCGCTACGGAAGAAGTTTCTGGAAGAATCCCAACTCGTTCCCGGGGGCGATCGCATTTCGCGCTGCTTGCAGTGCGGCACCTGCACGGGAAGCTGTCCAGTGAGCTATGCCATGGACATTTCTCCGCGCATGGTGATCGCCTTGTTCCGTGCCGGGCAAATTGAGGAAATTCTGCGCAGCCGCACCATCTGGATCTGCGCCTCCTGCTATATGTGCACGACGCGTTGTCCTCAGGGCATCAAGATCACCGATCTGCTGTACGCCCTGAAGCGGACTGCCATGGGCACTGGCCTGTATCCGGACCGGCTGCCCGTCTATGCGTTGTCGAAGAACTTCGTTCGCGTCGTGAACCGGTACGGGCGCAACCACGAAATGCTGCTGCTGCTGCTCTACTACCTCCGGCGCAATCCGCTGGCGCTTTTCCGCCTTTTGCCGCTGGGGTTTGCGATGTGGAAGAGAGGGCGGATTTCGTTGTTCCCCGCGAAGATCGAGGGCATCCAGACGATTCGCCAGATGCTGGCGGCTTCCAAGGCCCTGGAGATGCCGCGGGAGAAGGAAGAGGTCCCCTATGTGGAAGGCACGGTGGGATACCGCGCAGTGGGCTAAGCGCGGACCAGGAGAGGCTCCATGAGAGAGGCACCAATGGAATATCTTTACTACCCCGGATGCAGCCTGGAGACTTCCGGGAAGCCTTACGACGAGAGTTTGAGGGCCGTATTCCGGGTGTTGGGCATCGAGCTCAAGACACTGAAAGACTGGAACTGCTGCGGCGCCACCATGTACATGAGCGTGGACGAGGCCATCTCGCTGGCCATCAGCGCCCGGAACCTGGCGCTGGCGGAGCAGAACGGGTGCCGCGGGCTCATCGCGCCGTGCAGCGCCTGTTATACGGTGCTGCTGAAGACCAACCGCTTCCTGAAGGACAGTCCCGAGCTGAAGTCCAAGGTCGACCATTTGCTGGCCCAGGGCGGGCTGAGCTATAACCTGACGGTGCAGGTGCGGCACCCTTTGGATGTGCTGGTCAACGACGTTGGTGGGGAGACCATCGCGCGGGCGGCCAAACGCAGCCTGGCCGGGGTGTGCTTCGCGCCCTACTACGGCTGCCAGATCGTGCGCCCGGAGCGCGGCTTCGACGACCGCGAGTTCCCCATGACCATGGACCGGATGTTTGAGCGGCTGGGCGCAACCAGCGTCTATTTTCCGCTGAAGACGCGCTGTTGCGGCGGCATGCTCATGACCAAGTTTCCGGACGTGGCGCTGAACCTGGTCAACGAGCTTCTGGACTGCGCCACGGAGAACGGAGCGCAGTGCATAATCACCACCTGCCCGCTGTGCCAGGTGAACCTGGAAGCCTACCAGAAGCGCGCGAGCAAGAAATTCGGCAAGTCTTACGACATTCCGGTGCTGTACTTCACGCAGTTGCTGGGCCTGGCGCTGGGCTGCTCGGAGACCGAGCTTGGGATGCAACGGAACCTGACTACATTTAAGGCGCCGCTTGCGGCGGCGGTGGCCTAGAAGGAGAAGGTCGATGGAGCAAAACGGGCATGCGCGCATTGGCGTTTACATCTGCCACTGCGGACTCAACATTGCCGGAACCGTGAACGTGAGTGAAGTGCGCGAGTTCATCTCCCACGCGCCCGGCGTGATAGTGGCCAGGGACTACAGGTTCATGTGTTCCGATCCGGGGCAGGCGCTGATCCAGGACGATATCCAGCAGCTCCAGCTCAACCGGGTGGTCGTGGCGGCCTGCTCGCCGCTCATGCACGAGCTCACCTTCCGGAACACGGCGCGCAAGGCCGGCTTGAACCGGTACCTGGTGCAGATCGCCAACATTCGCGAACACTGCTCCTGGATCCACGACGACGTGGGCATGGCCACGGAAAAGGCCAGGGCCCTGGTTTTGGCGGCCGTGCGCAGGGTGGCGCTGCACCAGCCTCTGGAGCCGATGCGCGCTCCGGTGAATCCCAACGTGCTGGTGGTGGGCGGCGGAATCGCCGGCATTCAAGCCGCGCTGGAAATCGTCGAAGCCGGCAACACCGTGTACCTGGTGGAGCGGGAGCCCACCGTGGGCGGCCGGATGGGACAGTTCGACAAGACCTTCCCCACGCTGGACTGCGCGGCCTGTATCCTGACGCCCAAGATGGTCTCGGTGGGACATCGGGAAAAGATCAAGCTGTTGACCATGAGCGAAGTGGTCGGAGTTTCCGGATACATCGGGAACTTTAAAGTCAAGGTGCGCAAGAAAGCCAGGTTCGTGGACGTGTCGAAGTGCACGGGGTGCGGGCAATGCTGGAACATCTGTCCCGCCACGCGGGTCCCGAGGCAGCGGACCATCCGGCTGGGAGACCAGGTCGTCAAGCAGGTGTCCTGATGAAATTGGAAGCGGTACGGGAAATTCTGGATTGCCGGGTGATCGGCGGCGGCGACAAGCTGGACCAGGAAATCGAAGTGGGCTGCGGGGCGGACCTGATGAGCGACGTGCTGGCGTTCATCAAGCCCAACGCGCTGCTGCTAACCGGCCTGACCAACGTGCAATCGGTGCGCACCGCCAACGTGGCGGAAGTCAGGGCCATCGTATATGTGCGGGGTAAGTTCCCCGACCAGGACGCTGTCGAGTTGGCGCTGGAAGAAGGGATCGTGTTGCTGGCGACGAACCTGCCATTGTACGAGTCGTGCGGCAGGCTTTATGCGCGCGGTCTGGCGGGCGGCAGCGAGTGCGCGGAAGGCTTGAGCGATGTCCATCGAGCCGCTCTTCTGTCAACGCTTTGAGATCAGCGGAAAGGATTTTATCAATGCCGGGAAAGCCTCCACGACGATCAAGGCGATCCTGCGCGAGATCGGAATCCGGCCGGCGGTGATCCGGCGGGCGGCCATCGCCTGTTATGAGGCGGAAATGAACGTGGTTTTGTATGCCCGGAAAGCCATTATGGAACTGCGCGTCACTCCCCAGGAGATCCGCATACAGGTCGAGGACGAAGGCGACGGCATCCCCGATGTGGGGCGGGCCATGCAGCCGGGGTATTCGACGGCCTCCGACGAGATCCGGGAAATGGGCTTCGGCGCCGGCATGGGGTTGCCCAACATCAAGAACAACGCCGATACCTTGCAGATCCACTCCGTGGTGGGCCAGGGGACTACGCTCGAAATGGCCATCGGACTGTAACATGGACGGGTATTTCCATTCGGTAAAGATCGCGCCGGAACGATGCACGGGAAATATGGCCTGCCTGAAGGTCTGTCCCACAGAAGCCATCCGGGTGCGGCGGGGGAAGGCGGTTATGCTGGAAGACCGCTGCATCGACTGTGGCGAGTGCGCCCGAAGGTGTGCCCGCGGCGCGATCGTCCCACAAACCAGTTCTTTCACCGATTTCGCCCGCTTCCAGTACACCGTTGCGCTGATCTCCCCGGTTCTGTACGGGCAGCTCCGCAAGGACGTTCTGCCGAGGACCATTGTGGCCGCCCTGCGCAAGATCGGCTTTGACGAAGCTTGTGACGTGGCCTGCGCCAGCGAGGCGGTCAGCACCGCGGTGGACGAGTACCTGGCCGGTTATCGCGGTCCGCTGCCGCTGCTGTCGCCGTTTTGCCCCACCATCGTCCGCCTTATTCAGGCGCGCTATCCCGACCTGATCGACCTGCTCATTCCCATCGATTCTCCCATGGAAATCGCGGCCCGCGACATCCGCCAGAAGAAGATGAAGGAGCTGGGGCTGCGCCGCGAGGAAATCGGGGTGATCTATCTGACGCCTTGCCCGGCCAAGATGGTCGCCATCAAGTACCCCCCGCGCAAAAAGAAATCCCATATCGACGGCGCCATCGCCATTTCCGATATCTACCACCCCCTCCTGGCGGCCACCGGCGACATGAGCGGTAATGCGTGCCAGGACGGACCACCCGTAATGGGCAGCGGCCTGGGCTGGCCGGTGGTGGGCGGGCAGGTCTCATCGTTGCGTGCGGAACGCAGCCTGGCGGTGGGCGGGCTGGACGATGTGGAGAGAATTCTGCAGGACATCGAGAATGGAAAGCTGGGTGACATCCAATACGTGGAATGCCACGCCTGCTCGCAGGGGTGCTGCGGCGGCTCCCTCACCGTGGATAACCCTTATGTAACCCGGGGCAAGATCTTGAGCTTGCTGGCCCGGTTCGGCGGGACGCCTTGCCGGGACCGGGAAACGGTACGGGAACTCTATCAGAAGAACTACTTCTCGCTGCCGGGCAAGATTTCCTCCAGGCCTCTGGCGCCCCTGGACCAGGACATTGGGAAGGCGATCGAGAAGAGGAGACGCGCTCAGGAGATCTGTAGAGTGCTTCCGCAAATCAATTGCGGAGCCTGCGGCGCACCCACCTGCCTGAGCTTTGCGGAAGACGTAGTCCTGGACCAGGCCGCGATCGAGGAGTGTGTGGTTCTCATGGCGAGGCAGGTCCCCAACGAGGCCGGCTCCGGAAAGGATCACGCGGCATGACGGTGCGCGAGGTTGCCATCGGCCTGGGACTCGAACTCCTGACGGAAGGCCAGGGGCTTGAACGGGAGATTACGGGAGGCTATGCCAGCGACCTGTTAAGCGACGTGATCGCCCACAGCCAGGCCGGCAACGTCTGGATCACCTTGCAGACGCACCGCAACATCATCGCGGTGGCGACGTTGAAGGAGCTGGCCGCCATCGTCCTGGTGAGCGGCAGAACGCCGGATGCGGACACGCTGCTGAAAGCCCGCGAGGAAAAAGCGGTCGTACTGAGCAGCCGGCTCCCCGCCTTTGAGCTCATCGGCCAGTTATACCAGATGGGTATCCGGGGGGTGGTGTGATGCTGCGGACCTTCAAAGCCGATCTGCACATTCACACCTGCCTGTCGCCCTGCGCCGACCTGTCCATGGGACCCAGAACGATCGTGGACAAGGCCTCGAGAAGTGGTCTGGATGTGATTGGCATTTCCGATCACAACTCTTCGGAGAACGCGCCGGCGGTGATCGGGGCGGCGCGGGACACCGCTCTGAAGGTCTTGCCCGGAATGGAAGTGACCTCCCGCGAGGAAGTGCATATCCTGGCGGTCTTCGACAGCCCCGACATGGCGCTCCGGTTACAGGAGATCGTGTACCGGCACCTGCCCGGGGAAAACGATGAGGATTCGTTCGGGCTTCAGGTGGTGGTCAATGAAGACCACGACGTGATGGGCTTCAACCGCCGGTTGCTGGCGGGCGCTACCGAGCTTTCGGTGGAGCAGGTGGTAGAGCACATTTGCGATCTGGAGGGCCTGGCCATCGCCGCGCACGTGGATCGAGAGGCGTTCGGCATCATCGGGCAGTTGGGATTCATTCCCGCGGAATTGCGGCTGGATGCTTTGGAGTTGTCCGCGAACTCCACCCCCGCCGAAGCCCGGCGCCGTTTTCCGCAGTATGCCGGTTGGGCCTTTGTCCGTTCCTCCGACGCGCATTTCGTGGCGGATATCGGCAAAACCTGGACATCGCTCCTGTTGAGCGAGCCCACCACCCGGGAAATCCGGAAGGCCCTGCACGGCGAAGATGGCAGGCGGGTAGTGGGGGAGGACGGGTAGACCCATGGAAGATCTTTCCCTGCACATCCTCGACATTGCGGAGAACTCCATCGCCGCGGGAGCCAGGCGTGTGGATATCCGCATCCGGGAGAGCCGGCGGGAGGATCTGCTCTCCATCGAGATTGCCGACGACGGAAGCGGAATGAAGCCCGACATGGTCGAGAGGGCCACGGACCCGTTTTTCACCACCCGCACCACGCGCCGGGTCGGGCTGGGCCTGCCGCTTCTCGAGCAGGCCGCCAGAGCGGCGGGCGGCCAGTGCCGGGTCGTGTCGCGTCCCGGGTCCGGAACCATTGTCACCGCCGTGTTTCGAGACAGCCACGTGGACCGGCAGCCCCTGGGAGACATCGCCCAAACGCTGCTGACCCTGGTGGTCGGAAACCCGGGGATGGAGTTCATTTGCCGGCGCCAGACCGACGATACGGACGTTTTTTTCGACACGGCGGAGATCGAGGCGGAGTTCTGGGGCTCGCCAGTCCACTCGCCCGCGGGGATCGCGGCCGTCAGGAAAAGCCTGGAAAAACTGAGAGAGGGAGTCACACATGCAGTTGGAAACCGTTGACCGGATCATCCACCGACACCACGCGGACAAAACCGCGCTCATCGCGATGTTACAGGATGTGCAGAGCGAGTTCACCTATTTGCCCCAGGAGGCTCTGGTTTACCTGTCCCGCACCATCGACGTGCCGCTGAGCCGTGCCTACAGCCTGGCCACCTTTTACCGGGCTTTCAGCCTGAAGCCGAAAGGCCGGTACCCTATCGCGGTGTGCATGGGCACGGCGTGCCACGTCAAGGCCGCCGTAAAGATTCTGGAGAAGTTTGAGCGCACGCTCAATATCAAGACCGGGCAGACCACCCCAGACCTGAATTTCGGCCTGGAGGAGGTGCGCTGCCTGGGCTGCTGCGGGCTGGCCCCGGTGGTTACCGTTGGTCCGGACCTGTACGGCAAGGTGTTGCTCCCCAAGGTGGATCAAATCGTCAAGCAGTACCAGAAAAAAGGAGCCCAAAATGCCAAAACTTAAGCTGGAGGACCTGGCGGGCGTCCGCGACAAAGCCAGGAAGGCGACGTTGCTCCGTGAGGGAGCCGCGCGGGTCAAAATGACGGTACACATGGGCACCTGCGGGATCGCCGCGGGCGCGCGCAAAATCGTGGAGGCCGCCTTGCGGGAAGTGGAGGACGGAGATCTCCGCGATGTCATGGTGACCACGTCGGGTTGCGCCGGGCTGTGCAGCCGGGAGCCGATGGCCACGGTGGAAGTAGTGGGCGAGGCTCCGGTGAAGTACGTGGATCTGACGGAGACCAAAATTAAGGCGGTCTTCAAAGAGCACATTGTGGAAGGCAGGATCGCGGAGCAATACGCGCTGGCCATAGGGAGCGAACGGACTTACTGAGGCTGCGAGGCGGGAGATCGAACATGCCACATCGAATTCACTTGATGGTTTGCGCCGGGACGGGCTGTGTCGCCAATCGTTCTCCGGAGGTGCGGGACGCGCTGGTGGCGGAAATCGCCAAGCGCGGGTTGCAGGATGAGGTCCAGGTGGTTACCACCGGCTGCAACGGTTTCTGCGGCGCCGGGCCTCTGATGGTGGTTCAGCCGGACGGCATCTTCTACCAGCAGATCAGCCTTAAAGACGTTCCGCACCTGGTGGAAGAGCACTTTCTGAAGGGCCGGCCGGTCGAGAAGCTGATGTATGTGCCGCCCGAGGCGCGCACGCCGCTTCCCAAGATGATGGATATTCCCTTCTTCTCCCGTCAACGGCTGATCGCGCTGCGCAACCGCGGTTTGATCGACCCGGAGAAGATCGAGGAATATATCGCCCGCGACGGATACACGGCCCTGGCCAAAGCATTGAGCCAGATGACTCCCCAGCAGATCCTGGAAGAAGTCAAGACTTCCGGTCTGCGCGGAAGGGGCGGCGCGGGATTCCCCACCGGCACCAAGTGGGAGCACGTAATAAGGGCCGAGGGGGAGCCAAAGTACGTCATTTGCAACGGCGACGAAGGCGATCCGGGCGCGTTCATGGACCGCAGCATCGTCGAATCGGATCCCCATTCGGTGATTGAAGGCATGCTCATCGGAGCACGGGCCATTGGAGCACGCTGGGGCGTGGTCTACATCCGCAACGAGTATCCGCTGGCGGTGCAGCGGCTCATGATCGCCCTCGAGCAGGCCCGCGAATACGGGCTGCTGGGGGATGACATCCTGGGTACCGGCTTCGATTTCGATATCTCGGTGTCGCGAGGGGCCGGCGCATTCGTGTGCGGCGAGGCCACCGCGCTGGTGTCCGCCGTGGAAGGCCGTCCCGGAGAGCCGAGGGCCAGGCCTCCCCGCCTGGCGCAACACGGGCTGTGGAACAAACCCACCTGCCTCAACAACGTCGAGACGTGGGCCAACGTCCCTCCCATCATCAACAACGGCGGCGCGTGGTACGCCCAGATCGGCACGGAGAAGAGCAAAGGCACCAAGGTGTTTTCTCTGGTGGGGAAGATCAACAATACCGGCTTGGTCGAAGTCCCCATGGGCATTACACTGCGCGAGATCATCTACGACATCGGCGGCGGGGTTCCGGGCGGGAAAAAGTTCAAAGCCGTGCAGACCGGCGGCCCTTCCGGAGGATGCATACCCAACGAGCTGATCGATCTGCCGATCGACTTTGAGAGTCTAGCCGAGGCCGGTTCCATGATGGGCTCGGGCGGCATGGTCATCATGGACGAAGACACCTGCATGGTGGACGTGGCCCGCTACTTCCTCACCTTTACCCAGGATGAGTCCTGCGGCAAATGCACTCCCTGCCGCGAGGGCACCCAGCTCATGCTGGACATTCTGACGCGGATCACCGAAGGCCACGGAACCATGGACGACCTGGAGGCGCTGGAAGAAGTGGCCAAAGTGGTCGCGGAGGCGTCCCTGTGCGGGCTGGGAACGTCGGCGCCCAACCCGGTCCTGACCACCATGCGCTATTTCCGGGACGAGTACCTGGCGCACATTCAGGCGCACAAGTGTCCCGCGCATGTCTGCCGGCAACTGAATACGTACCGCATCGACCCGGCGATCTGCGCCGAGCGCGGGCACGGCTGCGGGGTCTGCCGGCGCGAGTGCCCGGAAAAGGCCATCTTCGGCGAAAAGAACCAGGCGCACCGGGTCGACTCGAGCCTGTGCTCCAAGTGCGGGACGTGCGTGGATTTGTGCCACTTCAATGCAGTGATCGTGGAATGAGAGGCAGGACATGATCAGGCTGACTATCGACGGAAAGACGACGGAAGTCGAGAAAGGGACCACCCTGCTGCACGCGGCCCGGTTCCTGGACATCAAGATTCCAACGCTCTGCTACCACCCCCTGATCAAGCCGTTCGCGGCCTGCCGGCTGTGCGTGGTGGAGGTGAAGAGGAGCTGGGGCATGGAGCTGGTCCCTTCCTGCCATGCCACCTGCCAGGAAGGCATGCAGGTCTTCACCGACTCGCCCCACGTTCTGTCGGCGCGGCGGATGGTTCTGGAGCTGATGCTGGCGCGCTGGCCCAACGTGCCTATCCTGCGCAAGTACGCCGCCGCGCTGGGGCTGGAGAAAGCGCGGTTCTCAAGCCCGCTGCGCGACGAACGGGAAGATGCCTGCGTCTTGTGCGGCCTGTGCGTGCGGGCGTGCGACGAAGTGGTCGGCGCCAGCGCCATCAGTTTTGCCGAGCGGGGCATCGGGCGGCACGTTTCCACGCCCTTCAACCTGGAATCGGAATCGTGCATTACGTGCGGCGCCTGCGCCCACGTGTGTCCCACCGGGTACATCAAGTTCGAAGCGGAGGATCACAAAGGCAAGCCCCCGGAACTCCTCCTGGATCCGAACACCGCCATTTACATGCCTACGGCCCAGGCGGTGCCCAAGGTGCCGGTCATCGATCGCGATAGCTGCATTCACTTCCAGACCGGCGGCTGCCAGAAGTGCGTTGAAGTCTGCGAGCCGGGGGCCGTCAACCACCAGATGGTGGACGAAGAAATCGAAGTGGAGGTCGGGCAGGTGCTGGTGGCGATCGGTTACGACACCTTCGATCCCACGCCCATGGCCCAGTACGCTTATGGGCGGCTCGACAACGTTTACACCGGCCTGGAGCTGGAGCGCATGTTGAACTCCACCGGGCCCACCGGGGGCCGCGTGCTGCTCAAGAACGGGAAGGCGCCGCGGGCCGTGGGCATCATCCACTGCGTCGGCTCGCGCGACGAGAACTACCACCGTTATTGCTCGCGGGTCTGCTGCATGTATGCGTTGAAGTTCGCGCACCTGGTGAAAGAGCGCAGCGCGGCGGAGATCTACAACTTCTACATCGACATGCGGGCCTTCGGGAAAGGCTATGAGGAATTTTATTCCCGCGTGCTGCATGAAGGCGCCAACGTGATTCGCGGCAAGGTGGCCGAAGTGGTGCAGGCCGGATGGTCGAAGCAGGAGGAAGGCGCTCTGCTGCTGCGCTGTGAGGACACCCTGATCGGGCGCTTCCGGGAGATCCCGGTGGACATGGTGATTCTCTGCAATGCCATTGAGCCGCGACGCGACGCGGAGCAGGTGGGGCGCCTGTTCGGCCTCAGCCGCAGCCCCGACGGGTTCTTCCTGGAGCGCCATCCCAAGCTGGACCCCGTGGCTACCATGACGGATGGCATATTCGTGGCCGGCTGCGCGCAAGGGCCCAAGGACATCCCCGACGTGGTGGCGCAGGCCAGCGCCGCCGCCGCGCGGATGCTGGCTACCATCTCCAAGGGCGAGGTGGAAATCGAGCCGGTGCGGGCCGAGGTAATGGAGGAGTATTGCAGCGGCTGCCGGGTCTGCAGCGCGCTGTGCCCTTACAGCGCCATCAGCTATGTGGTGGAGAAGAAAGTGTCCCAGGTGAACTCGGCACTGTGCAAGGGCTGCGGCACCTGTGTGGCGGCCTGCCCCTCGGGCGCGATGACGGGCCATGGATTTACGGACCGCCAGATCAATGCCGAGCTGGAAGGCGTGTTGGCGGTATGAAAGTCGGGAGGTGACAAGCATGTCGAGGAACGGCCATGGTTTTGAACCCCGCATCGTTGGCTTTCTGTGCAACTGGTGCTCCTATTCCGGCGCCGACCTGGCGGGAGTGAGCCGCATGAAGTCGGCGCCTAACCTGCGCATCATCCGGGTCATGTGCAGCGGCCGGGTCGATCCGTCGTTCATTCTGCGCGCCTTCCAGTTGGGCGCGGACGGCGTCCTGGTGGCGGGCTGCCACCTGGGAGATTGCCACTACCAGGAGGGCAACGCCAAGGCGCTGCGGCGCGTGGTGCTGCTGAAGCGCATGCTGCGCGACTTCGGCATCGACGAACGCCGCCTGCGGCTGGAATGGATATCGGCTGCCGAAGGCGAGAGATTCGCCGCCGTATCCCTGGAGTTCACCGAGCAGGTGCGGGCGCTGGGGCCGCTGGCCCTGGCCCGTCAAGAGGTGGTCGCATGAAACCCAAGGTGGCTTTTTACTGGTGCGCTTCCTGCGGCGGATGCGAGGAAGCCGTGGTGGATCTGGACGAGAAGATCCTGGACGTGGTGAACGCGGTGGACATCGTGTTCTGGCCGGTGGCCCTGGATTTCAAGGAGCACGACGTCGAAGCCATGCCGGATGGCTCCATCCTGGCCAGTTTCATCAACGGCGCCATCCGCAACAGCGACCAGGTGAAGATGGCGAAACTGCTGCGAGCCAAGTCGCAGGTGGTGGTGGCATTCGGGGTTTGCGCCCAACTGGGAGGCATTCCGGGCCTGGCCAATTTGTCGGACAAGAAGGGCATCTTTCAACAGGTATACGGGGACGGCGTCACGCCGCAGATGCTCCACCAGGAGAACGGATACTCGCTCTCTCTGCCGGAATTCTACGACACCGTTCTGGCGCTCGACCGCGTAATCGACGTGGACTACTACGTGCCCGGCTGCCCGCCCACACCGAACATTATTGGCGCCGCCGTGGGCGCGCTCCTGGGATCGGACCTGCCGCCCAAGGGAACCGTGCTGGCGCCGGACCATGCCCTCTGCGACGAGTGCCCGCGCCGGGACACGCGTCCCGAAAAGCTGCTCGTCAAGGAGTTCAAGCGCGTGCACCAGGTGGTGCCCGACCAGAAGACCTGTCTGCTGGCGCAGGGCCTCGCCTGCCTGGGGCCCGCCACGCGCGCCGGGTGCGAGGCCAAGTGCGTCTGCGGCAACATGCCCTGCACCGGTTGCTTCGGCCCCACCAGCCGGGTGCGGGATTTCGGCGCCAAGGCTCTTTCCGCCATCGCCTCCGTAGTCGACAGCCAAGATGAAGCCGAGATCGCACGGATACTGGAAGCCTTGCCGGACCCCGTCGGAACTCTTTATCGATATAGCCTGCCGTCCTCTTTACTGGGCCGGCGGCGGATGGAGTAACTGTTATGGACAGTCGCAGGATCACCATCGAACCCATTACCCGGCTCGAAGGCCACGGCAAGATCGAAATCTTCGTGGACGGGCAGGGACAGGTGGAGCGCGCCTTTTTCCAGGTGCCGGAGCTGCGCGGATTTGAAAAGTTCGCGCAGGGCCGCCCGGCGGAGGACATGCCCCAGATCACCTCGCGCATTTGCGGCGTTTGCCCCACGGCCCATCACCTGGCCTCCACCAAAGCGCTGGATGCGCTCTACCAGGTGACGCCGCCGCCCGCGGCCCGCAAGATACGCGAGCTGGTTTACTCCACGTTCTACGTGGAAGACCACGCGCTCCACTTCTACTTCCTGGGAGGCCCGGATTTCGTGGTTGGGCCGCAGGCCCCGGCCGCCGAACGCAACGTGCTGGGCGTCATCGCCAAAGTGGGCATCGAGACCGGGCAGAAAGTGATTGCCATGCGGCGCCGGCTGCGCGAGCTGATGGTGCTGGCTGCGGGCAAGGCCGCCCACCCCGTGTTCGGCTTGCCCGGCGGCGTCGCCAAGCCGCTCACCGCCGAAGACGCGGTGCGCTTCCGCGAGGTGGCGAACGAAGCCGTGGATTTCGCCTGCTTCACGCTGGGGGTTTTCGAGAAGATCGTGCTCCAGAACTCCGGCTATGTCGACGTGATCCTCTCCGACGCGTACACCCATCGCACTTATTACATGGGCTTGGTGGACGAGAAGAACCAGGTCAACTTCTACGACGGCATGCTCCGCGTGGTGGCGCCCGATGGACACGAGTGGGCCAAGTTCCGTCCCGCTCAGTACCTCGATTACATCGGCGAGCGCGCCGAGCCCTGGAGCTACATGAAATTCTGCTACCTGAAAGGGCTTGGCTGGAAAGGCTTCTCCGAGGGAGACGACAGCGGCGTATACTGCGTGGCGCCGCTGGCGCGCTTGAATGTCGCCGACGGCATGGCCACCCCGCAGGCCCACGAGGCATACCTGAAGTACCACGCCACGCTGGGCGGCAGGCCGGTCCATCACACTCTCGCCAATCATTGGGCCAGGCTGGTGGAGCTGCTGTACGCCGCCGAGCGGATGCAGGAGCTGGCCCACGATCCCGAGCTGATCAGTCCCGACGTGCGCACCCTGCCGACGGCCATCCCGCGCGAAGGAGTCGGCGTGGTGGAAGCGCCGCGCGGAACCCTGTTCCACCATTACAAGACCGACGAGCGAGGAATCATTACCGGCGCCAACCTGATCGTCGCCACGCAGAACAATGCCGCGCGCATCGCCATGAGCGTGGAGAAGGCCGCCAAAAAGCTGATCACCGGCGGCGAGGTTCCGGAGGGTCTCCTGAACATGGTGGAGATGGCCTTTCGCGCCTACGATCCCTGCCTGGGATGCGCCACCCACTCGCTTCCCGGCAGTATGCCCCTGGTGGTTCACGTGCGCGACCCGCGCGGAGCACCGCTGGCCGTCTTGAGGCGCGACTCCGATGGCAGCATCCACCGGGAATGAGTTCGGCGGAGAATGATCCCGGCGTAGTTCGTTTGCTTGGCCTGGGGAACGAGATCCTGGCCGACGATGCTTTTGGTATCCTGGCCGCGCGAGAGGTCGAACGCCGCTTCCCGGGACAAATCGAGGTCGTGCATTCTTCGGCCGCCGGTTTCGACCTGATGGACCACTTCCTGGGGGCGTCCCGCCTGTTGGTGGTGGATACCATCCTTACCGGCCGCGCCAAGCCCGGTGCGATCTCCGTTTTCACCGCCGACCGGGTGCAGCCGACGTCCGGCGGCTCGCCTCACTTTCTGGGACTCTTCGAGGTGCTGGCGGTGGGCCGCAAGCTCGATCTGGATGTGCCCAGAGAGACCATTGTGATCGCGGTAGAGGCCTCGGATTGCACCACCGTCGGAGGCCCCATTCACCCCGACGTGCAAGCGGCGATTCCCGCGGTGGTGGAACTGGTTGGACGGTTTCTGGCCAACGGGCGGCTCGACACAAGTGCGGGCTACGAAGGTGGCTGATGCCACCCCGGTTCTCGGCCGCGCGTGGGATAATGGCAACAATGAAGATGGAGCTGACTGCAGTGTACATGAAGGTGCAAGAGGGTTACGTGGCCTTCATAGAGGAACTGCCCGGTGCGAATACCCAGGGCGAAACTCTCGACAAGGCTCGCGAGAATCTCAACGAGGCCGTCGCCCTGGTCCTGGAAGCAAACCGTGCCTTGGCAGAGCAGTCCCTTGAAGATGCCACCGTGATCCGCGAGACCTTTGTGCTGCCCGCAGCATGAAGCGAGTCGACCTCGCGAGGTGAATGACTTTCTGGCCCGCAAGATCTGCACCGACCTTCAGATTCCGATGCCACAGACGTGCCTGGTGCGGGCTATTGTAACGGTGTGCCGCGGGAGCTATCCCAGTGCGCTTTCGACGGCGCGGCCTATGGTTCTGAAGCCACGCTCTTGAAATCCTCCCAAACCGAAGGGCGCAACCCCACAGGTACAGGCTACGTAGATGGCTGATGCGCCAAATCCCTCTCTCTCGAAGTCGCCGTGACGGGCGTTTCACGGCACCGCTCTGACTGTTGGACGGAAGGGCCGTCAGCGCCAGAAATCCGATAAAGCTACACGACCAGGCCGGAGGTATAATGATCTGTTTCCGCCGCTCAATAGGAGGACAATTTTGGCCGCCAACTTGAGGTAGGGGAGCTCAGCTCATTGGGCGATAGGAAACAGAAAGCGGAGGTCGTAGATTGGTCAGAATAGGGCTTACGGACCTTGCTCGCATAACCTTGGGTCTAGTAGCTCTTCGCGTCGGCGCGCAGAGTCTGTCTCCGCCGGCTCAGGCATTCGTTCTTAACTTCGCGCAGACTGGCGCTGCCTACACGACGTCTGTTAGCTTGGGGACTAGTTTCACCATGGAATGTTGGGTGTCTCTCGATGCCGCGTCTCCTTACGATGTCATTATGGGCAAGCCGAGTAATCCCCGCGGCACCGATCCGTTCATGAACTACATTATCGGCCTCGATCAGCTTGGGACCAGTTTCATCTTCGTTCAGACCACGGGGCAAGCTGGAACGTTCACTCAGGTTACCGCGCCGTCCATGGTTCCCCTTCACACCTGGACACACGTGGCTGCGGTTCTTGACTCCGGCACGATGAACCTATACGTCAATGGTCAGCTTGTCGCCTCGGCGCGGAGCCCCGGCCCGCCTTCAGTCGCTGCAGCCGTTCCCTTTGCACTCGGGGGAGCAATTCCGGACGGCCAGAACCTGTGCTGCTTTTTCAACGGCGCTCTCCGACAGGCCCGCGCCTGGTCACGCGCATTGTCCGCCACCGAGCTTCAAACCTACGCGAGTCAGACGCTCACCGGAAGCGAGCCGGGGCTTCTCGCGGATTGGCCACTCGATGACGGGTTAGGCTCCCCCCGTGATGTGGGCCCTCAGCACCTAGCGCTGACGCTAGCCGGATCGCCAATCTGGGAACAGACGGCGTGGTATGACGCGGGGCCCTACTGGGACTATCAAACGTTCCAAGCCTCTAGCCTGGGAGGTGGGACGGGGACGGTCGTGGACATGGACGGAAATGGCCTGACGGCGCTGACTGCTTATCAGCAAAGCGTCACGATTCCAGGGCAGGCCAAAGCATTTCGGTGGACACCAAATGGGTTTGCGGACGTCACATCGACGGCGCTTCCCAATCCCGAAATCAACGTTTTATCACCGCGCGACTGGGCCGTAGCGGACTTCAACGGTGACGGAAGGCTGGACGCCTTCCTGGCCTCTCACGGACTGGACGAGGCCCCTTTTCCGGGAGGACAGAGCCACATCTTCATTCAGTCCGCAAACGGTCAACTGGTGGACGAAACCAGCAGCCGAATTCCGACGATCAGCAATTTTACTCACACCGCTGCCGCAGCCGACATTGATGGAGACGGGGACATCGACTTGTATCTTGGGAACATCAATGGTGGCACCACGGGACCGCAACTGTACATTAACGACGGGTCCGGGAACTTCACACCCAGTACAACCGGTTTGCCTGATTTCGTGGTGAACCGGCAGCAGGTTTTTCCGAGTGCCCGTTTCCTCGATGTCAATAACGACGGCTTCCCCGATCTTGTCCTCGGCAGTGATCAGTCTAGCGATAGCAATGTTGTGTTACTCAACGACGGCCACGGAAACTTCACTTCCGCGCCCAATATTCTTCCCGCTAAATTTGGCGGCCTCGGGTGGGCCACGGTTGCGATTTCGCCGGCGGACTATGATGGCGACGGCTACACGGACCTGATCCTCGTCATGACGGATAACTACCAAGGCCACAGCACGCTTCAATTGCTCTTGAACAATGGGGATGGCACCTTTCGAGATGCCAGCTCTCAGATCCCACAGAATTGGCCGGTTGTGCCCGCATCGAACGGGCAGTTGAATGGATCGTGGGTTCAATGGGTAGTGCCGTGCGACATCAATGGCGATGGCTGGATCGACTTCGTCGCCGTGGGCGGCACCAATCTGAGCCCTCACCTGTTCATTAATCAAGGCAGCGGGCAGTTTCTAGATGCCACCGCGGCGCTGCCGGCTGGAGAGCTATATACCCAGGTTCTAGCCGGTGATTTCGCCGGAGACGGCAAGATCGATCTATTCTTCGACTTCGGCGGGGGGAACTATGGCTTCGCCAGGAACCTGAAGCCCATTCTGCCGGCACAAGTGCCCGGGCCTGGCTGGCCCAAGCCCGTTTTCACAGCCGGAAGCATTACCAACGCGGCAAGTTTTCAGTCTGGGAGTATCGCGCCGGGAGAGATGATTACGATTTTCGGCTCAAATTTGGGACCAGCTCACCTCACGCCGCTTTACACGGTCGACGCTACCGATATCAGCAAGTCCATTTCAGGGACTCGCGTGCTTTTCGATGGCGTACCCGCGCCGATGATTTACACCAGCGCTGGCCAACTGGCGGCGATAGTACCGTACTCGGTAGCCGGCAACTCCTCTGTTACGGCGCAAGTGGAGTACAACTTGGTGAAATCGGACCCGATACAGGTGCCGGTGGCAGCGACCGCACCTGGAATATTCTCGCAGAGCGCATCGGGCGCGGGCGCGGGCGCGATCCTGAACCAGGACGGATCTCTAAACACTCCGGCGAACCCTGCCGCGGTAGGTTCGATCATCGTTCTTTTCGGCACGGGAGAGGGGCAAACGTCGCCGCCAGGAGTAGACGGGTTGATTGCAACGGCAGTGTTCCCGAAACCGAGCGCGGCGGTGACCGTGACGATCGGGGGGCTTGACGCCCAGGTGGTGGAATACGCAGGTGCGGCTCCGTTCGAAGTGGCCGGAGTATTGCAGATCAACGTGAGCGTGCCGGCCGGCGTCACCCCTGGCGATACGGTTCCCGTCATCGTCACGATTGGCAATTCGGCCAGCCAGAATAATCTTACTGTAAGCGTTCGCTAATTGGCGTCAGCCGCGCGTAGTTCAAAGCGCGACTCACACCTAACCGTCGCCCGCCGAAAACGCCGCGGCATTTGGTGGGCATGGCTCGCGCAAAATCCCCATGCAATTAGGAACGCGGCGTGGCTGCTCATAACCGACCGACCTTGCGGCATCTTGCCGGTCAGCGCCAACAATTAGTCTTGCGAAGGCTCGCCAGGTCGCCTGTGATGTTCTCGTAAAGGCTGACCACACCCGCGCGGTTCATGTCGCACAGGGCGCGCACCAGAGCCAGTTGCGACTCCCCCGATTCCGGGAAGCGCGCCGCTGCCAGACGGCAGATCTCCAGGGCTACGTCCGGCATCCCAGCGCCGCCAGCCAGAGTCGTCGTGTCATGAGCTCAAGCCGTCTTATCGAACGTCAGCTCGTCGCCGGCTTGGGTGCCGCTTTGCTCCACCGTCCCGGCTGGAAGCTCGAGCACGGAATGAGCCAGCAGGCAGGCCGAGAGCCTCCACGGCCGCACCGCGCTCCTCGCCTTCCGAACCTTGTGGCCTTTGTCCAGGTACACCAGGTCGATCGGAAACTTCATGAAAAACGTGTGCACGGATTCGCAAGGCGTGATCCACAAGCCCTCGCCTGGCTCCAACCGTTCGTGCTTCAGCAAGCCGGTACGCCGCTTGGCGCTGGTATCAGCCACCTCGGCAGCGTGAGCCAGGACCGTGTTGCGGGTCTGGTTACGCACTAATACCTTCAAGTTTGAAGACTATAACACGAGATCGGGGTACTTGTCGCGGCAAGCCCCTGGTGCCCGTCACCATGCTGCCCGGAACGCAGGTGGTGCAGGTGCGCTCGCTGGCGACCGCGCAGGACAGCGCTCCGGTGGTCATCACGGTGGCTTCGGGGAACTGAGGAACCTACTCCCAGCTAAGAACCACCTTGCCCGAATTCCCCGAAAGCATCGCCTCGAAGCCTCTCTCGAACTCGGTGTAGCGGAAGCGGTGCGTGATTACCGGTGTAATGTCCAGGCCCGATTGCAGCATGACCGTCATCTTGTACCAGGTCTCGTACATTTCGCGGCCGTAGATGCCCTTAATGGTGAGCATGTTGAAGATCACGGTGTGCCAGTCGATGGACATTTCTTCCGACGGGATTCCCAGCATCGCGATCCTGGCGCCGTGGCTCATGTTGGCGATCATGTCGCGGAAGGCAGCGGGGTTGCCGGACATCTCCAGCCCCACGTCGAAGCCCTCGGTCATCCCGAGTTGCTTCTGCACGTCCCGGAGACTGGTTTCGCGCACGTCCACGGCGAGCGTTACGCCCAACTTGCGCGCCAGGTCCAGGCGGTAGGGATTGACATCGGTAATCACGGTGTAGCGCGCGCCGGCGTGCCGCGCCACGGCCGCCGCCATGATCCCGATGGGGCCGGCGCCGGTGACCAGCACGTCCTCGCCCAGCACGGGGAAGGAAAGCGCGGTGTGGACGGCATTGCCGAAGGGGTCGAAGATGGCGGCGACGTCCAGCGAAACCGATTCGTGATGGCGCCAGATGTTGGTCATGGGCAGCGCGATGTATTCGGCGAACGCGCCCGGACGGTTCACTCCCACGCCCAGGGTATGAGCGCACAGGTGGCGGCGCCCGGCGAGGCAGTTGCGGCACCGGCCGCAGACCACGTGCCCTTCCCCGCTGACCAGGTCGCCGGGGAAAAAGTCCGCCACGTTTGACCCGGTCTCGACGATCCTTCCGACGAATTCATGCCCGATCGCCATGGGCACGGGGATGGTTTCTTGCGCCCACTCGTCCCACCGGTAGATGTGCACGTCGGTGCCGCAGATGCCCGTGCGCAGGACCTTGATCAGCACGTCGTTGATGCCGATCGTGGGAACGTCCACTTCCCCCAGCCAGAGGCCCGGCTCCCGCCTGCTCTTCACCAGCGCCCGCATTCTTTTACGATAGCAACAAGCGGCGAAACATCAGGTTCTGTTTGCCCCGGGTTGTCTTACAGGTGGATGATCCCGCGCTGAATCGCCGCCGTCGCGGCCTGCGTTCGGTCCTGTGCCCCTAGCTTGCTCAGGATGTTCTTTACGTGGTTCTTGACCGTGTGCTCGGCAATGTTCAGCGTGTAGGCGATCTGCTTGTTCGCCAGGCCCCGCACGATCAGCTCCAAGACCTGGACCTCCCGCGCGCTCAGATCGGGCCTCGGCAGTTGCGCCGCCAGCGCTGCCGCCACCCCCGCCGGCAAGTACGTCAGCCCCTCATTGACGGCGCGAATCGCCTTCAGCAACTCATCGTGCAGGACGTCCTTCGTCAGGTACGCCAGCACCCCCGCCGCCAACGCGCGGCGGATGTCTTCGTCGCCGCCGTAAGTCGTCAGCGCAATCATCCTGGCGGCGGGGAACTCCGCCCGGATCGCCGTAGCCGCTTCCACTCCTCCCATCCCCGGCATGCGCAAATCCAACAGCGTCACATCCGGCCGGTGCTTGCGGAACAACTCTACGGCCTGCTGCCCGTTGGAGGCCTCCGCTACCACGGTCATATCGGGCTGCATGTTGACGATCGTACTCACCCCCACCCGCGCCACCAGATGGTCTTCGGCAACCAGAATTCGAATCTTATCGCTCATGGCAACGGCACCTTCACTTCCACCTCGGTCCCCCCTCCGGGTTGGCTCGCCAGGCGCAGTTCGCCGCCCAGCCGCTCCGCGCGCTCGCGCATCCCGATCAGTCCGAAATGCCCACCTTGCGACGAAAACACGTCCTGCTGCTCGAAGCCGCGCCCGTTGTCCACAATCCGCAGAAAGAGCCGGCGCGCTTCCATGTGGAGTTTGACCCAGATCTTGCTGGCTCCGGCGTGTTTCAGAACGTTGGTCACGGCCTCCTGCGCGATCCGCAGCAACTGCTGCTCCGCCTCTTCCGTCAGCGCGGTCCGTGGCCCGCTGACAACCACGTCCACGTCAACCCCCGACCCCGCCGTCCACTGCCGCGTGCTCGATTCCAGAGCCGCCGCCAGGTCCTGCCCTTCCAGAACCGAAGCCCGCAGGTCCATCACCGAACGCCGCGCTTCCGTCAGGCTGTGCCGCGCCATTTTCCGCGCCACGTCCAGGTACTTGCGCGCCGGGGCCTTCTCGTCCGGCAGGCACATGGCTACCGCGTCGAGCTGCGAAGAAATGCCCACGAATCCCTGCGCCAGCGTGTCGTGAATCTCGCGCGCCAGCCTGGCCCGCTCATCCAGCACCAGCGCGAACCGGTAGCGGATCTGCCGCACACGCAGCCGAAACACCGCCCATGCGCCGGCCAGCACCAACGCCGCGCACAGCGAGCGGAACCATGCCGTCTCGTAGAACTGCGGCAGCAATTCGAAGGAGTACGATGCTTCGCTGGCCGGCCCGCCCGGCAGATTGGCTCTCACCGTAAACCGGTAGCGGCCGTGCCGCAGGCTGTTGTAGTCGATCACCCGCCGGCTCCCGGCCCACACCCACTGCGCGTCCAGCCCTTCCAACTTGTAGGAATACTGCACCCGCTCCGGGGCACTGAGATGGATCGCGGTGTAGCGCACCTGGATGCGCTGGCTGTCCGGCGCCAGTTGCGCCGCGCGCCCGAGGTCCACCGGCCGTCCGTCCGCCGTCATCTCCACCAGGTGCACCACCGGCGCCGGCCCGGCCTGTTTCAGCCCGCGCGGATCGAGCGCCGCCAGCCCCCTGGCTGTCGTGAACCACACGCGCCCGTCGGACGTCCGGTTCCCTCCCCCGCCGATCGGATAACTGGGCGAGCATTGCGCGCTGCGCAGGCCGTCTTCCACGCCGTAATTGGCCGGTTCCAGCATCTTCCTCCGGTGCTCCGCGAACTCGCGCAGTTGCCGCTTGGCAATCCGGCAGATGCCCCGCGTCGTGCTCAGCCACAGCGATTCGCCGTCGTCCGTCAGGCTGGCCACGTTGTCGCTCAACAGCCCGTCTTTCGCTCTAAACGCCTGGAACCGGCCGTCCCGCAGCGCATTCAGGCCCCCGCCGAACGTTCCGATCCACAGCGTGCCGTCCGGGTCCTGGTACAACCCGCGGATCTGGTCGTTCGACAGCCCATCCGCCACCGTGAACAGCCGCGCGTCTTCGCCTTGAATGCGCCAAAGCCCTTTCCCGTAAGTCCCTGCCCACAACGCCCCGTCGCGCCCTTCGCACAGCGTCACCACCGCGTCCACCAGCAAAGGCTCGCCGTGAGCAACCTGGCGAACTTGGTCTCCGTGAAGCTCGCTCAATCCTCCCGGCTTCGCCAGCCAGAGCCGCCCCCGCGAATCCTCCAGGGCTTCGAATACATTGCGCCGGCCCAGGGGATCGGGAGGCGTGTAGTTGTCGAAATGTTCGCCGTGCATCCGCGCCAGTCCTCCGCGCGTGCCGATGAGCAGGTCGCCTGAACGGCTCTCCCGAATCGAAAACACATCGTCGTCCGGCAACCCGTCGCGCATGGTAAACAGCCTGGGCTTTTCACCCGCGAACAGCAGCAGCCCGCCTTCGTGGAATCCCACCCAGATCCGGCCGCCGCGGTCCTGGAAGATGGCGTTGGGCTCGTCGCTGGGCAGCCCTTCGCTCTTGCCGTAGACCGTAAACACATCGTCCCGGAAACGGTTGAGCCCGCTATTCATGCTCACCCAGAGGTCGCCCTCGCGGTCTTCGAACACGCACCGCACCATCTCGTGAGGCAATCCGCCTTCGCCGCTCGTGGTCGCCAGGCGCCCTTTTTCCAGCCGTGCCAATCCGGCGTTGGTGCCCACCCAAATGTTGCCGTCGCGATCTTCCCACAGCGCCCGAACCACCGCGTTGGGCAAGCCATCGCGCTCGGTGTACCTTCGGATTTTGCCCGCCGGCGATCGCTCGATCAGCCCCAACGAGCCGCCCAGCCAGAGATTGTCGTGCCGGTCCACCAGCATGCTCGTGACAATGTCGCCACCCAGGCCCGCGGCGCCCACCACCGGCAAGAATCTCCCGCCCGCCAGCTTGCCCACGCCGCCGAAACCCCCGACCCACAAATCGCCATGCCAGTCTTCGAGGATCGCGCGCACCGCGGTCACGGGCAGGTCCGGCCCGGGCGCCAGGTTCGTGAACTTCCCGTCCCGATACCGGCCGAGATACACGCCCGCTAAAATCCACAGCGTCCCCGCGTGGTCCGCCACGAGCGCGGTGATGGCGTTATCCGGCAGCCCTTCTTTGGTCGTGTAGGTGCGGAATCGTTTGTCGCGATAACACGTCAGGCCGTTGGATGTCCCGATCCACAACGACCCGTCGCGGGCCGCCGCCAGCGCCGTAATCGAATTCCCCGGCACATCGCCGCTGTCCTTGTTGAAGACCACGAATTCGTATCCGTCGAACCGCGCCAGCCCTTCATCGGTGCCCAGCCAGAGATACCCATCCGTGGTCTGCGCGATGGCGCGGATGGTATCCTGCGGCAGCCCGTGTTCCTGGGTCCACACGGTTCGCGAATACTGAGTCAGACTCTTCTGCGGATCGAGCGCCAGCGCGCCGCGCGTGAACACGCAGAACAGAACCGCCGCGGCTGTGCCTCGCGCTCTCATCCTTGTCTTCAGTATAATCAGCGACTTCGATCCAGGCGCCGGTAGTGGCTGGCGAAGTGGATCAGCGGCGCACCGTCGGCCAGGCGCGCGCCTACCATTTCACCCACGAAAATGTCGTGGTCGCCGGCCGTGAAGCGCTGGCGCACGGCGCATTCCATGGCTGCCAGCACACCCGCGAGTATGGGCACACCGGTCTTGCCGCGCTGCCACTTCAATCCGTCGAAGCGGTCCTGCCCCTTACGCGCGAAGCGCTCCGCAAGATCGCGCTGGTCCTCGGCTAACACGTTGATTCCGAAGTGCGCCGACGCGCGGAAGGCTTCGATCACGCTCACCCGGTGGCCCAGGCAGATCAGGATCAGCGGAGGATCCAGCGACACCGATGTGAAGGAGCTTACCGTCAACCCGTGCGGCGTTCCCTGCGCGTCCAGAACACTGGCGATGGTGACACCAGTGGCGAAGCGCCCGCAGGCGCGCCGGAATTCGGCACTGGCGACGCGCCCGCCGCATCCCCACGACGCCTCGCTTGACATGAGTATAAATTCAATCCTATCATGGAGTTGACTGATGCGGGAAGGAATGTCGCCCCGTGCCTGGAGAAGGAGGCTGAGTTTTGATCAAGCTGGACATCATCAACGAGGTCGTAAACCGGACCGGCATTACCAAGACCAAAGCCGAAATGGCGGTCGAAACCGTCTTCGAATCGATGAAGAAGGCGCTCGAACAGGGCGACCGCATTGAGCTGCGCGGCTTTGGCGTCTTCAACGTGAAGCCCCGCAAGACGGGGATCGGACGCAACCCGCGCACTGGCGCGGAGGTTTCCATCCCGCCCGGGAAAGCCGTGCGATTCAAGCCCGGCAAGGAGTTACAGACGCTGCAGTAGGCCGCTGCACGCGGCGGTTCATCGTGTCCTCTCAGGATTTCTCTCCTGCCTCGTACCCCCTCTACGCCGAAGACGGTAACGGCGAAGCCTGCGCCGTCCCCGAGGCTTCCGTGCGCCAGCACTATTGGCTTCATGCTCTGCTGTTGGCGCTGACGCTCGCGACCAGCACCGTGGTAGGCGCGGCCATGCAGCATGATTTCGAGAGCAATCTGCCGCTCGATATCGAGAGCAGTTTCTCGTTGTACTCCGCGTTCTGGAGGCATCCCGCCGGTCTGCTCCAAGGCCTGCCCTTCTCCCTCACCCTGTTGGCCATCCTGCTGGCGCACGAGTTCGGACACTACTTCGCCGCGTCGTACCACGGGGTGGATGCGAGCCTGCCGTACTTTTTGCCGTCGCCGTTCCTGGGCACGTTCGGGGCCTTCATCCGCGTGCGCTCCCCGATTTATTCCAAGCGGGCGCTGTTCGATATCGGAGTCTCCGGCCCTCTGGCCGGCTTCGTGTTCCTGCTGCCCGCTCTTTCCGTGGGGCTGGCATTTTCCAAAGTGATCCCCGGCATCGAGCACCAGGGCAGCCTGCATTTTGGCGTCCCCGGCTTCGAGTGGCTGCTGGAACGCCTGATTTTCCCGGGGGTGGCTTCGAGCGGTATCTATCTGCATCCGGTGGCGCGCGCCGCGTGGGTGGGAATGTTCGCCACCGCTTTGAACCTGCTTCCCATCGGGCAGCTCGACGGCGGACACATTCTGTACTCGTTCTTTCCGCGGCGTCACCGGACCATCTCGACGGTGCTGTGCGTGCTTCTGCTGCCGCTGGGAAGATTCTGGCTTGGATGGCTGATCTGGGCGATGCTGCTGTTGTGGCTGGGGCGGCGGCATCCGGCCATCTACGATGCCACTGATCTGGGCGCCGGCCGGCGCAAACTGGCATGGATCGCCCTGGCGGTCTTCATTCTCTGTTTCACCTTCGTGCCGATCGGCGACGGCGGCTTGTAGACCGCCATGAAGATAACAGCCACCATCATCACTTTCAACGAAGAGCGGAATATCGCGCGCGCCATCGAGAGCCTGCGCTGTTGCGATGAAATCCTGATCGTGGACAGCGGATCGGTGGACCGGACCGTGGAGCTGGCCGAGAAGCTGGGCGCGCGCGTGATCGAAGCCGGCTGGCTCGGATTCGCGGCGCAGAAGAACAGGGCGGCGGAGCAAGCGGCCCACGATTGGATTCTCTCGCTCGACGCCGATGAGGCGCTCAGCGAAGCGCTCGAAGCCGAAATCTGGAACCTCAAGAAGAGCGGCCCGCAATACGACGCCTATACCATGCCTCGCCTGGCGCGCTACCTGGGCCGCTGGATCCTCCACTCGGGCTGGTACCCCGACCGCAAAGTGCGGCTCTACGACCGCCACCAGGCGGAATGGGCCGGCGATTTCGTCCACGAGAGCGTCCAGCCCCGCGGCCGCGTCGGCCACCTGGAGAGCAACATCCTGCACTTCACCTGCGAGTCGCTTTCCGAGCACCTCAAGACCATGGACCGCTACACCACGCTGGCCGCGCAGGAGCTGGCCGCGCGCAAAGTGAAGGTCCCGCTCTCGCGTCTTATTGTGGACCCCGCCTGGACGTTTGCAAAAACCTACATCCTCCAGCGCGGCTTTCTGGATGGACCGGAGGGTCTGGCCATCGCCCAGATGGCGGCTTTCTACACCTTCCTGAAGTACTCCAAAGCGAGAAACATGAGCTGATGCGCATCCTGCACCTCGATGCCGGAAAGGAAATGCGCGGCGGCCAGTGGCAGGCGCTCCGGCTGATAGAAGGGCTGGCCGCGGCGGGCGTGGAATCCACGCTGCTGGCGCGCCGCGGCGGGCCGCTCTTCGAGGCCGCGCGCCGGCGGGGCTGGCGCGTCGAGCCTCTGGGTCTGGTGCGCGCCATGCTGCTGGCCCGCAGGCATGACCTCATTCACGCCCACGACGCGCGCAGCCACACGCTCGGGGTTATGGTGAGGACCGGGCGGCTGGTCGTCTCGCGGCGCGTGGCGTTCCCAGTGGGCTCCCCTTGGAAGTACAGGCGCGCCCGGCGCTACCTGGCGGTGTCGGAGTTCGTGAAGTCGGTCCTGGTGGCCGGAGGCGTGCCGGAAGAAAAGATCGCGGTGGTTTACGACGGCGTCCCGCTGCTCGAGCCCGCGCGCGGCTCGAGCGTGCTGGCCCCGGCCAATGCCGATGATCCCCGCAAGGGCGCTCCGCTGGCCGTGGAAGCCGCCAGGCTCGCGGGCATCGAGCTGAAGCTTGCCACCGATCTTATACGCGACCTACGCCACGCCGCAGTCTTCGTCTACATCACGCACAGCGAAGGCCTCGGCTCGGGCGCGCTGCTGGCCATGTCGGCGGGCGTGCCCGTGGTAGCGAGCAACGTGGGCGGCCTGCGCGAGATCATCCGCCACGGCGATAACGGCCTGCTGGTGTACAATACGCCCCCAGCCATCGCCGCGGCCATTGGAAAACTGCTGGGAGACACCGCCTTCGCACGGCGCATCGGCGATGCGGCGCGCCGCACCGTGATGGAGCGTTTCACCGTGGAGCAGATGGTTCGCCGTACCATGGAAGTTTACCGTCAGGTGCTCTCATGATGGAAGCCCTTCTCGCGTTCCTCTTCGGCTTGCTGGCCGGGAGCTTTCTGAATGTGTGCATTCACCGCTGGCCGCGCGGCCGTTCGGTGGTGAAGCCGCGCTCGCACTGCGTCCGCTGCCGCAAGATCATCGCGTGGTACGACAACGTTCCGCTGGTGAGTTATGCCGTGCTGAAAGGCCGCTGCCGCCATTGCGGCAAGCGCATTTCATTACGATATCCGCTGGTGGAGCTGGTCACCGGGCTGTTGTTTTTCTATTTCGTGTTCACGCTTGGGACGACGGCTGCCGCGGTCAAGATGTGCATCTTCACCGCCATACTGGTGGCGATCGTCTTTTGCGACCTGGAGAAGCGCATCCTGCCCGACGAGCTGACGGTAGGCGGCGCGCTCATCGGATTTGTGCTGGCGCTCTTCGTGCCCGTGCCGGACAGAACTGCGAGCGCCCTGCTCTGGGCCTTCGGCGTGGACTTGGGTGGCACGCTGCAATCCCTGACTGAATCAGTTTGCGGAGCGCTGCTGCCGGCGCTGGTTCTGTGGGGCGGCGGCTGGCTTTACTACAAGGTGCGCCACCGCGAAGGACTGGGTTTCGGCGACGTGAAGCTGATCGCCATGGTAGGCAGTTTTCTGGGCCTGCGCGGGGCCCTGCTGACGCTGATTCTGGGCTCGGTCTGCGGCTCGGTTCTAGGCTACGGTTACATCAAGGCCACCGGCAAGGACGCTTCCACCTACGAGCTGCCCTTCGGCACGTTTCTGGGCGCAGCCGCGCTGCTGGCAGCCATCGCGGGGCAGAAGATGCTGGGGTGGTACGGAGGCCTGTGAGACCGGGCCGCACCAGGTCAGGCCGCCGAATCGCGGACAACTTCCCACCCCGGGAAAACCAGAACGGCCGGATGGCACCGCAAGGCTCGCCCGAGAATCTTGGCGCGCTCGACACCGAGCCGCACGCGATCGTTCTCGATGGCGGAGAGCGTTGCTTGGGGAATGCCGCTCAGCCTGGCTAATTCATTCTGGCTATACCCCTGCAACTCTCGAATGATGCGCACCGACTCACCCACCGATACGTCGATGCGCTTTCTCGCCGGACGAAATGTCTTCATCCTCTTCTCCTAATAGTCATGGGGCGTAATCTGAACCACCTGGAACAACGACCGCTTAGGGATCGCACGATAAATCACCCGGTACTGTAACCCGAGGCGGGACGACCGATACCCCAACCACTCCCCACGAAGAGCTTCATCATGGAATCCCCTGATCAGTCGCAACCCAGGCGGGCCGGAAATCATTGCGACATCCTTCCACTTCTCGTATCGCTTCTGGATTTCACGAGGCGCAGCATCAAGATGTTTCTCCACCCGGCGGTGCTCTTCGATCTGCCACATACCAAAATGTAGCACATATTCAATATAGTATGTGCCAGAACCATTCTCCTATCTGTTGTGATGCAGAATCATTTCTTCCGAGGGCTTGCATCCGAGAGCCTCAGAACTTGGCCAACCTCATCTACGATCCACGACTCAAGGGCGCGCGAACAACCCCAGTTCTGTCCCGGAGGGCATCGATCATACTCGATTGAGAATCGCTCGCCAGCGACGGTCAACCGTCCCCGAGTGAAACCCTCGCGATGCCAGAGGCGTCGCACTTCCGAACCATCGTACTCGAAAAGTTGTACACGCAAGTTGCTGCCTGTGTCGCCGTATCTTCTGCCGGAAAGCCAATATCGCAGCTTCGAATTCCCACGGCCTTCGACCTTGACGTGGCTCCAGAAACAGCCGCGCAGCTCAAGCCCAACCTCACCCTTTAATATCCAGTTTCCGGATTCTTGCGCGTAGAACTGCACGTAGGGACGGGTATCGGGTATCGCGAGCCCGTCTCTATAAATCGTGAAGCCGACGACCAGTATGCGAATGCCGCCAGCGCCCCCGGAATTCCGCGAATGGCGGCTCCTCACCCAGTATTTCGCTTGTGTTCTTATCGCCGCGTTGGATGCTCTCGATCCGTTGGGCGATCGTCTGTCCCGACGCCTCGGGTGACGTCAAGAGCCTTGCGATTGCACTCGTGATGAGGTCGCGGAGCCGGGTTGTATTCTCCTCAACTGCCCTGGGCGCGGGCTGATTGTCGTCATAACACGCAACTGGGTTGTCTTCCCTGCACCAGAGATTCACACCCACCGCTCGGTACTGCTGGACCGCCGGGTCATCGGGAGCGGCCAATGCGTAAACCGCATTATTCAGGAGCAGAAGCGAGAGCAGCGATGCATTCACGACCACGCGCACAGTACCGGCTCCCTCTTGGGCTGTACCCTATCGCGCCATCCAGCCGCCATCCACGGTGAGCACCGTCCCGTGGATGTAGTCCGATGCGGGCGACGCCAGGAAGACAGCGACTCCGGCCAGGTCCTGCGGAGTTCCCCAACGGCCGGCCGGAATACGCTCCAGGATCTGGCGGCTGCGCACCGCGTCGGCGCGCAAGGGCGCGGTGTTGTCGGTGGCCATGTATCCGGGCGCAATGGCGTTCACATTGATGCCCTTGGACGCCCATTCGTTGGCCAGCGTCTTGGTGAACTGCGCCACGCCGCCCTTCGCCGCGGCGTACGCCGGCACTAAAATGCCGCCCTGGAACGCCAGCAGCGAGGAAATGTTGATGATCTTCCCGCTCCCCTGCGCCAGCATTCGGCGTCCCGCCAACTGGCACAACCGGAACACCGCGGTGAGATTGATCTCGATGACGTCCGCCCAGTCCTTTTCCGAAAACTCGGCCGCGGGCGCGCGCCGGATGATCCCCGCATTATTGATGAGAATGTCGATGGAGCCGAGTTCCTTCACCGTGAACTCCACCAGGTCCGCGCAGGCTTTGGCGTCGGCAACGTCGGCCACGGCTTCGACCGGTCTCGAGCCCGCCGCGCGCACAGCTTCGCAAACCTCGGCGATCCCCTTGGTATCGATCCCGTGCACCACGACGTTGGCGCCGGCCTGCGCCAGCCCCACCGCCATGCCCGCCCCCAGACCGGTCTGCGAGCCGGTTACAAGAGCGTTCTTACCTTTGAGACTGAATAAGTCGACCATTGCGTGTCACCTCGTAAAATGCGCGGCCACGGCCAGAAAGAAGAGCGTCCCCACGGCGATGACCGCGCCGTGCGGCAACCCCAGCGCCTTGGGACTCTTCACGTCCAGCTCTTCCCTGCGCATGTAGGCGGGCCGGCCGCGTTTCAGCTCGCTCAAGATGAATCCGACGTTCCAGAAGGTCTTCTTCACCCGCCCGCGCGCGGCAATCAGTATCAACGCCATGATGCCGCCGATAATCGCGGTGATGATAAAAATGCCGAACCAGTTGGGCCAGCCCACAATCGCCCCGACGGCCGCCATCAGCTTGACGTCGCCCGCGCTCATGGCGCGCAGCGCGTACAAAATGAAATACACCACGAAGGCGATCGCCAGCCCCAGCAGCGACGAAGTGAACAGCCCGGACCGGCCCTGGTCCAGAAACGCGTTCAGCGCCAGCCCCACGAGAACGCCCGCAACCGTCAGCCAGTTGGGGATACGCCGGTAACGCACATCGTAGACCGCGGCGCCGAGCACCAGCGCAAGCAGGACCGCTTCCACTCCCGGCGGCGGAAGAGAGAACGCCATGGACCCACAAGTATAACGCGACTACTGCGCCGGGCCGGCAGCCTGGGCGGCCCGCGTCGCCGGCACCTGAATCCCTTCCCCGTAGTTCGCCAGCCCAGGGATGGAAACCGGCAGATGGCCGCGGATGTCGATTTCGCCGAACAGCGCTTCGATCGCCGCTATCTCCGACGGGGGCACGCTGCTGAAGGTGGCCAGGTACGCGGTCACGCCGGGGAAATTGCGCAACAGGTACGGATTGCCGAGCGCCACCAGCGCCACCGGCTGGCCCGAGGCGATCAGGGTTTCCATGGCGTGCGGCAACTCGCCCGCCAGTCCCACCGAGCCGCGGTAGGCGCTCACCGTGGCGAACGCGGCCACCACGTAGCTCTGGCACGCGGGCAGTCCGTGGATGGCATCTTCCAGCGCATCGCGCGACATCGACGCGTCGAGGGAGGCTATCGCCGCCCGGGGCGCGCGCTTGCGAACCTCTTGTGTAAAGACCTGCCCGTCGGACGAGTACCGGTTTTCCACCATCACGGCGTAGCAGGCGCGCTCCGGCGTGGCCAGCGGAATGAGATTGCCGCCGTTGCGCACCAGGGTGACGGCCCGGGCGGCAATCTCCTGCGCGCGCTCGGACGCTTCCGGAGAATCGACGACATCGCCGATGGCCTCCAGGTCCACGAAGCGCTTCCGTTCCAGGCCCACACGCTCCTTGGCCGACAGAATCGCGACCACGCTCTCCTGGATGCGCCGCCGGGTGAGCCGCCCTCTTTCCACCGCGGCCACGACGGCTTTCAGGGCGGCCTCGGGATCCGCCGGCATGAGCAGGACGTCGGCCCCGGCTTCGAGCGCGCGCACGGCTGCCTCGGCCCCGCTAAACCCCTGGGCGATGCCGCCCATGTCCAGCGCGTCCGTCACCACCAGGCCTTTGAAGCCCATCTCGTGGCGCAGCAGGCCGGTGAGGATGGCCGGGGAGAGCGTGGCCGGCAAATCGGGCGGCGCCAGCGCGGGCACGGCGATGTGCGCGGTCATGATGGCATCCACGCCCGCTTCGATGGCCGCGCGGAACGGCGGCAGTTCCAGGCGATCCAGGCGCGCGCGGTCGGCGTTATTGGTGGCCAGGTTTATGTGCGAATCGACGTCCGTGTCGCCGTGGCCCGGAAAATGTTTGGCGGTGGCCAGCACCAAATTGCGCTTGTCGGAATGCGCGCCTTCGATGAAGGCCTTCACGTGCGCCGACACTTCCCCAGGGTCTTCGCCAAACGAGCGGATGTTGAGGATGGGGTTGTCGGGATTGTTGTTGACGTCGGCCACCGGGTAGTAGACCCAGTGAACGCCCAGCGCCCGCGCTTCCCGCGCCGCGACTTCACCCTCGAAGCGCGAAAAGGACGGGTCACCCGTGGCCCCAAACGCCATGGCATGAGGAAAGACGGTGGTTCCTTCCACGCGCATCGAGGCGCCGCGCTCGAAATCCGCGCCCACCAGCAGCGGCACTCGGGCCATCCGCTGCACGCGGTTCAGGAACGCCGCCAGCGCGTACGGCTCGGCCCTCCGCACCACCCGGCCGTTCGACGCATTGATCAGTATCAACCCGCCGACCTTGGTCTCCCGGATCAGCCGCGCGAAGTTCCGGTACTCGCGCGACCGCGAATTGGGCGGCGCGCCGTGGAACGGGATGAAGATCAACTGCGCCACCTCATCGCGCAAGCTCATGCCCCTCATCCAGCGGCGGACAGTGGACGACGCTTTGACCGCGGGGGACGGTTTCGGCGGGGTCGGAAGGCGGCGGGACGCGGGCACGGCCGCCAGGGTCATCGACAAACACACTACAACCAGGTAAAAAGGACGGAGCACGCTCTCAGTGTGCCAGAATTCAGCCGCTCGCCGCCTTGGCTAGCGCGGGAGAGCGCTTCAGACTGGCGGGGGGCTTGCGCGCAGCGCGGTTCAGCAGGCGCTTGACCGATCGCGTCAGGTACGCCGGCTCGTTCGAGTTCTTGGCGATGACCACATCCGCGCCGGTGTTCTCCGCCGTCAGTCCCAGCATCTCCGCGAAGGCGGAGAGCAGAATGATGCGCGCGTTGGGGTCGAGTTTGCGAATCCGCCGGATCAGTTCCGCCCCGTTCATGCCGGGCATCCGGTAATCCGTCACCACCATATCGAAGCTGGCGCTGTCAAAGAGTTTGAGGCCCTCTTCACCGTTCTTAGCGATGGATACACCATACCCCAGTTCTTCAAGCACCGTTCGGCGAACGAGCAATCCATCTTGATTGTCGTCCACCAGCAAAATGTTGGGGTGGGGCGGAGCCGGAGTCTTCATGTTGCGACCGTGAGAGAGTAACAGACGCGTAACGCACCTGTCAACGCTCTTGCATCACCTTGTAAAATCGCCACATTCAGCGCTTGACAAATCCGGCGGGCGTTGGTCCGTGGCAATCCACACAGCCGGGTTTGCGAAAACGCGGGCCTGCGCGGTCGTGCCGCTATTCCACTTCCCGCGGCGCCTTGTAGCCGGCTTTGGCGACGATCTGGTACTTGATGGGCTTGCCCTTCTCGTCCTTCACCGGCAGCGGTTCGTTGGTGGCGGGGTTCACCAAATCGACTTTGATTTTGCGGAATGCGCCGTCGTGGGCCTTGTTGCTGGAAGAGTACGTGATTACGTACTGGTTGCGCAACGCCTGGTGGATTTCCCCGAAAATCGCGGGATATTCGCCCTGGAAGCGGGGGAAGAACGCCTGGCCGCCGGTCTCCTTGGCGAAAGTCCGCATCTCGTTATCGGCCTGGAGGAAGTCCATGCGCTGCATCGAACCCATGGCTCCGCGCGCGTCCATCATGTCGCGCAGCGTCTGCATCAGGCCGATGCCATAGATGGGCACACCGGATTGCTGCAACGACTTGCGGCACTGGTCGAAGGTCATCTTGCTGAAGGTGTCGATGCCCGAAGCGATCAGCACGATGGCTTTACGCCCCTCGATGCCCGACATGCGATCGGCCGTATCGGTGATCGCATCGAACAGGTTGGACTCGGAGAACGCGGCAATCTGAAGCCGGCTCAGCGCTTCCTGCACCTTGCTCCTGTCGGTAGTGAAATCCGTCAGGATTTCCGTGTGCAAGTCATAGGCCACCACCGCCACGTAATCCTCCGGCTTCAGGGTCGACGCGAAACCCCAGGCGAGCTGCAGCGTCTGATACCAGGCCGGTCCCCAATACCTCTGGAACAGGTTGCTGAACTCGATCACCAGGGCAACCGTCATGGGCGCCTCGCCCATATTGACCGCGCGGACCTGCTGGGGCACGTTGTCTTCCAGCACGCGGAAGTTTGCCGGCGGAATGCCGGGAATGAAGTGGCCCTTGTTGTCCAGCACCGCCACGTCCACCGTGACGATGTCCACGTTGCTCTTGAAGCTGGGCAGGTTGCCGACGTCCACCTTGTCTTTCTTCAAGCGCGAGGGAATCGGGGGAAGGTCCGTCTCGCCGGCGTTGTTGCCGGCGTCCGCGTTCTTGGGCTTGGCGACCGTGGTGCTGGGGTCGCGCATCGGACCCTGCTCCTGACCGATCGACAACCCGGCCGCCGCAAGCAGTGCGGCGCTGCACATCATAAGGGTTCTGAAGGGTCGCATAGGCGTGCCTCTGGTGTCACTATATCAGAAGATGCACCCACCGGTACTTGCGTTGCGGATCAATTGACCCACGGCCCGCGCCCGCCCTGTTTTCGCATGTAAACCTGGAACTTCCGCTTGGCCCGCTGGAGCTTCCACTGCCGGTACGCGCCCAGCGCGTCGGGCATCCGCAACCTCGGCCAGTGGCCCTTCAGGTACACGTACCCGAACGCCATCCCGCCCAGGTGGGCAATGCTGCTCACTCCGGTGTTGGGGCCCATGGTCATCCACAGCTCGATCGCCCCGTAGATCATGACCATGTACTTGGCCTTGATGGGGAACAGAAAGTTCATCAACACCGTCTGGTTCGGATACAGAACGCCGAAGGCCAGCAGCAAGCCGAAAATCGCGCCCGACGCGCCGATGGTGCGGGTCCCCCAGTCGCCCATCGCCGCATGCAGCGCCACATCGCAAAGGCCCGCCCCGATTCCGCACAGGAAGTAGTATTTAAGGAATCTCCGCGTGCCCCAATCGTGCTCCAGCGGCACGCCGAACATCCACAGCGTCAGCATATTGAAAAGCAGGTGCCACACGCCGCCATGCAGAAACAGGTAGGTCGCCAGTTGCCAGAAGGCCAGGTGGTAGACCACCGCTACCGGCGCCAGCGCCAGCACCGCGATATCAGCTTCGAAGGACCGCGGCGCCAGGCCGGTGAGAATAAAAACCGCCGTATTGACGATCAGCAGCCACTTTACCGCAGGGGGGAAGTATCCGTAGAAATAGGAGCTTCCAGACGGATAGCGGGCGTATCGCATGGCGGGTCTCTAAGAACTAGAATATCAGAACGGTTTCGGCCGTCAGGAGGCGACGCGATCCCTGCCTTTCCCGTATTTGTTCAGAAGGCGCGAGCAAAGTTGCAGCGCGGCGGCCGCGCCCAGCCATACCTGCCAGTGAGAGAAGATCCCCGAGGGGATGGCAAAACTATTGGCCCAGTTCAGGTCGGCGCCAATCCGCCACAATGCCAGCGCCGCGGCGATGGCGGCAGCGGGCGTCAGCAGAGCGGCCACCACCAGGGCAATGCGCTGGTTTCTCCTGGTGGCGGTCCTGGTACGTCTGGCAAACCGGATCCTAACCCGCATGACGCTGTGTATACCAATCTAACAACTTTTGCGCTACCCTAAGAACTACCTGCTTCGAGTAAGGGCATGAGATCCGGTTCTCCGCCGCGCGCACCGTATCAGCTTCTGGCCCTCTTCGTCGTTCTAGCCTCCGCCATCGGCGCGACGGCGTACTGGTTTCACCTCGAACAAAAGGCGACCGTCGAACAGGACATCCGCAACCAGCTTCTTACGGTCGCCGACATCAAGGTTAGGGATCTCTCCATGTGGTGGTCGACGCGGCTTGGGGAAGCGCGTGCCATTCTAGCGGACCGCATGGAATTGACTGTAATCCGGCGTGTTCTGGCCGGAAACGCCAGCGCGTCCGAGCGGGCCGCGGTTTACACCTGGATGGACGCTCTCTCCAGGCACCTGCAATACATGAGTGTCCAACTGCTCGACCGGCATGGGAGGCTGGTCCACCTGGTGGGACAGAGGTTGGGCAGCGACGAACATCTTCGTCAAATTGCCGGGGACACGCTCCCGGAAGCCGATGTCTTGGTTCGGGACTTTCACCGCGATGCGCCTTCCGGACCGGTCCATCTCGGACTGAACCTGCCGCTGAGACTTGCCCCCGGTTCGGCGGCATTCGGGGTGCTCGCGCTCGGCATAGATCCCGCTACCTACCTGTATCCGCTCCTCGAAGCCTGGCCGTCCCACAGTGCCAGCGGGGAAACCGTGTTGGTTCGCCGGGTGGTTGGCAACGAGGCCGTGTACTTGAACCGAATTCCCGGCCGTGAGAATTCCCCAAACAACCTCAGAATTCCCATGAGCCGGACGGACATTGCGGCGGTGCAGGCCCTGAACGGCAAGGAAGGCAATATCGAAGCTCTGGATTATCGGGGCGTGCCGGTATTCGCTGCCGCCCGGCGCGTTCCCGACACGCCGTGGTACCTGGTCGCCAAGATGGACCAGAAGCAGGTGCAAGCGCCTATTCGCCGGCGTTCCCTCATGCTGGGCCTGGGTGCGGTTTCGCTGATTCTGGTGGTGGGCGCCATGATTGTGCTCTGGTGGCGGCGCCAGCAAGTCCAGTTCTACCGGGAGCGCTACGAGGCGGAGATCGAGCGCCGGGCGACTGAAGAGAGGGCTGCGCAGGCACTGCAGGAAAGCGAATCCCGTTTTCGCGCCATCTTCGAGAACGCGGCCATCGGCATGGCCGATTCATCCCTGGACGCACGGTTCATCCGGTTGAACCAGCGATTCTGCGAGATTATGGGATACTCGCGGGAGGAACTGCTTGGCCTTACGTTCCGCCAGATCACCCATCCCGACGACCTCGCTCGAGACGAACAGCTCGTGGCGCAACTGATGAGCGGCGATCTGAGCAGTGCCGCAGTGGAAAAGCGCTATCTCCGAAAAGACGGCGCCGTGGTTCGGGCCAACCTGCTGCTGTCCCTGCTTCGCTCGCCCTCGGGAGATCCTCTGCACTTCGTCGCCGTCGTCGAGGACGTTACCGGGCAAAAACGGGCGGAAGACGAAAGGCGCCAACTCGAGCGCCAACTGCTGCAAGCGCAGAAGATGGAAAGTGTCGGGCGGCTGGCCGGCGGGGTCGCCCACGACTTCAACAATCATCTGACCGTGATCAACGGCTATTGCGCCATGCTTCTGGATGAGATGCGCCCCGACGATCTGCTGCGGGAGCCAGTGGGAGAGATCCTCCTGGCGGGCAATCGGGCGGCGGCGCTTACCCAACGACTCCTGGCGTTCAGCAGAAAGCAGGTGGCCGAGCCGCGGGTCATCAGCCTCAACGACGTGGTCGCGGAGGCCGGCAAGATGCTATTCCGGCTGATCGGCGACGATATCGAAATCGTCACGCACTTCGATGCGGGCCTCGGTTCCGTGGTGGCGGATCCCAGCCAGATGAGCCAGGTTCTCATGAACCTGGCGATCAACGCCCGCGATGCCATGCCGGATGGCGGGCGGATCATCATAGAAACCTCGAACACCGACCTCGACCAAGGCTATGCCGCGCAGCACGCCGGCGTGGAACCCGGGCCGTACGTCCTCCTCTCCATCACCGATACGGGAGTGGGAATGACCCAGGAGGTCCTGCAACAAATCTTTGATCCCTTCTTCACCACCAAAGGGGTCGGAGTGGGAACCGGGCTGGGTCTTTCCACGGTCTACGGCATCGTGAAACAGGCCGGCGGCTGGATCTGGGTCTATAGCGAACCCGGCCAAGGCTCGACGTTTAAAGTTTACCTTCCCAGGGCCGGCGGTGCCCCTGAGACGCTTCGGGCCCCGGTTGCGGCGGCGGAGGCTCTGCGCGGCACGGAAACGGTGCTCGTGGTTGAGGACCAGCCGGAAGTGCGGAGACTGACGCTGGCGATGCTGGAAAGCCGGGGATACCGGCTCCTGGAAGCCGCCAATGGAAGCGAGGCGTTGTCGCTCTGCGAACACTACCCGGAGGCGATCCACCTGCTCATCACCGATGTGGTCATGCCCGGAATGACCGGAAGAGAACTGGCCATGCGGCTGGTGGCGCTTCGTCCTTCGCTGAAGACGCTGTACACCTCGGGATACACGGCCGACGCGATTGTGCACGAAGGCGTGCTCGAGCCGGGTGTGGCCTATCTGCCCAAGCCATTCTCCCCCGCGCAACTGGCCGCCAAGGTGCGGGACGTCCTGTCCTCGAAGTGTTCCCTGCCCTCCGCCGGCACTACCTGAACGGCAGCGCCATGGTTCGAGAATAACGCAAGCGCGCGGCGCGGCATGTTACCATCGTTTTACTTCGAGGCTAATGGTTTGCGCAAGGTCCCCCTCATCGAATCGCTGCGGATCATCGGGCGAGGGTCGCTCAACTGGATCGCCGAGCGTCCCATCGTGGTTTCCTTCGAGGTGACGGACGCCTGCACCTGCTCCTGCAAGCACTGCGACCACGGCGGGCCGCGCGATGAATCGCGCAATCTGAAGCCCGCCGAATACCGCCGCTACATGCAGGCGCTGCGCCCTTGCGTGGTGCAGATCTCGGGCGGCGAGCCGCTCCTGCGCGACGACGCGGTCGAAGTTGTCCGCAACATCAAGGGCGGGTCCAAGCTGCCCTACACCATCCTGGTTTCCAATTGGTCGCTCATGACTCCGGAGAAGTACCTGGCCTTGCGCCAGGCCGGCATCGACCAGTTCTCCGTCAGCCTGGATTTCCCCGACCAGCGGCATGACGATTTCCGCGCCTATCCGGGCCTCTACCGGCATCTCGAGGACCTGGTTCCGAGCCTGGCCAAGCTGGGGTACGACGACATCGTGCTCAACAGTTGCATCACCAGCGAGAACGTAGGTGAGATCGGCGCCATTGCGGACAAGGCTCGTCAATGGGGCGTCAACCTGTGTTACAGCGCCTACTCGGCGCGGCGCACCGGCTGCCGCGACTACTTTCTCAGCACGCCCGAACAGCTTGTGCAATTGAATGCGCACCTGGACCGCGTGGAGGCGCGCCGCGACCACACCAACTGGATCGTCAACGCTCCCACCACGCTCGAAGCCACGCGCCGCTACTTCGCCAATGGCGGGACCCCCGGCTGCAAGGCCGGCCTGCGCTTCCTGGTGGTAACGGCCGACGGCGCGTTGCAGCCGTGCTCCATGCAGTTCCACCGCTACCCGCTCGAAGAGCGAGGGCGCATGATCCGCGAATTCACCAGCCGCAACCAGTGCGACGAGTGCTACGTCTCCATCCGCTCCTACCTCGACAAGAGCTTTCCGCAATTGCTGTGGGAGAACGTGAGCGGGTTCTTCTCCTTCAAGACCGGTGCATGATGGAAGTGTGCAACTGCCGGATTCCGTCAGGCGCATGATCGAAGAACGGGCCGAAGCCGTCGGGTTTCGGGGGGTCAAGAACGCCGCGTCGGCCATCTCGGCGGCCTATCGCGAAAGCCGCGCCGTGCGCCTGCCGGACCCCGCACGCACCGCCGCCTACCTGGTGACCCGCATGCCGGCCACCTTCGCCGCCGCTCACGCCGTGCTGCGCGAGTTGCGGGAGCGCCTGGGCGCGCGGCCCATCTCGAGCGTGCTCGATATCGGAGCGGGAGCGGGCAGCGCGTCCTTGGCCGCGCGCCAGTGCTTTCCCGAAACCCGGACCATCACCCTGGTGGAGCGCGATTCCGCGCTGGCCGCCGCCGCGCGCCAATGGCTGCCTGAGGCCGCCGTCGTGCTGGAGGACGTGACGCACATCCACACCCTGCCGCCGCACGACCTGGTGATGGCGGCTTACTCGCTGGGCGAAATCGGCGAGCCCTTGGCGGCGCGTTTGTGGCAGGCCGCGCGGGTGGCGCTGGTGGCCATCGAGCCGGGCACGCCGCGCGGATATGCGCTGATCCTCAAGGCGCGCCAGGAATTGCTGGAAGCCGGTGCGCACATGGTCGCGCCCTGCCCCGCCGCGACGCCGTGCCCGCTGGCCGCGCCCGACTGGTGCCATTTCGCGGCGCGCGTCGAGCGCTCCTCCATGCACCGCCGGATCAAGGATGCGGAGCTGGGTTACGAGGATGAAAAGTTCAGTTACGTCGCGGTGGCGCGCGAGCCGGTGGAATTGCCCGCAGCGCGCATCATTTGGCGCCCGCAACAGCGCCCCGGACTGATTGTGTTGGAGACCTGCGCCCCGGCTGGTGTCGAATCGGTGCACGCCCCACGGAGTGACCGCGAAACCTTCCGCGCCGCCCGCAAGGCGAGTTGGGGCGCCGCCTGGCGATGACGTGTCAGTGAGCGCGCGAAGCGGCTACTGTTCCCGGCTCAGGTTATACCGAAAGCCCATGGCGTACGTCGGTTTGTAGTACTCCCGCTGGTTGACGAAAACCGTGCTGCCGGTGTAGTAGCCGAAAACCTCGTCGGTCAGGTTGAGACCATAGACGACCATCGACAGACCGTGTGCCAGCCTGACGCTCGCCTGGGCGTCCAGTTGGAAGTGCGCCAGGGTATACACGTCGCCGCTGGGGCCGGTGGGACCGAGGCCGCTCGGGTCGGACGAAGTCTGATACTCGTACTGATAGATGCTGGCACCGGCATAAGAGAGGCCCGCGCGCACCGAGAAGCGGCCGCGATCGTAAGTGGGGCTGAGGTTCCACGCGGTGGGCGCCTGGCGTTGCAGGGCCGGACTATCAAGGCGGCCGGGAATGCTCTTGATCTGCGAACCCGTCCAGCTATAATTCGCCATCAACCCGAGGCCTCTCAGCGGGCCAGGCAGCATGGAGAGCCGCTGCTGGTAGGAAGCCTCGAAGCCGTGGAGTTCCGCATTGGACGCGTTGATCCACTGCGAGGTCAGGTCGCCTTGGTAAAGGCCGCTGCTGGCGAGGTACGACGTACTGATCAGCGTGTTGGTGATTTGCTTGAAGAAAAAGCCGGCCTGAATGATGCCGGTTGGATTCAGGTAGCGCTCGTAGAGCAGGTCGTAGTTATTGGCGTGTGCCGGCTTGAGGCTGGGGTTGCCCATCGCCACGGTGGGAGGATTGGTGGAATCATCCTCGGTGACATAGGGCACCAACTGGTAGGCGTCGGGCCGGGAGATGCCTCGGCCATAAACAAGTCGCAGACCAGAGTCCTTATCCAGGCTGTACCGGAGCGAGACGCTGGGGAGGACGTCCACGTACGAGGGATTGTTCCTTGCGGCCACCGGAATGCCGCAGCCAGTGCTGATTGCGCACTGCGCGGCGCCGGCCCCGTAGAGGGTGACGTTGTACCCCAGGGTATTCATCTGGGTGCCTTCAAAGCGCACTCCACCAACCACGCGCAGACGCCCGAAATCCATGGTGTCCATAATGTAACCGGCCGAGATGCGCTCGACGATATCGAATATGTTGGGATAGGTGTCGGAAGCGGTCTTGTACCCATCCAGGTAGCTTGCAAGATGGGCGAGAGTATAAGTGGAGATTTGATTGAAGTCGGAGACCGGCCCGTAATGACCGCCGAAGTAATCGTCATTGAAGTAATTGTTGCTGCTGAAGTTACTCAGGAACTGGGTCATCGGCAGGGTGGCGGCTTTCCAGCCGTCATAGACGGTCTCCGTGGCGTTCTGGTATTTGTGGCCGTTGCGGATCTTCCCGCCGATTTCAAGAATCCCGTGATGCGAACCGATGTGATAGTTGACGGAATACCCGGCCGATGCGGTGAGGTTGAGTTGCGCCGATTGACCGGTGGACATGGTGATGTCCTTGAATCCCCAGTTAGCTGCATTTTGAAGAGGCGAGTTAGCCGCGTCACAACCCGAACCGAAGTGGGGGACAAGCGGATTGGTTTGCGCGGTGGGGTCATAGCCGCAAGTCAGCGCCGGCCCGATCCATGAGAAGTCCGCCTTCGGGTTGCCGGCGGAATCCTTTTCATAAGAGCGGGAGGCGGAAAGCGCCCAAGTCAGCATCGAAGAAGTGAACTGCTGCCTGCCGCCCAAAGTAAAGCTGGCGATGGAGACGTCGGGACGCTTGCTGGAGGTATAGAACTTCGGCGAGCCGTTGTAAACGGGCTCGTAATACCATTTATCTCCATAATCCTGGAGGTTGGAATACAAGCCCTTCAAGTAAATGCTGGTGAACGGGCCGAATTTGTAATCAACGGTGCCGGCATATCCCCACCGGTTGCGGTAATAACGGTACTCGCGAATGGTGTTGTTGTCGTAGAACGGCTTGGCGAACGTGGATGCCGTGTCGATGGCGGGCTGGAAATTATCGATGCCGCGCCCGTTGTAGTCCTTGGTCCCGCCAAACAGGATCCCGAGTTTCCGTTCTTTGCCAAAACGGTGGCCGATGGTCCCTCCAAACTGGTCGTTATAGCGGCCGCCGAGAATGCGATTGTAGCCGCCGATTCCGTACAGGGTGATGGTGGGGAACTCGCCGGCGGTCTTAGTCTTCATGTTCACGGAACCAGCGATGCCGTCCCCATCCAGATTCGGCGCGAGCGTCTTGTTGACTTCGACGGATTCCACCAGGTCGGCCGGGAGAACATCGAGCCGCACCTGCCGGACGGTCGGCTCGGGAGAAGGAACAGTAATGCCATCGATGGTGACGTTGGTAAGACGGGGTTCGGTCCCACGCACCTGGACATATTCGCCCTCTCCTTCGCTGCGCTCCAGCGTGACCGAAGGGAGGCGGCCCAAGGCGTCGGCTACGTTGGCATTGGGGAGAGAGGTGATGACCTCGGCGGGGAGAACTTGGACGACGTTGTCGGCCATGCGGGTTCGGTTGATGGCCTCGGCTTCGGCGCGCGGGCGTTCGGCCGTGACGAGGATCTGCTCGTTCTGCGAATGGACTTGCATGCGGGCTTCCACGCGCGCGATTTCGCCGGCGGCCACAGTGACATCTTGCTCGAAAGGATCCATCCCCACGTAGGAGATCTGAACTTTGTAGGAGCCGGGGGCGAGATCGGTAACGGTGAACTCACCCTCCGCATCGGATGCGACAGTTGTGTTCTGGGGCTGCAACTGGATTTGTGCCTTCTGAAGAACCGCGCCGGAACTATCCAGAACTCGTCCGGCGATAGTGCCTTTGGTGCTTTGCGCGGCGGCTGAAAACACCAGGGAGATGGTCAGTAGGCAAAGAGAGAGTGGGCGAATTGCTCGTATCATGAATTGCTCCGGAGCGGTAGATTGAAAAACGGGCCTGTCCTTAGGGACATCTCGACCCAGCGGGCGCAGGCTTTTCGGCGCAAGGTGGGTGAAAGGAACGCCTATTCCCGACGAGTTGCCATCAAGGGAAACCTTACTTTAGCCGAATCGGCATGACAGTTTCGTGAGTATTTTGGAAATAAGAGATTACGGATCGATCCGCTCCTTTCCCAGCCAAGACCACCCGCCCCGGCGATTCTATCTCAGGTCCGGCCCCTCAAAATCCGCCGTGTACTGCCAAATCGGGCCGCCGCCGGGTCGGCAGGCATGATCCGGCGGGAATCGCTGCTTCCTGAGCCGCCGGAGTCGTTCGGGATTGGGGATAATGGGAGAATTAGCTCCATTCGGCGTTACGGCCCGTCTGGGCTTCCGTGACGTTTCGGCGGGCGTTATGCCCGGCCGGGATGCCAATAGAGAGGAACATCATGATACTTTCCATTCGAGCCGGCGGCGCCGTGGTCTGCGCCCTGGCAATCTCCGCGGCGTATGCGCAAACCCGACCCGCGGATTCGGCCATGCCCCATCTGGAAAAGCGCGGCTTGGCCACTCAGTTGATCGTCGACGGGAAACCTTTCCTCGTTCTGGGCGCGGAGCCCCCGACCAGCGCGCCATCCAACCTCGAGTACCTGCGGTACATGTTCTCGGTGATGGCCAACACCGGGCACCAGAACACCGCGGCGATTGCCGTGGGCTGGAACTGGATCGAGCCCGAGCAAGGCAAGTACGACTTCCGGATCGTGGATGCGATGATCGAGGACGCCCGGCAGATCGACCAGCGCATCGTCCTGGTGTGGTTCGGAAGCTGGAAAAACGGCCTCTCCAGCTTTGCGCCGGCCTGGGTGAAGGCCGACCAGGATCGTTTCCCGCGCGCACAAATCAGGGACGGCATTTCCCTCGAAACCCTCTCCACCTTGAGCCAGAACAACTGGGAAGCGGATGCCCGCGCGTTTGCGGCCCTGATGCGCCACATCCGCGAAGTGGATCGGACGCACCGCGTGATCATGGCTCAAGTGGAGAATGAAATCGGCATTCTCGGGGACTCTCGGGACCGGTCTCCGGTGGCCAACAAAGCATTTGCGGCGCCCGTCCCGGCCGAGCTGATGGACTACCTCCAGAAGCACAAAGATGCGTTGCTTCCGGAGTTCCGCAAAGTTTGGGAAGCGGCCGGTTTCAAAACCTCCGGGACGTGGGAAGAGGTATTCGGCAAGGGTCCAAAAGGGGACGAGATCTTTATGGCCTGGAACTATTCACGCTATGTCAATCGCGTCACGGAGTCCGGCAAGAAGGAATACCCGATCCCCATGTTCGTGAATGTGTGGCTCGGTAATGACTGGGGTCTCAATGGCTATCCGAGGGGCGAGGCGGAAGACCACGTGCAAGACATATGGCGAGTGGGCGCTCCGGCGGTGGACATGTTCTGCCCCGATGCTTACGTGTCGGGTTCCTCTTACCAGGGCTTCGCGAATGCCATGATCGATTTGACCACACGGTACGCCCGCTCCGGCAATGTGCCTTTCACTGTCGAAGCCAACAGCGACAGCCGGGGAGCCGCGCAGGCTTTCTATTCCATCGGCCAGTTGCGCGCGATCGGTTTTTCCGGGATGGGTGAAGGCGGCTTGCTGGACTGGTTCACCAAGACGGGCATGAATTTGCCGGCAGTAATTTCCCCGCCGGGCACGGGTTCGCCGGAAGCGCTGGTGGGGTTTGGCGGGCCCGGCTCTACCAAGCCACTCCCGCAGCCACCGCCCGAATACGAAGCGCAGCCGCTTCCACAGGCGTTCTTGATTCTCTCTCAAGTCGCTCCTCAGATCCTGGAGCACCAGAGCAGCGGCACCATTGCGGGAGTGGCGTTGGACAGTCATAAGCCGGAGGAACACGTGAAATTGGGGAACTACATCTTGAACGTGGAGATTCCGCGCGGCCGCCGCGATCCGAGTGTTGTTCCCGACACTATCGGCTATGGCGTGTTCATGACGGCCGGCCCGGACGAGTACCTGCTCGCGGGCAATAATCTGCTGATCACTTTCACACCGGATACGCCGGGACCGCCGATTGCCGGCCTGGCCGGGCAGGAAGCGGGCCGGTTCGACAACAACGGCAAGTGGGTGGCGACGCATTTCCTGGGGGGCGACGATTCCGTGATTTCATCCGACCCACCCGCCCCGGGCCAATCCGGTAGCGGCGTGCGCCTAATATTGGGCGAACGCGCCATCCAGCGCGTGAAGTTATACCGATATCGATAAGCTTGGCGTCAGCGGTAGCGATAGAGCTTCACTCGCTGGATGCCGCCATTGCGGCTGTTGCCGCCGCCGATGCGCAAGAATTTCCCCTGGCCGTTCTCGTCTCCGTTCAGCCTGCGTCCCGGAACCCATTGGCCGTCCACGTACGTGCCTTCGTCGATGGAGAGGATGCCGGCCGTCGGGGCCCCCGGCGTGTTGGGAGAGAATGTCACCTGCACCGGTCCGCTGCCCGCCGCCAGGTACTCATCCGGTCCGAGGGCGATGAAGAGAGCGCCGCTGTGAGCCGGAGACACTGGCGCAGGCGGAGGTGTGGATCCCGGCGCCGGCGGCATCCTGTTCCGCGGGTAGCTCACCTCCAGGACGTAGTTGCCCAGCGCGATCTTCTGCGGCGGCTCATCCGCGACCACCACTGCTCCGGCCATTTTGCCTTTGCCCTGGTTCTCGAGAATCACAGGGATGAGTTGCGTAAGGATGCCGTAGCTCAGCGACAGCGGCAGGTCGGCCGGCTCCGTGGGCGTCGGGGAAGGCGGCGCGAGGCCCAACTCGTCGATCGCAAACGGCGCGAAACCCATGGCATCGTGCTGCCCCAAGGCGTAGAAGACGTGGTAGGCGCCCCTGGTGCTATCCGTCTCGGGGATGAACAGCGGGTCGTCCGGCGCGTAGGATTCCCGGTACCAGTTGACCCAGACCGGGAAATCCGGGGAGTAGAGATCAGGCGAGCGGATATCGATGGCCGGCGCACCCACTTTCCAGATGTTCTGCACTTGAGGCTCGGGGCCGCCGCTGGGGTACGTCCCGGGCCCCCGGTCCGGTGCGGGCATCGAGACCCAGGTGTTCACGTACATGGGCAGCGGGTATTCGGCCTTGCCCGCCGCCGCCACCTGGTTCATGTAACTCGAATAGTTCCATGCCATGAAGATCTCGTCGGTGTACGGGGCTTTGCCGAAAACCTGCTCCCAGGTCCCGGATGTCTTGGACCCGGCCGCTTCCCACGCCTTGCGGAGCAGCGGATGGAGTATGTCCTTGTGGCTGCCGATATAATCCAGCAGCTCTTTTGGCACGGGTCCCGCGAAAGCTTTGTTGGCCGCTTCGCACCTATCCCGCGAGTCGCCCAGGACACCCACTTCGTTCTCCACCTGAATCATGACGACGGTGTGCTGGGTGTCCACTTGCTTGATGTGGCGCATGAGGGCGGCAAAAGCGTGCGCATCGGCATCGCGGCTCGCGGTGCTCAATGTGGAGAGAGTCTCTATACCTTTGCCGTCCTTGTCCTGAACCCGCGGAAACCGGTCCTGGTTGGTTTTCACCCAGGCCGGAATGTAGCTGGATACCCCGTTCTTCCAGCTTCCGAACCATAGAAAAACGAGCCGCAGATGGTTGGTTTGCGCACCCTGGATCTGGCTATCCACAAATGCGAAATCGAATTGGCCCTCCTGGGGTTCGAGCAGCTCCCATTGGACGGCCGACAAAACGGTGTTGAGGTGCATGGCCACGAGTCGCGGCCAGATCGGCTTCAGAAACTCGGAACTGGAGGAACTGGAGTTGCGCAGTTCTCCCGCCAACATCAGAAACGGCTTGCCGTCGACTATCAACTGTGTGGCGGTGCCCTGTTTCTGAAGATGGGGAATGGCCGTGGAGGTGCCGGTAGTGCTTGGAGAGCACGCTGACAGCGCAGCGAGCGAAAGTATGGCAATCGAGCCATGGAAGGATCGCATCGGAGTCATAATAGTCGCCTCTCGAGTCCTTTTTAGCATATCTTTACCCGTTTGACCCGCTCGCCCCGATTTGTGCGAGAATGAGGCAATACCTGAGTTTGTGCAGGACCACCCCCGGGGGTAGGCGGTCGGAAAGGCGTGTTGTGAGCGAAGAAGCCGAGACGCCGTTTGACAGTATCGAGGGTTCTCACGAGTATGTGGCTATGCTCGCCGAAGCCCTGAACGAAGCCCGGCGAGATGTGGAGGCCGAAATTGCGGCCGCGGAGCGCGAAGGCGCCATCCGCCGCAAGCAGGGGCTGCTCCTGGTGTCCTATAATCTGGCCAAGCTGGATCTCCACATCACATCGAGCCGCAGGATTTTGAACGATCTGCGTTCCCTCAGGCGATTGCTGCTGGCGGAACGCGGTCTGCCCGTTGAGGACCAGAACGCCGATAGCGAAAAGGGGATTGCCGCCGCCGCCGAAGGCATCTGACGCCCGCGGTTGTCCCTTGACAGATGCGTCCCTAACGCGTACCATTCAAAGAGTTGCTATGTGCACTCCGTAGCGACACGTGACAACGGTGGTTTGTGGGGGACCTCCGATGACTTTTCAGATCGGTGAGAAAGTCGTATATCCCAACCAGGGTGTTGGGACCATCGAGAATATCAGCACTCGCTCCTGTGGCTCCGCTTGCGAAAAGTACTATGTGCTTCGCTTGGGATACGGCGGCATGACTGTGTTGGTGCCGCTCTCCAACGCGTCCAACATCGGACTGCGGAGAGTTACCAAGGACCGGGAGATTTCGCGCATCCTTTCTTTTCTCTCCAACGGCTGGTGCGCCATCAGCCCCGATTGGAAGCTGCGCTCCAAGCAGAATCGCGAGAAGATGCAAAGCGGCGATCTGCTGAAAGCCGCGGAGGTCTTCAAGGGCCTCTTGCAGCTTCAAATCGACAAGCCGCTCTCCTTCCACGAGAAGGGAATGCTGGACCACGCGCGTCGCATGCTGGCATCGGAAATCTCCATTGCGCGAAATGTGCCGGAGTTCCACGCCATCAACATGCTGCAGCGCGCCCTGGCAAAGGCCGGGCTCACGCTTCCTGCGATGTCTTAACTACCCGGTCCCCGCAGCCAAGTGCTATCATTCCTCGCTTGGTACGCCGTTGGCTCGCCGCTGCGGCCCAGCTTAAGGAGATCTCATGTTCTGCCACAAGTGCGGTACCCAGGTCGGTACGGATGCCCAATTCTGTCCCAACTGCGGGGAGTCGCTCCGAGCGGCACCCAGCGCGTCCGGCGGCGCCCCTCCGCCCGCCTGGACGCCTCCCGTGAACGTACAGGCCCGCCCTGGCCATTGGGTGGATGAGGGATGGCAAATGGTGAAGGCTGACATCGGCACTTTCATGCTGCTCATGATTGTCTTCGTGGCCCTCAATGCCGTGGTGCCGATGATCCTGCAAGGACCCCTGGTCGCCGGCTTCCAGATCTTCTGCATGAAAAAGCTGCTGAATCGACGGACCGATGTCGCCGACCTTTTCAAGGGTTTCAACTTTTTCGTGCCGGCGCTGGTGGCGACGCTCCTCATCGCAATCTTCACTTTCTGCGGAACGCTGTTCTGCATCATCCCGGGCTTGGTGGTGGCCGCCATGTTCAAGTTCACCTACCTGTTCATCGTGGACAAGCGGATGGACTTCTGGCCGGCCATGCAGGCCAGTCACGCGGTGGTGAAGAACGACTATTTCGGCTTCACCATGTTCCTGTTGCTGATGCTGCTGGTGGACATCCTCGGGGCGCTGTGCTGCATCGTCGGGCTGCTGGTCGCGGTGCCGGTGACGATCGCCGCCATCACCGTGGCCTACAAAGAGGTGGTGGGCTTCGATCCACGGACCGCGGAAACGCTCTGATGGCGGCGCGCGGCATCCTCATCCGCGCCGCCGCGGCGGCCCTTGTGTTGGCCGCCCTGTTCTACTTCACGCCGCCCGAACCGGGGTTCCGGCTCTGTGGATTCCACTGGCTGACTGGCCGTCCCTGTCCCTTGTGCGGCCTCACTCACGCTCTATTTGCCCTGGCGAAAGGGCGTTGGCGCGAAGCTATGCGCTTCAATGGCCTGAGTCCGCTGGCTTTCGCAATGCTTTTCGCGCTGCCGTGGAACGGCCGCGTCCGAGGCCGCCTGTGGACGGCCGGCCTGGCAGCCTTTGCAGTTTACGGAGTCTGCCGCGTGGTTTTCCCCGCAATCTGAATTCGCCCGGCGTCCGTTGGGCGGCGGCAAGCATCTACATGGGTATGCTCGTGGAAAGCGCGTGGGAAGAGAGCGGCGGCTCCGGCGAACCCGGCGCGTCCCGCGGCGCATCGTTCATTGGCTTGTTTGTGCTGCTGGCCGCCTGCATTATGGTGTTCGGGGCGTTCACCGGCGCGTTCGTGTTCCGGCGCGGCCTTTCCGACGACTGGGCCAGCATGCCCAAGCCGCCGATTCTCTTCGTGAATACGGCCGTCCTGCTGGCCTCCAGCTTTGCGCTCGAGATGGCGCGCCGCGCGCTGAAAGCCGGCATCCGTGCGAAGTTCAACTCCTGGTGGAGCGCCGGCGCGGGGCTGGGTGTTCTGTTCCTGCTCGGCCAGGCGCTGGCCTGGAGGCAGTTGAAGGACCTCGGCATTTACGTCGCCACCAGTCCCAGCAGCTCGTTCTTTTACGTCTTGACCGCCTCTCACGCTTTCCACCTGGTGGGAGGCGTGGCGGCGCTCATCTATGTGGCCGTCGAGTCGCTGCGCTGGAGCCAGGGGCCGCCCAGACGCACCTTCATCGATATCAGCGCGATTTTCTGGCATTTCCTGGATGGTCTCTGGGTGTACCTGATGGTCCTGTTCTACGTTTGGGGTTGACGCCTTTCACGCCTTGTCCGGCTTGGGCGTCTGAGCGGTGCTCTTGGGCAGCGGCGGCTCTTTGATGTAGCCGGTGGGGAGTTCGCCGGTGAGCGCCTTCAGGAAGGTCGCTATCGATCCGACTTCCTCCTTGCTCAGCGTCTGTGCCAACTGGTGATCGGCCATTTGGCGCACCGCCTCCTCCAGCGTGGCAATCGAGCCGTCGTGGTAGTAAGGTGCGGTCTTCTCGATGTTGCGCAAGGTGGGCACCTTGAACACCATGCGGTCGGCTTCCTGCTTGGTGACCGCGAAACGGCCCGGGTCGTTGGCGTTGTTCCAGGGCTTCGCCAGGCCCAGTTTCTGGAACATGCTGCCGCCCACATAAACGCCGTTGTGACAGGTCGAGCAGCCGACATCCAGAAACTTGTTCAGCCCGGCCTTTTCCGCGTCGCTGAGCGCCGTCTGGTCGCCGCCCAGGAACTTGTCCCAGCGAGAGAACGTGACCAGCTTGCGCTCGAAAGCGCCAATGGCCTTGGCCAGGTTGTCGAAGGTCACGGGATTCTTCTCGTCCGGAAACGCCATCTTAAACGCCTCGACGTACTCGGGCATGGAGTTCACCACGGCCAGCGCCCTCTTCTCGTCCGGCATGGCCATTTCCACCGGGTTCAGGATCGGCCCTTTGGCCTGCTCCTCGACGGTGGCCGCGCGGCCGTCCCAGAACTGCACGAAGTGCCCCGCCGCGTTGTAGACCGTTGGCGCGTTGCGCGTGCCCTTCTGCCCCTTATGGCCGTCGGACACCGGCTGGTTGTCGACGCCGTACTGGTTCAGTTCATGGCAGGAGTTGCAGGAGACGTCCTGGCCCTTGGAAAGGCGGGGATCGTAGTACAACATGCGGCCCAGAGCCACTTTCTCCTCAGTGATGGGGTTGGCGGCCGAATCCATGACGGGCGGCAGCGCCTTGAACATTGCCAACCTGGCGGAATCCACCTCCACCCCGGGCTTGCGGCTGGTGCAGGCCGCACCCAGCATGAGAAGAGCACACAACAACAGAGTTGCGCGGCGGCGCATGAGTTCCTCCGTGAAATGTGAGTATACACCCAGCCCGGGATTATCGCAGGCGGGCCACAGGCTCGAGTTTCGGATATGCGGGTCCTGCGGTACCATTTTATGTAAGAAATCACCTGCATCCCCAGCTTCCGTGCGCCCGAAATACTTATAAACAAATGCGGCATATACGATGTCATTTCAAACTCCGCAAGTTCTTGATTCTGCGGCCGGCCCGAGCGCAACACTGCGCCATTCCCGCCATCAAAGCGCCGGTTTTCAGCGTCCGAGACTGGAACCCGCAGTACTTGTTTTCTTTCCCCCGGCCCGCTCATTATCGAATCGATGACACAGGCTATTCTATCTGCGGATCACTGGGCAATCTGGGCTTCCCAACTCCTGAAGCGCTGCCTTTGGACCGCGACCCGTCTCAGCCGACCGGAGAACCGGCGGTTGGCGTATAGCGACCGCCGTGCCGAACCCAGATTGAAGGTCCATTTCTTGGCCCAGATCTCCGGGGAATTCGGTTCGTGCGAAGTCCGCGGAGTGAACATCACGAGCGGCGGTGCCTTGCTCCTGGCCACCAAACCCCTGCCGCCTGAGTCGGTGGTTCTCCTCCAAGCAAAGAGTCTCGGGCTGATGGGTTTTGCGCAAGTCCGGCACTGCGCCGAGCGCGGGGCGAACAGCTATGCCATTGGAGTCGGGTTCCCCAGCCCGCCGATGCGGATGGGCACCTGGCGGTTCCAACGCGTTTCGGCGAAAGAGTTTCTTTCGAGCGCCGGGCCAGAACTTCGGCGTGAGGTCGCCGATGACGCCGCCCAGCACGCTGCGAGCGGCCAGCCATTACCGTGACCTCGCGAGACAACTCCGGAGAATGGCAGGTTAGGAGAGCGATATGACTTCGACAATTGGAGTCGCATTGGAAGTTCGAGATTATCCATGCGGGATCGGACAGGGCGTGGCAACCATGGAACTCTGTCACAGCGCCGTCGAATGGGACGAGGCGATCCAGAAGCTGGGCGGTTCCATTCATCAGTCCTGGGCGTGGGGCGAGTTCAAGCGCCGAACGCAGGGCTGGGACCCGTTCCGGGTGCTCGTGAAGCACGGTGAGGGTGTCCGGGCTGCGATCCAGATCCTCGAACGGCGAATTCCGTTCCTACCGCTGCGCGTGTTCTGCGCACCCGGAGGCATCGCATGCCCGAGCCAGGACGACGCCCTTCTTACCGAACTCGTGGCCTGGCTTCGGGTCTTCATAAGAGAGCGGCGTGGCATTCTGCTGCGCATGGATAGCTGCCGCCTGGACTCCGACTCTGAGTATAAGGTGGCGCTCTGCAGGGCCGGTCTCCGCCAACTTGCCGACAGGTGGGGCGTTTGGGGCGTGCCCGGACGAGTCACCATGGCGCTCGACATCACCGCCTGTGAAGAAGTGCTTCTATCCAAAATGCATCAGAAGCACCGTCAGCATATCGGCAGGGCGTCTCGCCTCGGCATTACCATCGAGGTTTCACGCGACCCAAACAGTGTGGAGGAATTCTATAGCTGCCTCACGGGAAGTTCCGCCCGCCGAGATTTCCATGTGTACGCTCTTGATTACTACGCCGAAGCGTTCCGGAGTCTCTCCCTCGGCTGCAGGCCGGCAATCCTGCTGGCGCGCCTCGAAAACCGCCCGGTATCTGCCCTTTTTTGTGCAATGTTTGGCGAGACCTGCTACGCCCTTTTCAGCGGGTTTGACCCGGAGTTTAGCCGGCTGCACTCCATGGAAGCACTTCATTGGCGGGCGATCCAGTTAGCGAAAGATGCTGGTTGCCGAGTCTACGACCTCTTGCATCTCCCCTTGGTTGACATCCCTCACGAGGGCGAGCCTGGGTACGGTTTGTACAACTTCAAGAGGGGCTTGGGCGCGGAGTGGCGCTATTCCGCCGGATACTTTGACCTCTGCCCGAACCCGCTTTTGTACCAGGCTTTTCGATTCACCGAACGCAAACTGGGCCCCCTGGCGTACGAGGTGGCGGCCAAAACAGACTCGCTCCTGCAACGATTCGCCACCAGGGCAGCCAATCCCGCGAACGTGGCAACAGGGGGCGGTGGTACACAGCCGCAGTGGACGCATGCTGCTTCAACGGTTGGAGGCGCTGCGCCTCGACTTTAGGTGCCTCTATCTCCTATCCCGCAGGCCGGCCACCGACTCGAGTTTCGGGGCGGCGTATGACAGGGCTATGACCGCCCAAGCCGTGCCGCTTTGCGAAATCCACTGATCGTGGTGGTGCGGGAATCCGCTCTCGAAATAAGGCTGGAACCCCGCGGCCCGGGTCTTCACGTGCCAGGAGCCATCTTGCTGCTGGGTGCGTAGAAGATACTCGACGCCCTTGCGGTAGACGGCGCCGGTCGCCGGCATGCCGGTCTCGTGCAGCGCGTAAAGCGCCTCGCCGGTGGCGTAGGCGTCGGTGGGGAGGCCGCTGGTCTGACCCCATCCGCCATCGGCGCGTTGCAAGGCGATTAGCTCCTGGACGCGATCCTGCGGCGCCTTACGGTTGGCCCAGCAGATGCCCAGCAACTGCATGGTGCGGTCTTCGGTGGTGCTTGGGGTGGCCTTCTCAAGCCATCGAACCGCGCGCGCGATGCGTTCCTCGAATTCGGCTTTGCGGCCGGGGATGGTATAAAGCTCCAGCGCCCGTATGCCCTTGGCGGTGTGCTGGAAGCCGCCATCTTCCAGCGGCGGGCGGGCCAGTCCGTAGTTCGGCCAGTCGCCCTCCTGGCGCTGCATGGCGGCGATGTGAAAGACCAGCGCGTCGGTGGAGAGTGTAGGGGGAATGTCCGACGCGGCCATCTGCATGAGGGAGAATTGCAGGGAGTCGACGCCCGCGACAGGGTCCACCACCTGGAACAAGGTCTGCTCCAGGCCGCCGCGCAGCAAAGCAGTGGCGCGCGCCTGCTCGGCCTCGAGGGCGGTATCCACCTGGAGGCCGCTGGCCCGGGCCGCGGCCAAGGCCATGCCGGTCATGTGCTGCGCGTGACAGGAGAGGCATCCGCCGGTCTCCAGGAACTTGGCGCCGGTGCCCTGCATCATAGCGACACCGGCCTGGATGGCCGCCGGAACGCTGCGCGCAGCCGCGGCACTCGCCGGTTCCGCGGGCAACTTATCGGGCGCCAGGCCCAAGGCGCTCATTACCTCGGGGTTGCGATACTTGCGCGCCCAGTCCAGAACTGTCTCGCCTTCTTCGGAAACGATTTTCGGATCGGCCCCATTCTCCAGCAGGAGGCGCACGATGCGCGGGTCGGCGTGATCGGTGGCCACTGCCAACACCAGCGGCGTCAGGCCGCGAACATCTTTAGCGTTGACTTTCGCGCCGGCCTTCACCAGCATTTCCACCACCTGGTATTCGGCCTGCGGCACCGCCAGCAGTAGGGGCGTCATCCAGCCGATGCGGATCTTGCCGTTCTTGACAATGTCGAGGGTTTCGCCGCTGGCGACGTTCACTTTGGCCCCGTGGTCCAGAAGAAGCCTGGTCAGCTCGGCGCTGCGGCCGCCGGCGGAAACAGCTTCGCCCAGTGCGGTATAACCGTCCTTATCGGTGGTGTTGACATCGGCGCCCTTGGCGAGCAGGAGGCGCGCCACTTCCAGGTTGTCGACCGAGGCGGCGATTTCGAGGACGCTCATGCCGGATTCGTCTTGGGCCTTGACGTCCGCGCCTTTCTCGATCATCAGGCGGGCGATTTCCGCCGAGCCGTCGTAGGCGGCGGCAATCGCGAGCGGCGTGCGTCCCACCTTCGAGCGCGCCCCGACATCGGCGCCCTTGGACAGGAGGTAACGCACTTTGGCAAGATCTCCGGCGCACCACATCAGCGGGGTCGCGCCGAAATCGTTGGCGGTATTCACGCCGGCCCCGGCCTCGACCAGCAGTTTCACGGCATCCAGGCTGCCCAGAGCGGCGGCGTACATGAGCGGCGTGGTGTGGCGCGCATCGCCGGCGTTGGCGCCAGACTTTTGGACCAACCGCCGCAGGGCCGCGAGGTCGTTGTTGCGGATCGGGCCATAGAACGGGCTGGCCGTGCTTTGGGCCGCCATGGGCAGCCCGGCTGATAGAGCGATGGATAGCAGCGCAATCGCCGCGCGGTGAAGTCGCATCGGTATCCCCTCCCCAGGAATTCCTCTGAGTCTATCAAAAAACCAGAAGTCGGGACAGCACTCTACGGCTTGGTCGCCAGAATGAGCGGCGACGGGCCCGGCGCTTCGATCGTCCGCGGGTCTCGAAAGCCGGCTTCGCGCAGCCAGCCGGCGATCTCGTCAAACGACCACGTATCGCCCTCATCGGTATTCACCAGCATGTTGACGGCGAAGATCAGACTCACCGGCGGGCCGGTTCGCGCATCGTCCACCAGGAACTCCGCGATGGCGATGGTGCCGCCCTTAGCCAGCGCCTTGAAAGTCTTCTTCAGCAGCGCGCGTCCGCGCCTTTCGCCCTCGCTGTGCAGAATGTGGCCGAGCGTGGCGATGTGGTGCCCGCGGCCGAAATCGGCGGTCGCCAGATCGCCCGCCACAAATGAGAACCGCCCGGCCACGCCCAAGCGCGTCGCCACTTTGCGGGTGACGTCCAGAACGCCGGGCCAATCCACCGCAGTCACGGTAACCCGCAGCGACCTCTGCGCCAGCGCGATGCCCCAGACGCCGGAGCCGGCCGCCAGGTCGAGCACTTTCACGGGCTTTTTCGCGTCAGCGATCACCAGAGCTTCCGCCAGCCTCTGCGCCGACGGATAACTCATGGGAAAGATATCCTCCACGAACTTGTGGAAGAACTCGGCCCCCACCTTCTCCCGGTTGACGCTGGCGGCGGGCTTGCCGGTTCGCACCACTTCTTCCAAACGAAGCCATTTCGGCACAAGCTGGGTGCTGGTATGCTTGATCACCCCTCCCAGAAAACCCGGTTTGGTGCTGACCAGAAACGCCGCGCTGTCCGCCGTCAGCCCGTACCTTCCTTCGGCGTCCTTGGTCAGAAGTCCGAGACCGGCGAGGGCGTTCATGACCGCGCGCAGCCCGCGCACCGAAGCGCCCGACTGGGCGGCCACCTCCTCGACGGTCTTGGACCCTCCGTCCAACAAATCGAAAACACCGTGGTGAAGCGCGGCCTCGATGATCAGCGGCGGGGCGTAACCCCACGCCAACTGCTGGATCCTCTCCGGCGTCACCGCCCTCTGACTCATTGCACCCATGTGACAGAATTCCCCTCTCTTGAGATTGAGATGCTACTGATGAGATTATGTCACAGGCAGGTAGGGTTCAGGGCGGGAATGGCAGCTACGGCTCGTGGTGGTTGCCGTTGATCTCGCGCAGGACGTCGTCCACCACTTCCCCTGAAAGGTCCGAATGCAGCTCGGCGTTCATGCGGCGCAGCGCTACGCCGACAATGTCGCGGTGGTGCAGTTTGGCGCCAGGACCCTTGGCGCCCAGCTCCAGCCAGAGCCGGTGCAGCAGGTCGAGGTCCTCCGGCCAAAGGCGTGGAGGATGCGGGCCCAGGTTGAAGAACACGGTGTCCTTCTGGTTTTCGAGAACGATCTCGAGAGACAGCGAAGGCCGCGGCTCGGGAAGCTGCTCCCAGTAGTAGCCCACCTGGGCGCCCTGCTCGGAAGGCGTGAGCTTGGGCGAAAGCCCCATGACAATGCGCGAGGATCCGAGGCGCGCGGCCGTCTGAACCAGGGCTTCGTACGGGTCCGAGCCAGGCACCACCATCAGCTCGACGTGCTTGCCCGACTTTTCCGCCAGCGTGACAACCTGCGTGAACACGGTGGTTTGAGCCTCGGAAAAGATCTGGCCGATATCGAGCCCGTTCTCGCCGGAGCCCGCCTGCGTCACCACGCGGACGGAAACCACCACGATGTCCATCTTGCGCGTATCCGTCTTTTCGAGGATGCATTGCAGGTGCTGCAGGCGATTGGGATTGCGCACCGCCACCAGCACGTTGCCCGGCCGCACGCTGACCGAGCCGGCGGAAAGGTCCGGGTGCGGATCCAGCCGGAACTTTTCCATCTCTTGAGCGTGCCCGATCCGGCGCTTGCGGTTGCCGATATCGGACAGCTCGAAGACGATGAAGAATATGATGGTGAAACTCACGCCCGAAATGGTGGCCACCTTCTTGGTGAGCACGTTGACCGTGGCCAACGCGAAGAGCGTGACGGTGATCATGATGAGGCCGAGGGGAATCTCCGTGCCGCGCACGTGGAAATTCAGCGGGACCTTCCATTCGCGGCCCCCCGGCTGCTTGTAGCGCAGCACCAGCACCGAGAGCGCCTTCATGGCGAAGCTCCACACCACGCCGAACGCATAGGCTTCGCCCAGCATGTAGACATCGCCTCGGCTGATGAGGATGGTGATCAATTGCAGTACTACGATCACGTTGATGATGCGGGAGGTGGTGCCGAACTTTTTGTGCGGATGCCGGAACCAGTCGGGCAGCACGCCGTCTTCCGCCACACGGTTGAGGACGCCGTTGGACCCGATGATGGCGGTGTTCACCGCGCCGGCAAGAATCAGGGTCCCCACCAGCACCACGAAGCCGTGAAAGAGCAGGCGCACGGAAACCGGCCCGACGAGGTACATGGCGAGCCCGCCGATGAGGTTGTCCAGGAAGCCCTGCCGCGCGGCGTCGGGGATGATCATCACCGCGAAGAAGGAAACCAGCGAGGTGAACATCATGCTGTAGATGAAGATCACGAAGCCGGCGCGCTCGAGGTTTTTCAGCTTGGGATGGGCGATCTCGCGGTTCACCTGGGCCAGGCTCTCTTCGCCGCTCATGGCCAGCAGCGAGTGGCCCAGCCCGATAAGCACGGCGATGACGGTGATGGAGGGCGCCAGCGTGCCCTTCAGCCAGCCCAGGGCTTCGGGGCTGAACTTCAGGTTGGCGGGCACGGGCAACGGCACCGGCTGGTAGCCGTGCTTGAGGATGGTGACGATGCACCAGAGGATCAGCATCACCACCATGACGGTGGTGATTTGCATGATGCGCAGGGCCTTCTCGCTGGATTCATGAATTCCGATGATGTTCTTGCGCCAGAAGTAGAGCGTCACGACGGCCGCGAATACCGCGGCGAAATAGGGTGGGTACACGTGCATCCCGGCGATGTGGAAATTGGCGCCGGTTTCATTAATCAAGCCGCCCAGGTACAGGCCCGCGCTGACGGCGCTGATGGGGCCGGTAAGCACGTAGTCGAACATGAGGGCCGAGACGGAGAACTTGGCCAGCGTGCCGCCCATGGCCTCGTGCACCACTTTGTACACGCCGCCGCGCACGAACATGGAGCAGCTTTCGATGTAGATGGCGCGCACGGCGTAGGAGAACAACATGATGGCCAGGATGAACCAAGGCGCAGCTTTGCCGATGGCCTGCTCGGCGATGCCGCCCACGTAGTACGCCGACGAAGCCAGGTCGCTGAGCACGATAGCCGCCGCGCGCCAGAAGGAAATGAACGACAGCATGACGGTGGTGGCCACAACCACCTTGACCGTCGGCCGTTGTGCCATTGTCACGTAAAGATCTCCTCGATCACCATGCGGGCCAGACGGGGGACAGACAGGTGCAGTTCTTCAGGCACATATTAGCATAGGGTAGGAGGACGGCGCGGTTCCCATGGAATCCGAGGCGCTGGCGCGCGCGGTGATTGCGAAGCTTCGCGGGGCGGGCCACCAGGCGTACCTGGTGGGCGGGTGCGTGCGCGACCTGCTGCTGGGGGCCGAGCCCAAGGATTTCGACGTCTCGACCGACGCGCGCCCCGCGCGCATCATGGAGCTGTTCCCCCAATCGGGACAAGTGGGCGCGCACTTCGGCGTAGTGCTGGTGCGCGACGCGCGCTCGCAGGTGGAGGTGGCCACATTTCGCAGCGACCACGATTATGCCGACGGCCGGCGCCCCGCCAGCGTGCATTTCGAGAGCGACCCGCGCGAGGACGTGCTGCGCCGCGATTTCACCATCAACGGGCTCATGATGGAGGCGGACACGGGGAAAGTGCTGGACTACGTGGGCGGGCGCGCCGATCTGGAGAGACACATGGTGCGCGCCATCGGCGACCCCGATGCCCGTTTCAGGGAAGATCACCTGCGGTTGCTGCGCGCCGTCCGTTTCGCCGCGCGCCTGGGGTTCGAGATCGACGCCGCCACGTTCGAAGCCATCGTGCGCCACCATGCGCTGATCCTCAAAGTAGCGGCCGAGAGAGTGCGCGATGAGCTGGAGCGCATCCTGATGGAAGGCGGCGCGCGCCGCGGCCTCGAGCTGCTGGATGCGAGCGGCATGTTGGCCGATCTGCTGCCCGAGGTGGCGGCCATGAAGGACGTCGAGCAGCCGCCGGAATTCCATCCCGAAGGCGATGTCTGGACGCACACGCTGCTGCTGCTCGAAAAGCTCGACCACCCCGCCGCGACGCTGGCTTGGGGCGCGCTGCTGCACGACGTGGGCAAGCCGCCCACGTTCCGCGTGGCGGAGCGCATCCGCTTCGACGGCCACGCGGAGGAAGGCGTCAGGCTGGCGCACGGCATCCTGAACCGGCTGCGCTTCTCGCGCGACGACATGGAGCGGGTGGAGGCGCTCATCGCCAATCACATGCGTTTCAAAGACGCGCACCGCATGAAGGAAAGCACTCTCAAGCGCTTTCTGCGCATGCCGGATTTCGGCGAGCACCTGGAGTTGCACCGCCTGGATCGCCTGGCCAGCAACCGGAATCTGGAGAGCTACGAGCTGGTGAAGCGCAAGCTGGAAGAGCTGCCGGAAGAGCAATTGAAACCGGCGCCGCTGGTTACGGGCGCGGACCTGATCGCCGAGGGATACGAACCGGGGCCGCGGTTTGCCGAGATGCTGGCGGCGGTGGAGGATGCGCAGTTAGAAGGGCGCGTGGGCAGCCGGGAAGAAGCGCTGGCGATGGTGAGGGAGATGTTTCCGCGGTGAGGCTTCGGGGGCAGCCGCACGTCCACCAACCTGGTTCGTGGCCTACTGCTTCGCGAAGTCAAACGTGCAGGGGCGGCCTACGATGCCGAGGCCCGTGTCGCGGGTGCCTGTGCCCTCTGTATCCTGGAACTGGGCCTTGATGTTGTAGCTATATTCCTCGCCCTTGTGGGCGAGGACTCCACGGGCGTATTTCCTGGAGGCGACTATGCCTGTTGCAGACAGCTTGGCGCTGCCGTCCTGTGCGATCTTGCCTTCGATCAGCAGGTAGCCGGGCTCCCCCGCTGTGCCGTGCTCTCCGCGAAAGTTGTTGTTCTGGATGGCGCTGGCAAACTGCCAGGTGTAGGCCTCGGTGCTCCCTTTTGCAGGGCAGGCGAGCTTCGTGAGCCACTTGCCATCGAAGCGCGGTGAACTTCGGCCACCGGCTCCCGCCGTTTGAGGAGGCGAGGACGTGCTTTGGGCGAAAGCAATCGACCAAAACAGCAGTGCGGCTGCCACTCGGCGAGCCACCCGAGCAATAGTAGGCAAATGCATAGAGAGGCGTGTTATGCAATCTGGCATCCAACCCGTTAGGCGCCAAAAAAACCGGTGATGTGCGCGTTCTGTAGAAAAACAGCGCGGCGTATCGCGACACCGACGCCCCCGAGGACAGCACCCTGCCGAGAGTAGTGCGTCTTTTGGCCCAGGCAGCGCTTCCACGCGCACGTGTGCCCTTGGGGGCACCCCCGCGCCTCGGGACCCGGGTCTCACTCACCCGTTTTTGGGTTCGCGGGACTAGGCCAGCAGCTTGCGGGCGCGCTGGAACACGTCCAGCAGCATCTTTTCCGTCAGCTTGCCGGTGGAGGTGTTCTGCTGGCTGGGGTGATAGCAGGCGATCAGCAGCGGATGCCCGGGCGCGACGCTGAACTGGCGGTTGTGGCCGAAGACGAAGGGCGCGCGGCTGGGGATGGCGCCGCGTGATTTCAGCACGTCCAGGTACGCATCGAACGCGATTTTGCCCAGGGCCACCACTACTTTCACGTTCGTCAGCAGATCCAGCTCGCGTTCCAGGTAGGGGCGGCAATTGCGAAGCTCCTGGGGCGCGGGTTTGTTGCCGGGCGGCGCGCAGCGGGCGGCGGCGGTGATGTAAACATCGCAGAGCGCCAGGCCGTCGTCGCGCGAGACGCTGGCCGCCTCGGAGGCGAATCCGGTCTGGTGGAGGGCGCGGTAGAGCCAGTCGCCGGAGCGATCGCCGGTGAACATGCGGCCGGTGCGGTTGGAGCCGTGCGCGCCGGGCGCGAGGCCCAAAATCAGAATGCGCGCCTGGGGGTCGCCGAAGGAGGGCACGGGTTTTCCCCAGTACTCCCAGTCGCGAAAGGCGCGCCGCTTCACGGCGGCGACGCGCTCGCAGTGTTCCCGCAATCGGGGGCAACGGCGGCAGTTTGCAACTTCGCTTTGCAGGATTTCGAGATTTTGCGGGATTTCCAACACTGTCTATTTAATGGTAAAATGTTTTTTCGGCTGCTCCGGCCGGATGTTCCGTATCCGCTCTGGCGTTAATCGCTGTCGCGGCGAACCGCGCGTCGTCATGAAAAAGCGTCTTCTCGTCGCATTGCTATTCTGTGTGCTTGCGAGGCCAGTGGCCGGCGGAACCGTTCAGCATCCACGTAAACGCCGCCACATCGCGGCGGCGACCACCCAGCGCGCCCCCATCGTCAGGGTTGCGACGCAATCGCAGCGTCCCGCGGCAGCCCCGGCGCCGGTGGTCATCCAGGGCGGTCCGTGGACCGAGCCGACCTTCGCCGATTCCACGGTGGGCGACATGGTGGACGGTGAAGACCTGGCCGTTCGGCGCGCGGCGGTGGAGGCTCTGGGGCCTTACAACGGTTCCGTGGTGGCAGTCGATCCCGGCACCGGGCGCATTCTCTCGATGGTGAATCAGAAGCTGGCGCTGAGCGCGGGTTTCCAGCCGTGTTCCACCATCAAGGTCGCAGTGGCGCTGGCGGGGCTAAGCGAAAAAACCATCCTGCCGGCCAACCGGTTTCACCTGGGCGGTCTGCGCATGGACCTGACTTACGCGCTGGCCCACTCGAATAATTACTATTTCGCCACGCTGGGACAGAAACTGGGTTTCGAAACGGTCAGCCACTACGCCCGCCTGTTCGGGTACGGAGAAAGGGCCGGGCTGAATGTTCCGGGCGAACAGCCGGGGGCCTTTCCTTCCGCGGCGCCGCGCAATGGCGGAGTCGGCATGCTGTGCAGCTTCGGCGAGGAGATCTCGCAGACTCCGCTGCAACTGGCGGCGCTGATGAGCGCCATCGCCAACGGCGGCACGTTGTACTACCTGCAGTATCCGCGCGACCAGGTAGAGGCCGGAAACCTGGTTCCGATTATGAAGCGAAGGCTGGAGATCGGAAGCCTGATCCCGGTGATCAAGCCGGGAATGCGCGGGGCGGTCGAGTTCGGCACGGCGCACCGCGCCCGGGAAGATGGTCCCATTGCCGGCAAGACCGGCACATGCAGCGAGAACCACGCGCACCTGGGCTGGTTCGGTTCCTTCAACGACGCCGGACGGCGCAAGCTGGTGGTAGTAGTTTTGTTGACCGGAGGGCGGCCGGCCATCGGTCCGCTGGCCGCGGGCATCGCCGGCGACATGTACCGGCGCCTGGGAGAGCAGAACTACTTTGCGGCATCGCAGCCGATCACGCCGGCGACGCTGGTTTCCAGGCAGATCTGCTGCGCGAATTAAGGGCTCAAGCCGGTTCCTCGAGGCACGCGAAGACTTCCCGGTAGAATTCGGGGTGGGCTTGCCAGGTCTGCGCGGTAACCAGTTTGCCGTCGCGCACGGCGGGCTTGGAACTGTAAATGCCCCCGCTGCGCTCGACTTCGATGCGCACGTGATCGTGGCAGGTGACGGTGCGGCCCTTGGTGATGCCCGCCGCCGTCAGCACCTGGATGCCGTGGCCAATGGCGCAGATCAACTTGTCCTGGGCCGCGAATTCACGCACCAGCGAGAGCAGGCTGGCGTTGTTGCGCAGGTACTCCGGGGCCCGGCCACCCAGAATGATGATGGCCGCGAACTCGTTGGCCGCCACGGCCGTAATGGCCACATCCGCCTCGAGGCAATGGCCCGGGCGCTCGACGTAAGTTTCCCACCCCGGCTCGGCGTCGTGGAACACCAGGTGCAAGCGCCGCCGCGATGGCGCCGCCAATACCGGCTCCCATTGCGCCTCCAGAAACCGTTGGTAAGCGTACAGCGCTTCGTAGCTGTCGCCGCCATCACCCGTGACAATGAGGACTTTTTCGCTCATGGGTAGCATTTTAGCGCGGAACTTCTTCAATGCCCTTCGCGATCCAGTGCGCTTTCACGCGTCGCGCCGCCGCGCGGCCGACCACGGCGGCCAACTGGTCCTCCGAGGCGGCGCGCACCAGCTCCGAGCTGCCGAACTCCTTCAGCAGTTTTTGCACCGTCCTCTGCCCCACGCCCCGGATGGCGTCGAGCTCGCTCGAGAGCTGCCGCGCGTTCCGCCGCGACCGGTGGAACGTGACCGCGAAGCGGTGCGCCTCGTCGCGGATGGATTGAATCAGGTGCAGGATGGGCGAGAAGCGGTCCAGCACCACCGGCTCGTCCTCCTGCCCGTAGACGTAGACGATCTCTTCGCGTTTGGCGATGGAGGCCAGCGGTTGGTCGGTGATTCCCACCGCTTCCAGCGCTTCGGCGGCTGCGTGCAACTGCCCGATTCCGCCATCGATCAGCACCAGGCCGGGCATGGGCCGCTTCTCTTCCAGAAGACGCGAATAGCGGCGCGCCACCACCTCGCGCATGCTGGCGAAATCGTCGTTGCCGATCACCGTCTTGATGATGAATTTGCGGTAGTCGGCTTTCTTCATCCGGCCGTCTTCCCAGACCACCATGCTGGCCACTTTGTCGGTGCCCTGGATGTGGGAAACGTCGAAACACTCTATGCGCGACGGCGCCGCAGGCAGGTTCAGGGCGTCTTCAAGCGCTTCCTGGATGGCGCGAGAAGAAGGCTTCAGCACGCGAAAGCGCGCGTCGAAGCTGTGTTTGGCGTTGTTCCGGACCAGGTCGAGCAGCGCTTTCTTCTGCCCGCGCTGGGGCGTGCGGATCTCCACGCGATGGTTGCGTTTCTCGGAAAGCAGCTCCTCCAGGGCCTCGCAATCCTCGAACTCCACGGGCACGTGGATTTCGGCCGGGATGAACTGCTGGTCCAGGTAGAGCTGCTTCAGCAGCGAAGAGAAGAACTGCGGCTCGTCGAAATCCGGCTGGTCTTCCCAGAAAAATTCGCGGCGGTCCACGATCTGGCCGTGGCGCAAGTGGAACAGGTTCAGGGCCACCAGGGGCGGCTCGGCGTAGCAGGCGAAGATGTCCACATCGTCGCCCTTGGCCGCGGACATCTTCTGCCGCTCCTCGATCTCTTCCACCGTGGCCAGCAGGTCGCGCAGCGACGCGGCTTGCTCGAAGCGCATCTCGCCGGAGGCCGTTTCCATGCGGTCGCGAAGGCCGCGCGCCAGGTCGCCGTGCCGGCCCTCCAGGAACAGCTTCACGTCGCGCACCGCGCCGGCATAGGCATCGCCGGTGGTCAGGCCTTCGACGCAAGGCCCCAGGCAGCGGTGAATGTGATATTGCAGGCACGGCTTGGGGTGGTAGCGCGTCAGGTCGACCTTGCACGACGGCACCAGGAAATGCCGGTGGATGAAATGCACCAGGCGGTGCGCCAGGTTGGCCGGAAAGTAAGGGCCGAAGTAAGTCGCGCCGTCTTTGCGCAGCCGGCGTGTCACGTATACCCGCGGGTACCGTTCATGCGTGAGCTTGATGTACGGGTAGGTCTTGTCGTCGCGCAGCAGGACGTTAAAGCGCGGCTGGTACTGCTTGATCAGGTTGTTCTCGAGCGCCAGCGCCTCTTTTTCGTTATCGACCAGGATGTAATCGATGTCCCGCGCTTCCGCGATCAGCGTTCCGGTCTTGGTGTCGGCCAGCTTGTCCTCGGAAAAGTAGCTGCGGACACGGTTGCGCAGGCTCTTGGCCTTGCCGACGTAGATGACGCGGCCTGCGGCGTCCTTGTACAGATACACTCCCGGAACGAGCGGAAGCTGGCCTGCCTTGTCGCGGAGTTCCATGGGAGGGGAAGCTATAATTGAATTATGTCACGCTGCATTCTGACGCTGCTCGTGGCTTTGGTGGCGCTCGTTCACGCACAGGATCAGCCCGGCCAACTGAAAAGGGACCGGTCGCAGCCTGCCGCATCCGGCCAGCAGGAGGTCCCCCCGGAAGAGGACACATCGCTGGCGGTGAAGGAGTATTCCTTCAATCCCCTCCAGGCCCAAAAGGAACTGCAAATCGGGAACTTCTACTTCAAGACGGGCAAGTACCGGTCCGCCGCCATGCGGTTCACCGAAGCTACCAAGTGGAACGAAGGCAACAGCGACGCCTGGTTGCGGCTGGGCGAGACTGAGGAAAAGTTGAAGGATTCCAAGGCCGCCAAGGAAGCTTATACCAGGTACCTGGCGCTCGCCTCCGACGCCAAGAACGCTCCCGAGATTCGCAAGAAGCTGCAAAAGCTGAAATAGGCTTCAAGGAATGAGCCGTATCAGCCCGTAAAAGGCCACGCAGATGCAAAAATCCACCGCCAGCCCCCAATCGATTTGATAGAGTTGGTGCTGCGCCTCAGGCGGCAGGAACCGCTCCACGCCGAAGTAAATAATGTTACCCGCCAGGATCGCCACCAGCGACCGCCGGAAATCGCCCTTCATGAGGACCCGTAACCAGTGTACGATTAGCACTATGATGACACGGCGCGATGTGTTAGGGACCCTGGGTGCCCTGGCAGCCACCCTGGGACGGGCGGCCGACCGGCTTCCCGCCAACCAGAACGTGAAGTGGGGATTGGGATCGAATCTTTGGAATTCCTTCAAGGGATCGAAGTTCACCGACATCCTCGACGTGATGCGCGACACCGGGTTTATCGGCCTCCGCTTGACGCAGTTCCCAACGATTCTGAAGACCTACGACATCACCACCGAGCGAATGGAAGCGGAAGTTTCCAAACGCGGGCTGCACGTGGTGACCATTTCATTCAGCGGCCCGGCGCAGGACCCCTCCAGACGCAAAGAAATCCTGGACAGCGCCAAGGCGGACATGACCTTCCTCAAGAATTTCGGCGCGGAGCGGCTGGTGGTGTTCTCGCCGGGGCGCAACGCGGGCGCGGCCCCGGACGCTTTCAAAACCATGTGCGAGTGTTATAACCAACTGGGCGAACTGGCCGGCGAAATGGGCTTCAAGGCGGGCTTGCACAACCACATGGGCCAGATGGTGCAGAACGAAGACGAGCTGGAGCGGTGCATGCAGATGACCGATCCCAAGCTGTTCTGGCTGTCGCCCGATACCGCCCACCTTCACCTGGCCGGCATGGACTCCGCCAAGATCCTGGAGCGCTACAAGGACCGGCTGATGCTGGCGGACTACAAAGACGCCAAACGGGGCAGCGGCGGCTTCCTCCAGAACATCTACGACCTGGGCGACGGGGACGTGGACTTCCCGGCCTGCCATCGCGTGCTGAAGTCGGCTTCGTTCAAGAACTGGCTGATCGTCGATCTGGACGTGGCCCGCAAAGGCCCCCGCGTCAGCTACGAACGCTGTGGAGCTTACGTGGTCAACACGCTGGAGCCGATTTATGTTTGATGTTTCGCGCCGAACCTTCCTTGGGACCACGCTCGCCATGACCACACTCAAGGCCGCCGACTATCGCATTATCGATTCCCACGTTCACACCTGGAAACACGACCCCGAGTTTCCGTTCGCGCCGGGAGCCAATGTCCCCACGCGCGACGCCGCGCCGGAAACCCTGCTGGAGCACATGAAAGCCAACGGGGTCTCGAAAACCGTCATCATCCAGGTAATTCACTACCGCTACGACAACCGCTTTCTGGCGCACGTGCTCAAGCAATATCCGGGAACCTTCAAAGGTGTGTGCCGCGTGGACCCGCTGGACCCGGCGGCGCCGGACACCCTGTCAAAACTGACGGAGCAGGGGTTCCGCGGAGTGCGCCTGAGCCCCGGAGGCGGCGCTGCCGGCGACTGGCTGACGGGGCCGCTGATGCCTCCGCTGTGGAAGCGCTGCCTGGACCTGAAAGTGCCAATGACGGTGCTGGCCGCGATCGGGCGCATGCCGCAGGTGGCCCAGTTGATGGAGAAGCTGCCCGATTTGACGCTGGTGATCGACCACATGGCAGATTGCCCTGTGAACCAGCCGCAGGAGCTCGAAAAACTGATCGCGCTCAAGCGCTTCCCGAATGTGTTCGTCAAGATTTCGCACACCTGGTCGCTTTCGCGCCAGCCGTACCCGTGGCTGGATTCGCAGGAGTTGGTGAAGCGCCTGTACGACGCGTATGGTCCGCGGCGGTTGATGTGGGGCACCGACTGGCCGATCATCGAGAACTCGAAGGCGACATACGAGCAGGCGCTGACGCTGGTCCGCGACGACATGAAGTTTCTCAACGCCGACGACAAGAGCTGGATGCTCAGCAAGACCATCGAACGGGTGTGGCCGTTCGGAGCGTAGACGCGGGCCCGCGGTTGGGTAGTGCGCTAAATATGTGCGCCTGTCCTCGTGGCGGCCTCGGCAGAGCGGGCCGCCAGAACGTCACGCAAATCCTCCATGAGTATGCTTCATTGGAGGGTGATGGTGGCTCTGCCGTCTAGGAAGTTCGGCATTGAAACCCCAAACGGCGACATAACTGAGTTGAACCGCCCGCTTAGGACCAGGCGCGCGAATAGGGCATAGGTATTCTCAGGATCAGCCGAGATGTCCGTCAGATACAACACCATGACCGTGCGTTCTTGCATAATCCGGCTGTAATAAAGCTGGATCTCGCCATTGGTGAGGGAGCTGACCCACCATAGGAAACCCTCTAACGCAGCATCGTCACGCGGGTCCAAGGTCCGTAGCGCCCTAACGGCGCGGCTTACGCTACACGCTTTATCGAACGCTTCTTGAGGGCCGGCCCCTTGCGATCTACTGGCCAATTCTAACAACTTGAAGTATTCATCTTGAGCTGTTGCTGTAAACCTCACCCGGTAGTGCATCGGGCACAAGCCCTCCTTTGGTTACTGTGTTAGGTTTGCTTCAATATCGTCAAAGTCCACAGATTGGCCTTGTGCGGCGTCGCGCAAACCAGCCAACAGCCCCGCGGTTTCTTTGGAGTTTTTGATCAACTCCATCAGCCTGAGCATGGACTGAAACTTGTTCTGCATAATCAAATACTGCTCATAGTTCAGCAACACTGCTAGCGGGGTGTCATTGTCCTGGATCACAAGCATTTTCTTGAGTTTGCCGAGATTTCCAGTGTTTAACGAGCGGAGTTTGCTAGCTCCGACGTACTCGACTCTGGGATCAATCATAGGAAAATCGGTGTTCATAGTGGCTTCCTCTAGGCTACCTTATCGGCGTTTCCATGTCAAGTATCGGACATTATTCTGGCAAAGTAAACAGAAACCAAAACCAAAGTGTACGATTAGGTACTAGTACTATAGGCACGATCGGGGCTGAAATTTGTCTTGACTTTGACGTACGATTGGCTGTATTATGACAGTATATGGACAACGACAACGGCCAGCGGGGTTCAGTTGGGAAGCCGAACCCGCTAGCCGTTTGCCCTTCTGGCGATGGTAGCTCAGCGGTAGAGCGCGGGTTTTGTAAACCCTTGGTCGAGAGTTCGAATCCCTCCCATCGCCCCAGAGTTAAAGCCCCGATCAGCGCATCAACGCTAACCGGGGCTGAAATCCGCACAGCCGAAGCCGTCACGGACGCTCAACCCCATTATCCGGCTTTTGGCTGTGAACTTCAAGAGGAGATTCACAATGACGTGCCACAATTGCCGGACCGAATGTAAGCGCAGGGGGAAGGACCGCAAAGGCCACCAGCGGTATCAGTGCCGCCAATGTCGCAAGTTCTTTCAGGAACCCCGTGAGAAGCCCCTGGAAGGCATGTACACTCCACTGGACAAGGCTGAACACATCCTCTCGCTGCTGGTAGAAGGATGCTCCATCAACACCATTGAGCGCGTGGCCGGGGTTCACCACACCACCATCCTGAAGCTCCTGGTTCTGGTCGGCGAGAAGTGCGCCGCCATATTCGGAAGGCTCGTGGCCAACGTCCCCGTGACGGACGTTCAGTGCGACGAGATCTGGGGATACGTCCAAAAAAAGGAATCCCACAAGTACCCCTGGGAAGCGGACGACAACAGCGTCGGCGACGCCTACTGCTTTGTAGCGATAGATCGGAAGACGACGCTGATCCTGAACTTCGCACTTGGCCGGCGCGACCAGAAAACGACGGACGCCTTCATCGAGGGCTTGCGCCAAGCGACGGCCCCGCAACGGTTCCAGATCACAACGGATGGTTTCGGCCCCTACGTCTCGGCGATCACCACCACGCTCTCCGACCGTTGCGACTTCGCCCAACTCATCAAAGTTTACGCCAGCCCGCGCGAAGGGGAAGCCCGGTACTCCCCGGCTGACGTTGTGGAGGCCCTACCAAAACCGATCATGGGTGACCCCGACCGCGTGAAGATCTGCACGTCCCACGTTGAACGCCAGAACCTCACGATTCGGATGCAGATGCGCCGCATGACGCGGCTGACGAACGCCTTCAGCAAGAAGTGGGAAAACCTGTGGGCCGCTTACTGCGTTCATTTCGCCTGGTACAACTTCGTGCGCCGCCACCAGAGCCTCCGCATGACGCCCGCCATGGCCGCCGGCATCACAGACCACATGTGGACGATGAGGGCAGCGTGATAAGACTAACCAGCATGAACAGGCTCTACTATGGAGACAACCTCACGGTTCTATGGGCTTGCGCCGTTTTGAAAATCAGGGATTTCCCCGATAGAGTTCGCCTTTCCTTTGCTTTTTCGTTTGCGCTAGGGCTAAATTTCAGGGTATACTAAAAGGTTTTCTCTTGACAAGAGTTCCCAAAGGTTGTCATACTGTGATTGGAATTATGAACCCCCGAGTTCCTGCGGGTACGCGGGGTTAAGCATTTTTTTGAAGCCTGGGCGCACGCGCCTAGGCTTTTTTATTGTGGGGGCACGATGGGCGTAACGGCCGTTTTCATCGATGGCGGATACCTCGATAAGGTGCTCTATCGCGACCACAGTAACGCCAGAATCGACCTTGAGAAGCTCACACGGTTGATGTCGCAACCAGACGAACTCCTGCGGGCATACTATTACCACTGTATGCCATACCAGGGTACTCCCCCAACCGCTGAAGAGAGTATGCGGTATGCGGGGCGCCATCGCTTCATAACAAAACTGTCGCTGCTCCCAAGGTTCGAGGTACGTCTCGGACGCTTAGTTTGCCGAGGGATTGATAAGACAACTGGGGAGCGAATCTTCCAACAGAAGCGTGTTGATTGCATGATCGGGGTAGACATGGCGCTTCTCGCTGGAAAGGGCAAAATCACCAATGCAGCAATCCTCACCGGCGATAGCGATCTCATGCCGGCCATCGAGTCAGTAAAGCGAGAAGGCGTGTTAACGACGCTCTGGCACGGTGGTTTGATCCCAGAAAATCGGCCTAGTTCTGAGCTTTACGCGCTAGTGGACGAGCGTAGGCAGCTTATGCCGGAATTGATTCAAGGCATTTTGTTGCACCGTCTACCGCACCATTAAAATCCCAAGCGCACACATCTAGCGCACTACCCGCGGTTGCCACGCGCGCCGGCGCACTGCTATAATCGTACTTTCGAAATCAGTAGGAGATTCCCGTCTTTATGGCACGAGTTTGCGAAGTGTGCGGCCGCGGACCTCAATTCGGCAACCGGATCAGTCACGCTCATAACGTCACCAAGCGGCGCTGGAACCTGAACTTGCAGACGGTTCACGCGCTGGTGAACGGCGCCAGCCGCCGCATCCGCGCCTGCACGTCGTGCATCCGTTCCGGCAAGGTTCAGAAAGCCGCCTAGCCGTTCAAGCCGCTCCAACGATCAGCCCGCCGTGAAAATCTGGTCCAGGTGGTGCTCCAGGTGTGCCACGTAATCTTCGATCAGGGCGGAGAGCGCGACGGGCGCCTTGCCGCCGATCGAGCACTCGTGCGCCAGGCTCGCTTCCGGCATCGCCTCGACGATGTGCACCAGGTGGCGGTTCAACAGGAGCCAGAGATTCACCAGGTCCGGCCAGGATTCGGTGGCGTAGGACTGAGCGGCCACCCAGCCTTCCTGCTCATAGCCGGGGAACTCCAGACTCGGCACAAACTGCGCGCGAACAAAACGCTGGTGGTTGTTGCCGGCGGAATCGATCAGGTGGCCGAGGATTTCCTTCTTCGACCAGCGGCCGGGCGCAGAGGGCCCGCGGGCACCCCGTGCGGCATCGCTTTCGGAAATGTTGCATAGCCGGGGCGGAACCGATCCCAGTATCCGCGCCAGACGGTTGGCAGCTTCGATCATTTGAGAATCACCTTGGTCACTCCAGTGTTGTTGGCGCTATCGGCGGCGCGGATCACCAGCAGGTGCTCGCCGGGCGGCAGGTCCGTAAGGTCCAGCACGAATTTCTCGCGCAGCGAATCGATCACCCCATCGGCGGCTGCCACGGGCACCCAGTTTGCGGCGTCCAGAGAGTACTCGCAGCGGCGCAAGGGAGAGGCGGCGTCGGCGGCTTCGAATTCAATATGCGCGGCGCTGCCGGAGTGGCGCACCACGCCGATGGTCACCACCGGCGGTGTGTTGTCGATCATCACCGGGGCGCTCACCAGTTGCCCTTCGCGCGCGGTGGCCGGCGGGTTGGCTTCACGATCGGAGGCCACCACGCGGAAGAAGTACTTGCCATCGGCCAGCACGTCGGCATCGAAACTGACCGAATTGTCGTGGGTGTTGCCGCGCAGCAGTTTCCACTGGGTCTCGTCTTCGCCGCGGAAGTAAACGTTATAGACCAGGCGGTCGCCATCGGGATCTTCGGCCTGCCAGGCCACCGTGATCTGCTGCGAGTTGGCGCGCGGCAGCGTCTGCGTGGGGGTGCCGGCGGGGGTCGAGCTGGAAACGTCCCCGGTGTCGCTCACCGTGACGCTGTAAGCTGCCGAAGGCGAGTTGGTCGCCGGCCTGGCCGTCTGCGGGGCCGCCACGGACTGGGTGACGACGTTGATGCTCTTCACCACCGGCGGTGAGTTCTGCGGCAGGTAGGCCAGCGTGACGCTGTCCAGCACCGGAGTGACCCCCGAAGCTCCCCCCGCCAGTTCCGCCTTCCATTGGATGTAGCGCGCGTTGGGGCTGGTGATGCGGGAGGCGGATGCGTCGGTGAGCGGCTCGGACCAATCGCTCCAGGTGCGGTCGGGCTTGGCCGAGTTGCCGGAGCGCGTGCGGAAGCGCACGGAGCAACCGGCGGGCACCTCCGCGCGCCAGTTCAGGCTGCCCCAGCGCGACGCCGTGCCGGAATCGTGCACGGGGGCTTCGTAGGAGCCGCCCGCGCCCGGCGTTTCGCCCAGGCGGAAGATGCGGCCCATGTTGCTGGTGGCGGCCAGCACCGAATGGTCCGATGGCAGCAGGCGCGTGGTCTCGCCTTCGTTGGTCTGCGCCACCAGCGTGACGCGGCGGTCCGGCGCCAGGCCGTAGATGCGGCCGTTGTTGTCGGTGGAGAAGAGAATCTGCTTTTCGAGCGCCAGCACATCGTAGACGTTCTCCTCCTTGGAACTCCACAGTGTCTCGACGGTGTTGTCCGGGTTGATGCGATAGACGGCGGATTTGTCGACGCCGCTCATTTCCGTCACGGGCGTGAACTGAGTGCTCACCTGGGGAGTGGAAACCGGTGCGGGCGGTTGCGGCTGCGGCTTGGCGGGCTCGGGCGGCTTGATTTCGCCGGGGCCGGTGTCCTGTGCTTCCACCGTGATGGTAGTGGTGGCCGCCGCCGTGGCGCCGCCGGCAATGCCCTGCGCAGCCTGCGCGGCGCTTTGCGCCCGCTTGGCCACGGAGCCGCCCAGCGCGGCCGCGTACACCGTGCCATCCGGCATGGGAACGATGGCGCGGATTTCCGGCAGGCTCGCATCGTAGAGGACAAAGGCCTTGTCCTTGGCGGAAATGCGGTAGAGAAGGCCGTTGGGCTCGGTGCCCGCCAGCACCCGGCCTTGCGAATCTACGGCCAGGCCGGTGATGTGCGACTGGCCGGTATCGTAATATAGTTCGCCGGCGCCCGGACCGGAAACGCGGAAGACCTTGCCCTGGTCGCCCGTGCCCACGTAAAGCGCGCCGTCGGACCCCGCTGCCAGCGACCAGATATAGCGCGTCTTGGGCGCGAAGTATTCCGTGGCCTTGCCGTCTTCGATACGGTAAACCTTGCCATCGGGTGAGGTGCCGGCGTAGACCGCGCCGCTCGCATCCACCGCGACGGCAAAGACCTCGGGCTGCTCGGCGGTCCACAGCAGCGAGCCTTTCCCGGTGCGGTCGATGCGATAAACCCGGCCGCGGTGGCCGGTGCCTGCGTAGAGCGTTCCATCGGGGGCCTCGGCCACGCTCCAGATCACCGGCTGGTCCGACGTGAAGACCGTCTCCATTCTCGGCGCCAGCGAAAGGCGGCCATCGCGGCTGAGCGAGATGCCATCGAAACGGCCGCGGACGAAATCGCTGTACGAGCTCATCTCCCAGGCCTGGGTGCCGCTGGCCAGCGCGTAGGGGATCAGCGCAGCTGTGAATAGAGCGGCAATTGCGGCGGGGCGGGCGGAATAGCGCATGGCAACCATCATTCCTTGATTTCCACCTGGATGGTCTTGGAGCCGGAGACCACCATGTCGCCCGCGTCCACCTCCATCTCGACCACTTTTGAGTTGCGGGTCTGGGTGATGCCGGCGAGACTCGATTGCGAGCCCGTCAGGATGAGAGCCACGGAGGCCGGTGGATTCGGCAGGTCCGCGCCTTCCAGTTGAAACGCGGGGTCGGCGCGCCACACGCGGACGTAAGCCTTGGTGTTGGGGTGCAGATTGTTCACCGTGGCGATCAACTGGCCGGCGCTCCGGGGACTGGTGGTGAGGATCTGTCGGAAATCCGCGAGGTTGGCGGTGTTGGCGTCGGAGACCGTGAAGTACAGCGGTCCAGGTTCGGCGCCGATGGGCACCTGGTATTCCACCTGGCGCGTGGTCTCGGCCCCGTTCTCGCCCGCCAGCACGACGTTCAGCAGCACCTTTTCGCCGGGCCGCGCTTCGCGCCGCGAAACCGAGATGCCATCGATGGTCAGTTCTTTCTTCTGGGCGAAAGCTTCGACGTCGATCGCCACCTTCTTCAGTCCGAGCGAGCTGAAGCCGCTTTGCATCACGTAGGCCACTGGGACGGCGGCGGAAAGCGAAACCAGCATGGCGGAGCCGTTATCCGCGGCGTACATGTTCTCGAGCCGCACCGGCGCGGGCGCATTCTGAAATTCGACTTCTCCTGTGACGCGGACGCTGGAAGCGCCTACGGTGCGCTCGGTGGCGTCGATGGCGGAGTAGACGGCCATCTGGAGGAGCAGCGGCGAAAGCAGCGGGTCGTTGACCATCTGCACCTTGTAAGACTCGACGGAGCGGCCGGCTCGCGATACGCCGATCGAGACCGGCACCAGGGCCGCGCGCTTTCCCAACTCGCCGGCGATGGCGGTGTCGTGATCCTGCGAGATGGTGCCCATCCATTCCCGGGCCGAGGCCAGCTTAAAGGACGTGTTGAGGTTGGGCAGCAGCGTGATGACGTCGGCGCGGGCAAAGGGCAGCGCGGTGGCGCCGACGGCCAGGAACCGGTGCCCGAAGGCCCAGACGCGATTGCCGTCGATGTAGGTGACGGTGCCATCCGCGCCCACGCTGAGGTCTCCGGCCATCAGTTCGACGCTGATCATGGAGCCGGGCTTGAGATCGGCGGGATTGCCCATGCCAGGCTCGACTTTTCCGCCCGCGGTGATGCCCTGGCGCGGCTCCAGGCCCAGCGCGCTCAGTTGCGGCGCGAACGCTTCCAGCGTGGCGCGGCTGAACCCGCCGAAGGAGATGGGAGTGGCGATGTCCACCATGCGTGCTTCGCCGGCAGGCCCAGAGGGCACCCCGGGATCGGGCCTCGGCAAAACGCGCGTGAGATCCCGATCCGCCAACGCGATGGCGGCGTGCTGAACCGGATCGGAAGCGGATGGCAATACCGTGGCGGGCCGCATCATGTCCTGGATGGGCCGGATGCCGGCGATGGGATCTTTGGCGAACGGAAACGCCATGGCCACCGCGCCCACCAGCCGGCCATCGATATAGACCGGGCTGCCGCTCATGCCCGCCATGACCCCGGTATGTTCGAGCGGCCCGCCCGAGAGCCGCGCCAGGATCAGCGATTCCTTAGGGCCGACGTTATCCAGCACGCCCAGGATCTCGACCTGGAATTCGTCGACCTGGCTGCCCGAAAAGACGGTCCTGCCGGTGCCGCGCATGCCGGGCTTGACGTCCTGCAAAGGAAAGAAGCCGGGTTGCGCGGCGAGAGCCGTGGCTAGCGCGAAGACAGCCGGGACCACGAAGCGGGGCACACAACCATTGTAACCTTGCGGCGCGGCGGAATTTCGCAGGGGCATTGACCCGGCGTGTGCCGTGGAGTACGATGAGATTGCGGGGTGGAGCAGTCTGGTAGCTCGTTGGGCTCATAACCCAAAGGTCGGTGGTTCAAATCCACCCCCCGCAACCATCCAAACGCGCATTTCGGTTGGCCGCAAGGCAGGAGTTTCCGGGAATCCCCCAAGCAAGTTCCAAGAAGGGATGGTGTCGATCGCGCGGTTATTCCGGCGGCTGAATTCCTGGACGAAGTGCCGCACCAAAAGCGGGATATCTTCCTTGCGGTCGCGCAAGGCCGGAACTCCGATCAGGAAAACGTTCAATCTAAGGTATAGCGTCTGCTGCAAAAACAGAACCGCCCGAGCCCAGGAATGGGCGGCGTTATGCAGTTATTTCTTGGGCGGCCATCTGGGTGCCCTCCACGCGCGCCCGGATCTTCGCAAAGGCGATGTGGCGCGACGTGGAAGTGTCATCGGCAAAGGGCGCGAAGCCGCAATCGTCCGTGGTGCCGAATTGCCGCGCCGGAAGGTGCCTGGCTGCCAGCAGCACCCGGTCACGCACCTGGCCCGGGGTTTCTACAGCGGGGTTGATAGGATCGATGACGCCAACGAATATCGTTTGATCGGGCTGCAGATGGTGGCGGACGATCTCCAATACTCGCTCCGGATCCTTTTCGCTCGCCAACTGGACGTAAAAGCGCCCGACGCGCAGCCGGAAGAGAGCAGGCAGCAGTCCGGCGTAGTTCACATCTGCGCTGTGAGTGGCGTCAAGGTCACCGCCTGGACAGGTATGCACGCCGATGCGTCGGCGCTCTTGCGGCGGGAAATGATCGAGCACACGGTTGTTCAGTGCGACGAAGTCTTCCAGCAAGCCTCCGGAGGGGTCGAGTTTGAGGGAGAGGCGTCCCTCCGTGAAATCGATTTGCACGCTATCGGCGCCCAACTCAAGGCAGCCGCGGATATCGGCTACGGCTTCGCCCACCAGGTCCGAGAGGAACGCCTCGCGCGGGTACCCCGGAATCTCCGATCCCGGGTAAAGCAGGCTTAAAGCAGATGCCGAGATCACTGCCTGTTTCACCGGCAAACTTGTCAGACGCTTCGCCGCCGCCAGATATGTCGATGCGTAGGTACCGTAGTGGAATGGACCCGACGTCAGCCGGGGCAATTGCCGTGTGTGCCCATCTTCAAAAGGAATAATTACCCCATCCGGCGCCACATTGGATACGCCTTCGAGCGGATACGTCGCGAAGCTGGGCTTGGTCTGTTCTCCGTCGGTAATGACCGGAGAACCAGTCTCCTCAAAGTGGCGGATGGTATCCCGCAGCGCACGCTCCGCGACGCGCGCGAATTCGTCGGCTGGCATCCGGCCTGCCTGCATAGCCAGACGGGCCGCAATCAGTTCCGTCGATCGCGGAATACTCCCAATCGGTTCGGTAGGTATGTGCAACACTCCCCTCCCAACAGTCATTTCAGGCGCTGATACCAGCCTGCCTTCTCTCAAGACGATTATCTTAACTAACTCTACCACATGCCGGCGCAACAGTAATCGAAAACAACTAGGAGGCGCCATCATGGCGTGCCCGTTGCCTTGTCAACGACAGTCAACTCGTTCATCTTGCGCCCGACCAGGAGCGCTGTGCCGACGGACTGCACCCGGTCGCTTTGACCGGCCCCGGCACCTTCGGAAACCAGACCACGGGAACCGTCACGCCGCTCACCCATTCCCGCGGCGGAATTCTCGCGCGGTGTACAATAATAATGAGCGGCGCTTGGCCCCGGAGTGTCGGAATTGGCAGACGATCCGGACTCAAAATTCGGCATTTTTCAGTGCGCGTGCGGGTTCAAGTCGCAACTCCGGCACCAACCTCTTTTCTCATCATGAACCTAAGTCGGCGACGCTTCCTTCCGCTACTTGGCGGCAGCCACTTTCTGTTTGGCCCGGCCCATCTGGGGGCGCAGGGGATGGCCTCGCGAAACCTGAGGCCCACGCCGCGCGGCAAACCCTCCGGCATCCCGTTTCTGGCCCGGTTCACGGACGTCGCGGAAGCGGCCGGCCTGACGGCGCCCACGATTTACGGCGGGATCAGCCAAAAAGACTACATCGTCGAAACAATGGGCTGCGGGTGCGCGTTTTTCGATTACGATAACGACGGCTGGCTGGACGTTCTGGTGCTTTGTGGGACACGCTTCGGGGAGGCTCCGCGGGGCGCCACGAACCGTCTGTATCACAACAATCGGGACGGCACATTCGCGGATGTGACCGAGCGGGCAGGGCTCGTGCGTACGGGCTGGGCGTCGGGCGTTGCGGTCGGCGATTACGACAACGACGGGTACGAAGACCTGTTTATCACGTACTGGGGCGAGAACGTCTTGTACCACAACAACGGAGACGGAACTTTCAGCGACGTCACGAAGGCGGCCGGTGTGGGCCTGAACCGGACCCGTTGGGGCACTGGATGCACGTGGATCGACTACGACCGGGACGGCAAGCTCGATCTGTTTGTGAGCAACTATCTCGATTTCGATCTGAACCGCGCGCCGAAGCCCGGAGAGGGCGGAAACTGTATGTTCAAGACCGTCCGGGTGAACTGCGGCCCGCGCGGGCTTCCCACGGGATTGCAGTCGCTGTTCCACAACAACGGCGATGGTACGTTCACCGATGTGACGGCAGCGGCGGGCATCGCCAATATAAAGGGGCGTTACGCACTAACCGCGGTGGCGGCCGACTTCGACGAGGATGGATGGCCGGATCTCTTTGTGGCCTGCGATACCAGCGCCAGCCTGATGCTGATGAACAATCGCGACGGCACCTTCCGCGAAGAGGGCGTCGAGCGCGGCGCGGCGCTCAGCGACGACGGCGTCGAACAGGCGGGGATGGGAGTGGGCATCGGCGATTACAACCTGGATGGCCACCTGGACGTCTTCAAGGGACATTTCACGGACGACACCAGCGCGCTTTACCGCAACGACGGGAAGGGCAACTTCAACGACGTGACGCTGAGCGCGGGCTTGGGAGTGGAGACCAGGTTCACGGGTTGGGGCGCGGGGATCGTGGATCTCGACAACGACGGTAACCCGGACCTGTTTCTGGTGACCGGCAGCGTCTATCCGGAAATCGAAGGGAAGATCGCGGGTTACCCGTACCGGACGCCGCGGCTGGTATTTCGCAATCTGGGGAACGGCAAATTCGAAGAGTTGATTGAGGAGGCCGGGCCGGGGGTGGCGGCTGTTCACGCGAGCCGCGGATGCGCCTTCGGCGACTTCGATAACGACGGCGACCTGGATGTCCTGATTATCAACCTGAACGAGCCGCCTTCCCTGCTGCGCAACGATGTTCGGGGGGGAAACCGGTGGCTGAAGGTGAAGCTCATCGGTACGCAATCGAACCGCAGCGCGATCGGCGCGCGGGTTACGGTGGAGTACGGAGGCAAGCGGCAGGCGCAGGACGTTGCCAGCCAGGCGAGTTATCTCTCCTGTAGCGACCGGCGCCTGCATTTCGGTCTGGGGGCCGCGGAAACGGCGGATGTCGAAGTTTGCTGGCCGAACGGTAAGAAACAGGTGTTCCCGAAGGTCGCGGCCAACCAACTGGTAGTGATTCGCGAAGGCGCGCCGGCTGTGGAGCGCGCCCCCTGGCCGGGACGCTGACGCAGCCTATTGCGGCACCGTAGGATCGGGCTGCTCCGGCTTGGGCTGAAGGCGCATATCGTGGTAGGTCTGCTTGAGCTTCTCCTTCATGTCTTTGACTTTCTGGAATTCCGCGAGTTCGCGGCGCGAATCGGCCGTGCGCCCGAGGCCGCGATAGACCAGGGCCAAGTGGTAGTGGATAGGCGCGTCAAACGGTTCCAGTTTGACGGCACGTTCCAGGAGCGGCACGGCTTTTTCCGGCTGGTTCATCGCGATCAGAGTTTTTGCCATGCCGGCGGCTGCATCGGCGTCTCCCGGCTGCAACTGGAGCGCGCGTGAAAAGTGCGTGGTAGCCGCCTTGAGATCGGACGCACGCAAGGCAAACTCACCCAGTCGGCACTCGGATTTTTCATCGGAAGGGTCGGCGGCCAGGGCGGCCTGGTACTCCTTTTCAGCGCCTTCCGGGTCCGAGGCCACACTCAACAGTTCGGCCAGCTCGAAATGGGCGCCAGGGAGGCGCGGATTGACCGTGAGGGCCTCGCGGTAATGCGCGATGGCCCCCTCGGTGTTGCCCTGGCGGGCCAGCTCGTGGGCCATGAGCTGGTGCAGGCGCGCAGATCCGGGCGCAGTCGTGGCGACGCCCAGCATGGCCTCATCGGCCAGCGTCGAGTAAATCCGGTAGGCCGTGTACAAGATGTCGGGATCGGCCGGCTTCCACTGGCGCAGCATGCCAACCACACCCGCGGCATTTTCCAGCTCGCCTGCGCCGTAATAGATTTCGATCAGCTCCATCCCGGTTTGCATCTTCAACTCTTCTTCCTGCAACCGCGGCAGTGACGCTTTGAGATCGGCCTCGGCGCGAGCCGTCTCGCCGGTCCATCTTTCGCACATGCCGAGCAGGGCCTGACTCTTCGCCAAGGTTGGCTGGAGCTTCACAGCGGCACGAAGCTGTGGAGCGGCCTGCGCATAATCGCCGCGGAAGAAGAGGAGCACACCGAGATTGTTCCGCGCGTCCACATTATTAGGATCGAGCGCCAGAACGGCGCTGAACTCACGGGCGGCCAGATCGGTCCGGTTGTCCTTCAGGAACCCCCTTGCCTGCCGTAAGTGGGTTTCGATCTGCTGTTGCGTGTTAGGAGGGGACTGCGCGAGAGAGAAAGTTGCCAACAGGAAGCATACGCCGAAGTGAGTAACTGCGTTGAGGTCCATAGTCAGATCACGGCTCGGGCCTTTAGGGGCCCCCTTTCGAATGAAGCCAGGACGTGCGGATCGGGGGCGCCGCCCTGGCGTTATCTCGCTTCAAGGACGATCAATTCCACACCCGGCGCGGCCAATTCGTTGACCATCGATAGTGAACCGCCCCTGGACGTGCTTTCGCCTGCAAGCGTTAGATTCTCTTTCTCAGTAATGCGATAACGCCTGACGCCAAACTCGCCGCTGCCCCAAGGCAAGTTCTTCACGGTAAGAGCATAGCCCTTGTCCGTATACCGGATCCTATCACTCTTCGGTGTGAAGGTTTCCACACCCGGAATTCCCGGCGGAGTTCCAACCGGCGGGTTGACCACGGGTCCCATTTCGTAGTTGCTGATCAGAATCTGCACTTTTTTGCTGTTCCGCGAACGCCCCGCCAGGACCGCGTATCCCACAGTGTCCGCACCGGTGGCCTCCACCCGCTGCGGGGTTTCGAGCATCTGGCTGGTTGCTTTGAATACGAAGGCTTTCTTCCGGAGAGATCCGTCGCTCTCAAATGGACCCATATCGCCCGCGTTCCCAGAGTAATAGTGCGACAGGTCCACCGGAGCATCCTGCATGTAGATCAAAGCGGTGGCCGTGAACGCCGCCGATTCCAACGAGTTCTGTTTTTGCGGCCTTTCATCGAGGCTCATATTCCATTCGTCAGCGTGGCTCTCGGTCCGGCGCAACCCATAGCTGTTGAGCAACAGCCGGATCTCCCGGGCGATTCGGACCAGGTCATAGGGATCCGAGGAGTTGTCGTGATAATGGTGCCAGGAATAGAAATCCAGCGGCACGCTATTCTTCGCGCAGTACTCCATCAACTGCTCGCGATATACGCTGCGCCGGCCTCCTTCTGCGATCGCGCCAGTACCGATCTTCAGGTTCGGATCATACGCCACAATCGCCCGAGCCACCTTCGCGTACAGTTGGAAGAACTGCTCCGGCGAGCCGAGCCACTCCGTTCTATTGTCCTTTGTGAACGGCTCCCAATCCAGGGATAGATTCGGCTCATTCCAGAACTCCCAATAGCGGATGTTGTAGTGGTATCCTTTCGCCCAGCCGCCGTTGTAGTGCATAACCACGTGCTTGCAGATCTCGGCGTACTTGTCGAAATCCGCCGGCGGGCGTGGATCATGGTCCGAGCCCAGCCGGAAATAGGGCTCCGCACCCGCCGCAACGATGCTGTTCACGACCTGGTCGGAGCGCCGGAAATCATAGCTGTCCACCGCGTATGGATCCGCATTCCACGTGGGGAAAATGCTCTCCCTGGCCCCGTTGCTGTCGCCCGATAGGCCGGTGGCGGGTATCCAGGCATTCACATCGCTTCCACTATCGTGCGTGCGTACAGTATCAATGCCAATATCGCGATACTGCTGAATCACGTTGGGGCTGTTTGGCGGCACTGGCTGCCTGTGGTATCCAGTCGGCCCGTTATTGAGTCCTTGTAGGGGCCGGATGACACCGGTCACCGCGGAAGCGTCTACGGCAATCGCGCGCGTCTGCGCGATCGCCTGAACAGATAGCGTTGCCAGAACAGGGCCAGCCACGAACAGCAACGATATTGGCCTTCCAGGGAGCTTAAAGGAATGTCCCCGGAGGCCGGATGAGAAACACAGTGCGCGCATGATCATGCCATCTCCCGTCGGGTAGGTTGCCATCCCGCCGGCGCCACACCCGGCGGGTTCGCGTGCGAATGCCAAGGCGGGCGGACGGGGGCACCGCCCTGGCATTCCGGAAAGGCGATCAGAACGACATCCGGGCACCGAGCTGGATTGTACGGGCACCGACAGTGGTCCCGTAAATGATACCAGCGGAGGGAGTCCCGATACTGGCGTTGGGGTTGCTGAAACTAGGATGGTTGACCACGTTGGTCGCGTCGAAGCGGAACTGGACCTTGCCACGTTCGAACCTGGGGATGCCGAAGTTCTTGGCGAACGAGAAATCAAAAGCCGACATCCCGGGCCCAATCAGGGTATTTCTTCCGACATTCCCGAAGGTGAACGGGGCCGGTTGAGCAAAAGCAGCGGGATTGAACCAATTGCTGACACTGGGATTCGACACGCTGGGGTTCCCAACAACGTTGGGAAACCAATTGCCGGAGAGAGCTCCACTCAAGTCGGCTGTGCCCATGGTGGGAGTGTACGGGAAGCCGGCCTCAAAGACAAAGATCGTGGATGCCTGCCACCCGCCAAGGACCCAGTCGGCCGGGCCCCCGCGATTGAGGAATTGCCTACCCTTCCCAACGGGAAGTTGGTAGACCACGTCGCCCTTAAACATCTGCGAACAGCTCAGGTTGGATAAACCGTAGTTGACAGCCGGGAGGTAGGCGTTCTGGTAAAGCTGCGACCCGCCGTTTCCGGTCCAACCGGAGGAGTCCTGTTGATCCAACATCTTCGACCAGGTATAGTTGGCATCGAAGGTCAGCCCCGCCGAGAAGCGTTTCTTAAGCGACAGTTGAAGCGATTCGTAGTTGGAAATGGCGTTGTAATAGGTACCGGTGATCGTCAGGAACTGCGGGAAGGGCCGCTCGTTCTGCGGGTTTCCCACCCCCAGCTCATTGTAAGGCACCTGATTGATATCGACGGGGAACGCCAGGCCGGTTACGTGATTACCCGTGTAGGCCGCCTCGGCCAGCATGCCGGCGGGGAGTTCCCGCTCAATGCTGAACGACCACTGATAATTCCGCGCGACAGGGGTGTGATAGGGGAAGAAACTCGCGTTCTGGCCGTTGTAAGCGTTGGCCGCCTTGTTGACCCCTGCGTAGTTCAAGGGCGGGTTGGAGCTTGAGAAGAGAAAGACGGGTTGGGTCTGCGTGGACTCGGCAAGCGAACCGGTGTAATTGGCGCCAAGACCCTCGGCGTTAAATACAATGCCGGTTGTGTAGGTATCTTGGCTCCAGCCGTAGGCGTAAATGCCGAAGCCGCCGCGCACCACCCAGTTCTTCTTGGGAGACCACGCAAAACCCACTCGCGGAAGGAAAATATCGTTGATTTGAGCCTCCAAGGTATCGCGCCCGTTGTTAGGTGCGAACCACATCGCGCCTAAAGTGTTGGTGGAAGGGTTAAGGATGGTGGGGTCGAAGGTGCCCAACTGATTATGCAGCTCGTGCCAACCGGTCTGGATCTGGTAGCGCAAGCCCAGGTTAATCGTGAGGTGAGGCGTAACCTTGAAATCATCTTGGGCAAACATCTGGGGCTGCATCTCCCGCATGGCATTGATAGGGCTATTGGTCGCATTCCAGTTATCCACCTGGCCAAGGAGGAAGTCCGCATAGCCGAGTCCGCCAGCGGTAAACGGCGCCTTAGTGGTAAACACTCCGCTAAAGTCAAAGTTCCCGGAATTGATGTTTCCCCAAGGAGTGTCGTTGTCCTGGTAGGTCAACAGCTCTGCGCCAAAATGAAGGATGTGTCTGCCGCGAACCAAAGTAACCGTGTCGGACGGGTCGATGCTGTTCTCGGCGTAAGTGGCACTCACCTGGTTGCCCGTCGAACCGATGTTGGTCGCGCCAACCGGACCGCCGATGGTCACGCTCGGAAACATGTTCGCCTCCGAATACGTCCAGCCGAGTTTTTGCGGGTAATTCAGGCCCAAGCTGCCGGGAGATGGGTTATCATACTCCCGGGCGTAACCCATACGGAATTCATTGACAGTCGTGGGACTAATAGTCCACACATCCGTAATAATGGCTTGGAGGTTGTTTCCGAAAAAGGTCGAACAGTCCTCAGGGCAGGTCAGCTTGCTGGTGTAACTCGGAGCGCCCTCATGCTTGTACGAAGCCGTGAAGCGATTCTTCGCCGAAAAATTGTAGTCGCCTCTTGCGAAGTACTTCATATTAGGCGATGTCGAAGGTTCAGGTTCCAGCAGGTTGTTCGCGTACCCCGGCAGGTTCGGCGGAGGGAAGTATTTCTGAACCGCCAGGGCGAGCGGGTCCATTCTGTTCGCCGGTATCTGATTGCCGGGAAACGGCGTGCGCGAACCGTTGGCCAGGGTGGCGGGGTCGTAGATCGTGGGGAAGATGGGATTGGAGAAATTTCCAGCCAGCATATCCGGGGTGGGATACGTGTTAAAGCTATACGAGAGACTGTTATTGAAAATTTTTTCGGTGTTGAAGAAGAAAAACGCCTTGTCTTTGCGAATGGGCCCCGCCACCGAACCGCCGAAGTTATTGAACTTGGAGATGGGGACGGAAGGCGAGAAGAAGTTTCGCGCGTTCATGGCGTTGTTCTGCACAAATTCGTAGAGGGACCCGTGCCACTGGTTGGTTCCGCTTTTGCTGATCTGGTTGTAAACCACGGCTCCCGTGCCGTACTGCGCGGAAAAGGTGGACGTCTCGATCTGGACTTCTTCGACCGCTTCGAAGTTCGATGTGTCCACGTTGGCGCTGTGCGGAAGCGTGGTCGAGGCGCCATCGGCCTGGAAATTGGCGTAGTAGGGCATTGCCCCATTCACGGTAAGGGTAGTGCCCGAACCAGTCACGCCGGGCAGCATTTTCGTCATGTTCGTCCAACTTCGCGAGACGTTGGGCAATTCGTTCATCGTCTGCGCCAGGAAACTGGATGATTGCTCGGCGGTCTCGGTTTTCAATAGGAGGGCTTCCGCGTTGACCTCGACCTTTTGCTCGGCCCCCCCAACGGCCAGTTGTGCGTCGACCGTGAGAGGCGCACCGACCTGAAGAGTAATGCCGTCGCGCACGAGCGTGCTGAATCCTGCCTTGGAGAAGGTGAGACGATACCTACCCGGTAGAATGGAGACCGTATCGTAAAGACCCGCGGCATTAGTCTTGAATTCGTTCGAAACTCCGGTATCCACGTTAAGAACGACGACGCTGGCGTCTGGAACGATGGCGCCTGTCGGATCGGTGACGGTGCCGCGAATGTCTCCAGAATTGGTGCTCTGTGCGAGGCCCAGACCGCCCAGGCACAGAATCGCGATGAAAAGCCCGAGCAACCGCATGGACGCCCGACCCCATGATTTCACTTCCGGCACAGGAATGACGCGAGACCTCATGACTCCCCCTCGTTGCTGGACTCCCGCGCTCCGCACAGACCACGCTTTGGATGGACCACGGGGTTTCGCAGTCCTTGCCTCGGATCTGGAAGCTGCGGAAACACAGCTCGATTCATTTTAGACACGCCTTTCGTCTTCGAGGAAGTGAAATGAGTGGCGAAGTCGCTCTGTAACTGTTACGGAAACGATAGTAGCGCCATCGGCTGATCGTTCCCCCTTTATTCTTAAGCTGATCCCTCAAAGGAGTTGGACCGATGGCCCTTTTTCCCCAATTGCGACTGCACGTTAAAATCCTTTAGACACAATGGATTGCAAGCCTCCAGTACCTTTTTTCCGTGAGCAATCACCCCTTTGGGATAGCTACCTGAAATCCGTCGCGAAACGCCGTGTAACGGTTACGTAGCGATAGGTAGCGCCATCGGCTGACTGTCCACCGGGAGCGTCTTAGCTTAGATAAAGCCGGGTTTACTGCTTCTTCGTTACCGGAGGTGACTTTTGCTCAACTGCACCCGGCCGTCCCCCGGTCTCCCATATTACATTTCCCGGATAGGTCGCCCGGTCCGGCAGGTAGCCGTCTGGCGTCGTCGGATGCGCGTGTGCCGTGAAGCCCTTATTGTAGAGAATGTACAGGCCGGTCTTACAGGCAACAATGATGTCGATCTTCCCATCGCCATCCATGTCCGCCGCGTTGACTCTCATGCCCAGGCCGAGAACATTGGTCGGCGGGGGTTGCTTGGAATCGAGGGGGTTGTCGTACGGCGGAAAATACTGCGCGATAGGGGTGTAGCTGACGACATGGCGCTGGACGTTGCCGCCGTGGAACGTGTAATAGAAGATGAACTGCGGGTCATACGACCCCATGTCGAGGCCGTTATGCGCAAATATCTGCTTGCCGGTGATTGGTTCAGGCTTGCCGTCCCCGTCCAGATCGGCCAGAACCATGGTGTGGATCGTCGGAAACTCGGTTTCGATCCAGTGTTGGACGAAGGTGCGCTTGCCGTTTTGCATTTTCTGCTCATACCAAGCCAAGCCATAGCCGTGGTCCGAGCCGATAATGACATCGTTCAAGCCATCGCCGTTTACATCGGCAACGAGGATCGGCAGTCCGGCGCCCAAGCTGGGGGGGGCAGCCGCACCGGCACTCCCAGGCGGCACGTACGACTGGAATTGCCAGTCGGGGTGCCAGATCCACGGGTCTTCCGTCGGATGCGGCGGAGATTCGAACCAGCCGCTCGTCGTGACAACGTCCATCCGGCCATCGCCGTTAATGTCTCCAATGCCGTTGCCATGGCTGACGCCGACATTTTCCTGCCCGAGGGTGTGCTCCTTGAACCACGGCGCCTGGTCGAGATGTTCGAACCAGATCAAGCTGCGGCCGGGTTTCTTAGCGAAGAAATTCACCAGCACGTCTTTGGGGCCATGGCCGGAGAGGTCCCCGATGACCATCCCTTCCAGGCCGTCGGCCGCGAGCATTTGATGGTCCGCCCACTTCTGGCCAAGCTTGCCCGGGTTCTCATACCACCAGATGCCTTGTCTGAGCATCCAGCCGGAACTGATAATGTCCGGACGCCCGTCATTATTGACATCCATCGTTCCTTCGAAATTGTCGTCAACGTCCGGCCCGTTGGTGGCGGCGCCTTCGCGAAAACCAGAGTACTTCGTCCACTTGGGCGCGATGTAATAGTTCCTGCCGGCGGCAATATCGAGCAGGCCATCGCCATTAATATCCAGAACCGAAGAGCATTCGGCGAACGGCCCCCACCAGTAAGTATGCTTGGCCGGATTGTGGACCGGCCCGTCGATCTTCACCGGCACGAACAGTAATTCCTTCGGTATCTCGCCCGGCGTGTCAGCCGGAGGATTGCCGCTGGACCGTGGCGCGAAGCGCCACACGCACCACACGCAAACACATACGGCGGCCGCAGTCAGTAGCCATCTCGTCTTCATGCTTTCCGGTCTCCTTCAGCGAAATCGGACCTTCCTTCCATCCTGGCTCCCCGATCAGGCCGTCGGCGGGGCTGAGGGCCGATCGCTCCACCTTACAACGCCCACCCCGTCCGATATTCCGGCGTCACCAACTGGGTTGCCTCAGCGTCGCTGGTGAACCGCATGTTCTCAGCGTCCCAAGCCAGGTGCTTGCCGGCTCGGGCAGAGATCACACCTATCAGGGCAGTCTCCGCTATGAGGCTTGCGAAATCGAAGTTGCAGTTTGCCGGCGGACCGCCCTTGGCGGCGGCGATCCATTCCTGGTAATGACCGATGGTCCGCTTAACCGTCTTGGGAGGAGGCGTGAAGTCTATGAACTTGTCTGCGGGAAGCAAAAATCTATCTTTGTCGCTGTGTCCGCCTTCCGCCCCCAGAATCAGCAGTGTTCCCTTGTCTCCCGCGTAGTAAGATCCCTCGGGCGGCAGAGACTGGTCAAAATCCATGTCCACCGGGCGAGGCGGCTTCAATCCGCCGTCGTACCAATGGAGTCTCACCGGCGGCGAGTCGCCACGGGCCGGGAAATCCCAGGTGATGATTTCCGAATGGGGAAAGCTTTCGGGGAATTTCACTCTCCGGGTCTTCCATCCCGGATCGGCCTGGCCGGGAGGCGCCAATTCACACACGAGGGTAGTGCTGGAACTCACGTGTGTGGGATAGGTCAGTTTGAGCGCGCGGAAAACAATGTGAAATGTGTGGAGCGCCATGTCCCCCAGGGCGCCGGTGCCGAAATCGTACCAGCCCCGGAAATTGAACGGATGGTAGAGCGGGTTATAGGGGCGCATCGGCGAGGGCCCAATCCACAGATCCCATGCCAGGTGCGAAGGGACACGAGGTGTTTCCGGCGGCCGCCTCATGCCCTGCGGCCAGACGGGCCGGTCCGTCCAGACATGCACATCCCGCACAGGACCGACTGCCCCGGACTGAATCAACTCTTCCACCGCGCACGCGGTTTCCGAAGCAATGCTCTGAGTGCTCATCTGCGTAGCGACCTTGGCCTCGCGCGCCGCTTTGGCGACTTGGCGGGCCTCATAAACGGTCCGGGTCATTGGCTTGGCGCAGTAGACGTGCTTGCCCGCCTTGATGGCCGCCGAAGCAACCACCGCGTGGGTGTGGTCGGGAGTGCCGATGATCACCGCGTCGATGCCTTTCTCCTTTTCCAGCATGACGCGATAGTCGCGATAGCGCTTCGCCTTGGGATAGCGTGCGAACACCGGCGCGGCGAACGCTTCGTCCACGTCGCACAGTGCCGTGATGTTCTCACTTTCGCATTCCTTGATGTAGTTCTGCCCCATCCCGCCGATTCCTACGGCCGCGATGTTCAGCTTGTCGCTGGGGGCCCTTTGGTTCGTGCCGCCCAGAACATGCCGGGGCAGAAACGAGAACGCCGCCACCGCCGCCGGGGCGAACGCTCTTCGCGATAGATTGCCACTGTTTCTCTTTGCTTCCATGGAGTCTCTCCTTGGTTAGAATGTACCGCGCCACTCCGATTATGTCGATGGGCACGCGGGAGGGATCCGCCGCTCACTACGCTGCGCAGCAACAGGCTGTTGAGACCGTTCTGCGCATAGGCAGCCGGAACCGCCCGCCCCACCGACTTTTCATGGTTCCTTGACGATCAGTTGCCGGTTGGCCGGCACATGCGCCAGTTTCTGCCGCGTTCCGCTGGGCCATTCGATTTCAATCGCTGTGGCCGCCGTGTCCTTGCCCAGCCCGAAGGTCAGCGCCAGGTCGCTGGCCGAGCAATAGCTGGAGCCGCTATGCACCATCTGCCATTGCGAGCCGCCGGCGCTGGTGACGCGAACCACCGCGCCGATGCCATCGCGATTGCTCTTCGACCCCACCAACTTCAATTGCAGCCAGTGATTGCGATTACCGCCATCGTTGCGGTACAGAACCGCCGGACCGTTGTTCGTTGCCAGGAGAACGTCCAGGTCGCCATCGCGATCGAAATCGCCATAGGCCGCGCCGCGCGCCACCAGCGGCCGCGTGAATCCGTTCACTTGGTCGAACCTTCCATGGCCGTCGTTGTGCAGCAGCAGCGGAAGCTCGGCGTATTGAACCTTCGGCTGCACTCGCCCAATCTGCTCTTCGATGTGACCATTGGCCGCCAGGATGTCCGGATAGCCGTCCAGATCGTAATCGAAGAAAAAAAGCCCGAAGGTGAGACTCAACAGGCTGGCGCGTCCCACTGTGGAGCGCGGCGCCTCATCCACAAACAGCCCGTTGCCTTCGTTGTGGTAGAGGCCCAGCATCTGGTTGGCGAAATTCCCCACAATCAGATGCGGCCGCCCCGACCGGTCGTAATCCGCGGCGTCTACCCCCATGGCGCCGCGCGCCACGCCATCTTCGCCGAACGCCACTCCCGCGCTCAACCCTTCATCCTTGAAGCGGCCGTTTTGCAGATTGCGGTAGAGTTTGTTGGGCTGAGTGTCATTGGCCACGAAGAGGTCGGGCCAGCCATCGTTGTTGTAGTCGAATACCGTTACGCCGAGCGCCTTGCCGGTGGGGTCGGCCAGCCCGGCTCTCTCCGTGACATCTTCGAATTTGCCGCCGCCCAGGTTGCGATACAGGCGCGACGAAGTGCCTTTGTACGATTCCGGCGTGCAGTACGATTTCGTGGCGCCATCCAGCGAGCACCACAGGTCGCCTTGCGGCGTCCATTGCACGTAGTTGGCGACGAACAAATCCAGCTTCCCGTCGCGATCGTAGTCCAGCCACGCCGCGCTCGAGCCGAATGCGGCGTTCGAGATTCCCGATTCGCGCGTGACGTCGCGAAAATGGCCGCCGCCTTCGTTGTGGAACAAGTGGTCGCCGCCCAGCGCGGTGATGTAGACATCGTCGCGGCCGTCGTTATCATAATCGCCAATGGCCACGCCCAGCCCGTAGATCTCGATATCGAGTCCGCTTCCCTTCGTCACGTCGGTGAACGTGCCGTCGCGATTGTTGCGATAGAGCGCCGCCGTAGTGTGGCGGCCGCGCGGAACCAGATCCTTGCCGTTGACCAGCAGAATGTCCAGCCAGCCGTCGCCGTCGAAATCGAAAAAGGCGCAGCCCGGTCCCATGGTTTCCGGCAGCCACTTCTTGCCGGAGCGGCCGGCGTTGTGCGTGAAGTGAATGCCGGCGGCGCCGGTGACATCGGTAAATCGGACCCCGCTATCGTCCGCCGGCCACGGGAAGATCGCCGGAGCGGCCGCCAACAGGACCAGAAACGTGATCGTGAATCGGCTGCCTTTCATTGTTGTCCTCGGGGCTCAGTAGCCGCGGTTTGGCCGTCAGCGCTTCCGACGATTCATCCGCCTTGAAACGCAGGAACAGCTTCTCCTCGCGCGCGGCCTTTTCGGCTTGCCCCAATCCGCGGTAGCAAAGCATCAGGTTGTAGTGCGCCTGCACATCTTCCGGATCCACGTCGAGCGTCTTTTCGAGCGCTGCCACGGCATCTTTGTAGCGCCGCTGCAGAAACAGGATGCGGCCCAGTTGATTGGTGGTCACGCGGTCGCGCGGGTATTGCCGCGCCGTCTCTTGCAGGCTGCGAATCGCGCCGTCGTAATCGCCCGCCGCTTTCTGCACCATGGCCAGAAAGAAATGCCCGCGGGCCAGCGCGGGGTCGAGCGCCAGCGCCTTCTCCACAAACGGACGCGCGGCTTCCGTCTCGCCTTCCTGGATGAGAGTGCGCGCAATGTTCAGCCATCCATCGGCATAGGCCGGGTCGGCTTCGGTGACCCGATGAAAAGCGTATTCCGCACCCTTCAGATCGCCCTGCAGCAGCAGGCCGATTCCCCAATCGTTCCATCGCTCCCAATCCTGCTTGCGAATCGCCGGCTGCCATACCGGCTCCCCCAGCTCGATTCTGGCGGCCGCATGTGCCAGCGTGACAATCGGCAAATCGGGCACCGGCGCGGCATCGAAAGTGTACTCGCGGCTGTCGTGATCCAGCCCCGCCGAGCCCGGCTGGGCCACGCCCGCGTAGGCGAACCTGGTATAGGAGTAAGCGAACTTGCGATAGTTCAGTTTGGCTTCCAGCGTCAAGGGACCGGCCGCGTCCTTCGGAATCGCCACGCGGAAGTGAGCCGTATCGGCCGCGCCCGGCGGGATCAGCCGCACGTACAACACGCCGCGCGTCTGCCAGGCGTTGCGCTTGTTGATGGGGTTGCCTGCGCCATCCAGTTGGTACGAACGATAGAAGTGCGCACCCTTCTCCACAGGGCCGCGGCCGTTGTCTTCCACGCTGCCGCTCCACGCCAGAACGCGGCCGCGCGCATCGCGCGCCTGAAACTCCAGCCACACATCGTAGCCATCCACCGTGCCCGCCGGAAAGAAATGGCCGATCTTGCGCGTCCGCACCACCGCATCCACCCGCACGGATGTGCCCGGCTGAAAGCGCACGCCCGGGGCATCGAGGGGCGCTGCCAGTCTGCCCACCTCCCGCAGCATCACGGGGCCCGATTGTTCCGCCTCTTCCCCTACCGCAAACGTGGATGCCGCCGCGAGCGCATCCGCCGCGCGCCGGCGCATGTCGACTTCGCCCCTGGCACGCTCCACCGGACTGGCCGCGAACAGATCCACCGTGATAAACCCCGATTGCAGAAACTGTTCGGTGATGCGCAGTTGTTCGTCGTCGCGATTGACGAACGGAAGAGCGGTGTTGGCCGCCGGGAAGCGGTGCGAGTGCACCTTGCCATCGCGATTGCCGGGGTCGCGCGACGCCACCAAAGGCATGTGGCAATCCGCGCACGTGGATGGCTGCGGCGGGTAGTAGAACGACCGCGCTCCCTCGCCCGACACGCCGCTCGCCTGCCAGTTGTCGTACTCGTTGAAGCCGCGCAGCCAGCGGTAGTGATTCACCGGCTGATCCAGGTGCACCTTGTGGCAGGCGGCGCAATACTGCGGCAAATCCCGCTGCATAAAAGGCTTCATGAAGCTGCGCCGGTGCGGCTCCGGATTCAGGTAGGTCAGGAACGCGTCGAGCTTGCGCAGATACGGATTGCGGCTGGAGGCGATGCGGTGCAGCGGCGGATATTCGATGGTGAAATCGCCGTTGCCCATGCTGCTGGCCACGTGGACGATGGAGTGGCACGACATGCAGCCCAGCCCGTTTTGCGCCTCGGGCGTCTCCACCTGGTCTTTCATGGGACGCTCGAAGCGCCCGTTGAAGAAGACGGCGTGATCGTGGCACCCGGCGCACCACTTGCTCCCCTGCGTGCCGCTGAGTTCCTGCATGTGCAGAACGGTGCTGCTGTAGAACCTGTTATTGAACGATGCAAAATGGTGTGCCGAGGATTTCCATTGCTGGTAGATATCCTTGTGACAATCGCCGCACAACTGGGAGTCCATGAAGAAGTCGGCGGGAATAATGCCGCCGGTATTGGTGTTGGAAGACGACGGCCAGAAGGGCGAACGCGGGCCCGCGCCTTCTTCGTTCATGGAGAGCGGAACGGTCCGCGGGTTGCGGATGCGTTCGGGCGCGGCGCCGAATCGCAGCGCCAGCGCCAGCACTGCCAGCGCGGCCAGAGGCGCCGTCCAGCGCGGCATCAGCAGCGCCAGACCGGCTACCGCCAGCGCGATGTGCGCCAGCAGTATGCCGCGATGGTCCGTGGTGGCCCCAACAAACGCGAGATACACGCCTAATACTCCGGCCAGAACCAGAGGCACAACCCTGGCACTGCGCCGGTACGCGAAGCCAAGCCAAACCACGGAAGCCGTGCCCAGCAGCAGGTGCAGCAGCACGTTGGCAATGTAGAAGACCGTAGCCGAAGGCGCGGCCGCGACGTAGGCCGCGTTGAGCACCGTCATCAGCAGCAGCCAGAACATCAGTTCGTGCCTTCCAGGGGGTGGATGAGCCGAAGCGCGGGCCGCGTGTTGTATTCCCGGCGATAGCGGCGATGTTCGGCATCGTCGGGGAAATGCTCGCCCGCGGGGTACGGATAGCGGCTCATGGCATGAAACGGCAGCGGCTCCACGCTGGCGGAAAACGCCGTGTTGGGGTCGCGATCCTTGGCCCAGCCATCCACCTTCAACAGAAAATCGCGCGTCCATCCGGCCGGCGGCAGCGGCAGCCCGGCCGAAAACCGCAGCCGGATCTCGTCACCCGAGCCCACAATGGCCGGCCGGTCGTCCACGTCGCGCAGCAGTTCGCGCACGTCGCCATAACGCGTGTACAGCCCCGGCGTCGGATTCCAGAACGAGTTCGACGAAACACTATCGTAGAAGAATGTATCGGGCTGTTTTCGCTCCGGGTGTACCCGCGTCCGCGAAAATCCGCGGAAATGCAGGTCGGCGGAGAGCAGCGGAACTTCGCGCTGCTGCACCTCGGCCTGCGACGCTCCTTCGCTGAGGAAGATCTCGTCCCAATACACGCACAGGCTGGTCACGATCCGCACCTTGCGGCTGGCGGCCGGAAACCGCAGTTCCACCGCGATAGTCTTGGGCTTGCCCGCGGGCATTCCCATGTCTTCGTTTACCGTTTTCCACTGCCCCGCGGCATCCTGCATCTGCAGGTACGGCATCACCAGGCCGCCCTTCACTTCCTGCGCGGCGGCGCGGAATGTGCTGCCATCGGGCCAGTCCACCCAGCCATTGAGCAGCAGGACGGCGCGGCCATCCGGCGCGGCCTTGCCGAAATCCAGCTCGAGCGTGTGCGGCACGGCCACACCCAGTTTGGAGCGCGGAAACTGGTCGGGATACTTCTGGTCGCGTGCCAGCAGGCTCGCCAGCACGTCGCGCCCCGCGTCGTCGCGCGCCGATTGCGGATAGATGCGCCGTTCGACGCCGAACAGACGGAACTCGGGATACGGCGGCCCCTTGAATTTCTCGTTGGTGAAAATCTCGATAGTGGCGGGATGGTCCACAGCCAGTAATTGAATCTGATCCAGGTACGACACCTCGCTCAACTCTTCGGTGACGCGAATGTCGTAATGGCCATCCACCGCCGCCAGCGCCGCGCCGGGAATCGAGACGTACTCGACATGGTCCACCGGAAAGTACGTGCCCTCGCCATCGCTCGCGCCCAGGGGCGCTACGCCCAGCACATCGGTAATGAACTGCATCGCGCGGCCATTCCAGGTCCAGATCATGGGACAAGAGCCCGAGAGCCGCTGCGCCTCCCGATAGGTATAGCCGCGCCCCGCCGCCTGCCTGGTTTCGTTCTGGATCAGCCCGTTGGGCCAGGTGATGCGCACCACGTCCACGGAAGCCGCCGCGCCGGTCGAGAACAGCAGCGGCACACCGGCATAAATGGCCGCGCGGTCGAGCGTCCCGGCCTTGATTTCCACTTCCGCGTCCTGTGCCAGCTTGAGACTCTTGATGCCTTCGAGCCGCACGCGTATCCAGTGCGACGAAGCGCGGCTGCGGTTGAGCGCCAGGTGAATCCGGCCGTCGGGCGCAATGCCGGCGCGATCCATCCGGCCGTCGTTGTCGAAATCGGCTTCCACCCGCGACTCATCGGGCGGCGCGCCCTGGAACGGCTCCGCCGTGTAATGGCCGCCCAGGCGATCGCGATACAGCACCGGCGCGCGGTCGCGATAGAACACGGCGAGATCGAACGCTTTGCTGTCGGGCGCCACGCGCAGCTTCTCCGCCGCGATCGGGAAGCCCTCGACGAACGGGAAATCCGCGGTCCGGTCCGCGAACCCCGCCGCGCCTTCATTGCGCATCAGCGCCGGCGACGCTCCCAGCAGAATCAGGTCGAGATCGTAATCGTGATCGTAGTCGATCCATACGGCGCGCTCGAATCGCCGCCGCGGCAGATTGGCTTCGATGCGGCTGAAATGTCCCTTGGAATTGACCAGCAGCACCGGCCCCGATTCGGTGAGCACGCACAGGTCCATGAAGCCATCGTTATTAAAATCCCCCGCCGCCACCGAGATGACGCCGCTCAGGCCCTCGAGTCCCGAATCGGCCACCAGTTCGCTTCCCTGCCGGTAAAGCGCCACCCCGCGCGCCGACCAGGCCAGCAGATCCGTGCGGCCTTCGCCCGTGGAATCGATCGCCAGCAGTCCCGCCGCCGTGCCTTCCAGCACGTGATCTTCGTACACCGGCTTAGTCTCGGCCGGCAACGCCCGCGGCGCCGCGGGCGGATCGTAGACCTCGGCATAGACGCACCAATCCACGTCCTCGGGAACGACCGCGTCTTCCGCCTGCTTCTTGAGCCGCTGGAACGCCGCCAGCGCGCGCGCCGCCTCTTCGGCGTGCCCTTCCTGACGATAGAAATTGTAGAGTTGGAACTGCGCCGCGGCCAGTTGTGGATCGAGCTTGGCCGCCAGCTCGAACTGCGCCACCGCCTCGCCGGTGCGGCCTTCGAGCTTGTACAGGGATCCGAGCTGATAGTGCCCGATGGCCTCATCGGGCACAAGCTGGATCATTCGTTCGAACTGCGCCACCGCCGCGTCCGTGTCGCCCGCCCTCTTATACTGAATGCCCAGGTTGAACCAGGTATGCGGCAGCTTGGGGTCGCGCCGCTGCACGTCTTTGAGCTGGGCCACGCCTTCCCGAGTCTTGGCGGCGCGCAGCAGCGCCAGCCCGTAATTCAGCTTTTCCCTCACCGAATTCGGCGCCAGGTCGAGAGCCTTTTTGAACTCCACCACTGCTTCGGCCTGCGTGGTGGGGTTTTCGTAAAAGGCTCTGCCGAGGTTGCGGTGCTGCGCCAGAGAAGGGGAAACCGTGGAAGAGTCCGCCGCCCAAAGCAGGAGTGCGCTCAGCACCAGCACACCGGCCGCGTAGACGCGCGTGGTAACCCTCCTCATTGGACTAACGGAATTATACTACTACCTCGGCTCACCCCGCCTATCGAATCGGCCGCTGGCCGCCAGCGCGTCGCGCACGCGCCCGCGATTCGGGCCGATGGGCGGCTTTTTTGCACGGATGCCTGCTGGCGGGCCTGTATAATGGGCCGATGCGACTCCTTACATTACACATGAAACGGGCGCTCACGCTTTGCCTTCTTGCCGCGGGCTCTCAACTGGCCGCCCAGAACTCAAACTCACAACCCAAGAAAGCGCCCGGGTTTGCCGCAACAAAGAAGGCGCCGGACTTCGAGAATGACCAGGTGGTTATCAATCCGCCGCAGACACCACCGTGGCCTGGCGCCGGTGACCCAGGAACTGACATTCCCAAGGCCATCACCGCGCGTTTTGGGGTCCGGAATTGGCACAACCACAAGCTGAATCGCGTGATCATCCGACTACAGCCAGGCGGGGAGCGGCTGAATTACATGGACGGCAGCACCGAGGTGCTGAAGTGGCAGGCAGGCGAGGTCGCATGGAGCCCGGCAGCCGGGTTTCACTACTCGGATGCCCATTGGTCAGCCGGGCCGGGGGCAACATCCGACTATATCGCGATCAAGAAGCCGGGATATCCTGGCAAGGTGGCGGGTACCGCCCTCGACCCCTTGCGGGCCGATCCCAAAGACTTCAAATTGGAATTCGAAAACAGCCAGGTTCGGGTTCTGCGCTTGAAAGTGGGTCCACGGCAGAGCGTGCCGATGCACGAGCACATCCTCAGCCACGTGGACGTTTACCTGACGGAACAGAACGTGCGCGAGACCTCGCCCGGAGGAAAGGCCGAAGTCATGCAGCACGAGATCTTCGATTACAGTTGGAATGGCCCGTCCAAACAGAAGGTAGACAACCTGAATGACAAACCGTTCGAAGAGGTGGTCGTGGAATTGAAGACTATCTACTGACATCCCCACACACCGCCACCGCCACCTCTCGACATGATCCACGTACCCTACACCTCCTCCGCCACTGAGAAGCGGGCTCGCACGTCGAGGCCGACGCTGGCGGGCTTGCCAGTGGCAGCGTCGATGGGGCACCACAGAGTGCGGGCCTTCGCCAGGAGGCAGCGATCGCTGGCTCGTAGCAGTTCTGTATGTCGCTCGAAGCGGATCCGGCTGGCGGTCCCGACCCACGTTTTGGCGATGATCCCGTCGCCCAAATAGGCAGGATGTTTGTAATCGATCTCGTGACGCACTACCACCCACCAGAGCTTGGCTTGATCCTCGACGGATGCGATGGCCCTCCAGTGGGCGACAGCGACGTCCTGCACCCAGCGCAGATACGCGACGTTGTTGACGTGGCCAAGCTCGTCGATATCGGCAGGTTCAACCGGAATCGCGAGTTCGAACGGCGATGGTTCCGTGTTCATCACTTTCAGTAGCGGAGCTTGACGTCACCCTTCGACAGTATAGGCGCAGATCCCCCGGAAGGTGTACGATAGGCAGCGTGGGCGTGGAAAGCGTCAATCCTCACGAGGAACTCAAGAGGCTCGACGAGCGGATCGAGTCAGCCACTGAGCTTGCCGCACTGAAGCCGATCTTTTTCCGGTTGAACGAAATCATGCAGGCTTTCCCTGGCGATTTCGACGTACAGTTCACAGGAGACGAAATCAAGCAGCACCTGATAGCGCGTGGCACGCTGCTCAAGCAACGGGAAACCTCCCCACCTCCGCTTCCACCTCCGCCTGCGATGCCGGCAGCAGAACCGCCTCCGCTGCCAGCTTCGTACCTGGATACCGTGGCGCCTGCCCCGGCCGCCCCGCCCGGATCCCCCGTGATGCCTGCGGCGACGCGGTTGCCGACGTCATACCCTTTATTCGATTCCGCTCCGCCGGAACAGCCTCCGCCCGCACTCGCTGTGACGCCTGAGAATCCGCCCCAGCCGCCCATGCGGCCTCCGGTTCCCTCGCCGGCGCCGTCGCGCCCCACGCTCAATTGGAACCGCGCGGTGGTAATCGCGCCAATAGCGGGTCTGCTGGTTGCCCTGGTACTGGTTTTGTTGGTGGTGCATCAAACTCGCAAACGCAACGCGAACAACGCGGGGCGCAGCGCCGCGGCCGTCGAAGTCGGCATTGCGATCACTCCTCCGGGCGCGTCCGTGAGGGTGTCTGCAAAACGGGCGGACGGCGGCAGCGACGAGACTACCTGCACATCCAACTGCAAGCTGGCGCTGACGCCGGGCACTTACCAGGTCTCCGCGTCTCTAAATGGCTTCGAGCCAGCGGCGGGCGCCGTCACGGTGACGGCCCGGCAGCCGGCGGCGGTCAGCCTGACACTTCAGCCGCAGGCGCAATCGGTTCGCCTGCTGACGGACCTGAACCAGGGCAAGGTCGTGGTGGACGATCGGCCACCGGTCGATCTGCAAGAGGGCCAGTTGGTGCTCGACAAGGTGGCTCCGGGCACGCACACCGTGAAAGTCACCGGGCAGAATGGGGACGCCTCGTTCTCGTTTGAGATTGTGGATGCGCGGCTGCCGGCCGTGGCCGGCCCCGTAAACGCGCGGAACATGATCGCGGTGCTGGTGGCTAGCTTTGGAAAGCGGGCGCGCGTCGCGACCAACGCGGGCCCCTGGAAGCTCGCGGTCAACGGCCAGCCGCAAAGCGACGCCGGTCCGGCCGGGACGGACCTCACGAGTTTTCAGCCGGGTGTGAATGAGATCGTAGTGGGCGAGGGCCGGGATCGGCGCAATATGAGCGAAAGCTTCGGCGCCGCGCCCATGCTGACTGCATTCCTGAAAACGGACGTCAATGCGGGCACGCTGATTGTCTCGACAGGCCAGGACGACGTGCGTGTGTTTCTGAACGACAAGGAGTACCGCCGGCGCACTCAGCGTGGCCAGTTGCGGGTCCAGACCCTCGGAAGGGTCACGGTGCGGGTGGCCAAGAGCGGTTTTCAGGACGAGCCCGCGCAAGCCGTCGAAGTGAAGAAAGGTGGGGAAGTGCGCCTGCAGTTCGATCTGAAACCGCAGCCGCAATTCGGCTCTCTCGAAATCCACGGCGCGATGGCCGGCAGCGAGGTTTTGGTCGATCAGAAAAACGCCGGTACGGTGGGGCCGGACGGATCGTTCAGCCTCAGCTCCATCCAACCGGGCGACCACACTATCGAACTGCGGCGCGAACAGTACCTGCCGAAGCGACTGCAGCGATCCTTCCATGCGGGCCAGGCGGTAGTGCTGGCGGGCGCGGACGTAGTGTTGGCTGCTGCCAACGGCACCATCCGGCTCACACGCAACCCCGCATCGGCAACCATTACTTACCGCCGCGGTGACGAAACGGAGTCGCACGAAGCCCGCGGAAGCCAGATCGAGTTGCCCGCGGGGAGCTACGCATTTTCGGCGAGCGCGCCGGGATTCACCGAGTCTACGGCACGCGTCCAACTGGCCGCCGGCGAAAGCCGGGAAGTGGACTTCACCCTGGCTCGCGAGCGGCCGGCAGCGCCTCCGCCCGTAGTGGCAAGCGGAATGGCGGAGTTCGAGGACGCGCAGAGCTGGAAGAAGGACGGCGACAGTTGGGTCCACAAGGGTGGCGGATTTGTGCCCTACAAGCTGCCGCCCAAAGGTGTCTTCACCTTCACGGTGCAACTGCTCAAAGGCGGCGGCGTATTCCGGGCAGGCCAGATCCGCTGGTGCCTCCAGTATCTCGACTCCAAGAACTACCTGCTCTATGAGATGGATCGGAAGAATTTCTGGGCCGGGGCGATCCAGAAGGGCACGCGGCTGGAGCGAGTCAAGGCGCCGCACAACCTCGGGAATCAGAAGGCGTTCACCATTCAGATCGAGGTGACGCCGGATCGCCTGGTGCAGAAGGTGCGCGTGGGCGACGAGTGGAAGGTGCTCGATACCTTTGTCGAGGAGGGCCGCGATTTCACCCGGGGCAAGTTCGGGTTTCTGATCCAGGGGAACGACGAGATCGCGATTTCCGATTTCCAGTTCCTGCCGAAGTGACAAACACGCGAGTCTGCGAACTGCTGTCCAACCATCGGGACGGATGGGCGCGCGTGTTGTTTCAGAAGAACCTCGCCCGTTGGAAGAACTGGAAACCGCAAACCGGCGACACGCTGCGTCGGTTCCGGCAAGCGGAGGCCGGGATAGCCGAGTGCGATCGACGGCTGAAACAGCGACAACGGGGGTGCTGGCGCCCGCATAGGAGTTGCGGGGGGCGCCGCGCCACCACGCGGGCCGGCGACGCGATGGCAGCCTTAGCCTCGCCTCTTTACGCAATGGCCCGCCGATTCAAGCGCGCGCACTGCATTCTTTTTCCCGTCTCCTTCCCGGTGCGCGCCGGACTAGTCGCGGAACAGCAGCGGCACGTACTTGGACAAGTACACCTGCCAGTTGGGCCAGCTATGCCCGCCACCAGACGGGTTGAAAACGTGTTTGACCTTCTTCTCCGTGAGCATGTCCGAGAAGCTCTGAATGGAGCTGAAGGAGACTGTCTTATCCTCGGTGCCGGAGCCGATCCAGAGTAGTTTCAGCTTTTGGTTCAGGACGGCGGGGTCCATCTTGTCCCATTCGGTCCGGTTCGGCCCTCCGCTGAATGCGCCGATGTAGGCGAACTGGTCGAGGTTGTGCAGCCCGATCGACAGCGACTGCATAGCTCCCATCGACAAGCCCGCAATGGCGCGATGCTCACGGTCCGTCAATACACGGTATCGGCTCTCCACCAGCGGTTTCACAGCGGTCAGTAACTCCTTCTCGATCGCCAGGGCGTCGGAGGGCGAGCCGATTGCATTTTGACCGGGCTTGATCTCGCGGGGTACGTGACCATACGGCATCACCACCACCATCGGTTTGATTTTGCCGTCGGCAAGCAGATTGTCCAGGATCGCGTTGGCATGACCCGTCCATGTCCACGACGACTCAATCTGTCCGTTGCCGTGAAGCAGATAGAGGACGGGATACTTCTGCGAGCCGGTTTCATACCCCGGAGGAGTGTACACGCAAAACATACGGGGTGTACCCAGGTTCTTGGAGTCGTAGAAATTGGTTTGGACCATTCCGTGAGGAACAGGCCGCTCTTCAAAGACCGCCTTTTCGCTCCCCGGCACGATGAACATGCTGGTGGAGCCCCAGCGGCGCAACTCGAGGTTCGGGTTCGAAGGATCGGGCATACGGAGTCCGCCGTCAATGGCGTAGCCGTAAGTGTAAAAGCCGGCCGGCAGCGGGCCGACGGTCAAACTCCAGACACCCTTGTCGTCTCTTTGCAATGGCTTGGGCTCCTTGATGACTTCCAAAATGCCCGGCGATCCCATCAGAACTACTTCAGATGCCTTGGGTGCGAAGAGACGAAACGTCACCGTGCGGTCGGGGTGCACTTCCGGAGAGACCGGCACGTTGTTCGTGTCCTCATAGTAGGGCGAGGGGCCCCGCTGGCAAAACACCGGCGCGGCGAGCCAAATCAAACCGAATACAGCGATCGGAGCACGCATTGTTCTCAATCCTTTCCGGCCTTCAGAGAACTACTTCATGTAGCCTCGTTCCTTGTAGTATCGCGCCGCTCCCGGATGGAGCGGGACGATGCGCGGCGCCTCGGCCGCGTTGTAGTTTTAACAGATCTGCACATCGTAGCCGTATGGTTTCATGGCGAACTCTTACGCAACTTCAAATTCGTAGAGGCTAACGCTAAAAGGCGGAACCTGCACGGTCTCCGGAACTCCGTTCTGCGCAGTTTCGACGATTTCGACTGCAGGCTCCTTGCCCACTTCATTGGTCGAGTCGAAACTGGACGGCGCAATCCGATAAAGCTTGCCCTGCCCGCGCAGCTTGACGCCGCCGATCTTCAGCGTAAAGCCGTTGCCCTCTTCCGTGGGGTTGACCACCGAAATGAGGAACTTCTTGCGGTCGCCGGAGAACGCCGCGAGAATATCCAGCGGATAGGTCGGGCTTCCAGTGGGCTTAACACCCCTGTCGACAAACGCCGTGCCGGGCATCAGCGGCTGGGGCGAATCCCCGCCGACCGCAACCGGAAGAGCGTTGAGAAAACGGTTCTGCAACAGCTTGAACACCACACCCTCAGGCGCCATACCCACGCCATCGCCGGTGTTGCCGGTCAACACGCGCAGTCCTCCGGTCGCACAACTCGCCGCAACCTTATCGGAGTGACGGAACAGTTCGTGCAGGCAAAGTGCGTAAGAGAGCGGCGTCAGCATTCCGTTCGGCCGCCCAAAGCCTCCGCCGCCATTTTCCGCCATCGAGCGGTTACGATTGCCCCATTCATCGAAGATGAACTTGATGTCCTTGTCTTTCAACGAAGGCATCTTCTCGACATACTTGTCCCACGCATCAAAAAAGCCGCCGATGCGGTTGGCTATCCTGCGGGCTCTGAACTGCAGCGGCTCCTTCACATCCACAAAGGACTGCTTCTCAGCGTCGAATATCAACTCAGGATATGCGTAGGTATGTTCGGAGAGAAAATCGACGTTGCCGGCGCAGTTGGCGAGCAGCCAACTGTCCCAGTCATCCGTACTGCCGAACTCATAGGGCAGCTTTGCAGTAATAGGCGGCTCCCAAATGCTCGGGAAGAAGTCACCCTTCTTCTCCGCGGCGCCGATGGACTTCTCGCAGATGCTGGCCCCGCCCAAGACCACCTTGATCTTCGGGTCCACTGCCTTCATGGCCTCGACGATGTTGTTATACTTCACCCAGAACTGGTTCAGCGACATGTGGCCGAACTGCCAGGGGCCGTACATCTCGTTGCCGATCGTCCAGCAGCGGATATTGAAGGGCTCGGGACTGCCGTTCTCCGCGCGCATTTTGCCCATGCGGGTGTTGACGGAGCTATTGCAATATTCAACCTGCTCGGCCGCCTCGCGCGCCGATCCGAATCCGCTGTCGATCGCCAGATCGGGCTCGGCTCCGACCAACCGGTTGAGGGCGATGAAGTCATGCAGGCCCACGTCGTTCGACTCGATCCCGCCGGACCACATCGGCTGCATACGCGGCGGGCGCTTGTCACGATCGCCAAGACCGTCGCGCCAGTCGTAAGCGGAGACAAAGTTGCCGCCGGGCCACTTGAACATTTTGAAGCCTTCCTCTTTGAAGAGGCGGATCATGCCGGG